>Ga0097691_1000936_pt1 | contig 23030 bp, 26 predicted proteins | sample NGESurdeep072012_8_FD_72858 | JGI IMG/M metagenome (GOLD analysis project Ga0097691, IMG submission 72858) | Arctic peat soil microbial communities from Barrow, Alaska - NGEE Surface sample 210-1 deep-072012 | ecosystem: Environmental > Terrestrial > Soil > Wetlands > Peat ... | reverse complement strand
GGCGGGTATTGACCGGGCCACCCCGGGCATGCCCGTCACACCTCTTTGAAATGATGCAGGTATGAGTTCGACCGCAGTGAGGGTGAGCGATGTAGAGGCCGAAGTTGCATCCGGCGGAGCGGACGGCGACGGAGCGGACGCCGGCGGAGCGGACGGCGACGGAGCGGACGGCGACGAGGCCGGCATCGACGTCATAGCTCCGTTGTTCGAATCGGCTCGGGTCTCGGTGAGGACGGCGTGCTCGGCCCTGCACCCCGAGGCGTTGTCTGGTCCCGATGCGGTGTCCTTGTTCTCCTCGGTGGTCGAGATGCTCCGGGTGGCGACCTCGGCCAAAATGTCGCTGGCGTCCCGGATCGACTCCTCGGGGGTGTCTCGGGAGTCCGGTTATCGCAATGCCGCAGCTCAGGTGGCAGACATCGAAGGGGTGGGCATGGGTGCCGCCACGACGACCCTTTTGACCGCCGGTCGGCTCCGTGAGTGTCGATCAACCGGGGAGGCCATGGCGAACGGAGATCTGTCCGAAGCCCAGGCCAAGGCCATCACCGCAGCAGCTGTGCTGGCCCCCGAGCGAGAAGACCAGCTCATCGAGAGCGCTCAGAAGAAGTCGATCACCGAGCTGGGTGACGACTGTCGCCGGGTTCGGGCTGCATCGGCCCGTTCCGATCCGATGGCGACCTATAAGGCCGTCCATGAGGCACGAACCCTCAGACACTGGACCGACGAACAAGGAGCCTTGTGTCTCCAGGGTCGTTTCACCACTGATGTCGGGGCCAACATGGTGGCATCGTTGGACGCTCTGGCCAACGAACTCTTCGAGGAATCGAGGAAAGCCGGGGCCAAAGAGCCGCTCTGTGCCTATCGGGCCGATGCCCTGGCCGGGTTGGTTACCGGAGAGAGAGATTCCGGCCACCCTGCAGCCGTGGTGAATGTCCGGGTGGACCACGACTCCTTGTTGCGTGGCTATCCGGTAGGGACCGAGCTATCCGAGATCGAAGGGGTGGGGCCGATCCCTGTCCCCAAGGTCATCGACCTCATGTCTGACGCCGGGATCAAGGTGATCTTCTTCCACGGTGAGGACATCTCCAAAGTTTTCCACTTCACCCGGACGATCAATGCCTCGCTCCTCACCGCCCTTCAACACAGGGATCCCTGTTGTGTCGTGCCCCGGTGCGGGGCCACCCGATTTTTGGAGATCGACCATCTGGTTCCCTTCGCCGAAGGCGGACCGACAACGATTTCCAATCTGGCCCGGCTCTGCACCTTCCATCACGGCCAAAAGACCAATGAGGGCTACACCTTGTGGTGCGACAAGGACAAGCAGTGGCATTTTGATCCACCCCCACCCTTTGGCCAGGAACCCGATCTCGGCGCCGATCTACCCAAGCAACCCCATGATGAAGCTTCGGGGCCGTTGTCGTCGGCGCAGGCACCTCACAAACCGCCCGGGTCACCACGACCGCCACCGCTCTTCGAGCTGGAGTAGCTCACTCTCCGTTGCTGTCACCACCAACGGGTGGGTCAGTGGCGCGCATGGGTGCTTGGGCGACGCAGGCGGGTTGGGGCGGGCAAACAGAGCGGGACGGGGACAGTCCATCCACTCGGTCCCGTGGCTCAGCCGGCCACCACCTCGAAAATTGCTTGAGAAGCGACGTCCACCGTTCGTTCGAGATCGCCATCCGTATGCGCCATCGAGGTGAACGCGATCTCATACGGTCCTGGCGCCAGCGCCACACCGCGGTCGAGCATGGCCCGGAAGAACCGCGCGTACAACCCCGTCGTGGCTGAGCGCACCGCGTCGTCGTAGCCACGCATCGGGCCCGAACCTTCCGGGACAAAAAACAGACCCAGCAGAGGCCCGACCACCGGGACCCGCGCCTCGAAGGCAACATGTCCGTCTCCCGATCGAGCCAATCCCTCGTTCAACACCTTCTCCAGCGCCGCGCCGAACGAAGCCACCCGATCCGACAGAGCCGTGTACGACTCCGCATCCACAGCACCCAGGACTGCCAGACCCGCGGCAGTGGCCAGTGGGTTCCCCGAGAGGGTGCCGGCCTGATACACCGGTCCCTCGGGAGCCAGTACCTCCAATACATCGCGCCGCCCACCGAACGCCCCCACCGGCAGGCCCCCACCGATGACCTTGCCGAAACACCACAGGTCGGGACGCACACCCGACCACGCCGACGCGCCGCCCGCACCGAGGCGGAACCCGGTGATCACCTCGTCGAAGATCAGCAACGTACCTGACGCATCACAGGCCCGGCGCAGACCCTCTAAGAACCCTTCCACCGGCGGGATGAGTCCCATATTGGCCGCCACCGGTTCGACGATCACGCAGGCCACCTGCTCGTTGAGTTCGGGGATCACGTTGTAGGGGACCACGATGGTCTCGGCTACGGCGGCAGGCGGCACGCCGGCTGAATCGGGCAGACCGAGCGTGGCCACACCGCTGCCGCCTCCGGCCAGGAGTCCGTCGGAGTGACCGTGATAGCAGCCGGCGAACTTTACGATCCGGGACCGGCCGGTATATCCACGGGCCACCCGAATGGCACTCATCGCCGCCTCGGTACCCGACGACACCAGCCGAATCTGTTCGCAGCCTTCGACCCGGGCACAAATGGCCTCGGCCAGCATTACTTCGCCTTCGGTCGGCGCGCCGTAAGTGGTCCCCCGGCCGGCCGCAGCGCGCACCGCCTCCACCACCACCGGGTGAGCGTGACCCAACAGCGAGGCACCGTAGGACTGAACGAAATCGAGCAGTTGATTTCCATCCGCGTCCCACACCGAAGCACCTTCACCCCGGGCCACGAAGTAGGGGTGTCCGCCCACCGAGCGGAACGACCTGACCGGCGAGTTCACCCCACCCGGGATCACCCGTTGGGCGCGATCGAACAACTCTGCAGACCGGGAGTGCTCAGCCACCGAGTGCCTCGGCCAACTGACCGGCGAAGTAGGTGAGGATCACGTCAGCTCCGGCCCGCTTCACCGCGCCGATCTGTTCCAGTGCCACCGCCGGGCCATCGATCCACCCGCGCTCGGCCGCCGCGCACACCATGGCGTACTCCCCACTCACGTGATACGCCGCCACTGGCACCGACACCGCCGCCCGGACGTCGGCGATGATGTCGAGATAGGTGAGTGCCGGTTTGACCATCACCAGGTCGGCCCCTTCTGCGATGTCGAGTGCCACTTCGGCGAGCGCCTCCCGGCGGTTGCGCGCATCTTGTTGATAACCCCGTCGGTCACCGCCGTCAGCAATGGTGACGTCCACCGCGTCCCGGAACGGCCCGTAGAGGGCCGAGGCGTACTTGGCGGCGTAGGCCATCACCGCGGTGTCGACCAAGCCCGAGCCGTCCAGGGCCGCGCGTATGGCACCCACCTGGCCGTCCATCATGCCGCTGGGGGCCACCACATCGGCGCCGGCGCCGGCCTGGGACACCGCCACTTGGGCATAGAGCGGCAGGGTGGCGTCATTATCGACGTCGCCGGTGAGCGGATTGATGACACCGCAGTGGCCGTGGTCGGTGAATTCGTCCAGGCAACAGTCAGCCATCACCACCATCGAGTCGCCCACCTGGTCGCGTACGACAGCCAGCCCCCGCTGCACGATGCCATCGGAGGCGAACGCCTGGCTTCCCACCGCGTCCTTTTGCTCAGGTCGGGGCAGACCGAAGAGGATGACCCCGGGTACTCCGAGGGCGACGAGGCGGGCGACCTCCTTCGACAGCGAATCGAGGGTGTGCTGCACTACCCCGGGCAACGACGGGATCGGTCGTGGATCCTCGAGCCCATCGGCCACAAAGAGGGGGGCTACCAGGTCGTCGACCGACAACCTCGTCTCGGCGACCAGGCGCCGGAGGGCGGGCGTGCGCCGCAGACGCCGCATTCGCGTGGTGGGGAATGACTGCATGGGCGGAGTGTCGGGCAACACGGTCCCCAAGCCTACGGCAGCCCGACGCCGCTCACGCCGGGCCGTTGTCGGAGCCGTTGTCGGAGCCGTTGTCGGAGCCGTTGTCGGAGCCGTTGTCGGAGCCGTTGTCGGAGCCGTTGTCGGAAGCAACGTCGGCAGCAACGTCGGCGGCGGCGGAAGCGACGGCGGGTGAGAGAGCGACGACCACTGCAGCCACCAGTCCGTCGATGGTGGACTCGATGGCCTCCGCCGTCACATTGAGACCGTGGGTTCTGACCGATGCCGACGTGACCGGCCCGATGGAAACGACCACCGGTGGCACCGCACCGATACCCAGAAGGTCGACGGTGCGTTCAACAGTCGACGACGACGTGAATGCCACCGCGTCAGCGGCACGGGCGGCGACAACGGACCTGGGATCGGGATCGCCGGCAACTGTGCGGTAGGCGACGACCTCATCCACCTTCCAGCCCTTGGTCTCGAGCCCGGGCACCAGAACTCCCCGCACCGTCTCGGCCCGGGGAAAGAGGACCCTGGCACCGGCACCACCGGCACCACCGGCACCGGCACCACCGGCACCGGCGCCACCGGCGCCACCGGCACCGGCGCCACCGGCTCGGGGAAATGCCTCGGCCAGTGCATCGCTGATCGTCACCTCCGGTACCAGGGTCGGAGGGAATCCCCCCTCGGACAGCCGGCGCGCCGTGGCCGCCCCCACCGCCGCCCACCGCGTGCCGTTGGGGACCGCCCGCCCACCGAGGGCGGCCAGAAACCGCGACACCGCGTTGGTCGAGGTGAATGCCACCCAGGCATAGGCCCCGCCGACCACCCGATCCGCGGCCTCGGCCAATCCGGCCCCGCCGTCGATTGGATCCTCAATGGCGATGACCGGCAACTCGACCACCGTCGCCCCCAACGCCGCGAGGTTGTCCACCAACGAAGAGGCCTGTGCCCGGGTGCGGGTCACCACCACACTTCGGCCGGCCAACGACCCAGACGGCGTCACGGTTGATCCCACCTTCACCATCACACGTCGAGCGCGGCCACCGGGCCGATGACGATGGTCGACGGCGCGGGGAAATCGACATTGGCCAACGAGTCGAGGGTGGTGCGCACCACCCGTTGCCGGTCGGTGGTCCCCCAGTACACAACCGCCACCGGCGTAGTGCCAAGCCGACCGCTGCCCACCAGTTCGGCGGCGATGGTAGCCCGCTCCCCCATGCCCATGAGGACAACCAGAGTGCCGCCGGCCCGGCCCAGCGCATCCCAGTTGACGCCTCCGGGAGCGGACGGGTCACCGGTATGGCCGGTAACCACGGTGACCGAGGTTGACATTCCCCGGTGGGTGACCGGAATCCCGGCGGCGGCGGGGGCGGCGAAAGCGGCGGACACGCCCGGGACCACTTGGTACTCGACGCCGGCGGCCCGCAATGCCAGCGCTTCCTCCCCGCCGCGCCCGAAGACGAACGGGTCACCACCTTTCAGCCGCACCACCTGACGACCGGTCTTCCCATGGGCCACCAACAACTCGTTGATGTCGTGCTGGCGCCGGGGCAGACCGGGTGTCTTGCCCACATCGATCACCTCGGCACCGGGCGGGGCCCACGTCAGCAACTCATGGGCAATGAGGCGGTCGTGAATGACGACATCCGCCCCTCTAAGGAGGGCGGCACCGCGCAACGTGAGCAGCTCCGGGTCACCGGGGCCGGCACCGACCAGATAGACAGTCACCGGTCCCCGACCGTCCCCAATGAGCTCCCGCCCGCGTCGTCGAGCAGGTACCGGGCCACAGCCCGACCGATCTGCTCGGGATCATCACCAGAGGCGGTATGGCGCAACACCACCCGACCGTCGTCGCTGCCCATGATGCCGGTGAGGGTCACCGTCCCCCCATCGCCGTCACGACCCCCGTTGTCCGTCAGCGTCGCATAGGCCCCCACCGGCAGCGTGCACCCGCCGCCCAGCTCGGCCAGGTAGGCCCGCTCGGCGCTCACCGCCCGGCGCACCGACCCGTCGTCGATGAGTGTCAGTGCCGCCCGAGTCCGCTCGTCGTCGATACCGCACTCCACCGCCAACGCCCCTTGACCCACCTGGGGAAGCATCACCATGGGATCGAGTACTTCGGTCTCCACCCCGTCGGGAGGTGACCACCCCAGCCGTTCGACCCCAGCCGCCGCCACCACGACCGCGGTGACATCGCCGGCACCCGCCACCGCCAAACGGGTGGCCAGATTCCCTCGTAGGTCGGTGAACAACAGGTCGGGCCGGAGATTGGCCAGCTGCACCCGTCGTCGGGCCGAGCCGGTGGCCACCCGGGCTCCGGTACCAAGCGTCTCGAGGGTCGCGCCCACCAGCAGATCGCGTGGGTCCGCCCGTTCCGGGAAGGCAGCCAGGACCAACCCCGGGACCTGCAACTCACTGGTGGCGGGAAGATCCTTGGCCGAGTGCACCGCGGCGTCGGCCTCACCGCGGACCACGGCGGCCTGTACCTCTTTGACGAACACACCCTGCCCGCCGATGGACTGGAGTGGAACATCTGTCCGGCGATCACCTTCGGTCTCCACCGTGACCAACGACGTCTCCACGCCCGACGCTTCGAGCAGGCGGGCGACCCGACGGGCCTGCCACAGGGCCAGGGGTGACCCTCGGGTGGCCAGTCGGACGACCGGTTGGACGGTCACCGGCCTACAGGTCGAATAGTGTCCGGAGCGACTCGATCAGGCGCTCGCCTCGCGGGGTGCCGACGGCATCCTTCAGTGTCATGGTCGGTTGATGCAGCAGCTTGGCCACCATGGCCCTGGTGACCGCGTCCACCTGTTCCCACTGCTCGTCGGTGAGATCGGACCGTTTGGCCCGCTGCCGATCGAACTCGGCCCGGCGGGCAAGTTCGGCCTGGCCCCGCAGTGCGGATACCACCGGCGCGGCTCCCCGGGCCCGGGATGCCGCCCGGTACCGTTCCACCTCGTCGCTGACGATCTCTCTGGCCTGGGCTACCTCGCCCTGGCGACCGGAGAGCACCCCTTCGACCGCGGCGCGCAGCGCGTCCATGTCGAGAAGGGTCACCCCGGCAATCTCCGAAGCCGACGGCTCCACATTGCGGGGGACGCCGAGGTCGACCACCAGCAGGGGCCCACCGGCGGCCCGGCGGCCCATGGCCGCCTCCAGCAACGAACGCTCCACGATCGGGCGAGCGCTGCTCACCGAGGTGAACACCACGTCGGCGACATCGAGCTCTCCGACCAGGTCTTCCAGCGGGACCGACCGGGCCACCGCGGCCAGCCCATCGGGGAGTCCGGCGATCACTGCATCGGCGCGGGTGGGCGTGCGATTCGCCACCACGATTGCCGCCGGCCCGTGGGCAACGAGGGCTTGGGCCACGCCGTCGCCCATCTCCCCGGCTCCGACCACCAGCACCCGCGACCCGGCCAACCCACCGGGCCCGGCCAACCCAACGGGCCCGGCCCCTCCATCGCGAAGATGGCTGGCGGCGAGGGCCACCGCCCCGTGGGACAGCGAGGTGATGCCCCGGGCGATGGCCGTCTCGGAACGCACCCGCTTGCCGGTCTCGACCGCATGCCTGAACAGGGCGCCGAGCACCGGACCGGATGCCCGCTCGCGCTGGGCCTTCTCCCACGCCCGGCGCACCTGGCCGAGCACCTCGGATTCGCCCAGCACTGCCGAGTCGAGCCCGGAGGCCACTGTGAACAGGTGGTCGGCCACATCGTCGTCGAATCGGATGGTGAGGTAATCGGTGAGCGCGTCGACGGTGGTGCCACCCATGAGGGCGAGGAACTCCTGGAGCTCGGCCACGCCGTCGTGGAACCGTTCGACCACCGCGTAGACCTCGGTCCGCAGACAGGTGGAGACGATGACGGCTTCGGACAGGTTGGAGCGGTCCCGCAAGGTGGCCAGCGCCTTGGGCAGGGCGCTCTCGGTGACCGCCACCTGCTCGAGCAGGTGCAGCGGGACCTCACGCTGCTCGATGCCTACGACGATCACTGACACGTTGTCACCGCTTCGGTCGCTCGGACGCTAGGACGTTCATTGACTCACTACTTGTTCTGCCTCACTCGATCCGACAAGCCGGACCATCAAGCATGCCGGTCCGGTCGCCACGTCGCCAGTTGCGACAGCGACGGTGGGAGCCTCAGTCTAGGTTGGCGCTGGTCAGGCCGATCGAACGGATGACCGGCATCACGTCACTGCCCGGTGTCGAGCGCCTCGACTGATAGAAGCTCATGATCTGCAGCTCGATGCTGAGATCGACATACCGCAGCAGGATCTCGGGGCCCACGGTGAGGACCTTGGGGGCGAAGTTGAGGAGCGAATGGACTCCCGACTCCACCAAAAGATCGGCCACGCCCTGGGCCGCCGATGCCGGGGTGGCGATCACGCCAATGGCGAGGGGTTGGTCGGCGGCGATGTCCGGAAGGGCATCGAGGTGGCGGACCACCACATCACCTACCTCTTCCCCGATGATCTTGGGATCGGTGTCGAGCAGGGCCATCACCTGAAACCCGCGTGCGATGAATCCCTGGGAGTGGGCCAGGGCCCGCCCCAGGTTTCCGATACCGACGATCACCATCGGCCAGACATAGTTGAGGCCGAGCTCGCGGTCGATCTGCGCGACGAGAAAGGCGGTGTCGTACCCGGCCCCCCGGGTGCCGAACGAGCCGAGCAACGAAAGATCCTTGCGCACCTTGGCCGCGTTCACCCGGGCCAGCGAGCCGAGCAACTCCGAGGACACGGTGGCAGTGCCGGACCGCACCAACTCCTCGAGAATGCGTTGGTAGACGGGCAGGCGACCCACGGTGGCCTCGGGGATCCGCCGGTGGGAATCAGAGGTCGGAGATGGGCTTCCGGTGGCATCCGGGATGCTGGGTTCAGGTGACGTCGGCACTGGGACGGATCGTAGGACGTTCGACCTCGGGGAGGAAAACTGAGGTCACCCCAGGTGCCAAATCCGAACCTGGATTCCGGTGGTGTGGAGGCGAAGTTGAGCGGCCGCTGACGCCCGGTCGAGCACCAGGGCCAGGTGGTTGTCGCTGTCGAGCAACACCCCGAACTCCCCTCGACCGAGGGCGCCGAAGGCCGCCACCCGTCGGGCCGTCAGGGTGACCGTGCGGCTGGGCACCAGCTCCACCTCCATCACCGAATCGGCGATCACTCCCAGTTGGTCAAGGGCGGCCGGCCGGGCCCGGAGCTGGATATTGCCGAAGGCGTCGATATGGGTCACCGAGGTGACCAGGATTGCCCCGTCGAAGTGGTCGGGGGGTAGGTCCGGGGCGCCCACCAGGGACTCCGGGTCCACCTGAGCCCCGAGTGAGCTCGGGTCTCCTCCTCCCACCAGGTAGGCGACGGCCGGGGCGAACACGTCCCGACCGTCGAAGGTGGAGCCGGCCTCGGTCGCCAACGCATACACCGCGGCGGGTCCGCCCAGTCCCTCCACCGCCGGCAGCAACAGGCCATTGTCGGGACCCACCCACCATTCGGGTCCGAGGTCCCCTTTGCCGGCCCCGCCGCCTGACCCTCGATCCGCCACTCGCCCGGCAACCCGAATGGCCACCCCCAGGCGGGAGGTCCCCACCCCCGGGTCGACCACTGCCAACACCGCTCCTGGTCCCAGATAGGGCGCTGATCGGACCAGGGCGGCGGCGCCGGCGGTCACATCGAACGGGGGCACCTGATGGGTGAGATCGATGACCGGCACTCCGGGCGCATCCCGGTGCAGGACAGCCCGGACCACACCCACGAACTCGTCAGAGGTGCCGTAGTCGGACAGGAAATAGATCGCCGGCGGCGCAGACGAGGTGGGCCATGGGGACGAGGTGGGCGATGGGGACGAGGTGGGCGATGGGGACGAGGTGGGCGATGGGGACGAGAGACCCGTCACCGGATCAGTCCTGGTCGGCCGTTCTCAGTCGGTCCCAATCGTTCTCAGCCAACCTGAGCCGGGCTCAGCCGGCCTTGGTGTACTGCTGGGCCAGGTACCGATTCAGGTCGTCTTCCCGAATCCGGAACGACTTGCCGATCCGCACCGCGGCCAGCGACCCGGTATTGATCAGCCGGTACACAGTCATATTGGATACCCGCAGCGTGGCCGCCACCTCGGTGACGGTCAGAAACCTCGAATCCTCATGTTCTTCCATCGGCGATCGACTCTCCTCCGCTTGTGGCGACTGTACGCCACTGTGGCTGATGGGGAAAGTGGGAATTTGCTGACTGCGTGGGGCCAGCCCCGCCAGTTCAGAGCTTGGCCACCACTTTGGCCGCCAGCTGGGCGAACCACGTGGTGCTGGCCGTGGTGGTCGACCACCCGAGGAAGGTGCCATTGGAGCCCTTGACGGCGTAGAGGATATCGAGATAGCTGGATTGAGCGCCCTCGGTGAGGATCATCTGGGCGGCAAACCCGGCATCTCCTGTCGATCCCACCGAGATCGCCTTGATCCCGATCGTCGCCTTCACCTTGCCGGAGCTGAGGGTGCCACCGTTACAGGATTCAAAGGTCGATTTGAGCGTTTTGGCCGATGCCGCCGCCTTCCCCGGCGAAAACAGACCCACTGTCTGGATGATCGCGGTTGGACTCGACCCCGCATCGGCGAAGACCACGCTGGAACGGATATTCGAATCCTTGAGCAGCACCAGGTCGGCCACACACGATGGCGTCCCCTTGGTGCCGGCCGCGTCCTTGGCGGTGTCCTGGGCCCAGCCTGATGGGAAGTCGGATCCCGTCAGCAGCAGCGGCTTGATTGCAGCCTCCTGGGTCCGAGTCAGGGTGGTGGTGGGAGCCGCGGCGGTGGAGGTCGTGGTGGAGGTGGCCGTGGCCGACGCGTCGCAGGCCGCCAGTCCACCGGCCATGGCCAGCCCCACGCCAAGGGCCAATGCCGCCCTGGTGCCAGCAGCCGCCCTCCCTGTCCTCCCTGTCCTCCCCGCCCTCACCGGCCCAGCTGTCTTGAGCGCTCGACGGCCGCCGCCACCGCCTCGATGAAGGCCGAGCGCACCGCCTTGAACTCCAGCGTGCGCAACCCCGCCGCGGTGGTCCCGCCCGGCGAGGTCACCGCCGCCCGGAGCTCCGCTGGATCATCATCTGTCTCACTGAGCATGCGGGCCGACCCCAGCAAGGTGCCGACCACCAGTTTGTGACTCACATCACGGGGCAACCCGGCTGCCACCCCGGCCTCGATCATGGCCTCAGCCACCAGAAAGATGTAGGCGGGACCCGAGCCCGATACCCCGGTGACGGCGTCAAGTTGCCGTTCGGGGAGCCGCACCACCGTTCCCACCGCCGAGAGGATCCCCTCAGCCCAATCGAGATCGCTCGATCTCGCTTCGCTACCACCCGACATCCCGGCCACGCCGGCACCGATCAACGCCGGGGTATTGGGCATGGCTCGCACCACCACCGCCCCCGGGTTGAGGACGGCTTCGAGGCGGGCCGTTGGCAACCCGGCCACCACTGACAGGACCCGGTTGATCCCTACCGCGGCTAGGGCCCGGCACACTCCTTCGGCGACTTCGGGCTTCACAGCCAGAAGGGCGCTCCCGGCCGCCACCGGTGCGTCCACCACCCTCAGGCCCGGATGGGCGGCGACCAGCCTGTCCCGTTGTGTTGCATCGGGGTCGCTCACCGCGAGTTCGCTGGCCGCCGCCCATTCGCCGGCGAGAAGGCCCGTGAGCAGGGCGGAACCCATCTTGCCGCCACCTACGAGCAGAAGTTTCAGTGCCATATGGAAACGCTAGCAGCGGGCCGATGGCAGGCAGGAGCAGGGGCACCTCCTTCAACCGAGCCCGGTTCGGCCCCGATCAGCTCAGCTCCGCGCCGACTGTGGCCGGCGACGGTACATGCCCTCGTAGCCCAGGGTCATCGCCGTAGGGAAGCACTCGTCGGTATAGGCCAACGACGCTCCCATCACCCGATCGAGCTCCTCGTCGTCGACCCGTTCCACCGGGACCCGACCCATCAGATAGATGGCCGCCTCGGGGCCCAGGGCGAAGCTCATGCCCAGCAGGTCGGCGTTCCTCTTCAGGAGGTACTTCCAGGTGGCCTCCACGTTGGTTTCGGGGGCGGGCATAAATTGCGCTTCGTGATGCAGGGTCCGCTGACGAAGCGTGAGCCACACCGTCACGTAGTCCTTTTCGTCGCCGCGCATCCTCAAGTACCAACGGGGAGCCCCGGTAACCGGGTCCCCACCCTTTTGGCGATCGGCGGCCACCAGTGCACTGGCTTCGTCCGCCAACTCCCGCTCGGCCCAGCCGTCGATCACCGCGCACACGGCTTCCCGCTCGTCTGCGCTCAGGATGCCGCCCCATCGGTCGACGCCCGCGGTCATCGACCGGGGATCGCAGGCAGTCGGCCCAGCGTCACGGGCAGTCGACCCAGCGTCACGAGCACTCGACCAGCCGCCCGACGGTGAGGTCTTCATAGATGTCCCGCAGCAGGGAGGCGGCCCGAGCCCACGTGTAGCGCCGGGCCCGCAGCACCGCACCGGTCCCCAGCCGCTCGGCCAGCAGCGGCTCGGCCAGGATCTGACGAATCCAGGCGGCGAACGCCTCGGGTGTCGGGTCTTCCACCAGAAATCCGGTGCGGCCGTGATCGACCAGGGTGCGCAAACCGCCCACATCCGAGGCCACCACCGGAGTGCCACAAGCGGCGGCTTCGAGAGCCACCAGGCCGAAAGACTCGGAACGGCTGGGCACCAGGCAGACATCGGCCGCCCGGTAGTAGGTGGAGAGCAACTCGTGGGGGCGGGGCGGAACGAAGACCACCCGATCCTCCAGACCCAGCTCTCCGACCAGGGCCACCATCCGGCCAAGTTCGATGTCGCCTCGGGGACCGCTGGGGCCACCCACGACGGCCAGACGGGCGTCAGCATGGTCCGGGCCGAGAACGGCGAGAGCCCGCACGGCCACCTCGACCCCCTTCAGCGGCTGAATCCGCCCCACGAAGAGCAGCAGGGGACCGTCCATCGACAACCCCAGAGCGGCGCGGGCCTGCGGCCGGTATCCCGGACCAAAGAAGGCGTGGTCCACCCCCGGCGCCACAATGCGGATCCGGGACGGGTCGGCGTGGTAGAGCTCGGAGATCTGCTCCGCCTCGACCGAACACGAGGCGAGCACGGTGTCCGAACAGTTGATGGTGGCCGCCTCTGCCTCGGCCCGAAGATGGGCGGAGTCGGCTTCGACCTCCTCGGGGCTGAACTCGGCCTTCACCCGGTCGAGGGTGTGGAAGGTCGACACCAACGGCAGGTTCATCTGATGCTTGATGGTGTGCCCGGCCAGTCCGCTCAACCAGTAGTTGGCATGGACGGCGTCGAAGGGCACGTCTTCGTCAGCCGAGGGGCCACCCCTCTCCCGAGGACCTGACCCTGAGCCCGGACCTGACCCTGAGCCCGGACCTGACCCTGAGCCGGCCGACTCCATGTACTTGAGGACGCCCTCGGCGAACTCTCCCACCACCCCAGGAAGCAGCTCTTTGGCCATCGGGGTGGGCGGCCCGGCCGAGATGTGGTGCACCCGAAACCCCGGCTCCACCGTGATGGTGGCGGGAAGACTGTCGGACCAGGCCCGGGTGAAGACGTCGCAGACCACTCCGGTCCGGGCCAGGGCGGAGGAGAGCTCGCGCACGTACACATTCATGCCGCCGCCGTCCCCGGTTCCGGGTTGAGCCAATGGCGACGTGTGCAACGACAGGACAGCTAGGCGTCTCATGCGCCGCCGATCCTATCGGGATGGCCCGATCTGTCAGCTACCGGCCTAATCAGCCGGCGGCGGGGCCTTCATGGGCGGCGGTATCCGCTCCGGCCCGCTCACCCACACCTGCACCCGCACCCGCACCTGCGCCCGCGCCAACACCTGCGCCAGCCTCCCCGGAGGATGCCGCCTCTGCGGAGGATGTCCCCCCGTTGGCCGCGGTGACAACGTCATTGTCTTCGTTCTCGTGCCGGAAGGACAGATAGATCCTCATCAGCGCCTGCTTCTGCTCTTCGGTCAGATTGCTGTCGCCGAAGATGTGGCGGCCGAGATCGGTGTTTCCATCGGGCTTCTCGAGGATGCCGGCTTGGACGTAGAGGGTCTCGGCCGAGATACGCAGCGCCTTGGCGATCTGTTGGAGAATCTCCGCGGACGGGCGTCGCAGCCCCCGCTCGATCTGACTCAGATACGGGTTCGAGATCCCGGCCAGTTCGGAGAGTCGTCGCAACGACAACCGGGCGCTTCCTCGCTGCTCGCGAATGAACGAACCGAGCTCGTTCAACCGATCCGGTAGCTCTTTCACGATGGGAATTCTCTCGACATGGGAGTCCTTTTTGGTTCTCACGACAGCAGACCGTGGACCGAGGCACGCCCCGACTTGTAGCGGCTCACCAGTTCGGCCTGAAGCGCATCGATACGTTGGTGGAGGCCACGGCGGTCGACCGATACGCGATGTTCGATCTCCTCGAGCCCGGCAGCCATGGCGCCGAGCCGCTCCTGGCTCAGGTCACCGAGATGACTGATTTCGTTGGAGCTCACCACCGAGTCGAGCTCCTCGGTGAGGTCGGACTCCTCGGTATCGGGAGCCAGCACTGTCATCGGACGACCTGGTCCGGGTGGCCGACCCGGTCCGGCGGTGAGGATGGCCGGAAGCCCTTCGACCAGAGCGGCGAGATCGGGGGGCTCGGCGGCCGAGGCGGCATCGTCGCCGGTGCGGTCAGCGCGGACCAGATAGGCGTGGACGATGTCGAGACGGCCCTGGGCCAGCCGACGGAGGTAGGACAGGGTGACTTCGGCATCCTGACACTCGGCGCGCAAGGCCCGGATGTCGTCGAGCGACTTGGACTCGATACCGCTGAGGTAGGAGTCGGTAAGAAGACGACCGAGGTCAGCCTGTAGACTCGCCATTACCGACGATCGTACTCTGCGGCCCAGGGGCCACGGCCCGTCCGTCCGTCCGGGGCATATCGGTAGACCGCCCGACCCAGGACCGACGAGAGGGGAACCGGCCCGAACGTGCGGCTGTCGGTGCTCGCCTGGCCGGCATCGCCCAGGACTTCGAGGGTGCGGCCCTTCCGGTCGACGGACGCCACGCGCTTCACCAGAATTCTGGCTGGATGCCGAGGGTCGCGTACCGCCACCACCTCTCCCGACTTCAGCCATGGCTCCTTTCCGAATAATCGCGATCGCAGCAATTGTGGCGGTTTGATCACCAGGAGCCGGTCGCCGGGAAGCAGGGCCGGCGCCATCGATCCACCCTCGATGTTCACCCTGTGCACCGATCTGGCCAGCCACATTCCGCTCCCGATGAGAATGGCAATGACGGCGGAGAGGGTTGCCCGGGCCTTTTTTTGGGTAGGAGTAATGTGGCGGGCCGCCATCAGAAGAACCTGGGTAAGGTGGACCGAACCTGCATCTCACCCACTTTGCCCTATAGAAACCATAAGGAGCGTTGCCCCATGCAAATCGCCGATCGTCTGCTGACCACCCTCGACCATCTGGCTACGCCGGTGGCCGGTCACGCCCACTGCGACCTCCCCTGTGGCGTCTACGACCCAGCCCAGGCCCGCATTGAGGCCGAGTCGGTGAAGAACACCATGGACAAATACAACGGCTCCGATGACGAGTCGTTCAAGACGCGGGCCATCATCATCAAGGAAGAGCGCGCCGAGCTGGTGAAGCATCACCTGTGGGTGCTGTGGACCGACTACTTCAAGCCCGAGCATCTCGAGAAGCATCCTCAGCTTCACGATCTCTTCTGGCGGGCCACCAAGACGGCCGGCGAGGCGAAGAAGACCAACGACGTGAAGGTGGGCGAACGCCTGTTGGCCGAAATTGCCGAGATCGACAAAATCTTCTGGGAGACCAAGAAGTAGTCAGGTCGGGCAGGTGCCGCACGTTCGTGCGGTGGGGAGTTCGGCAAGCCGGGCATCATCGATGAGTTCGCCGCACTCCCCGCACTTCCCGTAGGTGTCGGCGTCGAGACGGGCCAGTGACTGCTCGACCTCGTCGAGGAGGGCGTCGACGGCGTCGATATCGGCATCGGTCACCGCACCGTCTTCGGGAGGCGCATCCGTCTGATCGAGGTCGGTGTCCATCCCCCGGATCGTACCCGTAGGGTGAACACTGTGACCGCCGCCGCCCCCACAACCGACGCCAGCGCATCGCCGGCCGACCCGGTGGCCGAGTTGATCGGCTCGGGTCAACTGGTGCCCTGCCTCGACGGGGTCGACCGCCCGGCCGTCGAACTTGACCAAGCCGCCTCCACCCAGTCGCTGCCCGAGGCGGCTGCCCGGGTGGCGGAGTTTCTGCCCTGGTACTCGAGTGTCCACCGCGGCGCCGGCTTCCGCTCGCGCCGGGCCACCGCCGCCTACGAGAATGCCCGCCGGGCTGTGCTCTCCTTCGCCGGACGGGATCCCGACGGTGACGACGTGGCTGTGTTGTGCCGCAATACCACCGAGGCGGTCAACCACCTGGCCTACCGGCTACGGCTGGCTCCCTCCGACGTGGTGGTGACCACCGTGGTCGAACACCACGCCAATCTGCTTCCCTGGGGACGGGTGGCCGAACGCCGCTACGTCGAGTGCGCCACCGATGGCACCTTCGCACTTCAGGACGTGGAAGCCGCCCTTGACGCCGGACCGAAACCCGCACTGTTGGCGGTGACCGGGGCGTCGAACGTGACCGGTTGGCTACCCCCCATCGACGCCATCATCGAGAGCGCCCATCTCCGCGGCATTCCGGTGGCAGTCGACGCCGCCCAACTGGCGCCCCACCGCCCCCTGCCGACCAAGGCCGACTACCTGGCCTTCAGCGGGCACAAGCTCTACGCCCCCTTCGGATCGGGAGCCCTCATCGGTCCGCGGTCCACCTTCGAAACCGGCGATCCGTTTCTGGCCGGCGGTGGAGCCGTGGATCTGGTCGGGCTGGATGAAGTGGTGTGGACGGCGCCCCCCGACCGGGAGGAGGCTGGCTCTCCCAACGTCATCGGGGCGGTGGCGCTCCATGCCGCCATCGACGCGCTCGAGGCCATCGGCTGGGAGCGGATTGCCGCCCACGAGCACGCTCTCGCCGACCGGTTGCGACAGGGATTGGCCGCCATCGAAGGTGTGCACCTGTTGGGTCCGGCGGTGGACAGCGGTATCGAGACACTGCCGGTGGCCGCCTTCACCATCGAGGGAATGCACCACGCGCTGGTGGCGGCCCGCCTCAGCGCCGAGTACGGGATCGCCGTGCGTCACGGTTGCTTCTGCGCCCATCCCTATGTGGTGCGACTGCTCGGACTCGGTGACGTGGCCGTCGACGCCTACCGCAATGAGGTGCTCCACGGGGACCACCGCAACGTTCCCGGGGCGGTGCGGGCCAGTGCCGGACTGGGGACATCGGGTGAGGAGATCGACACCCTGTTGGCCGCGGTGGCCGACCTGTCGGGTGGCCTCCCGGCGCCAGTTGCCTATGAACAGGACGTCGGGACCGGAGACTACTTTCCGGTCACCGACCTGCCGGGGTGGCGCGACGCGGCCCTGGAGCTGGGCGCTTCGTGCGCCCGCGGGTAAACGTCGGTGCCGATGGTGAGAAGGGTGGGCGAGGCTGAGTGGGTGGCGCCGATGCCACCGCGACTGGGTGCTCAGCTCGGGAGGCTGTCAGCCGCCATTGAGGCCTTCGCTCTTGTCGGCTCCGCTTTCTTGTTGGCCGGGTGCGGTTCTCCTGCCGTGTCAGGGTCGTCGGCCGGACCGGTTGCCTATGTGGCCACCGTGGCCGGGAGGGCCCACCCCGGCAACACCCTGGCGCTGGTGGACACCGCCACCTCCAAGGCACTGAAATCAGTGGCCACCGGCTCGCTCCCGGCCGCCATGGCCGCCACCCCGGACGGTGCCCACCTGCTGGTGGCCGACAAGGGCGACAACCAGCTCACCGAAATCACCATGTCGACCGGCAAGGTCACCCGCCAGCTGACTGTCGGCCTCGAGCCCGATGCGGTGGCGGTAACCCCCGACGGCTCCCTGGCTTTGGTGGCCAACTTCGGCGACAACACGATCACCCCGGTCTCGCTCCCATCCATGAAGGTAGGTCCGCCCATCCCGGTGGGCCACCAACCGGTGGCGGTGACGATCTCTCCCAACGGGAAGATGGCGGTGGTGGCCAACTACCAGGACGGGACGGTCACTCCAATCGGCCTGCCCAGGCTGCTTCCCATGACCCCGCTTCCCGCCGGACCCGAGCCCGACGCGGTGCTCATCGGCCCGGACAACTCCACAGCCCTGGTGGCCGACTTCGAAACTACTGCGGTGACCGCCATCGACCTCTCGACGATGACGGTGCGGAAGATCATCCCGGTGGCCGGCAATCCCACCGGCATCGCCCTCTGGAAGTCGACCATGATCGCCTACGTGAGCGGCGGAAACAGCGTGACCCCTCTCGACCTGCTTCACCTTGACGCCGGGACTCCTTTCCCGGTCGGGACCACCGCCCAAGCCCTGGCCCTGGCCGACAACGGACGGACCGCCTGGGTGTGCAGCGGGAACGCAACCTTGGTTCCGGTGAATCTGGTCAGCGGAGCCATCGGAAAAGCGGTGAACGTGGGGGGTCATCCCACCGCGGTGGTCATCCCGGCGCCTCCAACAACAAGAACACCACCGGGCGCCGGATCGTAAAACCCAACGACTCATACAGCCGGATGGCGCCGATGTTGGTGGTCGAGGCGTGGAGAAACGGAATGTCGCCGCGCCGGACGATGCCATCCGCCACCGCCAGTACCAGATGCCTGGCCAACCCGCGGCGCTGGTAGTTCGGGTCGGTGGCAACCGCACTGATCTCGGCGTATCCGGGTGGGCGTAGGCGCTCACCGGCCATGGCCACCAGACGCCCGCCGATACGGATACCCAGGTAGCCGCCGAACTCGACGGTCCTCCGCTCAAACGGACCCGGCTGGGTCACCTCGACGAGGGCCAGCATCTCGGGGGCATCGACGGGGCCGAGCGGCATGGGTACCGGTAACACTGACTCCGCCGAACCCGGTGGCGACGAACCGACATCCATTCCCGGTATCCGTACGTCATCACCCACCATCTGCACGCCTACGAAGCGGGCGATGACCGTCCATCCCGGAGGTGGATCGGGTGGATCTCCGGTGAGTGACACGGTCCCGTTTGGACCGACCAGTTGGGCCAGGTCTTCCCAGACCGAGTCGGTGACCGCCCCACTCAACAGTGCGCCGAACGGAGCGACATCCGAATCGAATCGACCTGTCAACTCGGTGGTGCGGCCGAGGGCGCGTTGGGGACCGGTCAGCGCGTGCCACACCGGATTGTCGAGCACGTGCACTGGTCATCTCCTCGACCGACGGGAATACGGGTCAACACAATTTAGCTGGGCCGGATCGCCGGCAACTCCCGGGGACTCGACGCCCATACCCAACACGATTGAGCTCGTCTGCGGCCATCCGTTGGCAGCGGGCAGTGCCTGTACTTACGCCGCCGATCCTCAAAAACGGCTGGATCCGAACGAGAAGACCCTGATTGTGCACGGCCAGCTGACAATGGCGACATGGCCAGTACCGGGCATTTCAGAGGAGTACCTCACCCAGCGGACCCGCAGCCGACGCATCAAAAAGGAATGTGGCGCCATCAGTTACCACGATCCTGCAGGTTGTCACCAGGGGTGGCCAGGCCAAGTAGTTTTCCCTGTGGGCCGTTAGCTCATCGGGTAGAGCAGGGGACTTTTAATCCCAAGGTGGCGAGATCGAGACTCGCACGGCCCACCAGGTCAGAGCCACTTTTTGTTCCCGTCACACCCTCCGGATAGCCTAAACCCAACAGCTTGCCCAACAATTTTGCAGAGGTCTGGAGGGTCAAATGCCGGGGAGCATGCGGGAACGGCGGCCGAACGTGTGGGAACTGCGGGTGTTCCTCGGCCGTGACGACAACGGCAAAGTCCGACACGGAAACCAGACGTTCCGCGGTGGCAAGCGGGCCGCCGAGAGCGAACTGTCCCGACTGGTCGCAGCGGCGGAGAACGAGCCGGTCCCGCCACCGGTCGTCGAGGCACCCCGCTGGAGCCAGCAGACCACGGTCAACGACGCCATCCAGGGGTGGAAGGACAACGGCTGGGAGGACCTCTCCCCGTCGACCGTCCGACGCTACGAGAACATGTGGATGAAGCACATCCACGGGTCCATGGGCAAACAGCGGCTGACCACCCTCAGCCCGTACGACGTCGAGAAGTACTTTCGTCGCTTGAAGACCGACGGGCTGGCCGAGGCGAGCGTCCGTCAGATCCGGGCCCTAATGCACCGGGCCTGCCGACTTGCCCGCAAGTGGAGCGGCGGCGTACTGCCCAACCCGATCGCCGACACCGAGCTGCCCACCTGGGCGCTGGACGAGCGGGATAAGGTGAGGGCTCCGAGTCTCGAAGAGGTACGCACGCTGATCGCCACGGCCGACAAGCTCGATCCAAGCTTCGCGGCGGCGTTGCGGCTGGTGGCGGCCACCGGCATGCGTAGGGGCGAGGTCTGCGCCCTCCGCTGGAACGACGTTGACTTGTCGGCCCGCACCGTACGGATCAGCCAAAGCGTGGTTGCGGCCAAGGGTGGCGCCATTCTGAAATCGCCCAAGACCCGGGCCAGCATCCGCACGGTGGCCATCGACTCCGATACCGCATCGATACTCAGGCGGCTGCAACTCGCACAGCGCTCGTTGGCCGTGGCGTGCGGATTGAACCTCGGGCCGGGCGCCTTTCTGTTCTCCTCCGAGCCCGGTGGGCTGGTCCCACCTCACCCAGACGCAATGAGCCACACCTTTGCCACGGTCCGGTCGAAGGGAAAGGTGGCCACCGACGTGCACATGCACTCCTTGCGCCACTTCCACGCCACGGTCCTCGACCCGGTGATCTCCGAGGCCCAGAAACAGACCAGGCTGGGTTGGTCGACCGTCAAGATGGCCCGCCACTACACCGACTCTGTGCCCGAGGAGGACCGGCGAGCTGCCGCTCACGTCGGGAGCATGCTGTCCTCAGGCGTCACCAGACCCGAAGCTCCCACGGGATCCGGCTGATCCCTCGACCGCAGGCTCGGATGGGATTGGACCACTTGTGCATCCTCTGGCGGGGTGAGCGGAAGTCCGGCAAGTAAGCGTTCGACGGATCTGCGGGGAATACGGATCCTCTGGCCGATCCTGAAGATGGGTAGTGGGAATGTGCCCGCCTTGATGGCCCGGTAAAGCGTCGAGCGGGTCTCTCCCAACAAAACGGCGGCCTCCTCCACGCTGAGGAGCGGTTTGGGCGACTTCGAAGTCGGGTTGTTACGCATGGGCATTCTCCGGTCTTGATCGGTGCCAGGCGGTGCGCCGTGGTCGCAACCCATCCTCCGGATCGACGTCACCTCCAATGTCACCCTGGACTACGGAACCTTTCGTTGCCAGAGGGTGACGTTGCCGATTGCCCCTGTCGAACGTCACCCTCAGTTCAAACGGTCCGCGGCCTGGTCGAAGGTGACGTCACCCTCCCTGGTCGGCGGCCTGCCGCCGGTCAGGGAGGGTGAACACGATCGGCTCTTGTGAACTGCGGGGTACTTGGGTACTATAGACATCGGGTACCAAGGAGATGCCGTGACCTCACCACTCAAGATCGACGATCAGACGGACCGCTTGGCCACCGAAGGGGCGCACTTCCTCGGCCTGACCAAGAAGCAGTACGTGGCTGATGCCGTGGCGTACTACACCGACCTCCGCCGAGGAGAGATCGAAAAGGGTGTCCGGGCGTCCCTGGCCACCCTCGACGGTGGTCGTGACAGCGCCGTCCGGCTGCTCACCGGCATGTCCGAAGAACAGATCGAGGAGCTCGGCGGCATCAGTTGAGCTTGCTCGAGCCGGTACGTCCGACGATCCGCTGCGTCAAGGAGGACCTCGGCCTTCGGAAGCTGCCACCGGCATCCGAACCTCTTGACCGGCTCGACCACCCGGTGCTCAAGAAGGCCCACGAGGTCTGCCGCGACGACCCGCCGACCAGTGAGCGGATCGTCAGCATCGACGACGAGGTCTTGTGGAAGGTCAAGATCAGCCGATGGCGGGGTGCGGTCTGGTGCCCGACCCCGCAACGTTGGTTGATCGCCGCCGGCACACGCGAAGCAGGATCCCCCGACGATTTCTACGCCGACCTCGCCGAACGAGGACGACGGTGGCGCGCTGACCACAACCGATCCACGAGCCCCGGCGTCCAAACCGACACCCTGGTTGCGCCATTGGTCCCGACCGACGCCGACAGGCAGCGCCTCGAGCTGGAACGCCAGACCAGGGTCGTCGACGAACTGTTCGACGTGGTCCCCGAACTCGTCGTGGCCGCAGCGCGGTCCGGAACCGAGCAGACCGATGAAGCCGGTGGATGTCGGATCGGGGTGCTGGTCCGCCGCACCGAACTCGACGAGGGGCTCTGTTGCATTGATTGATCATGTGGCGCGAACTCACTCGCTCCAGCGAGGTTCGCCGCTCACACCACCCGCTCGAGTTCGCCGAACGCCGCGGCGAGCGTCAGCCCGGGAAGTGCATCGACCCCGAGTTCGTAGTGGCCTCGCCGCAGGTTCTGGATGAAGGCATGGCCTTGGATGATGACTCTGGCGCTGCGGTCCTGTTTGAGGCCCCGCATCGGTCGAAGTCTTGCCTTGAGCCGCCCGTGGTCAACTTCGACTCGATTGTTGGCGTACTGGGTCGTGTCGTGCAGTGCAGCCGGCAGGAGGTCCGCGATAGCTCGTGCCAAGGCGTGGGCCCGGTCGGTCGTGACCTCAGCCGGCTCGCCGTGTGAGCGGATCGCACTGGCGAAGAACGTTGTCGCAGCCTTCAGGTCTCGCTTCTTGGACACGAATACGTCGATGACCTGCCCGTATTGGTCGACCGCTCGGTACACGTATCGCCAAGAACCGGAGACCTTGACGTAGGTCTCGTCGACGAACCAGCGACCACCCACGCGGTGGCGGCATGGCCGCGCCGCATCGATGAGCAACGGTGTGAACCGCTGGACCCACCGGAACAGGGTCACGTGGTCGACCTCGATGCCGCGCTCGGCGAGCAGTTCCTCCAGATCCCGGTAGGACAGTCCGTAGCGCAGGTACCAGCGGACGGCGATCAAGATGACCTCTGACGGAAATCGGAACCCAGCGAAC
>Ga0097691_1000935_pt1 | contig 23072 bp, 20 predicted proteins | sample NGESurdeep072012_8_FD_72858 | JGI IMG/M metagenome (GOLD analysis project Ga0097691, IMG submission 72858) | Arctic peat soil microbial communities from Barrow, Alaska - NGEE Surface sample 210-1 deep-072012 | ecosystem: Environmental > Terrestrial > Soil > Wetlands > Peat ... | reverse complement strand
GACGGTCATGTTGGCGATGTCGTAGGTGCGCCGCAAATCCTCGACCAGCTGCAGCACAAGCCCCTCGTTCACCTGCATCGCCGCGTGGCCGAGCCCGAATTGATTGCGCGCAAAGGCGGCGAGCTGCATCGTGTCCTTGAACAGGCAGGGACCGGCAGCAAAGCCCGGCCGCGGAAGGGTCTTCAAGCGCGGATAGTTGTGCTTCATCGCTTGCATGATCGCGTGATAGTCGGCGCCAGCGGATTTCGCGATCATGTAGAACTGGTTGGTGGCCGCGAATTCGATATAGCGGTAAGCGTTGCTGAACAGCTTGGCGAATTCGGCCTCAAGCGGCTTGATCACCACCAGCTCCGGCGCGATCTTTTGGAACAAAGCGACCGCCTCTTCTTCTGCTTCCGTCGACGTGCCGCTGACGATCTGCGGCATCTCGTGCAGTTCCTTGATACCATTGCCCTGAATCACACGTTCCGGGCAGAAAGCGACCTTGAGCTTGCGGCCCAGCCGCTTGAGATATGAATCGAGCCACGCCGTCGTGCCGGGATAAACGGTCGAGCGCAGAACCAGCAATCGGTCGTCATCCAAATACGGCAGCAGGGCATCGATGCAATCCTGCACCGCCTTCTGCACCGGGTTGAGGAATTCATCAACCGGGGTGCCGATGGTGACGATGACCGGACCGCTGCGGCTGATCGCGCTCGGCGACGACGTGAAGATCAGTCGATCGTTCGCCAACGCCTTGCTCAGCAGCGGCGCCGCGCCGTGTTCGATGAACGGCAGCTTGCCGGACCGCAGCAACGACAGCACCGCCTCGTTGAGATCGTTGACGTTGACCGTCACCCCCGCTTCGGCGAAAGCGAGCACCAGCGGTATCCCGACATGCCCGCCGCCGCCGACCACCGTGAGGTCGGCTTTCGCCGTTCCGCTTTCGGGTGCTGGGGTGGTTTTGGTGGATGGATTGTTCAAGCTGCGCGTTCCTTGCAGGCAGGCAGTTATATCGGAAACTGGCCGAATGGGGTGGATACTCGTTTACGCCAAGGACCAAGTCTCAGCCGCTTTTCAACGGATTAACTAACAAATTCCATGCGCGACGGAACTATGAATGTTTTGGGGCAACCTGGGAAATTACCGCCTGGAAAAGGGAATTTTGGCCGTCGCCGTTAGTGCTGCCCGAGGCCGTCGACTTTCGTTGCCGTTACCCTCAAGCTTCTCTAATAACCATGCGATAACGGCTTCGGGGTCCGCCGGCATTTCATCGGCTGCGCGCGTCCGTTCCTGACTTGCTTTCGTATTGTCTGGTCGCGGCATAGTTCACACCCGCTAAAATCCTGACCGCAGCTGTGATCGAGCGTCATCTTAAACAACTTCGATTAGCCTATTTGACGACCATAATGGCTTTGCCGCTGAATATATGCACGTGCGAACGTTTGCCTAGAGACCAGTGGCTGTGCGTCTCCTAATGCCGTAATCGATTGCGCTGGCGCCGGGGCTTGCTTGGACATCCTGCCGTTCCCATGGGAGATCATGCGTCGATGCGGCGACTGTTGGCATTCTTGGTCAAAGCGGCGGTCTCCGCTCTTCTGCTTTACCTGTCGCTGCGCCGGGTCGATCTCGATAGCGTCGGACAGCGGCTAGGCGGGCTCGATTGGCGCTGGATTGCTTTCATTCTGTTCATGCTGTGCGTCGCAATGCTCCTGCGTTGCGATGGCGGGAGATCGTCGCGATCTGCGGTGCCAAGCTGCCGCTGGCGATGGCGCTGCGTTACAGCTTCATCGGCCAGTTTTTCAGTCAAGTCTTGCCGTCGACGGTCGGGGGCGACGCCGTCCGCATCTGGCTGCTGGCGCGCGGCGCGCGGCGGGGCCGGCCTAGCGGAAAGCGACGGTTTGATCGTTTCAATTCTGTATGGCGCCGCGAGTCTGGCGGTCGGCGCCATCGGCGGCATTGTCTGGGTCGCCAGCGGTTACCGATGGCGTTCGGTCAAGACCATCGAGGCCGACACGCTCGCGCACGACCCCTCGGCCTGATCGGTCGCTTTGTCAGCAATAGCTAAATTCGTCCCTTGAGAAAGACGGAGTGAGAAGTCTTGCGCAGCGACCATGGCAAGCGTCGGGCGGCGGCATTTCTCGATCGCGACGGCGTGCTCAATGTCGACCACGGCTACACCCACAAGCCCGAACATCTGGATTGGATCGACGGGGCTCCCGCTGCCGTGCGTTTGCTCAACGAGGCCGGCTATTACGTATTCGTCATCACCAACCAGTCCGGTGTCGCGCGCGGTTACTACAAGGAAACAGCCGTGCAGCAATTCCATGCCCACATGCAGGACGCCCTGCGGGCGCAAGGCGCCCATATCGACGCGTTCTACTATTGCCCGCATCATCCCGATGGCACAGTCAAGGAGCTGGCGGTGCGATGCCGCTGCCGCAAGCCTGAGCCTGGCATGCTCGAACAGGCCGCGCGCGAATGGCCGATCGATCCCGGCCGCAGCTTCTTGATTGCGACAAGGACGACGACATGGCCGCCGCCGCCGCGTTCAAAATAAGCGGCATCAAATTCGATGCCAAGGTCGATTCGCTGGTGGAATTGGTACGCCGAGAACTCGCAGCGGCTCCGCACCGCGGCCGCTAGTTTGGCCGGGCCTCGAGAAAGCGATGCCCGCCTTCATCCAGCGCCACACACGTCAGCTGCCCGGTCGCGAACGCGCCGGTGTCGATATTGATCCGGTTCGGCAGCACTTCCGGTGCCTCAACCGGCGTGTGGCCGTGCACGACGATTTTGCCGAAATCCATCGTACTGTTCAGAAACTCGTCGCGGATCCATAACAGATCCTCGTCGCTCTGCTGTTCAAGCGGCACGCCGGGTCGCACCCCGGCGTGGCACAGGAAATATTTGCCGTGGCTGTGCGAGGTTTTCAGCGATTGCAGAAAAGTCGCATGCTCGGCGGGCATCGCATCGCGCAGAAGATCCGCGGTCTCCGCATAGTCTTTCTCCACCATGAGCGCACTGACAGGCACGCCGTAGGAGTGCAGGGTTTCCAGCCCGCCGAGCCTGCGCCAATGCTGGCCGACCGCGGGATCGGCGAGAAAGGACTCGAGCAGCGCTTCGTGGTTGCCTTTGAGCGCGATGTAGGGCGTCGGAAATGGATTTTCGATCAGGCGATCGAGTACGCCGCGCGACGCCGGCCCGCGGTCGATATAGTCGCCGAGCGTGACCGTCAGCGCGCCGGGCCCATGCTGCTCGACATCGCGGTGGATCGCGGCGATCGCGCGGTCGAGTAGATCCAACCGGCCGTGGATGTCGCCGATGGCGTACAACCGCGTATTCTCGTTTGGAATTTTCGCGTCTTGCATTATGACAGCCCGATCGGCTGCGGTTCGTGCGTGGCATCCCAGTCTATGTTATCCCGCCTTCGAAAAGACCAAAAATTTGTCCCTTCTGCAGCAGCTTCTCCGCAATGCCGGCCTTATCGATGCATAACCGCAGCGACGCTCCGTCGCCGGCGCGCTTGCTGACCACGTTCCTGCTGCTTTGGCTCGCAGGCGTCGGTCTGCGGCTGACCATATTGGCGGTGCCGCCGGTCATTCCGCTCATCCATGATGAACTTCACCTGAGTGCGACCGAGGTCGGCATCCTCACCGGTCTGCCGTCGATGCTGTTCGCCTTCGCCGCGGTTCCCGGTTCGCTGCTGATTGCCCGCCTCGGCGTGCGCACCGCCCTGGTGGTCGGCCTGGCGCTCACCGCGATCGGCGGCGCGCTGCGCGGCGCCCTGCCGCACGTCGGCTGGCTCTATGCCATGACCATCGCGATGGGCGCGGGTGTCGCGATCATGCAGGTGACGATGCCGACGACCGTGCGCGCCTGGCTGCCGCATCGCATCGGCTTCGCCACCGCGGTCTACACCAATGGCCTGCTGATCGGCGAAATCTTCCCCGTAGCGCTGATGCTGCCGCTAGTGCTGCCGATGGTCGGCGGCAGCTGGCAGTGGGGCTTCGTGGTCTGGAGCGTGCCGGTCGCCATCATCGCGCTGGTGGTGATGGCGTTCGCGCCGCGGCCGGCTTCCACGCACGGATCGTCGCCGGCGCGGCGGCGCTGGTGGCCGGATTGGAACAGCTCACTGATCTGGCGGCTCGGCATCATGCTCGGCACGGTGAACGCCACCTACTTCACGACCAACGCCTTCCTGCCCGACTACCTCAGAAGCAACGGACAGGGCGAGTGGATCAGCGCGGCATTGTCCGGACTCAATGGCGGCCAGTTGCCGGCCTCGTTTCTGTTGCTCGCGGTCGCCGGCCGGCTGGAGCGCAAGGCCTGGCCTTATGTGGCTTGCGGTTTGCTCTGCGTGATCGGGACCGCCGGCATCGTGTTCGGCACCGGCGCCTGGGTCGTGGCGGCTGCCACGCTGCAGGGTTTTGCCGCCGCCGCGATCCTGGTCCTGGCGCTGGCGCTGCCGCCGCTATTGAGCCCGCCCGACGACGTCCATCGCGTGACCGCCGCCATATTCACCATCAGCTACAGTTGCGCGGTGATCGTGCCGGTGATCAGCGGCATGATGTGGGATCTCAGCGGCGTCGCCAGCCTTGCCTTCGTGCCAATCGCGCTGTGCGGGCTGCTGCTGGTGGTGCTCGCGCCGGCGATCAATCACGTCCGACCGGCTGGGAGCTAACGCATGCGTCCAATTCGCGTGGGAGCCAAGGGCACTTATACCTTGCGGGTCACGCCCGCCCATCTCCCCAACCAGTTCAAGAACGCAGCACCAACCCCTAAATAACTCTTGGTCCCAATATGGGACTATGCTACGTTGATGGTGTGAGGATCATTGCGCTCAGCACGCTCAAGGCCTTCCTCAACCGAAGCCTCGCCTATGCCGACGCGCGCGAGCCGGTCATGGCGTGGTACCGGCAGGTCAGGGGCGGCGATTGGGCAACGCCAGCGGACGTGAAACGTGCAATCCGTAGCGCAAGCATCCTCAAGGATGGCCGAGTGGTGTTTAACATCGCCGGCAATAAATATCGCATCGTGGTGTGGATCAACTATCCCTATCGGGTGGTCTACATCCAGTTCATCGGGACGCACCGCCAGTAAGACGCGATCGATGCACAGACCGTTTGAAGGTAAAGCCATGGACATCGTACCGATCAAGACCCAGCGTGATTACCGCCGAATCCTCAAGGAAATCGAGAGCCTGATGGCGGCGAAACGCAATACTCCCGAGGGCGACCGGCTTGATGTGCTCGTCACGTTGGTGGAAGCCTGGGAGCGGAAGCATTATCCGCTCGACCTCCCCGACCCGGTGGAAGCGATCAAGTATCACATGGACCAAAACGGGCTTCAGCCGCGTGATCTCATTCCCTTCATCGGCAGCCGAAATCGCGTGCACGAAGTGCTCAATCGCAGACGGCCACTTACGCTCAAGATGATCTGGCGACTGCATGAGGGCCTCGGCATTCCTGCAGAGTCGCTCATCAAAAGACGGGCGGCCTGACGCGCCGAATTGAAATCACAAAAGCGCGGTGCGCGTTCGCCTAAGCTCGTAATCGGTCCCGCGATGGACGTTTTTAGTTAACGCCAAAAAATCAGCGGCCCGGACTTTTGCGACATTTGTCTCATAGATTGAGCGGTTCAAGCACAGTGAGGACGCTCGCCCGCTTTCGGTCGAGTTCGGCGAAGCGCTCGGCTGCCGTCTCCTATACACGCTCGCGCCAGAGCGGCCACTCGCAAAAATTATTCTGCGACCACGCGGAGCATATGGCCAAGCGCCAGTTAGTCGCCATTGAGCACACTATGCGCTTCGAAGATTATGCTGTGCAAAGCAAGAGCGCGAATATAGGCCAACAACCAAAAAGAAAGCCGCCCCTGCAGAGGCGGCTTATTAAAGGAGTGGAAAAATGTATCGCTACAATCAACGCTTATGATTGTGCCCTGCATTGGGCTGCACAGGACTGAACGACGTTAATTTGGGAGGATTTGGCCAAACGACTGGTTCCCCATCTTCGTCTGGGACCGCCGTGCAGTTTGATTTTACTGCGGTGCTGTAAATTTCAGGCTCGCAGTCCTGCGCGTGATTATCAATCGCCGTTACGCGTATGGAGTTGTTCGATGTTGCAACGCTGAGGGCGCCATCGGTATGACGCATAATAAAAATCCGCGCCGGTAACGCTCGAGACTCTTCAACGTATACACCGACCCCGAAGCGCGGATGAATCCAGTAACGCTTATTCGTCAATGGTCGGGGTTTCTTCCAACGTTGCTTGCGCCGGGTATCAAGTTCAGGTGGACGGGATGAGGTCATGAAGATTTCTCCTGATACGGTTTACATAAGATCGATCTGAATCGGCTGCTTCGCCGACCCAATAATCCATCGCGCGCCTGGTTCGAGTGGCGGTTGCGCGAGATCGGGATCATCCGCGTGCCTCGCGTGCGTTTTTCCTTGGTCCTTGCCGTTCTCGCTCGGTCGTCTTTACATTTGCTTTGCTACGCTGCGTCCACTGACCGCACCAGGTATCTGCAAAGGTTTCGGGAAAGGCCGAGAACCAAACCGTCGGCTGAAGATTCGACCATCGAATTGTCGGCGGCCGGCGCCGACACTCGTGAGTGTCAGCCTCGAGTTGGGTCTTTTGCTCAGCGTTCCAGAAATGGCAGTTCTCGCACCTCGGCTTTTGAATGATTTTCTCCATGTAGATAGTCACCTTTCGTGGTTGCGCTCTGATCCACGTGGCGGACGCCAGCAACTGGAACAATGCGGCCACGCCCGAGGAGGAGCTATTTATCCCAAATAGCTGGGACAACAATCAATCTATGCCTTGAAAACAAGGCATTTTTATGGTTGTATTCCCATACTCATGGGATGATAAGCATCATGCTCTCGAACCGATACCTGCCTGATGACCGGGAGACCGCCCTGCTTTTGGCGGCACTGGCCGAAGAAAAGGCAGACCGCCAGGGAACGGAGGTCAAGAACCTGCGTCTCTCCAAAGCGACGCTTCAGAAAATCTCTAACCGATTGATGCTACCGCCTGAATTTCTTAGAGGGGTCCAACAGTGGTTGCTGCACTGCGGATGGGTGCTTTTCGAGGCTGGTCCGGTCTTCGGGCTAGTGAGAGTAAAGACGGTAGACAATTGGCCACGCTGTAGTTCGCAGCGAATCAAAAAAACCCTGCAAGAGGTCAAAGCGGGCGAATTCGACTTCAGCAAACTGGAGGATTTCTTGAAAATGCCGAAGGCAGAGGGCAGGGACAGCAAGATTGAGCCCGAGGGTGACGACGAATAGCCTTCACGCCGATCACGATCGGCAGGCTTGTGCAGATTATGCTTTGCGCCGGCAAACAGTCATTTTGGGCAAAGTGGGAGCTAACGCATGCGTCCAATTCCGGTGGGAGCGAAGGGAACTTACATGCTGCGCGTGACGCCGGCGCATCTCGCCAATCAGTTCAAGGACATATCGCTGCCGAAGGTGTTCGCCACGCCGATGATGGTGACCGCCATGGAGAATGCCGCACTCAATGCGGTGCGCGACTATCTCGATCCGGGCGAAAGCGCGGTCGGCACGCAGGTGAATATCCGCCACCTCGCCGCGACGCCGGCCGGCCATCGGGTGACCGCGGAGGCGGAAGTCACCAAAGTCGACGGCCGCCGCATCGAATTCAAGGTGAGCGCGCGCGACGAAATCGAGGAGATCGGCAACGGCACCCATGAGCGCATGGTGGTCGACATGGCCCGCATCGACCAGCGCCTGGCGGCCAAGAAGCGCCCCTGAGCGGGATCCCGCAAAAGGCCTTGAAAGTCGATTTTGGCGGGTGTATCCCTCAATAGGCACTTCGAAAGCGTCTATTCTGATGTTTAAAACATGATAACAGGCACGCAGATGCGGGCGGCCAGGGCGTTGCTCGGCATCGACCAGCGCGAACTGGCGCAGCGCGCGGGCCTGTCGCTGCCGACCATCCAACGCATGGAATCGTCCGATGGCGTGGTCCGCGGCAACGTGGACTCGCTGATGAAGCTGGTCGACGCGCTGGCCGCCGGCGGCATCGAGTTGCTCGGCGAAGGCGCCAGCAGCGACGGCGGCGGCCGCGGGGTGCGGCTCAAATGATGGTGGTCTACGCACTTTACGGCGTGGCGGCGCTCTTGGCCTTGGCCCCCATTGCAATCGCGCTCGGTGCGTCGCCGCGCGGCAATGGCGTGGTCACCGGCGTCGTCTATGGCGCCAGCCTGATCGTCACACTGACCTTGTGCGTGATCGCGCTGCTGTGTCTGTTCGAGCAGCGGGCACCATCGACCGCCACGCTGCCGCTCGGCCTGCCTTGGCTGGGCGCGCATTTCCGCATCGATGCGCTGGCGGCATTTTTCCTGGTGGTGGTCAATCTCGGCGGCGCGGCGGCGAGCCTGTTCGCGCTCGGCTACGGGCGCCACGAGCATTCCCCACAACGCGTGCTGCCGTTCTATCCCGCCTATCTCGCCGCCATGAATCTGGTGGTGATGGCGGATGATGCGTTCAGCTTCCTGGTGTCGTGGGAATTCATGTCGCTCACGTCCTGGGCGCTGGTGATCTCGCATCATCAGGTGCGCGAGAACCTGCGCGCCGGTTACGTTTATCTGCTGATGGCGAGCTTCGGCACGCTCGCGCTGCTGCTCTCCTTTGGCTTGCTCGCCGGCGCCGACGGCAATTATGCGTTCGACGCCATCCGCGCTTCGCACCCAACCGCCGCGCTGGCGGCGCTGGTACTGATCCTCACCGTCGTCGGGGCCGGCTCGAAGGCCGGCATCGTCCCCTTGCACGCCTGGCTGCCGCTCGCGCATCCGGCCGCGCCCAGCCATGTCTCCGCGCTGATGAGCGGCGTGATGACCAAGGTTGCGGTCTATGGCTTGATACGCATCGTGTTCGACCTGCTCGGGCCGCCCGACTGGTGGTGGAGCATGGTGGTGCTCGCCGTCGGCGGCATCACCGCGGTGATGGGCGTGCTCTACGCGCTGATGCAGCACGATCTCAAACGCTTGCTCGCCTATCACACGGTGGAAAATATCGGCATCATCTATATCGGGCTTGGCTTGGCGCTGGCGTTCAAGGCGCATGGCATGCCGTTAGCCGCGGCGCTGGCGCTCACCGCCGGCCTGTTCCATGTATTCAACCATTCCGTCTTTAAAAGCCTGCTGTTCTTCGGCGCCGGCGCCGTGCTCAACGCCACTGGCGAACGCGACATGGAGCATCTCGGCGGCCTGATCCACCGCATGCCGCAGACGGCTTTCGTGTTCCTGGTCGGCTGCGTGGCGATCTCGGCGCTGCCGCCGCTCAACGGTTTCGTGTCCGAATGGCTGACCTTCCAGGCCATCCTGCTCAGCCCGCAATTGCCGTCATGGGGATTGAAATTCCTCGTGCCCGCGGTCGGCGCGCTGCTGGCGCTGTCGGCGGCGCTCGCTGCCGCCTGTTTCGTCAAAGCCTTCGGCGTGAGTTTCCTCGGCCGCGCCCGCACGCCCGCCGCCGCGAACGCGAAAGAAACCGACAGCAACTCGCTGGCCGCGATGTACTTTCTCGCCACGCTCTGCCTGGTCGCCGGCATCGTGCCGGGCTTCTTCATCGACGCGCTGGCGCCGGTGACCAAAAGTCTGGTCGGGGTCAGCATGCCACATCAGGCCGGCGTGGAGTGGCTTTCGATCGTGCCGATCGCGGAAAGCCGCAGCTCCTATAACGGGCTGCTGGTTTTCATCTTCGTGCTGTGGTCCGGCTCGTTCGCGGCCTTCGCCATTCACCGCCTGGCCTCCGATAAACTGCGGCGCGCACCGGCCTGGGATTGCGGTTATCCGGACCCAAGCCCGGCAACGCAATACACCGCCTCGAGCTTCGCGCAGCCGATCCGCCGCGTCTACGGCACATCCGTATTCCGCGCGCGCGAGATCGGCGAGATGCCGCCGCCCGGCGCAACGACGCCCGCGCGCCTGACGGTAGTGCTGCGCGATCTGATCTGGGACGCAGCGTACGCGCCGGTCGCCACCGGCATCGAATACGCTGCCGAAAAGCTCAATTACCTGCAATTCCTCACCATCCGCCAATATCTCTCGCTGGTGTTCACGGCGCTGTTGTTGCTCCTGCTGGTGCTCGCGATATGGCAGTGATGATCCGCGATTTCGCCTTGCAAGGCGCGCAGATGCTGCTGGTGCTGCTGCTCAGCCCGCTGCTCAGCGGCTTCGTGCGCAAGGTGAAAGCGCGCCTGCTGCGCCGGCAGGGTCCGCCGCTGCTACAGGCCTATCTCGATCTGATCCGGCTGATGCGCAAGGATGTGGTGCTGGCGGAAAGCGCGTCGTGGCTGTTCCGTGTCATTCCCTACATCGTGTTTGCCGGTACCTGGGCCGCTGCCTCGCTGGTGCCGACCTTCGGCAGCGGTCTGCTGTTCTCCTGGTCGGCAGATCTGATCGCCATCATCGCGCTGCTCGGCAGCGCGCGCTTCTTCCTGGCGCTCGCCGGCCTCGACGTCGGCACCAGCTTCGGCGGCATCGGCTCGAGCCGCGAGGTGATGATCGCCTCGCTTGCCGAGCCGGCGATGCTGATGATCGTGTTCACGCTTGCGCTGGTCGCCGGCTCCACGCAGCTCTCGACCATGGCCGCCTACATGCTGTCGGGCGAAGAGGGCCTGCGGGTTTCGCTGGGCCTTGCGCTGCTCGCGCTGATCATCGTGGCGATTGCCGAGAACGCGCGTATCCCGATCGATAATCCGGCAACCCATCTCGAGCTCACCATGGTGCACGAGGCCATGGTGCTGGAATATTCCGGTCGCCACCTCGCGCTGATCGAGCTGTCGTCCGAACTCAAACTGCTGCTCTATATCTCGCTGGTCGGCTGCCTGTTCGCGCCGTGGGGTATCGCCGGACCTGATGCCAGCGCGCAGGCGCACGCCATCGGCGTGGTCATATACATCGCGAAGCTTGCGGTCGGCGGCATCCTGTTGGCCGTATTCGAGACCGCGATCGCCAAAATGCGCGTGTTCAGGGTGCCGGCATTCCTCGGCGCCGCGCTGATGCTCGGCCTGCTCGCCACCTTGCTGATGTTCGTCTCGCGGAGCCTTTAGAGAATGCGTGGCATCTCCTTCGACGTCGCTCATATGCTGGCCGGCTCGCTGGTGCTGGTGAGCTTCATGCAGCTCTATCAGGACCGGCTCTACGCGCTGCTCAATATCTTCGCGTTGCATGCTTTTATCCTGGCCGCCTCGGTCGCCTGGCAGGCCTTCATCCAGGAAGCGCCGCATCTCTACCTGACGGCGATGATCGCGCTGGTGTTCAAGGCCATCGTCATCCCGGTGGCGCTGCACCGGATCATCGTGCGTCTCGGCATCCACCGCGAGATCGAAACCGTGGTCGGCGTCGGCCCCGCCATGCTGCTCGGCATGGGGCTGGTCGCGCTGTCCATGGTGGTGATGCTGCGGGTGACCGCGGAAGCCGACCCGCTGGCGCGCGAGGATCTCGCCTTCGCGCTCTCGGTGGTGCTGCTCGGCCTGTTGATGATGGTGACACGGCGCAACGCCGTGAGCCAGGTGATCGGCTTCATGTCGCTGGAAAATGGCCTGGTGCTGGCGGCGACCGGCGCCAAGGGCATGCCGCTGGTGGTCGAGATCAGCGTCGCCTTCTCGGTGCTGATCGCCTTCATCGTCATCGGCATCTTCCTGTTCCGGATTCGCGAGCGCTTCGACACCGTCGACGTGCAAGCGCTCGACCGATTCCGCGGAGAACGGCGATGATCGACGCACTCACCGGCGTTCTGCTGATTCCGGCCTTGTCGGCGTGTCTGCTCGCCGCCTTGCCCGGTTACCGTTTGACCTCGCGGCTCAATGTGCTGGCGGCATTCCTCAGCTTCGCGACCGCAGTGTCGTTTTTCTTTGTGGAGCCGAAGTCCGGCCCCTACCTGCTGGTGGACGACCTCAACAAGGTCTTCATCGTGCTGACCACCTTCGTTGCCTTCACCACCAGCGTGTTCAGTGCGAGCTATATCGGCCACGAGATCGAGATCGGCCGGCTGAAGCCGACTTACGTGCGCTTCTATCATTCGATGTACCAGGTGCTGATGTTCGGCATGAACCTGGCGCTGGTGGCCAACAATATCGGCCTGATGTGGGTCGCGATCGAACTCGCCACGCTTACCACCGTGCTGATGGTCGGCATCTATCGCACGCACGAGGCGCTGGAAGCGGCGTGGAAATATTTCATTCTCGGCAGCGTCGGCATCGCGCTGGCGCTGTTCGGCACCATCCTGATCTACATGGCGGCGCGGCCGGTGATCGGCGAAGGCCTCGAAGCCATGGTGTGGACCGTGCTGGTGGCGCACGCGGCGAAATTCGATCCGGCGCTGCTCAATGTCGCCTTCGTGTTTCTGCTGCTCGGCTACGGCACCAAAGTGGGCCTGGCGCCGCTGCACGCCTGGCTGCCGGACGCGCATGCGGAAGGCCCGACGCCGATTTCAGCGGTGCTGTCCGGCCTGCTGTTGAACGTGGCGCTTTATGCGCTGCTGCGCTTCAAGATGCTGCTCGCGCTCAATCCAGTCGCGATCGCACCCGGCCCGCTGATGGTGACCATGGGGCTGATCTCCTGCGTGTTCGCCGCCTTCATGTTGTACAGACGCCGCGACATCAAACGCATGTTCGCCTATTCCTCGATCGAGCACATGGGCATCATCGTGTTCGCGTTCGGCATGGGCGGTCCGCTCGCCAATTTCGCCGGCCTGCTGCACATGACCATGCACTCGCTGACCAAGTCGGCGATCTTCTTCGCGGTCGGTCACATCGCGCAGGTCAAGGGTACGCAGAAAATCGCCGACATGGGCGGGTTGACCGTGACTAATCCGGTGCTCGGCTGGGGCCTGGTGCTCGGCGTCGTCGCCATCGCCGGGCTGCCGCCGCTCGGCATCTTCATGAGCGAGTTCCTGGTGGTGAGCTCGACCTTCGCGCGCCAGCCGTGGCTGGTGATGATCCTCGTGTTCGGAATCCTGGTCGCACTCGGCGGATTGTTCCTGCGGCTCAACAGCATTGTGTTCGGCGAGCCGGTAGGGCCAACCGCGCCCGCGCAAGCCTCCTACGTGCCGATGTTCGCCCATCTCGCCATCGTATTCATGGCGGGCATCTACATGCCGCCGGCGCTGGTCGTCGGCTTCCAAAACGTCGCCAAGCTGTTGGGATAACGCGATGGCCTTGCTCGACAACATCACGCACCGTGACGAGGCCAAACAGCACCGGCCATGGCCGCGCGTGGCTGTGACCGACGACGGCTGGCGCCAGGCGATCGATCAGCTGGCCGCCGGCCGCTGCACGCTGCTTGGGCTTTGGGGCGATGCGCCGTGCGTGCACATGGCGCTGCTCGCTGAGACGTTCGACGACATCGCGGTGCTCAGCTACACCTGCAAGGACGGCAAATATCCGAGCGTGGCCGCGCGCCATCCGCCGGCGGTCCGGCTCGAACGCGCGATCCGCGATTTGTTCGGCCTGGACGCCACCGACGCGCCCGATACCCGCAGCTGGCTCGATCTCGGGTTCTGGGACGTCCGCCATCCGCTCGGCAAACGCACACCCGCGCGCAAGCCCGCGCCTTACTCATTCCTGCCGGCGGAGGGCGAAGGCTTGCATCAAATTCCGGTCGGGCCCGTGCATGCCGGCATCATCGAGCCCGGGCATTTCCGCTTCACCGCCAATGGCGAGCACGTGGTGCGGCTGGAGCAGCGGCTCGGCTATGTGCACAAGGGCATCGAATCCTTGATGCAGGGCGCCACGCTCGATGCGGCGGCGCGACTGGCCTCCCGCACCTCCGGCGACAGCACGGTTGCCTATGCCTTCGCGTTTGCGCAAGCCGCCGAGGCCGCGTTGCAGGTGAAGGTGCCGCCGCGCGCAATTTACTTGCGCGCGCTGATGGCCGAGCTCGAGCGCCTCGCCAATCATTTCGGCGACATCGGCGCCATCTGCAACGATGCGTCGTTTACCCTGATGCATGCGCAATGCGGAATTCTGCGCGAGCGCACGCTACGCGCGGCCGCGGCCTGCTTCGGCCACCGGCTGATGATGGATGCGATCGTGCCCGGCGGCGTCGCAGGCGACATCGCGGCCGACGGCGTCGCGCAGCTGCAAGGCTTGCTGGCCGACATTCGCCGCGTGTTCCCGCGCCTGATCGAACTCTACGACAACACCGCCTCGTTGCAGGATCGCACCGTCACCACCGGCATCGTGCGCCCCGAATTCGCGCGCCAGTTCGGCGCCGGCGGCTATGTTGGGCGCGCCGCCGGCCGCGCCTTCGACGCGCGCCGCAGCCTAAGCTATGCGCCCTATGGCGATCTCGCCTTCGACGTGCCGGTGCTGGACGCCGGCGACGTCAATGCGCGGGTGTGGATCCGCATTCGCGAAGTCGAGCAGAGCCTGTCGCTGATCGATCAGATTCTCAGCCGCCTGCCGACCGGCAAAATTCAAAGCCCGATCGAATCCAACGCCAAGATTTGCGAAGGCCTCGGCCTGGTGGAAGCCTTCCGCGGCGACGTTCTGATCTGGCTGCGGCTCGACGGCCAAGGCCGCATCGAGCGCTGCCATCTGCGCGATGCGTCCTGGTTCCAGTGGCCGCTGCTGGAAGCCGCGGTCGAAGGCAACATCGTGGCGGATTTCCCGCTTTGCAATAAGTCGTTCAACTGCTCGTATTCGGGGCATGATCTTTAGGGCTCACTGATGCGCAGGACGCTGTTCGAAGGTTTCACCCACGGCCCGCTCACCGAGCCGGCGCCTAAGCCCGACGCGGCCGGCCTCGCCGAGCTCGCGGCGAGCGTGCACCGCGCCGCCCGCGCCCGGCTCGGGCGCTCGCTCTCCATTCGCCACGTCGATGCCGGCTCCTGCAATGGCTGCGAGCTGGAAATCCATGCGCTCAGCAATGCGTTCTACGATCTCGAACGCTTCGGCTTACGTTTCGTGGCTTCGCCGCGTCACGCCGACGTGCTGACGGTGACCGGTCCGGTGACCAAGAGCATGCGCGAGGCTTTGCTGCGCACCTACAACGCCATGCCCGATCCGAAATGGGTGGTGGCGATCGGCGGCTGCGCCGTCGACGGCGGCCTATTCGCCGGCAGCTATGCGGTCGAAGGTGGCGTCAACGACGTGGTGCCGGTCGATCTCACGATTCCCGGCTGCCCGCCCAATCCTAAGGCGTTGCTTGCGGGCCTGTTGGCATTGTTGCAGAACGCCGCCTAGCAGATTCAAGGAGTTGAAATGCCGGAAGCCGTCGTTCGCGGAATTCACATCAATTACGAAGTCATCGGCAGTTCCGGCCCCTGGATCGCACTGACGCCGGGTAGCCGCCGGTCTTACGGCGAACTGGTCGACCTGTCGAAGGCGATCGCGTCTTCAGGCTATCGCGTTCTGCTGCACGACCGCCGTAATTGCGGCGCGTCGGATGTCGCCTTCGATGGATCGGGCTCGGAACACGAAATCTGGGCCGACGATCTGCATGCGCTTGGCCAAGCGCTTGACGCGTTGCCGATCTATGTCGGCGGCTCTTCGGCTGGCGCGCGGCTCGCCATCCTGTTTGCGATCAGACATCCACAAGCGCTGCGCGGCATGCTGCTCTGGCGCGTGACCGGCGGCCAGGAGGCGGTCGACCGGCTGGCCGAGAATTACTACGGGCAATTCATCAGAATTGCGCGCGCCGGCGGCATGCAAGCGGTCTGCGCGAGCGAACACTTCAGTGAATGCATCAAGGCGCGGCCGGGAAACCGCGACCGGCTGATGCGGACCGATCCGGAACAATTCATCAAAGTCATGACCTGCTGGCGCGAGCGTTTCCTCGAATCGGCGAGCCTGCCGATCGTCGGCGCGACCGAGGCGGATCTGCGATCGATCAGGGCGCCGGCCTGCCTGATCGCCGGCAACGACGTCATTCACACGCCGGCGACGGCGCGCAAGGCCGCCGGTCTCATTGCCAACAGCGAACTGCACGACGACGTAGTCGAAAAGCGCGTCGACGACAAGCTGCTGAAGGAATGGGACCGCAAGGAATGGCGCGACGCCGAACCGCGCATCGCGCAGATCTTCTCGGCATTTCTGAAGCGCGCCGAAAGCGGCAAGCCGCCGGCCTGATTCACGCATCTGTCTATAACGGAAGGAAGCCGCGATGAGTCTGCAAATTCGCCGGGTCGTCACTGGCCATGACGCCAAGGGACATGCCAAAGTCGAAGTCGACGAGATCGCGAAGAACGTGATCTCCAACCGACCGGGCGCGTCATCCTGCGTGGTTTGGTCGACCAAGGGTTTCCCGGTCGACAACGACGGCTTCGAGGACCCTACCACCGGCTCGTTCAAAACGACGGTCGAAGGCGGCAGCGTGTTCCGTATCGTGCGCTACGAGCCGGGGGTCACCCCGCGCAATCACCGCACCGACTCGATCGACTATGCCGTCGTCATCTCCGGCGCGATCGAGATGGAGCTCGACGACAAGGTGGTGGTCAAGCTCAAGGCCGGCGACGTGCTGGTGCAGCGCGGCACCATCCACAAATGGGTCAATCGCGGTACCGAAGCCTGCGTCATCGCCTTCGTGCTGATCAGCGCCCAGCCGGTGACGGCCGCAGGCCAGCCGCTGCACGCGGTCGGTTAGTCTTGCCTCAATTGGGCTCGATGCCCGCGGCCTTCACCGCCTCGGCCATCTGCTCGACTTCCTTGCGGAAAAACGCGGCCGTCTCGGCCGCATTGCGGTTGTCCGGGACGTAGCCATCGCGCTCCATGACGCTGGCCACCGACGGAACCTGCAAAGCCTGTCGGATGGCGACATTGAGCTTATCGACGATCTCCTTCGGCGTCTTGCCGGGCGCGAAGAACATGCCCCATGAGCCCATCGGCGCGAAGCCGGGCAGCACGTCCTTCATCAGCGGCACGTCGGGGAACGGCGGGAACGGTTTGCTGCCGGTAAAGGCAAGCGCGCGTATGCGTCCGTCCTTGAGCAGACCCATGGTCGAGGGCGGCGACACGATCATCACCTGTACGCTGCCGCCGAGCAGCGCGGTCATGACTTCCGATGCGCCTTTGTACGGCACGTGCTGCATGGAAATGCCGGCTGCCTTACTGAATTTCTCGGTCGCAAGGTGAAGAATGTTGCCGACGCCCGGCGTGCCGTACAACACGCGCTCCTTCTTGGCGTGTGCGATGAATTCCTGCACGCTCTTGATCGGAGAGTTTACATCGACCAGCATCAACAACCCGTCGAGGATGCCGACGCTCGCCACCGGCTCCAGGTCGGTGAGCATGTCGTAGCCGAGGTTCTTGTAGATGTAGGGCGTCGGCGTGATCGACGAGCTGGAAAACAGCAGCGTATAGCCATCCGGCTTCGACTGCGCCACCGAGCGCGCCGCGATCGTGCCGTTGGCGCCGAGCCGATTTTCGACAAAGAACGACTGCCCGAGGCTGCTGCCGAGCTGCTGCGCGAGGGTGCGCGCCTGGATGTCCGGCCCGCTGCCGGCCGCGTAGCCGACGATCACCCGCACCGGATGCTCGGGATAGGCTTGCGCCTGCGCCGCCGACGCGGCCATCAGCATCAGGGCGAAGACCGAAACGATCCGCAACATCAGCGTGTCCTCAGCGTCTATGCGCACACCGGTCCAGGGATTGGCTTTCTTAATAGCCCAAATCGGCGGCGACGTAACTATCGCCGGCACGATCCTGCTTCCCTCTCCCCGCGTGCGGGGAGAGGGTGGCGAGCATCCGCAGGATGCGAGCCGGGTGAGGGGGCCTCGCTAGCGTGCTCGACCTCGACGCCCCCTCACCCGACTTCCTCGCTTCGCTCGGAAGTCGACCTCTCCCCGCCCGCGGGGAGAGGTGAAGAAGAGGCCCGCGCCGCGTTGCGTCCCGCGCGCCGTCCGGAGGCGAAGGCCCAGCCGAGATGGTGGCCGTGGCCCTTGAGCAGCAGGCCGCCCTGGCCGGTCGAACCGGCGGCGTAGAGTCCGATGATCGGCTGATCGCCCGCACCCAGCACGCGATGCTCGTGGTCGACGGCCAACCCGCCTTCCGCATGCACGAACACGGCGCGCACGGGCCCGAGCGCGACGTAAGGCCCCTCGCCCAGCTTCGGCCGGTTGCCGGCGTTGGCATTGGCATTGTGCGCGTGCCTGGTCGCGGCCAGCGCCGCCGCCGGCATTGCCAGCTTGCCGGCCAATTCGTCGAGCGTCGCAGCTTTGCTGAATATGTCGGCGCGGTTGCGCCGGTAGTCGTCCACGTAAGCATAGGCGACGCCGGGCGCGGTCGAGATGAAATGCGGCCAGCCCGAAAACAATTCCGCCATGCGCCGGTCGGGCAGAATATAGGCGACCTTGTCGGGCTGATCCGGCAACGCGTAAGCCGGCCGGTCGAGTTCGTCGGTGAAGCGCTCGCCGCGCTTGTTGATTAGAATCGCGCCCTCGGCGAACAGATCGGGCGACGGCGCCAGCGCCGTGGTCACGAAGCTCATCACGAACGGGCGCAGCAGCGCGCTCGGCATGCGTTCGAGCGACCATGCCATCAGGTTAGCGAGCAGGCGCCACGGCGGCAGGCTCAACAGAATATTTCGCCGCTGCGGCGGCACGAAGCGCAATTCCGGCCCGAGCGCGAGATCGCCGTTGATGATGCGGGCGCCGAGCGGCAAAGCCAGCTTCTGGCCGTCGCCAGTCGCGGTCACATTGACGCCGTCGATCTTGGCTTCCTGCGGCCCCATGAACTGCGCTTTCAACTCCGGATCGCTGGTGAAGTCGCCGGTCGCCAGCACGATGCCGCCGCGCGCGCGCAAGCGCCGTGGGCCGTCCGCGGTCGCGCAGTCGATTGCAACCACGCGGCCGTGCTCGACCACCAGCGCGCTCGCGCGCGCGCCGCACACAATCGCCACGCCGGCGCGGCGCGCCGCTTTTTCCAGATGGGTGATGAAGGCGCGCGAATTGGGCAGCACATTATGCATGCGCGGCTTGCTGTGCGGCGGCTCCGGCATCGGGCCGTAGAAGCGCACGCCCTGCTTGAGCAGCCAGCGGAACGTGTCCGGCATCGCGTCGGCCAGCACGCGGCGCAAGTCCGCGTTATCGCGGGAATCGAGATCACCGTTGAAGCCCGCCATGTCGCGCCAGTGGTCTGCGGGGCTGTCCTCGATACCCTTGCGCGCCTGATGCGGCGTGCCGCTGGCGGTCACCGAGCCGATCGACCAGGCGGTCGAGCCGCCGAGTGCTAAGTTCTTCTCAATCAGCACCACGTCGCGGCCAAGCGCGCGCGCCTCGATCGCGGCCGCCAGCCCGCTGCCGCCGCCACCGACGACAACGACGTCGAAGGTGGCCTCGGCGGTCACGGCGATTGCTTGGCGCGCTGACCGGCGGTGGTGCCGGCGATCTTGCCGAACACGGCGCCGTTCATCAGGCCGGTGCCACCGGGATAGTTGAAATAGAATATGCCGCCGACCAGTTCACCCGTTGCAAACAGCCCGGGGATCGCCGCTCCGTCGGTGTCCATGACGCGTGCGCTGGTGTCGATCTTGAGGCCGCCGAAGGTGAAGGTCAGCCCGCAGGTCACGGCATAGGCTTCGAACGGCGGCTGATCGATCGTGTTCGCCCAGTTCGACTTCGGAACATTAAGACCTTTGGTGCCGCGTCCGTCCTTCACATTCGGGTCGAACGGCACGTCGGTCATGACCGCCTTGTTGTAGGTCTTGATGGTCTCCAGCGCCTTGGCGGCGTTCACGTCTTCGAGCTTGTTGACCAGCTCCTCCAGCGTGTCGGCGCGCACCTTGGTGACGCGCTTGATGCGGTATTCGTCGCGCAGCATCGGGATGATCTTGTTGTCGAACACCTGCCAGCAGAACTGGCCGGGCTGCATCAGGATCACGCGGCCGTTCTTGGCATAGGTGTAGTTGCGGAAGTCGGAGCCCTCATCGAGGAAGCGCTCGCCGTTGGCATTGATCATGATGCCCCACGGATACGAGTGCTTCTGGAAGTTGTCGCCGACCGTGAGATCGCCGGTCTCCGGCGCATTGCGGTCCCAGGCGACGGCGTGGCCGCCCGACCAGTTGCCGGTCGGCATGGCGCCGATGTCGAGCGCCATTTTGATGCCGTCGCCGGTGTTGAAGCGGGTGCCGCGAATCTTGGCGAGTTCCCACAGCGGCCCGAGATAGCGCGTGCGCATCTCGGTATTGGCCTGGAAGCCGCCGGCGGCGAGCACCACACATTTGGCCTTCACCTCGACGGTCTTGCCGTTGTGCTTGACGCGCACACCCTTGATGCCCTCGTCGTCGGCGATCAGCGACAGCGCGCGCGCGCCATAGGCGATAGCGATATTGTTCTTGCGCGCGATCTTGGTCAGCGCATCCACCAGCCCCGGCCCGCCGCCCACGGCTTCCACCGTGAGGCCGCCCCAGAACTTGAACATGCCGCCGATCTTGTAGGCCTGGCGGCCCCAGATCGGCATGAAGCGCACGCCCTTGTCGCGCAACCACAGCATGGTCGCCTTGCTGCGCTTGATGAGGACCTCGCACAGGTCGGGATCGGTGCGATATTCGGTGACGCGGCCCATGTCGTCGAAGAACTTTTCCTCGGTGTAGGTGCCGAAGTCGGACTTGGCGACCTCCTCGTCGGAGAGATCCGGCATCAGCGCGCGCAGGTCTTCGACGCCATCGTAAACGCAGCGGAACGCGCCGGCGGTAAACCGGCTGTTGCCACCGGCTTCCTCTTCGGGCGCGCGCTCCAGCACCAGCACCGAGACGCCCTGCTCGGCCGCCGCCAGCGCGGCGCAGAACGCGGCATTGCCGGCGCCAACGACAATCACATCCACGGAAGGGGGCAATACTGTGCTCATGACTGCTTGAAACCTCGTTTATTGGACTTATTCGGTGAAGGTGAAGCCTAGTAGCGCGAGTTTTCTGGCGCTGGCAACAATGTCGCGGTCGGGATCGCGCGAGATGATTTCCAGCATCGGCCGCGCGTGGTAGCCGACAGCGGCCAGCGCGCGCGGCACTTGGGCGAACGGCACGCTGCCAAGGCCAACCGGATCGTGACGATAGACTTGCCTGCCGGTATCCGACAGATGCACCAGCGCCAGCCGCTCGCGGCATTGCCGCAGGCCATCGGCGAAATCCTCGCCGATGAAATATGCGTTGGCGACGTCATAGACGATGCGCACCGCGTCATTGCCGTATTGCGTGAGCGTATCCATGAGACCGCCGATCGCCGGCAGATACGCGAACGGCATGTTCTCGACCCACAGCGCGGTACCGGATGCTTCGGCCACCGGACCGAGCCGGTCGAGCGCTGCAAAGAAATATCCGACCAGTTCGACGGCGTCGGCGGGAAACAGCGGGTTGGCTTTGCCGGGACCGATCACCACGCCGCGGGCGCCGAGCTCGCCGGCCAGCCGCACCGTTGCGGTCAACAGGTTGAGTGAGTAGCTCCGCATCTCTGCTGCTGCGCCGGCGACGTTGATGTCGATGTTCGGCATGTTGAGCGCGGTGAGCCGCAGGCCGCCCGACTCGATCAGGCGGCGGATGGTGCGGCGCTGAGCCGCCGACAGTTCGGCCGGCCACAGATGGCCCGGGTGCACCATCAACTCGAATTCCTGAAAGCCAAGATCCGCGAGCCGCGCCAGACAAGTCTCGGCGCTGTACGAGCGCATATAGGAATAGGTGTTGCAGCCGAACATGGACGCGTGGACGCTGCTCTCCCGGTTCATTGATGCGCGCCCTTATGTCGTGGCGGTTGGCGGCGCCGTCGGTCGCGGCGGCTGCCACTCATAAAGCGGGCGGCGACCGAGTCAATCTCTATCCGACATTATGAGTTGACGTTTGTCATTCCGGAATAACGGATGGTATGGTTGCGCCCCATGGCGGCCGAGCATGCCGCGGCGGCCCATCCTTTAGCGTCCGAGCAACGCATCCTCGGCGCCGAGGATCGGCACTTCTACGAGCTTGAAACGCATGGCGCCGAACCCGGGAGGCCTCACATGAGCCCAATTTCCGCCATCAAAAATTCGGCCGCGGCCCCGACCGAGATCCCGATGCTGATTAACGGCGAGTGGCGCGCGGCATCCGAGACCTACGCGGTGCGCGATCCCTATCGCGGCACGGTCGTCTCAAACGCGCCGCGCTCGTCGCTCGCCGATCTCGACGATGCGCTGAATGCCGCCGTGCAAGCCAAGGCGAAGGCGGCGGCGACGCCGGCCTACGAGCGCGCCGCGCTGCTGCGCCGTGCCGCCAAGCTATTGATCGAACGGGCGGATTTCATCGCCGAGTTCATGTCGCGGGAGACCGGCAAGGCGATCAAGGACGCCAAGGCCGAGATCGTGCGCTCGCAGGACACCCTCACGCTGTCGGCCGAGGAAGCCGTGCGCATCGAAGGCGAGCATGTGCCGCTCGACGCCAGCGCCATGGGCGCCGGGAAAATCTGCTTCATGCTGCGCTTTCCGGTCGGTGTCGTCGCCGGCATCACGCCGTTCAACGCGCCGGTCAATCTCGCCTGCCACAAGATCGCGCCGGCGATCGCGGCCGGAAATACGCTGGTGCTCAAAGCCCCGCCGCAGTCGCCGGGCGTTATCCACGAGTTGGCGAAGATTTTCGTCGAAGCCGGAACGCCCGCCGGCGTGCTCAACGTGCTGTACGGCGAAGCCATTGGCCCGGCGCTGGTGCGCGACCCGCGGGTGGACTTCATCACCTTCACCGGATCGTCGCGCGTTGGCGCCGACATCAAGGCGGCCTCGGGCCTGCGCCGTGTCGCGCTCGAACTGGGAGGCAACGGCGTCACCATTGTGCACGAAGATGCGAAAATTGCCGAAGCGGCCCCCATTTGCGGGCGCAACGCCATGCGGCTTGCCGGTCAAAGCTGCATCTCAGTGCAGACCGTGTACGTGCACCGCAGCATCTACGATAAATTCGTCGAGCTGGTGGTGGCCGAGGTTAAAAAGCTCAAACTCGGCGACCCGATGGACCCCGCAACCGATGTCGGCACGCTGATCGACGAGCGCGCGGCGCTTCGGGTGGAAGCCTGGATCAACGACGCGGCGAATGGCGGCGCCAAAGTCGTCACCGGCGGCAAGCGCCATGGCGCCCAGATCGAGCCGACCGTGCTCGCCGGCGTCAAACCGGACATGAAG
>Ga0097691_1000934_pt1 | contig 23072 bp, 28 predicted proteins | sample NGESurdeep072012_8_FD_72858 | JGI IMG/M metagenome (GOLD analysis project Ga0097691, IMG submission 72858) | Arctic peat soil microbial communities from Barrow, Alaska - NGEE Surface sample 210-1 deep-072012 | ecosystem: Environmental > Terrestrial > Soil > Wetlands > Peat ... | reverse complement strand
TCGCGCACCCGCACTCCAAAATGACCAGGTGACGCCTCAAGGGATCGACGAATACGTGGCCGCGCTAGATCAGCCGAAGCGGAGGACGCTACAGGTATTGCGGCAAACCATCCTCGGCATCATCCCGGATGCCCAGGAATGCATCTCGTACGGCATGCCGGCGTTCCGGGTCGATGGAAAGGTAGTCGCCGGGTTCGCCGCCTTCAAGAACCACCTCAGCTATCTACCTCACAGCGGGTCGGTACTTGGACAGCTGTCCGATGACCTGGCCGGCTATGAGAGCACGCCGGGGTCATTGCACTTTCCGATTGACCAGCCACTCCCGAAAGCTCTCGTCAAGAAGCTCATCGCCAATCGCCTCAACGAGGTCCGCAGGCAGGCGATTGATAAGGGTCGATAAGGTCCAGGCCTAAACAAGCAACATATCGATCACTTGTGGCCACCGGATCGGAGGGGGAATTCCGCCTGTTGGCGACAGGGGAAACGTTCAAGCGCGCGTGATACGTGAGGCTCGTGGCGGTAGGCCTTGGGCTGGGCCTACTGATGATCGGGGGCGCGACCTATCTCATCGCGAATGCCGAGTCGCTGGTTGGCACAGGTGCGCTTCCACCTTCGTAAGGGGCATCGGGATGGTAGCCCAAGCGGGACGCTATTTCGAAGGGCTTGGAGCAACTCGGAAGAAGGTTGACGCCCGGCGAAACCTGAAAGACGAAGTACCTTAACCGCCTGATGGCGACGCGCCCCCGTTCTCTCAGCGAAACGCTCTTACGCTCCTACAGACTCACGCATAAACGGTTGCTGACGGCGGCGGAGGAGCTTTCGCCCGAGCAATTTACTTGGAGCGCAGGTCCAAGTCTTCATTCGGTCGCCTGGCAGCTGTGGCACGCCGCCCGGTGGGACGACGTTTTCGCCTCCTACCTTCACAAGGCCCTGGCTCAGGATCCTCGTGCGCAGGTATGGGAGAGAGAGGCGCTGGCGGATCGATGGTCGCTGGCGTCTGGCGCTTTGGGCCGGCGCGACACGGGAACCGAGATGCCGGACGAGGCGGCGGAATTGATTCGGTTCCCGCCTCAGACCGAAGTCGTGGGCTATGCGAGACTCGCCTTCGCATACGCCGATGAGGCCATCAAGCTCATACCGGATGATCAGTTGCTGGCGCCTCCAAAGGTTGATCCGGACGGCGACACGAAACTCGACAATGTCCTCATCTACCTCGAACACCTGAGCCGCCATCTCGGGATGATCGAGGCGATTGGCGGGCTTCGGGGGTCGGTCGGCTCCGCAACTCGCTGAAGCCTCCTCATGCGTCAGTCCTCTGCCAGCACGGTGGGACTGGTAGCCCCGGCGGGATTCGGGCCGACATTCCCGATATGCCTGCGATCAGGTACGCCTAGGCCTAGGATCTCTACTTGATCCGGACGGACGATTGCGCTCTTATGTCGCGCCACCACTCCCTTAGTCAGCCTTGAGCGGCCGCCGATGGTTCCTGGCGGGAATCGGTGTCATCGTCGTGGCACAGATCCTGATCTGGCTGGTGGCCGGCTCGACAATCTGGACGTTTCGCGACCTGATGATCGCCACTGGATCGAAGGACGCATCGGACAACTCCCGCTTCGCGATTGCAGCTTTCATTGGAGCGGGGATAAACACGATCGCATTTTTGGCCTTTTTGCTGCGGCAAGATGGATGGGGCTGGGTGCTCTTGATTTGCGTACAAATTGCCGACGTCGTTGTTACCTTGGCTGAGGGAGCGTTGGTTTCACGGTGGTGGTGGTTGACAAGCGCCGTCGCGGCCGTCACGGTGGCACTCCTCTACTTCCACCGGCGAGGCCGTGTGCTTCAACCCCAAGGCAGGGGGTCACGCAGTTACTGACGGTAGCCGGATGGCCTTTCAAACCAGCCTAAACGTATCGGGATGGTAGCCCCGGCGGGGTTCGAACCCGCGATCTCAGCCTTGAGAGGGCTGCGTCCTAGACCACTAGACGACGGGGCCACTCCTGGTGGGCGGCATTGGGTTTGAACCAATGACCTCTCGCGTGTGAGGCGAGCGCTCTCCCACTGAGCTAGCCGCCCTATGGGAGCAACCATTCTACCTACCCTCGTACGATCCTCTCCGATGGCAACCCCACTGGCAGAGCGTCACTGCGTGGTCTGCAAGCCGGGCACTCCCCCACTGCCGAAGGCCGAGATCGACAAGCTCCTGGAGCAGGTCCCGGGCTGGGACCTCGAGGAGGTCGACGGTCACCTGCGGCTTTCGATGACGGTCAAGTTCAAGGGCTTCGTGCCGGGCGTCGAGCTCGTCAACCGGATCGCCCCCATCGCCGAGGCGGAGGGCCACCACCCCGACCTCCTCCTCTCCTACGGCTCACTCACCATCTGGCTCTGGACCCACGCCGCGCGGGGCCTCACCGATAACGATTTCATCCTCGCAGCGCGCCTCAACGAGGCCATCTCACAAACTCTTAACTGAGTTTCCTTTGTTTTGTCGGGGACGCCGTGATAGCTTCTTCGAGCTTGATGCACTTTTTCATCTGCTGGTTCTTCCACCAGAAAGAGCGCGAGGTACTGCTGAAGGGGATCCTGCCCGGTGGCATCGACGCCGTCGTCTTCTGCTGGCGTTGCGACCGCATGCGCGGGCGTGCCGTGCGGGTCCTCCAGCTGACTCCGAACGGTCTTCGAGCATAGGGCTTCAGGCTCACCTCTCCAGCACGACGGCGGGGTAGGACGCGTCTAACGCTGTCGCGCGCGGGAACTCGCGAGCGGCAAGGTTACGCAGCGCCAGGTCGACGTTCCAGCTGACCACGACCACGGCGTCGCAGCCGGCGAGCTGCTCGGGCGTCGAGACGATCGCGAAGTCCGTCGTGTAGGCCGCCAGCACCTGCTCGTCGATGTGGATCACGCAGGGGCGGCCGCCCGCGGCGTGAATTCGCTCCACCGCGGCGGCCGCCTGTGGGAGCGCGAGCGGATCCTGGGTCCATCCCGGAGCCTGCATCACGGCGACCACAAGAGCGCCCGCCACCACGACCGGCGCCAGCACCTTCCAGCGGGAAATGGCGGCCGCCATCAGGTAGGCGCACCCGGGGACCAGGAAGGTGAAGAAGCGGGGATAGAGGAAGGCCGGTCGGAGGCCCAACCACAGCACGCCGACGACCACCGCCACGACAGCGATCGCCGCCCAGAGCCGGCGTTCGCCCCTCAGCGTCCACAGCCCGAGTCCCGCGGCCGACAACCAGAGTCCGAGCGGCAGCAGGAACGGCGCGCCAACCAGGAAGAAGACGAGATCGCGCGGAAAGTCCGGGTAGAAAACGCTCGGCGGGTATCCGTGCTGGAGCAGCTCCATGACCTGGATGTTCGCGTTGGCGGCGACCCCGATCGCCGCGGCCACGATCCAGGCCGGCAACAGCTGACTTACCTGCGGCCACGACCCGCGGGCGACGATCCACGCGACGTGCATGAGCAGCACGACGACCGCAAAGAACTGGGCGGCGATGGCCAGCCCCATCAAGACCGCGTAGGCGACCAGACGCCAGCGGGTCCATCTGCCTGCCAGGACCAGGGTGGCGAGCACCGCTCCCAGGGCCGCCAGGCTGTAGCCCCGCAGGTCGCGACCGTTCTCGACGAACAGCGGATCCGTGGCGACGAACAACCCCGCGCTGATTCCCCCGACCAGCCCGAATCGCAGGCTCAGAACGGTGGTGGTAACCCCGACCGTCGCTGCGGCGGCCAGCGCCGGCAGCAGCCGGTAGACGATCTCGCTCCGGGATCCGGACATCGAGTAGATGACGTGGCTGAGGAAAGAGAGCAGCACGTGGTCGTTGGAGGCGACGCTCTTGATTGGGACGGTCGGCAGAACCGAGTGGATCGCAAAGGCGTCCCAAAGCGAAGGCGTGGCCACGAAGTTGGCAAACGTGGCCGCCGCGTCATATCCGTAAGACCGGTTGGCTCCGATCAGGTAGACGGCGGCGGTCGCGACGCCGAGAATCGCCCCGACGATCGCCGGCGCGCGGTGCTGCACGGCGGAACGATAGGGCTTTAGCCTAGCCGGGAGAAGCGACCTCTTCTGGAACGACGTCCTCGCCGGTGTACGCCGCGGCCTGCATGCGGAAAAGCTGGGCATATCGGCCATCCAGGCGCATGAGCTCCTGGTGCGTGCCTTCTTCGGCGAGGCGGCCGTGCTCGAGGAAGATGATCCGGTCGGCTCGCCGCACGGTCGAGAAGCGGTGCGAGATGTAGACGGCCGTGCGCCCGTGCGTCAGTGAGCGAAGGCGCTCGAAGAGGTCGTACTCGGCCTGCGCGTCGAGCGCCGAGGTCGGCTCGTCGAGCAAAAGAATCCTGGCGTCTTCGCGCATGAACGCCCGCGCAAGCGCGACCTTCTGCCACTCGCCACCTGAAAGGTTGACGCCGGCGTCGAACCATTTGCCGAGGGCCGTGTCGTAACCCTCCGGCAGGTTGGCGATGAGCTCGTCAGACCCCGCCTGCTTGCTGGCGCTCACCACGGCCTCGCGGTCGGCGATCTCTGGGACATTGCCAAGCCCGATGTTTTCGGATGCGGTCGCCTGGTAGTCCACGTAGTCCTGGAACATCGCGCCGATCTGCCGGCGCAGCTGGTCGGGCTCGAAATCGCGAAGGTCGATCCCATCGATGAGAATGCGCCCGCCAGAAGGGTCGTATAGACGGCAGATCAGCTTGAAAAGCGTTGTCTTGCCGGCTCCGTTGCGACCGACGACGGCCAGCGTCTCCCCCGCCTTCACCGTGAAGCTCAAGTCGGTGACGGCGTTCTTGTCAGCGCCCGGGTACGCGAAGCTCACGTTGTCGAACCGGATCTCGCCGCGTAGCGGCTGAGGTACCTCTGCGGGCTTTGCGGGCACGGACATCGATGGCTGCATCGCCATCAGCTCATAGAGATTGTTGAGGTAGAGATTGTGCTCATACATGCCGGAAAAGCCGCCGAGGATCGACTGGATCGAGCTCTGGACCGACATCGCCGCCTGCGTGTACAGCGTCAGGTCACCCAACGTCAGCCTTCCCGCGATCGCCTGCAGCGCGACGTAGAGGTAGGTGACCGAGGTCGCAATCGTGCTCAAGTTGCCCCAGGCGAAACCGGTGAGGTAGCGGCGCACGAGCTGCCCGCGCTGGCTGCTGTAAAACGCATTCGCGATGAGCCGGTAGCGCTCGATGAAGTATCCGCCGAGACCGAAAAGCTTGACCTCCTTGGCGAAGGAGTCGGTCGTGACCAGGCTGACCAGGTAGTTCATTCGCCGCATCAGGCGCGAGCCCCAACGCGCGATGTTGTAGCCGCGCCACCCATAGCGAGTGTCCGCGATGAAGGCCGGTATCGGCGAGACCAACGCCAGCAGCGCGAGGAGCGGGCTGACGACGATGAGCAGAGCGATCATCGTTGCGAACGTCAGGAGCGTCTGGACCAGGCCGAACACCGTCGCGATCATCAGCACGGGCCGGCTGATGGAATCGTTCTGCGCCCGCCGCAGAAGGTCATATGAGGCCGGGTCTTCGTAGAAGGCCAGGTCGAGAGTCGCCGCCTTCTCCATCACCATCAGCTGGATCCGCATCGACACCGAGTTCTGCAGGAGCTGCTGGCTGATGTTGCGGAGCGTGTTGAGCAGGGCGCTGACGGCGAAGACCGCCAGCTGGAGAACAGCAAGGAAAACGATCATGCCCACCGCGGTGAACGTCGGGCTGTGCCAGATCAGGAATGAGCTCGGCGCGCCCACGGATGCAAAGGTTTCCCGGTCCGGCAGGTGCTGGTGGTTGATGAGGATGCCCTGCACAACCGCGTTGACGAGCGACCGGGAAATATAGGCCGAAGCCGCAGGGACGAGGCCTGCGATGGCCGTTGTGATGAACAGGCCGACGGTGGTCGCCGGGCTGGCCTCCCAGACGAGGCGCAGCACCTGCGGCAGCGCGGCAGTCGTTCCGGTGACGGACTGCTTGAGGCTCTCCCACCTGCCGCGCAGGTCCTTTGGACCGTCGGGCGGCAGAGGCGGCTCGAGTGCCGAGTCGCCGGTCAGGCCGCTGTTGGCGGGCCCGGTGTCGGGCTTTCGGCGACGGCGGCCGCCCCACCAGATCCCCGGCCCGTGGCCGCCCGGCCCCATCATCCCCATCTTGTTTGCAGCTTACGGAAACCGGCTTGACAGGTCATCCAATACAGTGTAATCATGTAACGCATGGATGAAAAAGAGTTCGGATCGATCAAAGGTTGGTTTGCCGGTAGGCTCCCGGACGGCTGGTTCACGGCAATGGAGGTCACGCTCGAGGACGACCAGATCGTGGTCCTCGGGACGCTGCCCGAGCTGAAGAACGTCGGGTCGACGCCCGAGGAGAAGGAAGGCGCCGCGGCGGGTCGCATCGCCCGCTTCCGGGAGGAGACTCGCGGCGAGCGGATCGGCATCGCCCAGGAGGCCGAGGAGCGGTTCAAGAAGTACGTCACCTGGGGCGCCAAGCTCGGAGGCGTGACCAAGCGATTCAACCCAGGCGGGGGAGGGCGTTCCAACGCCGACCGCGGGGTGATGATCGGGCGGATGTGGCGGCGCCGCGGCCGCCACGCGCGCCAGGCGGAGTCGCAAAGCCAGGTCTTCTAACGCTCGCTGACTGCGGAGTACATGCTCCCAAAGTGACGGCTCGGGATGGTTCGCAGGAGTCGGGTCCTGACGAACCCCGCCTGAGCCGCCATCTTTTCCCAACTCTGGTACGAAAACGGGTGCGGCACCCACGGGTTGCCGCGATCGGTTCCGTACTCGACGACGATCAACCTGCCGCCCGGACGCAACATGTTTCTCACCGACGCCACGACCGGCGCTTTGTCCCGGACGAAATGAAGCGAGTTGGCCATCACGACGCCATCCAGGTTTGCGAGACCCAGCGGGCCGGTGAAGTCCGCGGTCTTCGTCTCAATGGCCACGTCGGGAAACCTCTTCCCCATCTGGACGGCCAGCGTTTGCAGGGCGCGAGAGTCGCGATCGACCGCGCTGATCCGGACGCCGGGCCCGACCAGGTCCGCCAGCGCAAGCGTGAAAGCCCCCTCCCCTGACCCAAGGTCGGCCCATTGCCCGCCGCGTTCATCGACCCCGTCCTCGATGAGGGACACCAGGTCGGCGTGATTCACCGGGCTTTCGCGACCGCCTCGCGAACGGCCGGGACCACTTCTGAGGCGAACCAGCGGAGCGCTTCCGGATCCTCCAAGCCGCCGATCACGTAGGTATCCATGCCGTGCTCGACCGTCAGTGACGTGAACATCTCCACGGGCACGTCGGCGCCGGCGTTGAGGATGCGGCGGATCGAGAGCGGGTCGCGGCCCGCGCCGGCGGCCGCCTCGTCGATGCGACGGTTCCCCTCCAGCAAGTCGGCCGGCTGAACGTATCCGAGCGACGGAACCCACCCGTCGGCCGCTCGCCCGACGAGCGACAGCATGCGCGGCTTGTAGGCGCCGAGCCAGATCCCGATCGGGTGCACCGGCGCGGGTCCAGCGTGCACGCCCGCCAGCTGGTAGTGCTTGCCTTCGAAGCGGACCCCGCGGTCGCCGCTCCACATGAGGCGGATCACCTGGATGGCCTCCTCGAGCGCGTCCACCGATTCGCCGCGCGTCAAGGCAGGACCACCGATCGCCTTGATGGCGTCGAAACTTCCGCCCGCCCCGAGCCCGAGCTCGACACGACCGCCCGTGATGAGGTCCAGGGTGGCGGCGGCCTTCGCGAGGATCGCTGCGGGGCGGAGCGGAAGGTTGATGACATCCGGAAAGACGTGGATCTTTTTGGTGCGCATGGCCATGGCCGTCAGCAGCGTCCAGGTGTCGACGAACCGTCGCTGGTAGGGATGGTCCTGAACGCCGATCAGGTCGAAAGCCAGCTCATCGGCCAGCGCGGCCAGCTCGAGCTGGTGCTCAGGTCGTGTGGCGTCTGGTGTGATGAAGACCCCGAACTTGACCGGGCGCCCGTAATCCATCTCCTCCTAGAAAGGGATGTCGGGCGGGCCTATTTCTTCTCCTTGCGGTGGAACAGCAGGCGCCACACGAAGAGCAGGATCAGGGCGCCGACGAAGGCGACCACGATCTGTCCGAAGATGCCGTACCCGATCGAAACATGGATTAGGCCGGCAAGCCAGCCGCCGATGATGGCGCCCAGGATGCCGATCACGATGTCCCAGAACCATCCTCGGCCCTTGCCCGTGACCACGCGGCTCGCCAGGAACCCCGCGATCAGGCCGACCAGGATGAAGATCAGGACGTTTCCCACTGGGCTATCTAATCCGAGTTGCCCTGATTCCTTGCTGGGACGCAGAATGTCATCAAAAGGGGGAGAGAAATGCCAACCGATCAATATCACGAACCGCCGGGTGAGCTCAGCGAGGAGATAAGGACCTTTGCGCGGGTGGTCGCGTCCCTACAGGAAGAGGCGGAGGCGATCGGCTGGTACGAGCAGCGGATCTCGCTCGAACGCGACTCGCAGGCCAGGGCGATCATGAGCGACGCCCAGCAGGAGGAGTTCAAGCACTTCGCCATGGCGCTGGAATTCCTCTCTCGCCGGAAACCGAAGTGGCGTGCCGTGCTCAAAGAGGTGCTGTTTCAGGAAGGCGACATCGTCGAGCACGGGGAAGAAGGCGAAGAGGCCGAGAAGAAGGCTTAGTCGCGCCGCGCGCGGCGCAGTTTGTAATTCAAGGAGGCTCTGATGCGAGTTGCGATCCTCGGCACCGGCAAGATGGGCGGCGCGATTGCGAAGAGACTCAAATCAGAGGGCCACGAGCTCACGCTGTGGAACCGGACGCGCGAGCGCGCGGCGGCGCTGGGCGTCGGTCCTGCCGCGGCGACTCCGGCCGAAGCGGTCGAGAAAGCGGAGGTCGTGATCTCCATCCTCACCGACGCGGACGCGATTCGAGCCGCCTACCTGGGAGATGGCGGCGCGGCGAAGGCGGCGCGGGGCAAGGTGTTCATCGAGATGAGCACCGCAGGCCCGGATGTGGTCAAGGAGCTGCAGCCGCTGATCGAGCGATCGGGCGCACAGTTCGTCGAGTGCCCCGTGCTAGGGAGCATATCGGCCATGGAAACCGGCAAGGGGCTCCTGTTCGCCGCGGGCGATGACGCGGCCATAGAGAGGGCTCGCCCTGTACTCGAGGCGCTGGGCGAGGTTCGCCGTATCAAGGACCCGGACAGCGCGGCAAAGCTGAAGCTGATCGCCAACACTGTTTTGACGGGTCTCAGCGCCCTCGCTGCCGAGCTGCTTGCAGCGGGCACAGCGGCAGGAGTCGACAAAGACGACGTGTTCTGGGTGTTGACGCGATTCGCGCCCGCGCTTGGAGCGCGCCGAGCCGGCTTCCTCGAGCACATCTACGAACCCGTGACCTTCGCATTGCGCGATGGGACGAAAGACCTACGCCTCGCCACCGAGCTCTACAAGCGAGCCGGTGCCGACACGCCGCTCGCCGCCAAGACGAAAGAGCTTTTCGACAAGGCGGCGGAAACCGCGGGCGAGCTCGACCTGTCAGCGATCTCGACGCTGTATGAGAAGGCGCCGGCCCAGCGCGGCTAGACGGATTCGACGATCTTCAGCACCGACTCGATCTCGTCCTGGTTCACCGTGTGACCCATCCCGGGGTAAAGGCGCATGGTCACCTGCGCGCCCATTCGCTTGAAGACCTCGGCCGCTTCCAGCACGCGGTCCTTTCCGATGTGCGGGTCGACGTCGCTGCAGCCGAGGAAAGCCGGTGTGCCTTCGAAGTCGCCGGGATAGTCGCGCGGGGTGCCGTCCGGGCCGATCAGGCCGCCGCTGAGCCCGATCACCCCGCCGTAGCGGCGAGCATGGCGAGCCGCAAACTCCAGGGTCAGACAGGCTCCCTGGGAGAAGCCGAGGAAGATGACGCGTTCCGCGCGGATGGTTTCACCGACCCTTGCCAGCAGGGTCTCCACCAGCTCGAGCGCCGAGCTCAGGTAAGGCTCGTTGGACTCGATAGGCGCGGTGAACGGATTCGGGTACCACGCATTGCCGGCAGCCTGCGGCGCCAGGTAGGCGAAGCCCGGGCGCATAACCTCGGCGGCGATGGTCATGACGTCCTCCGCCGTTGCGCCGCGGCCGTGGAGCAGGATCATCGCGGCGGTGGCCTTGCCGAGCCGCTCTCCCGCCTCGAGCACGGGCACGCCTTTGTGTGGAGAGATCATCCCGTCCGTAGTATGACCACGCCGTGAGCGGGCTCTTTACATACTCGAATCCGCGAGCCATTCACTGGGGACGGGGGTCCGTTTCGATGCTGGGTGAGGAGCTCGTACGGCTGGACGCTCACAGCCTCGCCCTCGTCACCACACGGTCGCTGGTCGCCGAGGAACGCCTGCTCAGCGTCGTCCACAGCACCCTCGGAGGCGCACGCTTCGCCGTGACGGTGGTCGTCGGCCAGCACGCTCCGATGGAGCAGGTGGACGCGGCGGTTCGCAAGGCGGATGAGGCCCAGGTCGACGGCGTCGTGAGCTTCGGTGGCGGCAGCCCGATCGACGCGGGCAAGATGCTCGCGGTCAGGCTGGCCGACCGCGGCGGCCGCGCCTCGCGGGGTCTCCCCCACGTCGCGGTGCCAACCACGCTTTCCGCCGCCGAGCTCGCGGCCGGCGCCGGTTACACGGACAGCGCCGGCAACAAGGCCGGCATGCGCGATCCAAGGCTGCTGCCGGATGCCGTCATCTACGACGCCGAGCTAACGCTGGCGACACCGATGACGTTGTGGCTCTCGACCGGCATTCGAGCCCTGGACCATGCGGTGGAGGGATTCCTGGCCGATGGGTTGCATCCGTTCTCGGACGTGATGGCGCTGGAGGCGATCCGCCGCCTCTTCGATTCGCTGCCCAGGGCAAAGGCTGCGCCCTCCGACATCAGCGTGCGCACCGAAAACCAGCTGGCGGCGTGGTTCTCGTTCACGCTCCCCGCCCAGTCGGCAAGCGGACTGAGCCACGTGATGGGTAAGCAAATCGGCGCCCGATACGGCATTCCGCATGGCGTTACCTCGTGCCTGCTCCTGCCGCATGTAATCAGGTACTTCCAAAGCCGCATGCCGGAACGGGTCGCGCTGCTCGCGGCGGCGACCGGAACCGACCCGGCTGGGCGCGTTCAAGGATTGATCGGGTCGTTGGGGTTGCCGCAGCACATCGCCGCATACGGCCTGGGCGAGCCCGAGCTGCGCAAAGCGGCGGGCGAGCTGGCGGGAAAGTACCCGGCCGAGGATCTGCTGGAGGTCTACCTGGCCGCGCTGTGAATCAAGAAAGCCAGACTAGGGCCAGCGCGATCGCCGCGGGGAGCGATTGGATGAGCACGATTCGTCGATTGACGGTCGCTCCACCGTACAGGCCCGCGACGATGACACAGACGAGGAAAAACGTCAGGATCGCTCGACCCGAAGCGACACCGTAGGCGAAGAGCCCCCACACGAGCCCGGCCGCGAGGAATCCGTTGTAAAGGCCCTGGTTGGCTGCAAGCACGGCCGACGAAGCCGCGGCCTCCTGGGTAGTCCCGAACGTGCGACGCCCGAAAGGAGTCCGCCACAAGAACATCTCGAGCACCAGGAAGTAGACGTGCAATGCAGCCACGATCGCGACCATCACGGCTGCGGCGGTCATCAATGGCGGCGCGGGTGCGAAAGACGCAGGAAGCGCCCGGGCGGGACAGCCATCACTTTGTGCGCGGCGGCCACCAACGCCGGGTCGGCCCCAGCCGCCGGTGCGACCTGGATCCATCGGTAGCCCGCAATCAGCTCGCTGGCGAAAGCGAGTGCCGGTGCGAAGCCGGAGGGTCCGAAGGCCCTCTGTGCTGGGATCGCGACGCTCCCGATCCAGAGGCGGCTGAAGCCTTCGTCGTGGGCCTGCTCCCTGATTCCCGCGAGCAGCGCGCGCAACACCCCGCGACGGCGATAGGGCTCCAGCGTCAGGCAGTTCCAGATGTAGCCATCACCCTCGCCCGGTGTGATCACGAGCTCGAGCTCGCCAATCCATTCCGGCTTCGTCGACAACCATCCGTACCCGGCAAGGTCGTCGCCGAGCCAGGCGCTGAAGCACCGGCAGCCTCTCGCCATTCGAGCCGCAACGAGGTCTCCTTCCGCACCCATGGCCGCCGCGATCGAGGGCGCAGTGGATGAGTCGACCTCTCTTACTCCTCCCTCAAGAAACACAGGCGGCGGACTCGGAACGCCGAGGTCCGCCGCCCAGAGAGTGCTTTTAATCAGATGGCGAAGTGGAGGTGTCGGATCTTGTGGATCACCTCGGGGTCGCCGGTTGCAGAGCCGCCCGGGTACCGCCCGAAGAACGTCAGCACGAGATCCTGCGGAGAGTCGAACGTGAACAGGGCGTCTGCTCCCTCGAAGTTGCCCTTCTCGGGCTCCGGCGTCCACTTTCCGTCCTTGACCGTTATGCGCCACTTGCCGCCCCATGGACCCGCAACGTCGATCCCGTAGTTGAAATCGGCTCCGGCGGCTGCTTTCTGGTCGACCTGGTACTGCCAGAAGATGAAGGCGAAAGGCAGGATCAGCCCGGCGGTCGCCTCGTCGATCGTCGCCAGCTTGTTGCCGAGGCCGTACTCGACGTCGTACGGGTGGACTCCGTAGTCCATGATCTGGAAGGTCCCATAGAAGCCCGCCGGGACCGGACCGGAATACGGATGGTTGACCATCATCCCGGTCCACTCGTCCGGTGTTAGCGCCTCGAGCATTCCATCGAACTTCTCCGCGTCTTTCTTGAAACGTGCGATTGCCTCTTCGCGCGACAGCTTGCGGAAGTCCTTGGCGTGGTCGTTCAACGTCTCGGCCATCACAGGAAGGCCCAGCGCGTGAGTTTCACCCCCATGCCGTGCCGCGTCGAAGTTCTTGAAGTAACCCTCGAGGACGTCGATCATGTGACCCACGAGATCGCGCGTCTCCCACTCCGTGCAGCGGGTTTGAACGTTCCAGTTCTTCGGCTCGGAAACCACTCGAATGAAGTTCGCACGGTCGCGTCGCATAACGCTCATGACCGTGTCCTTGCCTTCGGCTGACATCGGGTTCACCGGCGCAATCACTGCAGTGCTCATCAGATCATTCCCCTCCCAGAGGCGAAATTGCGACCACGGTCGAAACGCTTCGCGTCAATGCCCGGCGCCAGTCGTCGCCGTGGTCGGTACGACGATAGGCGGTAGGGTTTCATCCAGGACGTCACGCCTGACGTCGAACCAGGGCGGCAGGCTGAGCGTGGTGCCCAGGGACTCGACCGGCTCGTCGACCGTGAACCCGGGCCCGTCGGTTGCGATCTCGAACAGGATCCCGCCGGGCTCACGGTAGTAGATCGACTTGAAGTAGTAACGCTCGATCACCGGCGTCACGTTGCGCCCGGCCTTGACCAGCGCCGCGCGCCACTCGGATTGATGTGCGGCGTCGGAGGCTCGCCACGCGACATGATGAACCGTGCCTATCGATTCCTCACCCTCGGATCCTTCGGGCGACTCGACCACGTCGAGGATCGAGTTCTGCCCTCCCTCACCGGTCTCGAACCTGGTGCGGCGACCCTCCTGGCCGGACTTGCGAAAGCCCATCGTGTTGACCAGCAGGTCGATCGTCGCGGTTGCCTCAGCCACGGTGATCGTCACCGAGTGAAAGCCGCGAATCGCGTGGTCGCTGTCGACGGAGCTGTCCGGCCACGGCACCCAGCGGAAATCTGGCGATGTGTCCCCGACCAGCTCGAGCTCGATGCCGTCGGCATCCGCCAGCACCAGGGCGTCGGCGCCGAAGCGGCTCGTTCGCTTTGACTCCACTCCGAGCTTGGCGAGCCGGCTGCTCCAGAAGTCCATGGAACCGGAGGGCACCGCGAACGAAATCGTGGTGACCTGGCCGCTTCCCGCCCGGCGATCGGGCCACGACGGCCAGCCGAAGAAGGTCATCGCTGTACCGGGCGAGCCCACGTTGTCGCCGAAATAGATGTGGTAGGTGTCCGGAACGTCCTGGTTGATGCTCTTCTTGACGAAGCGCAAACCCAGCATGCTGACGTAGAAGTCGACGCACTTCTGAACGTCGCCGGTGATCGAGGTTACGTGGTGGATGCCGGGCAGACTGGCAGGCAATTCAGTGAACTGATTTTAGTCCGTGGACGGACGAAGATGGCTCGAGGATTCTTCCTCGGTCCGGGCCCAGATTTCAGGAGCCAGCGGCTCCTCCATCTCCTCCTGGAGATGGGCCACCAGGCCGACCGCTCGGGCCATGACCGCAAGGCCCCTGCAGACTCGCCACGGTATCCCGAGCTCGCTCGCGATCGCGCCGATCGCGCCGGTCGCGTTCACGGGCAGCGAGCGGCCGTAGCTGCGCGACGCCTCTTCGCCGACGAGCTGCATAAGGTCGACATAGCGGCCGGACAACCCGTTCTCGGCGGCGATCTCGAACAGCTTCGGCGTCCGAGGGTCGATCGGCTTGTGCACGGGATGGCCGAGGCCGGCGATCGGTTGCTTGGTTTCCTTGTGCCGGGTCACGATTGCGCTCGCGAGCGGACGGAGATCGGTCGCAAGCGGCGCTCCCTTTTCCGTTTCCTGCAGCGCTTCCTGCAGCATTCGCGCTGCAGCCTCCGCCGACCCACCGAACCGATCCCCCATGCCCAGGAGTCCCGCCGCAACAGCCCCCTGCAATGACTCGGGCGCGCCGTAGTAAGTGAGGCGTGTCGCGATCGCGCTGGGCGTCATGCCGTGCTCCACGAGCGTCACGGTGAGCGCGTTGAACACGTTTGATTCCTGCTTCGTCGGCAGGCGCCCTTTCAGCTCGAGGAAGGCGACGTCGCCCAGTGAAACTTTCCCGATCAGCTCCTCCACAAGGTCATGCCCGCGCACGACGATCCGGTCGGCGGTGCTGAACCCCAGCTCGGACTTTAGCTTCCGGGTCATGGGCGGCTGACGGTCAGCCTCGTCTTGTAGCCGGCCTCACCGAAGTCAGCCTCGGGTACCAGGGTGACCTGGCTGCGAAAAACGAGCTTGGTGTGGATCGCCTCCGCGATCTCGCCGGCCAGCTTTGGGTCCAGATCATGGCCGTCGGGAACCTCGACTTCGATTGGGACCGGCGGGGTGACGCTCACCTCTCCCTGCTTGCGTACGACGCGTGCCCGCCCGGTCACCCGGGGGCGATAGTCACCCACGACCGAGAGGATCGCGGCGGGGTACACGTTCACCCCTCGGACGATGAACATGTCGTCGCGGCGCCCGAGGACGCGCATGCGGAAAGTCGTGCGCTCGCATGGGCACGCGGTGCCTTCGATGCGCACGATGTCCGCTCCTCGGAACCGCACCACCGGCATCGCTTCGCGCGTCAGGGCCGTATAGACCAGCTCGCCGACGGCGCCCGTCTCGATCTCCATCCGTTCGAGGGTCTCGGGGTCGATCAGCTCAGGCCAGACGTGGCCCATTCCGCAGAAGTGCATCCCCTGCTGGTGAGGGCACTCGCCGAACAAGGACGGGGCGACGTCGCCGATGCCCATGACCTCTGTGACCGTGACCCCGAGCACTCTCTCGATGTGGTCGCGGATCGCCGGTATGCCGCCCCCGGGCTCTCCGCCCGTGACGATGTGGGTGAGCGGGGTGGCGCTCGGCTGGTCCTCGGTCTTCTCGAGGCGGTTGGCCAGGTACTGGGCGAACGAGGCGGTCGACAGCAGGGTGTCGCTCAGCCCGGCGCGAAGCCCGAACAGCACGCGCTCCGTGTCGCCCGGCGCCACCGGCAAGGTTCGTGAGCCGATTCGAATCAGCGCGAAGTGTGTGTGGCCGGCAACGAACGGTCCCGCCCCGAACGTGCTCAGAACGCTGCTGTGCTCGTGGATCCCAGTCGCGTAGTAGGTGCGCGTACCCATGACGGTCCAGGTCTCCATGTCGGCCCGTGTCAGAGCCAGGATGTTGGGCGTTCCGGTCGTGCCGCTGGTCTGGTAAATGCGCTTGACAAGGTTTGGTTCGACGCAGAGATTGCTTCCGAACGGCGGGTCCTCGTCGAGGGCTGCCCTGAGATCCTCTTTGGTCGTAAAGGGCAGCTTGCTCAGGTCGCCGAGACCAACGAAGGACGACCCAACGCCCGCCTCCCGAAACCTGCGCGCATAGAAAGGAGAGGCCTCGCGCAAGCGCCGGAACTGCCTTTCCCACGCGCCGGCGGCGAGCCGGAACGTATCCTCGGCGCCGGCCGTCTCGATCTCCCTCTCCCAGATCCAGTCACGGTCGCAGTTATCGCCGGTCAGCCGGTTGCCCCTGGATTCCATGCGGGAATCATGATGAGCGAAACAGGGGTCCCCGCGAAAAGACCCCGCGAACTCCGAGTTTTCAACGTGAGTTCGCGGGGACCCCGTCACGGCGCAGCCTCTGAGTTCGTGGGGTGTATACCCTTCACGGGATGGCGGATCTCTTGCTCACGACGGTGGTTGGGAGTTACCCGCAGCCCGATTGGCTGGTCGACCGCGCGATGCTCGGCAGCCGGCTCCCGCCCCGGACGCGAGCGCTCGAGATCTGGCGCGTTCCGCCGACCGTCCTCGAACAGGCGCAGGACGATGCCACGGTGGTTGCGATCCGGGACATGGAGCGCGCGGGCATCGACATCATCACCGACGGAGAGGTACGGCGCGAGAGCTATTCGAACCGCTTTGCCACCGCCCTCGAGGGAATGGATCTCGACCATCCGGGCACCGCCCTCGACCGTACGGGCCATCCGAACCCGGTCCCGCGAGTCGTCGGCCCGATCCGGCGCGTTCGCGCGGTCGAGGTGCGAGATGTGAAGTTCCTTCGTGCGAACACGGACCGTCGAATCAAGGCGACCTTGCCCGGGCCGTTCACGATGTCGCAGCAGGCGCAGGACGACCACTATCACGACGAAGAGGCGTTCGCGATGGCGCTTGCGGAAGCGGTCAACGCCGAGGTGCGCGACCTGTTCGCCGCGGGCGCCGACGTGGTGCAGCTCGACGAGCCCTATCTGCAGGCTAGAGCGGAAAAGGCGGAACGATTCGCGATCAAGGCGATCAATCGCGCGCTCGAAGGCATCACCGGGACCACTGCGCTGCACACGTGCTTCGGTTACGCGCACATCGTGCACTCGCGGCCGAACGGCTATCCGTTCCTCGAGCAGCTCGCAGACGTTTCAGCGAAGCAGATCTCGCTCGAGTCGGCGCAGCAGAACGTCGACCTGTCTGCGCTGAGGTCGCTGCGGGGCAAGCAGCTGATTGTCGGGGTCATCAACCTCGCGGACGAAAGCCCGGTCGAGGATGTCGAGACCGTCGCCGCACGAATCCGCAAAGCCCTGGAGTTCGTCGACGCTGACAGGCTGATCCTCGCCCCCGACTGCGGGATGAAGTACCTGCCGCGCGAGAAAGCCTTCGGAAAGCTGTCAGTGCTGGCGAAGGCGGCCGAGCGAGTCCGGGGTGAGCTAGCGGGAGGGTGACTGCCGCGCGCGCCGCGCGACCAGGCTGAGTTCCTCGATGGCCTCTCGCGCCAGCCTGATCGCCTTCGCGTAGGCCGCCTTGCTCGGCCGCTTGGCCCGCCCCCGCAAGGACGCGTCGATGAACTTCTTCGCCTGCTCCGACGGATCCTTGGCCAACTTCATCCTCCATTCAACTCAGACCAGACACGATCGACGATCAGCTCCGCGAACCACTCGGACCAGTATTTCTGCTTCAGCTTCTTTTTGGCCAGGTAGTTTCTGAACTCCGGCGTCACCTCGAGCTCCGCGATCAGCAGCGCGGTGACGTCGTCCGGCCTGATCTCCTTGATATAAGCATGCGTCGCGATATACGCGTGCTTCGCCTTCGCCTTCCACGCGGCCATATCGTCCTGCAGCAGGGAGGTCAGGCTGGCGTCTTTGAGGTCCTGAAGCTTCTTCTGGGTCAGCGCCATCTCACTTCCATAGAACCATGCGAGTCGCCCAGACCGCCGCCGCGAAGACGCCGACGACCTCCGCCACGAACAGCGCCACCGTCACGCCGTAAGCCCCGTCGGGACCGCTGCCGACGAGCCAGCCCAGGCACACCAGCACCGCGAGCAGGCACAGCGCAAATGCGCCGAGCAGGATTCCACCGACGGTTCGGTAGGGCTCGAGAACCTGCTCGGGCACACCTCCTGTGTACGACTGGTAGGAGGCGATGATGATGCCGAGAAAGACCAGCACGAAGCCGGCGAGGCCCGCGGAGGCGCCGAGGATCGCGAGGACCACCTCCTTCTCCAGGATCATCCGTTCAACCAGACCCGCGCTTCCTCAGGAGTCGCGAAGTACGCAACCTCGAGCGCCGCGGGGCGAGCCTTGGCCAGCCTCTCCTTGAGGTTTGCCGCCGCGAGGCCGCTGGTCGGAAGCACCACCGCCATGCGCTTCAGGCCCGCAGCGAGGGCCCTCGGAAGCCACACCTCACTGGCCCGGACCTGGTCCGCCGCCCTCAGGCCCTTCTGCCGCCGGCAGTCGGCGAGCATGAGGGAGCCCCTGTGTTTTCTCAGCGCAACGATTTCGGCCTCGAGCAGGTCGGCGAACTCGCTCGGGTTGGCCCAGCCCTGCCACTCCACCAGCACGAGCTGCCCGTCCTCGTCCCACCTGACCGACGCCACGCCGGGCTTGTCGAAGAAGACGATGTTCGCAGCGGGGTCCATAGCTCGCCAAGAATAAAGAGAGGCCCGGTTTCCCGGGCCTCTCTTATTGGTATCGAGTTGCGATCGGGCTCAGCAGCCGGTGGCCGGCTGGCGGAAGCCCGAGAACGGGTTGAGATCGCCCATCAGGGTGTAGCGACCGATGTTGGTAGAGGGGCTCTGCGTGGGCTCTGACACGTTGTTCGGAGCTGTTCGCATGAACCACGGTAGGAGGGCCTCGTCCTCAGGGTGGTAGTACCCGTCGGCGCTCTGCGTGCCGTTGGGGTTCGGTCCCTGCTCGAAGGTGTTGGTTCCCTTCGCGAAGCCGATCGCGACGACCGGGTCCCCGGTCTCCAGGATGTTTGTGCACCCGTACTGAGGTGCGGTAGGTGTGAGCCAGGGCTCAACCAGGTTGTTGACGAATGGGTCGTCCGCCCACTCGGAGATCTCGTGACTCAGTGCGTGGATATCCTGCAGCGCCCAGTCGGTGCCCCCGTTCGGCCGGGAGTAAACGCCCGGCTGAACCCACGAGGCCCACGCGAAAGTCTGGACTTTGGCGTTGCCATTGCTGTTGTTGCTGCCGTTGCCATGCCCCGCCGCGCGTGTGCCGTGGAAGCCGATCACGCAGCAGTTGAGAGGGTTCGGGCCGATGTGGAGCAGCACGTTGTCGGTGAGGTAGATCGGCAGGTGTGTCGGGTCAGCGCTGGTCTCGAGGTTCTGGATTTGGGCTGACCACCAGCTGATGTTGATGTCTGCAAAAATCACGCCACGGCCGCTCTGAAGCAGCGTGCCCTGATTGCTTGGGACGTTGATCGTCACCGCCGGCAGGACGTTAGGGTGCAGCAAAAGGTGATAGGCGCTGGTGCCGGTCTTGTTGAACTGGGCGCGCATCGTCGCGTCCTCGAGCTGAAGTGAGTTTCCAGCGTCGCCCTGAGAAAGGAGGCCGCCCGGGCCTCTGACCTCAGAGGTCACGCCGGGAGTGCCAGGCGCGGTCGCGAAAGGCGTCGAGCCGTAATCGTTGGTCGCGAACTGCGGTGAGGCCAGCGTCGCAGCCAGCACGTTGTTGCCGCTGTACGTGAGTCCGGCGACGTTCACGATCAGAGGCGTGATGTCCGCCTCGACCGTCGTGGAGCAGGCGGAACCGGTGCAGTTGTTCGGGTCGGCCCCGACCATGTTGTAGCCATAGGTGACTCCGTTGTGCGGATCGAGCGTTGAGCCGGACCAGTGCGCGACGGTGCGATCGGTCGCCAGAGGCGTCGCTCCGCCGATCGTGGACGTCATCGCGTGAAGCTGCGAGTCGCTGATGACCTGGATCGCGGACGATGAGCCGGCGGCCACGCTTACCGAGGCCGCCACGAGTGCCACGGCCGCGGCGGCCATGGCGACGACAGGAAACCGAATGGGACGACCCGACATAAGCCACACCCTCTCTTACACACCCCGGCTGACGGCACCCTCCGCCTTAAGGCGGGTTTCAGAAATAGTAGTGCCCACCCTGGACGGTGTTTGCAAATTAGCGAGAATTCCCGGCCGGGGGACCGTCCGGCACCGACGGTTGAGCATCCTTCCCTGCCCGCAAGGCTCGCTCGGCCAGGGGAGGCACGCGTTAAAGTGCATCCTTCAGGCAGCTTTAACTCGCCCTTCCTACTCTTGGTCCTGTTCCCATCGAACTTGCTTGCTCGACATCGAATCGGCCCTAAATAGCCCGTTGAATATACATTCGCTTTACAGTTGCACCACCATGATCAGAATCCGGGCCAAGCAAGCGGCCGGATGTTACCTGGGAAGGTAGTCAGGTAACAACACTGCGCAACCCTGACCCGTCTTCCGAAGGCGAACCGGTCCCGAGGCGGATCCACGTCCTGATCGTCCAGGACCATCCCCTGCTTGCGTCGGCGATCGCCCGCGTCCTGGAGGCACAGCCCGACATGGCGGTGTCCGGCATCTCCGCGACGGGAGCCGGGGCCGTCGACCAGGTCGCCCAGACCAGACCCGATGTGGTCCTGATGGATTTCCGGCTCCCTGACGTGACCGGGCCGGCGGCGGCGCGCACGATCAAGAGCGCGTCCCCCGACGCGGCGATCGTCTTCCACAGCGCCGACGACTCGGAGACCGCGCTGCTGGACGCGATCGACGCCGGCGCCACGGCCTACCTGACCAAGGAGGCGACCGCGGACGAGATCATCGAGTCCGTGCGCCGAGCCTCCGCCGGCGAGGTCCTGATTCCCGTCGAGCTTTTCGCCCGGGCGATCGCCCGGCAGCGGGCGGTCGTGACCAAGAAGCGCGAGCGCGACCAGCTCCTCGCGGAGTTCACTCCGCGAGAGCTCGACATCCTCCACCTTCTCGCTGAAGGGCTCGATACGACGGCGATGTCCCGCCGGCTCGGAATCGCACCGCACACGGTCGAGTGGCACGTCCGTCACGTGATCGAGAAGCTGCAGGTCCACTCCAAGCTGCAGGCGGTGATCGCAGCGGCCCGCAAGGGCCTGATCGAGCTCTAAACGGCCCTGCGGCGGCCATCCCCTTGCAGGGGTGGGCGCCCGGGTTGAACCATGGCGACACGGGTGGCCGGCCCACGTACTAAAGGAAGGGTGACCGGGTCAAGAAAGCTCCCCAGGCGCGCACTCTTCGTCCTGGCCGCCCTTCTGACGGCCTCGGCGTGCGGTGGCGCCGCGGCCATCTCGCCTTCGCCCTCGCCAGGCATCACCTTCACGATGGAGGGCCAGAACGGCAGCGCCGCGATTGGTACAGGCCTCATCGACAAAGGGACCGGTTCGTTCACCATCACGATCAAGCTCACCGGCTTGGCGCCAAGCTCGAGCCACATCTCTCACATTCATGCCGGAAAGTGTTCTCAACCCGGCGGCATCGCGTTTGCGCTGTCGCAGGTCATCGCCAACTCATCGGGCGCCGCCACAGCCACAACCGTCGTGCCGGTCGATTACAGCGTTCCAGCCTCTGGCTGGTATGTCAACGTCCATCACGGACCCGACTTCACGGAGGCCGATTACGCCCCGAGTGACTCGTGTGGAGATCTTGCGGCCGGCTAGACCTGACCCTGCCGTTCGACCCGTGGTTCTCCGGAAGCCATCCTCTTAGAGGGGTGGCCCGCCGTGCTCACCCATGGCGACAAAACAGGCGGTCGGGCGTAGTACGAACGCATGCAGCTGAGGAGGGGGCCGCCGCCAACCACGCTACCTGTCGCGCACGTGCCACCGCTTCGCCTGATGAAGGCGCCGATGGTGGCTGTTCGCGCGCCCCGCGGCCGGCGCTCGTGGAAACCACTGGAGAGTTACACCCTCCGGGTGGTGGCGGGCATGCTCCTGGTGTCGATTCCCCTGTCCATAATTCTCGGCTTTGTGATGGCGCGCTGGAGCGCGCAGACCAGCATCGATCAGACCAAGGCACGCGCGGAGGCAACCGCTGTAAGCGCCTCCGTCCGGATCGCCGACTGGGTGGGCGAGCGGCAGGCCGAACTGCGAACCCTGGCTCACGACCAGGCTGGAATCACCACCAGCCCGGAGCTCGAAACCAACCTGGTCGCTGGGGTCGCCTCCCATCCATCATTCGAAGCGATCCAGGTCTTCGATCCGAGCGGCAAGATGATCGCAGCGTCGGTCCCGGACGCTCAGCTGTCCGCCACGCCGTCGGGGGCCACGTTCACCAACAGCCTGAACGTCGAGACCGTTGGACCGGTCGTGATCGCCGACGGAGGAATCCAATGGCTGATGACAGCCCCGATTCTGGGTCCCGACGAGCGTGCGCAGGGCGTCGTCGTGGCAGACCTCGACCTGGCTGTCCTGGCGCGGCTGCTCAACCCCTACGGCACCGACGCCGTGACCACTCGAGACCAGGAGGTGCATGTCCTCAACGGGGCCCACCGGCTTATTTTCAGCACTGACTGGGGCAATGCCAACGACGACTCGGGGATGCTGGCCAAGGGAGCCCTCAAGCTCACTGGTGAGAGCTCGATCTACGACCAGGCGATCACGGGCGGCTCCGGCTCCGCTGAGATGGTCGATTACAGGGGCCATCACGTGCTCGCCGGCTACGAACCCATCCCCACTCTCAGCTGGGTGATCGTCGCTTCGGTGGACACCTCCACGGCGCTGGCCCCCGTGGTGGCGCAGGAGGTGCGGACCTCGCTCCTGCAAGGCCTGGCAATACTGTTACTGATCGGGTTCGCGATCATCCTGGGCATCCTTACGACACGGCCGATCGTCGCCCTTTCCCGCGCGGCAGCGCGTGTCGAGTCGGGAGACCTCTCGGCTCGAGTCGATCTCAGGGGCGGCGCGGAAGTTCGCCGCCTCGGCGACGCCTTCAACGCGATGATCGAGCGCCTCGGTGGCGTCCTGCTGCGTCTACGCGGCGAGGTCACCGAGTCCGCGACCAATCTGTCAGCAGTCGCTGAGCAGCTCGCGTCGGCGACTCTCGAGCAGACGACCGCAGCGACCGCGACCTCGGCGAGCATGGAGGAGGTCGCCCGCACCTCCTCGGCGATTGCCGACA
>Ga0097691_1000933_pt1 | contig 23085 bp, 23 predicted proteins | sample NGESurdeep072012_8_FD_72858 | JGI IMG/M metagenome (GOLD analysis project Ga0097691, IMG submission 72858) | Arctic peat soil microbial communities from Barrow, Alaska - NGEE Surface sample 210-1 deep-072012 | ecosystem: Environmental > Terrestrial > Soil > Wetlands > Peat ... | reverse complement strand
ACGGATCGTCCTTGAGGTCCGCCACCGTTTTCGGAATGTCCCTGAAATGCCGGCGTTCGCCCTTGGCGTCGTAGGGATAGACCCATCTGTGATTGTCGAGCACGCCCCAGAACGCGTCACGATCGACCATGGTGAGGTCGGCGATGATGGTCACGAGAATGTCCTCCACACCTTCCTCGTGAAGCGCGCGCGCCAGATGATGATGATCGACCACATAGTGGCGCTTGTCCGGCCCCAGAACCACCGGGATCGTATGTTTGCCGAGAAGCTCCGCCTGCTTCTTCTTCGACTTGTGTTCCCGCCAGCGCTTGCGCTTTTCCTTAACTTCTCTCATTCCGACGGTCATCTGGGTCGGATGCAGCGAGAGGATCGGAATCGGATGGAGAATCGGTTCGCGCGTATTCGGCATGACTTGAAACCCCTGACCTGACCGCGAAAAATCCCGCTGAAACTGGTGCGATTATGCCATGATGGCACAGGCGATTAAATGCCTTTGCCCAGAGCGCGATCAGCAGAAGTAGGGTCCGGTTTTGCGTCCGATCGCGCTCTAATCTATTGAAAAGCGCATGATCTTTTCGCCAAACCGCTCACACTTTGGCGAATCATGCGCTAGCGCCCCAAGAGATTCGAAAAACATGGTCAAGAGCCAGAACGAGCGGACACCGAAGGCGCGGGTCGTCCGACTTGGCGGTCGTGAAGTCATCGCGGAAGGCCTTTATCTCAATTTTTGGGCCGACATCAGCCATCGCTGCATGACGGCCTCATGGCCGGCTTTCATCAGCGGAGCCGCGCTGGTGTTTATCGCCTTCAACGCGGTCTTCGCATCGTTCTACTGGATCGCAAATCAGCCGATCTCGAATGTGCCTGGCGGCGCCTATATCGACTATCTCTATTTCAGCATCGAGACGCTTTCGACCGCCGGTTACGGCGACATGCATCCGCAGACCCACTACGGACATTTTATCGCCGCGGTGGAGCTCTTCACCGGTATCTTTTCGATGTCGCTGATGACCGGGCTGATCTTTGCGCGGTTCTCGCGGCCGAATGCCCGATTGCTGTTTGCCGAGCACCCGGTCATTTCAAGCCATGAGGGCAAGCCGACGCTGATGGTTCGCCTCGCCAACGAACGTCACAACATCATCGGCAACGCCACAGCCAAATTGTGGCTGCTCGAGAACGTCGTGAGCGCGGAGGGCCAGTCGCTTCGAAGATTCTACGAGCTGCCGCTGGTGCGAAGCGACCACCCCGCGCTCGCGTTGAGCTGGACGCTCTACCATGTGCTCGATGAGGAAAGCCCGCTTTACGGGCGCAACGCGGACGACCTCGATGCGTCAAACGTTTCGCTGGTGGTGGTGGTGTCCGGATATGATGTCGTTGCGGCCCAGACTGTCCATGCACGAAAATCCTACGATCATTCCGACATTCGTTTTGGGCACCGCTACGCAGATATCCTCAGCATCTCGGACGACGGTCGGCTCAGAATCGACTACGGCAAGTTCCATGAAACTTTGGAGGGATAGATTATCGCATCCGTGCCATGTCAACATTTTCTGTGAGGCGCGTCGCGAGCGTGCTAAATAAGACCAAGATGTCCCGGAGCTGGCAGCAGTGAAGACCCAGCAGCCCATTGCGTCGGAAGATGAGCATCGCGTGCTCAAATTCCGGCCGCGCACCTTGGCCCACCCTCCGGGCCGGCGGGGGGCCCCTGGCGACCAGGGTCTTGAGGAGGACGCCCGGCAAGAGCCGAATGACCTGTCGCGCTATGAGCGAGACCGGGATGAACCGGACGATTTTCGCCATCGCATGCTGGCGAACGTTGCGGCGTTCGCTTTTACCGTCGCGCTGACGGCCGTCGGAATATGGCTTGCCATGAGCATTGCGGATCTGCGCAAGACCCAGGACTGCGTGCTGATGGGGCGGCGCGATTGCGCTCGCATTTCCACGCCGCATTTCTAGCAGTTTCAAGCCCGCCTGGCGCGTTCGGCCGTTAATCCGGTCCGGCCGGCATCGCCCGCCTCCATTGAACTCGGGGCGGCGCTCCGATATACGGGCACTCGACTCCGGACGGCGGATGGGGCATTCCGGGGCGCCGCGCCCGCCTCCCCTAGCATTCTGGAATTTATCCTCAATATATCAAAGGTTTAGTGATGTCCTCTACATTCGATCAAATCGCCACGATTATCGCTGAAACCTGCGACATACCGCGCGACACGATCACGCCGGAGAGCCACGCCATCGACGATCTGGGGATCGACAGCCTCGATTTTCTCGACATTGCGTTTGCGATCGACAAGGCGTTCGGAATCAAGCTGCCGCTGGAGAAATGGACCCAGGAGGTCAATGACGGCAAGGCGACCACCGAACAATACTTCGTCCTGAAAAACCTCAGCGCTCGCATCGACGAATTGGTCGCTGCCAAGGGCGCGGGCGCTTAATCGCCCGCCATGCAGCTTGAATATTTTCAACTGATCGACCGCATCCTCGACCTCAATATCGGCGAGAAGACCATCAAGGTCGAGGCCCAGGTTCCACAGCATAACACCATCTTCGAGGGGCACTTTCCGGGCTATCCAATCATGCCTGGCGTGTTGCTGATCGAGGCGATGGCGCAAACATCCGGCTGGCTCTTGATCGGTTTGACGAAATTCGAGCGGATGCCGTTTCTAGGCGCGGTCAAGGAAGCCAAGATGCGGGGTTTCGTCAATCCCGGTGATCTGCTGACGATCGATGCCAGCATCGTCCACGAAGGTTCGGGTTTTGCCATGACCGCCGCGAAGATCCGCGTCGGAGGCGAGCTGAAGTGCGGTGCAACCCTCACGTTCCCACACATGCCGTTCCCGAATCCGGATTTGCGCGGGCACATGGACGCCGTGGCCAAACGCATCGGCTTTCCGCAACAGGCCATCGCCCATGACTGAGACGACATCCTCTTCGAACCCGGGATCGACGGAAGTCTGGATCACCGGGATCGGCCTCGCCACCTCGCTTGGCGAAGGGCAGGACGCGAACTGGGACGCGCTCAATCAGCGACGTATCAACGTCGATGAGAAAACTTTTGCGCCCTACATCGTCCATCCCTGGGCGCCGGTAGATCTCGATACGCAGATCCCCAAAAAGGGCGACCAGCGTCAGATGGAAGCCTGGCAGCGCATTGGAACCTATGCCGCTGGGTTAGCACTCGATTCGGCAGGCGTTAAGGGCAACAAGGAAATCCTCGGGCGGATGGACATGATCGTCGCCGCCGGCGGCGGCGAGCGCGATATCGCGGTCGACATTGCGATTCTGAACGCCGATGCAAAAGGCAATTCCGCGCCCGGCTTTCTCAACGAACGGCTGATGAACGATTTGCGTCCGACGCTGTTCCTGGCGCAGCTTTCCAACCTGCTTGCCGGCAACATCGCCATTGTGCACGGCGTCACCGGATCATCGCGCACCTTCATGGGCGAGGAAGCTGCCGGCGTCGACGCGGCGCGGATTGCGCTGGCGCGTATCGCCGCCGGTCAGAGCGAGATCGCGCTGATCGGCGGTTCGCAAAACGGCGAGCGCAAGGACATGCTGGTTCTCTACGAATTCGGCGATTTCAACCTCAAGGACAAATTTGCCCCGGTTTGGGAGCGCCAGAAACACCCAGGCTTCGCGCTAGGCTCCGCGGGCGCGTTTCTCGTCATTGAGTCCAGGGCGCACGCGGAGGCGCGCGGTGCGAAACCATATGCACGACTGACCAACGTGGTCGCTGACCTGGCGAGGCGCAAGCAACCCGGCGAGATCACGGCCACGCTGGAAAAACTGTGGTCGAAGCTCGGCACGCTTGAGCACAATGGCGCAATCCTTACCGGGGCGACCGGCGCCGAACCGGTCACGTCAGAGGAACGCGCCTTCCTCGGCGAACACCCGGATTTCGCGGTCCGGGCTACGGGCACCATGTTCGGTCACACCATGGAAACCCAGTTTCCGCTGGGAATAGGCCTGGCGGCGCTCTCGATTTCACGCGGAGCGCTGTTTCCACCCAACGATTCCTCCGGGCTGGAGGTTGAAATGACCGAACCGCCGACCCAGATTGTAGTCATCGGGGCCGGTCACTGGCGGGGCGAAGGCATGGCCCTGGTCGAGGCGATCAAGTGAGCGCGGCGGGGGACCGGCGGGGAAAACATGACAGCAACGCGCGATAAATTCGGCAGGCCGATCGTCGTCGTCACCGGCATGGGCGTCGTGACCTCGCTCGGCGCCGGCAAGGCCGACAACTGGAAAAAACTCACTGCGGGCGAATCCGGCATCCGCACCATCACGCGGTTTCCCACCGAAGGCTTGAAGACAACGATGGCCGGAACGGTCGATTTCCTGCCGGTCGAGCCTTTTTCCTCGACCGATCTTTCGGAGAAGCTTGCCAATATCGCCACTGAAGAAGCGATCGCCCAGGCCGCCATCGGGACCAAAGGTGACTTTCCCGGGCCGCTGTTTCTTGCCATGGCCCCTGTTGAGCTCGACTGGCCGCAGCGGATGGAACTTCGGCGCCAGGTCGGCGGCGACGCGGAATTCGACTACGACGCCATGCTGCGGATCAGCGGCGGGGGAAAATACACCCGATATCATCGTCGTTTTTTGTTCGGCTCGGTCGCGGACCATCTTGCGGAGACATTCGGCACCAAGGGTTCGCCGATTTCGCTTTCGACGGCATGCGCATCCGGCGCCAGCGCCATCCAGCTCGGCGTCGAGGCGATCCGCCGCGGCGAGGCCGATGCCGCGCTGTGCGTCGCGACGGACGGATCGGTCAATCAGGAAACGCTGGTGCGGTTCTCGCTGTTGTCCGCGCTATCGACCCATAACGAGCCGCCGCAGACGGCGGTGCGCCCGTTTTCGAAGAACCGCGACGGCTTCGTGATGGCGGAAGGTGGCGGCGCGCTGGTGCTGGAAAGCTATGAAGCCGCCAAGGCGCGCGGCGCTGATATCCTCGGCATCGTCGCCGGCTGCGGCGAGCTTGCCGATTCCTTCCACCGCACCCGCTCCAGTCCCGACGGCAAGCCGATCATCGGTTGCGTGCGCAACGCATTGTCCGATGCCGGCCTCGTCGCTGACCAGATCGACTACATCAACGCCCACGGCACCGGAACGCCGGAAAACGACAAGATGGAATATTTGGGCATCTCGACGGTGTTCGGCGAGCGCGCCGGTCGGATTCCGGTATCTTCCAACAAGTCGATGGTCGGCCACACCCTCTCCGCGGCGGGCGCCGTCGAAGCAATATTCTCGCTGCTGACGCTCGAGCACCAGCGGATTCCGCCGACCATCAACTACGATGTCCCGGACCCGGCGATTCCCTTCGACGTGGTCCCCAACAAAGCGCGCGACGCCCGTGTCACCGCCGTGATGTCGAATTCGTTCGGCTTCGGCGGCCAAAATGCTGTGCTCATTCTGACGCGCGAACCGATCTAGCAAGTCAGCCATTTTATCTTGATGAGCCGCTTGCTCCTTCGCACCAAAGCTCGCATTCGCGATGCGACGAAACCGCTTGGACAGGCGGCAGTCGGGGCGTTGACGATCGGACTGCTGCGCACCACCCGCTATTTCGATCCGAACAAGACCGCCAACCTTTTCGGTCGGATTTTACGTCTGATCGGACCGATGACGCGGGAGCAAAAGATCGGCCGCGCCAATCTGACCGCGGCGTTCCCGGAAAAATCGCCGCAGGAAATCGAGACCGTTCTCGCTGGCGTCTGGGACAATCTCGGCCGCATCGGCGCCGAATTCGCCCATCTCGATCACATCTGGGACTATGATCCCGACCGCCCGGAAAAAAGCCGGATCGAGTTCTCGGCGCGGAGCAAAGAACTATTCTATCAGATCAGGGACGACGGCAAACCGGCTTTGATCTTCGCCTGCCATCTCGGCAACTGGGAATTGCCGGCGCTCGCCGCGGTCGCGCACGGGCTGGATGCCGCGATCCTGTATCGCCGGCCCAATATCGCCTCCGCCGACCGCATCATCCAGGAGATGCGGGCCGTCAAAATGGGAACGCTGATTCCGGCGGGCCGTGACGCCCCGCTCAGGCTTGCGGAGGCCCTGCAAAACGGCCAGCACGTCGCCATGCTGGTCGACCAGTACCTCACCAACGGCGTCGAAGTGACGTTCTTCGGCCGCAAGACCAGGGCCAATCCGATGCTGGCCCGGCTGCTGCGGCAGATCGAGTGTCCGATTCATGGCGTCCGAATTATCCGCCTGCCCGGACACCGCTTTCGCGCCGAACTATCCGAAGAAGTAAAGCCGGTGCGCGACGCCGCAGGACAAATCGATATTCAGGGCACGATGCAGGCGATTACGTCGGTGGTTGAGGGCTGGATCCGCGAATATCCGGATCAGTGGCTGTGGTTGCATCGCCGCTGGCGATAGCGCCAACCGGCTAACGCCCGGTCTTGACCCGCGTCCAGAGCCGGTTGATGACGCGCTGCGTGGCCGGATCGCGCGCGGTGATCACGAAGAGCTTCCTCAGGGTCGCTTCGTCCGGATAGATGTTTTTGTCATTGAGAATTTTTGGATCGACCAGCTTCTGGCTCGCCAAATTGCCGTTGGCGTAGGACAGAAAATTGGAGTTCTTTGCGGCAACCTCGGGCCGATAGAGATAATCGATCAACTCGTAGGCCTCAGTGACATTCTTCGCGTCGGCCGGGATCGCAAGATTGTCGAAGAACATCTGCGCGCCCTCTTTCGGGATGGCATAGCCGATCTCGATGTCATTTTTTGCCTCAGCGGCGCGGCTTCGCGCCTGCATGATGTCGCCCGACCAGCCCACCACGAGGCAAATCTCCCCGGTAGCCAGCGCGCTCAGATATTCCGATGAATGAAACTTGCGGACATATGGTCTGATCTTCACGACGAGATCGGCGGCCTTTTCGAGGTCCGGCTGTTTGGTCGAATTGGGATCGAGCCCGAGATAGCTCAACGCCGCGGGGAAAATATCATCGGCGGAATCCAGCATGTGAATGCCGCAATCCCTGAACTTCGCCAGATTCTCCGGTTTGAAGACGATGTCCCAACTGTCGATCCTGGCGTCGGGACCGAGAATCTTTTGCACCGTCTTGACGTTGTAGCCGATGCCGGTCGTGCCCCACATGTAGTTGGCGGCGTATTGATTGCCGGGGTCGTAGATGGCGAGCTGCTTCGTCACTACCGGCCAGGCGTTGGCAAGGTTCGGCAGCTTCGACTTGTCGAGTTTCTGAAAAATATTCGCCTTAATCTGGCGCTGCAGGAAATAGGCGGTGGGGACGACGACATCATAGCCCGATTTGCCCGCGAGCAATCGCGTCTCCAGGGTCTCATTGGCATCGAACGTATCGTAGACGACCTTGATGCCGGTTTCCTTGGTGAAGTCTTCGAGCACCTCCGGTGCCATGTAGTTCGACCAATTGTAGAAATTGACGGTGCGCTGCTGCGCCTTCGCTGACGGCGATAGCAACGCGAGCACTGCGGCCATCGCGATGACAAACTGGATTCGAAGGCTGGTCCGGCTGCGCATCATGCGTTTACCTGTTATCGGCGGTGCACCGCGTCCGACAGACGCTCCAGCGCGGTGTCCAGAGTTGCATCTTTCTTGGCGAAACAAAAACGCACGACCGACATCACGGCATCCTTTTCATAGAATGCCGACACCGGAATCGCCGCAACCTTGTAGTCGGTCACGATGCGCTTGCAGAACGCCTCGTCGGTCTCGTTGAGACCCAGCGGCGAAAGGTCGACCGTGAGGAAATAGGTGCCCTGCGACCGAAGCACCGGGAAGCCGATGCTCTCCAGTCCCTGGGTGAGACGATCACGGCTCCGCGCCAAGTCCTTGCGCATTTGATAAAAATACTCCGCCGGCTTGCCAAGCCCGTAGGCGACCGCGACCTGAAGGTTGGGCGCGGTGGTGAATGTGAGAAACTGGTGCACCTTCGCAGCGACGCGCAGCAGCGGCGGCGCAGCGCAGACAAAGCCGATCTTCCAGCCCGTCAGTGAAAAAATCTTGCCCGCGGAACCTACCTTGATGGTGCGCTCGCGCATTCCCGGAATTGTAATCAGCGGAATATGTTCGCGGCCATCGAAGATCACATGCTCCCAAACCTCGTCGCAGATCGCGATCGAATCGAACTCCTGACAGAAACGCGCCAGCAGTTCGAGGTCCTCGCGCGGATAGACCACCGCGGCCGGATTGAGCGGATTGTTGAACAGCACGGCCTTGGTCTTGTGGTTGAAAACGCTGCGCAGCGCCTCCTCGGTCAACCGCCAATGCGGCGGCTCGAGGCGCACCAGACGCGGTATGCCGCCGGCCTGGCGTATGATCGGAAGGTAGGAGTCGTATACCGGCTGGAAAACCACGACCTCGTCACCGGGCTCGACAACGGCAAGGATGGCGCTTGTCAACGCCTCCGTGCCGCCTGACGTCACCATCACCTCGGCCATCGGATCGAGCACGAGGCCATGCCAGCGCCCGTAATGGGCCGAGATCGCCTGCCGCAGCTCCGGAATGCCCATCATCGACGGGTATTGGTTGTAGCCGTCCATGACAGCATCCGCCGCGGCGCGGCGAATATCCTCGGGGCCGGGATCATCAGGGAAACCCTGGCCGAGATTGATGGCGTTGTTGTCGCGCGCAAGCTGCGACATCGCCTCGAAGATGGTAACGGGAAGATCCGCAAAGACCTTGTTCATGGAAGTCATGGGACGGTCAGCCGCCGGTCTTTGTCGGCAATCCCGCGGCCTTCCAGGCCAGCATGCCGCCCGCAAGGTGCTTGTCGTAGACCAGACCGGCGGCCTGGGCGGCCAGCGACGCCGTTACCGATCTTTTCCCTGACCGGCAGGCAAAAACCACCTGCTTGCCATGGGGATCCGGAATATCCTGCGGGTCGAAACCCGAAAGCGGCACGACGACAGCGCCGGGATAGGCTTCCGCGGCAACCTCGTTCGGCTCGCGGACGTCGACGAGAAGGTAGCGTCCCTCGGCCATTCCCTTCGATACATCTTCCGGCGTCAAATCCTTGACCTGATGACCCTGGTCCGCCACGCAATTCCTCCCAACCGATCCATAATAACTTGCGCGTATTCTCTTCGCAAAACCGGTACCCACTTTTGCGGAATACGCGCTAGCACGAGCGAATTCAGCAACGGCGGATACCGATTGCTCGCCCTCCAGCGCCAACCTCGCCCCTCACGCTTCGAAAATCAAGCGCCGGAAAGTGGTTTGTGAAACACCTGAAGAACGATCTAGACGGTCACCTGCGTTCCCACCTCGACCACCCGTCCGCTGGGAATCTGAAAATAGTCGGTCGCATCATTGGCGGTGCGGCTGAGCGCTATGAAAAGATGATCCTGCCAGCGCGGCATTCCGGAATGCGCGGCCGGCTTGAGGGCGCGCCGCGACAGGAAGAACGACGTCGACATGATGTCGAATTGCCAGCCCAGCTTGCGCGCGATCGCCAGCGCCTTCGGCACGTTGGGCGATTCCATGAACCCAAACCGCAGCGTTACCTTGGAGAAGGTCGCGCTGATCTGTTCCAGCCTCACCCGCTCGGCCGGGTCGATCCGCGGCGTTGGCGCGGTTTCGATGGTGAGAATGACATTCTTCTCGTGCAGCACCTTGTAGTGCTTGAGACTGTGCATCAGGGCCGTCGGCGCGCTGACCGGATCGCTGGTCAGGAATACCGCGGTGCCGGAAACCCGCTGCGGCGGCCGCTTTTCAAGCATCGCCACCAGATCGGCCAGCGGGAACTCCAGCTTGCGCGATTTCTCGAACAGCAGCCGGCTGCCACGCCGCCAGGTGTACATCAGCATCATCACGACGGCTCCCAGCGCCAACGGCACCCAACCGCCCTCGAATACTTTCAACAGGTTCGCCGCGAGAAAGGTGAGATCGAGAAACAGAAACGGAGCGATCAGCGCCGCGGCCGCGAACGGCGACCATTTCCAGACTTTCCAGATGACGACAAAACCCATCATGGCGGTGACCACCATGGTTCCCGTCACGGAAATGCCGTAGGCCGACGCCAGCGCGCTTGACGAGCGGAACAGCAATACCAGCAGCATCACGCTGATCAGCAGCAGCAGGTTGATGCGGGGAATGTAGATCTGGCCGGAATGGGATTCCGATGTATGGCGGATTTCGAATCTCGGCAGCAGGCCGAGCTGAATGGCCTGACGCGTCAACGAGTAGGCGCCGGTGATGACGGCCTGGCTCGCAATCACGGTCGCCGCAGTGGCGAGACCGACCATCGGAATCAATGCCCAGTCCGGAAACATCAGGAAGAACGGGTTCTCGACCGCTTTCGGATCGGCAATTACCAAGGCGCCCTGCCCCAGATAGTTCAGCGCCAGCGACGGCAGTACGATGGCAAGCCAGGCAGTCTGGATCGGCCGTTTGCCAAAATGCCCGAGGTCGGCATAGAGCGCCTCAGCTCCGGTGACGGCGAGAAACACCGCGCCCAGCGTAACGAATCCGATGACGCCGTGATGGATCATAAACGAGACGGCGTAGAGAGGATTCAGAGCAAAAAGGACTTCGGGATGTTGCATAATCGGAGAAATCGCCGCGATCGCGATGATACCGAACCAGACACACATCACCGGCCCGAAGAAAGCGGCCACTCGCGCCGTGCCGCGCGACTGAACCGCAAACAGCACCAGCAGAATGATCACCGTCAGCGGCACGACATACGGTTCGAACGCCACGGTAACGAGCTTGATACCCTCGATAGCAGAAAGCACCGACAGCGCCGGCGTGATCACCGCGTCGCCATAAAACAGCGCGCCGCTGACGATCCCGAGCAGAACGATCGCGCCCGCGCCGTGGCTGACCGCGCGTTGCGCCAGCGCCATCAACGCCAGCGTTCCGCCCTCGCCGTGGTTATCCGCGCGCAGCAGAATCAACACGTATTTCAGCGTCACCACGATGATCAGCGCCCACAGAATCAGGGAGAGAACGCCAAGTACCGCCTGTGGCGTGATGATGCCCGAGGGCCCGCTGGCCGCGACGACAGCTTCGCGCAGCGCGTAGAGCGGACTGGTGCCGATGTCGCCGTAGACTACGCCGATGCTGCCGAGCATGAGCGCCTTGAAGCCGGCGGTGGAATGGGTATCGCCATGCCCATTGGCCGCCGCCGTTTCCGGGGCGGGAGCTACAACATCGCTGGTCATGGGAGCGGGGGCCTCAAAATGCTTCACTGCACAATAGCAAAGCGAGGCGGCTTATAGCCCTGCGCTTAGAGCATAGCCTAGCCTGATTTTGGGGCCGCGTCATGCAAAAATGCATAGATCGTCAGATTGTAACCTGGGTTCCGACTTCGACCACCCGCCCGGTTGGAATCTGGAAATAGTCGGTGGCGTCGTTTGCCGATCGGCTTAGCGCGATGAACAGGTGGTCCTGCCACAGCGGCATTCCGGACTGCGCAGATGGCTTGAGCGACCGCCGCGAGACGAAAAACGAGGTCGCCATGATGTCGAACTGCCAGCCGAGCTTCCGCGCGATCACCAGCGCCTTCGGAACATTCGGAGATTCCATGAAACCGAAGCGCAGCCGCACGGTCGAAAATTTGTCGCTGATGGTTTCCATCCGGACTCGCTCGACCACGTCGACGCGCGGCGTCTGTGCGGTTTCGATCGTCAGGATCACATTGTGCTCGTGAAGCACCTTGTTGTGCTTGAGATTATGCAGCAGCGCCGTCGGCACGAAACTCGGGTCGCTGGTCAGAAAAACCGCCGTGCCCTTGACGATGTGAGGCGGACGCTTTTCGAGACTCTTGATCAGGTCCTTCAGCGGAACTTCGATGCGCCGGGTCTTCATGATCAGGATCGCTGCGCCCCGGCGCCAGGTCCAGTCGTGACCGCCATGGCAAGCCCGAACAGCAGCGGCACCCACGCCCCTTCAAGCAGTTTCAGGAGATTTGCGCTGAAGAAAGTCATGTCGACGACGACAAACGGAACGATCAGCGCCGCTGCGGTGGCCGCGCGCCAGTTCCACAACTTCCAGATCACGACGAAACCCATGATGCCATCGGCGACCATGGTCGTGGAAACGGCGATGCCATAGGCGGAGGCTAGCCCGCTCGAGGTGCGGAACAACAGCACCAGCAGCAACACGCCGATCAGCAACAGCCTGTTCACGCGCGGCAGATAGATCTGTCCGGCATGCGTCTCCGAGGTGTAGCGGACCTCGAAGCGTGGCAGGAGGCCGAGCTGCACCGCCTGACGGGTCAGCGAATAAGCCCCCCGTGATCACCGCCTGGCTCGCGATGACCGTCGCCGCGGTCGCCAGCACGACCAACGGCAGCAGCAGTATCTCCGGAACCATCCGATAGAACGAATTCTCAATCGCGGCAGGATTGGCGAGCACCAGCGCGCCCTGACCGAAGTAGTTGATCAGAAGCGAAGGCAACACAAAATAAAGCCATCCGGCCTGGATCGGCTTGCGTCCGAAGTGACCCAAATCCGCATAGAGCGCCTCGCCGCCGGTCACGGCGAGAAATACCGCTCCCAACGTCACCATTCCGATCGTCCCGTGCGAGAGCAGGAAATGAATGGCGTACCAGGGATTGATCGCGGCCAGCACCGATGGATCGTCGCTGATATGAACCAGCCCCATCACCGCCAGGGTGCCGAACCAGACAATCATGACCGGCCCAAAGGCCGATGCGACGCGAGCCGTGCCGCCGCTCTGAACCGAAAAAAGCACGACCAGGATGAAAACCGTGAGCGGCACCACATAGTGCTCAAGCGCCGGCGCTGCGAGCTTGAGACCTTCGACCGCGGACAGTACCGAAATCGCCGGCGTGATCATGGAATCGCCGATGAACATCGAAGCGCCGACGACGCCCATCGCCAGCAATGGCCAACTTCTTCGGCCCAGCGCACGTTGACCCAGCGCCATCAACGAAAGCGTACCGCCCTCGCCGTTATTGTCGGCGCGCAGCAGCAGCAGAACGTATTTTGCGGTGACGACGATAAAAAGCGCCCACAGGATCAGCGACAGAACCCCAAGCACGATGGCTCGCGTGATCGGCTGGCCTTGCGCCGTACGCGAAACGCATACAGCGGCGAGGTTCCGATATCGCCAAACACCACGCCGATACTTCCCAGCGTCAGGGCCCAAAAGCCAGTCGTGACCGGCCCGTCATGGGCTTCGGTTGATGTGACGCTGACAGCCATGATGGTGGAAAAACGCTCTATCGGTTGATTTGATCCGGGCCGGCTATCGACGCTTCTGGAAAGCCTGTCAACCGATCAACCATAGCACCGCTGGCAATGCTGGGCTTCCCACAAAGGGAATTCATTACGACAGAATACGGTAATATAGTAGTGTGACCGGCTTACGGCTTCAGGTCGGGCGGCAGCGGCGGATCCTCGCGCATCAGCGTGATGGTCACGCGGCGGTTTGCCGACAGCGTGGGATCGTCGGGAAACAGCGGCTGGCTGTCAGCTTTGCCGGAGACCGCAAAAATATTGGCTGACGGCAATCCTTCCCTCTCCAGAATTTGGCGCACTGCATTGGCCCGATCCGCCGAAAGATCGAATGCACCATAGTCGCTTCGCGCCGGCACGAAGCCTGCCGCGGTGTGACCGACGATGGAGATTCGCAGCGGCGTCGCCTTGAGTGGAACTGCAAGCTTCTCGATTAGTCGGCGCGTACGGTCGTACGGCACCTTGGAGCCATCGGCAAACATCGACCGGCCATCCTGGTCGACGATTTCCAGATTGAGGCCCTGGTTGGTCTCCTCAAACATGATGTGTTTTGAAACTTCGGTCAGCTCCGGCATGTCCTGCAACGCCTGCCGCAATGATGCCGAGGCAAGCGCGAATTCGCGATCGATTTTCAGGCGGGCGCCGGCGATACGGCTCCGCTCCTGTTCATCCGGGGTCGGCGTATTGGATGCGTCCTCCGGGTTGATGCGCGCGGTGTTTTTCAGCCTCGGTCTCGTCGGCAGGCCATCGGATTCGATGATTCCTGCAAAGCGCGAATCGGTCTGCACGCCGAAAGCATCGCGCAGCGAGCCGGCGACGATTTTGAGCTTGTTATTATCCATGGTGGAGAAAGAGACGAGCATCACAAAGAAGCTCATCATCAGGCCCATGAGGTCGGCGAAGGACACGTACCAGCCGTGCCCTCCTGCATGCCCGTCGCCACGTTTCTTCTTGGCCATCGTTGATTTTCCGGACCGAGGTCAGCCGTTTACGCCGGGACCGGCTCGCCTTCTTCCTGGCGGTGCTTTTCCGGCAAGTAAGCCAGCAACATTTCCCGCACCAGCGTCGGACTCTTGGAATCGCGGATCATCAGAATGCCGTCGATGATAAGCGTGCGATTGGTCTCCTCGTCGAGCAGCTTGCCATGCAACTTGTCGGCGATCGGCAGGCAGAACAGGTTTGCGACCACCGCGCCGTAAAGCGTCGCCAGCAAGGCGGTCGCCATGAACGGACCGAGCTTGGAAGGATCGGTCATGTTGGCGAACATCTGCACCATGCCGATCAACGTGCCGACCATACCGAACGCCGGCGTGCAGTCGCCGATGGCGCGGTAGATTTTCCCGCCCTCGTCGAGATGCATCAGAAAGTTGTCGCGGTCCCGTTCGAGATTGTCCCTGATAAATTCGAGATCGTAGCCGTCGGCAACGTAGCGAATTCCCTTGGCCAGAAACGGCTCGTCGGTTTCGACCTTTTCCAGGCCGACCGGTCCCTGCTTGCGCGCGATTTCCGCGATACGGGCAAGTTCGTCGACCAGATCACGCGCCGAAAGCCGGCTCATCGTGAAGGCGAATTTCGCTCCGAGCGGAACGCCGTGCAGGATAGCGCTGAGCGGAAACCTGATCATGGTAGCGGCGATTGATCCGCCGATGACGATGATGACCGCATGCTCGCTGATGAACATATGAATATCGCCGCCCATGAACATTATCAGCCCAACGACGATGGTGCCAAACACCAGCCCAACGCTCGTCATGATATCCATGGGAAACTCCAACGCATACGCGAACTACCGGCCGTCCTGGACGGTGGCGCAGCACATCCGGAGCTGCGCAACAGCAACCCTACGTCCCCGCACTTAGAGACGTGTAAAGGTTAAACCGCTTTGGACTGGCTGCAGCGGCGAACCGGCCGCTCGTTCGATGCAAACAGCGACCGAAACCCGCGAATGGACCAATCGGTTGGCGACCTGACACGATCTCAACATTCTGCTAACCATGTCAGCACACGCTTCTTCCTGTCCGCATCCACATTGATGACATCCGTACCGCGACCATTCCGATCCTTGCCTGTACCGCGCTGCTTGCGGCCTGCGGCCGCAACGACCGTTTTGCCGTGGGCAGCGGCGGCCCGGGCGACCTCCGCAGGGTGGCATTGCGCCTGTCGGCAGCCCGGCCGGTGAGGCTCCGCCCGTTAGCCTCGCCGACCGATGGGCGCTTTCGTGGAAGCCGATTTTCCGAAAAGATCATGCTCAAACAGAAAGATAAAGCCCGCGTCAGTTTCGTCAGGCGGACAGGCCCGTGAGTTCGAGGCTAAGCGCGCGCAATCGCTTGCGGGCGGCCTCATCATAGGCCTGCGGATTGGCTTGCGATTGCTGCATTCCATTGAAGAATAGCCCGCTCTTGCCTGCCACATCGTCACCAGTCGCAAGATGCAAAATCGCATCGCCGCCCTGCTCGACCGTGCTGATCGGCGTTATGCCGCCTTCACGCACCATCGTTGTGTTCATATAGGTGGCGGGATGCAGTGCATTCACCGTCACGCCCGAGCCCTCGAGTTCTCGCGCCAGATCGACGGTGAACATGATCTGCGCGAGCTTGCTCTGCGCGTAGGCGCGCGCACCGGTGTAGCCCTTGGTCAGCATCACATCGTCGAAATCGAGCGGATGCTGGCCGAGCGAGGCGACATTCACGATACGTGACGGAGCACTTGCCTTTAACAAGGAAAGCAGCAGGTGCGCGAGCAGAAATCCGGAAAGATAGTTCACGGCAAACCGAAGTTCGTGTCTGTCCGCGCTGGTCCGTCGCTCAGTCCCGAGCGTCCGCGATCCGATCCCGGCATTGCTGATGAAAACGTCGAGCCGCTTGTGCTCGGCGAGCACCGTTTCGGCGAGCTGCCGCGCAGCTGCAAGCGACGATAAATCGGCCTGATAGAAGATAGGCTCACTGTGCCCTTGCCGCTTGATCTCATCGGCAAGAGTTCTGGCCCGCTCCCTGTCGCGGCCATGGATCAGGACTCTTGCGCCAGCGGCGGCGAGTTTGGCGGCGACATAGCGGCCGACGCCATCGGTCGAACCCGTGACCAACACCGTCTTGCCGTCCATTTTCATCTTGATGCGCTCCTTATTAAGTTAGCGCATTTTCTTGCGGCAAACCGGATTCCACTTTGCCGGAAAATGCTCTGAAGCCGTCAGTGAATTTCGGCCGACCGGGCAAGCGTCTCTTTCAGCTTTTCAAGGGTAAATGACGGGCTGCGGGCTATTTCAAGAATTGGCGTCTCGCGGCGGCCGCAGAGTTCAGCCGCATCCGGCAACTTCGCAGCGACGTCGAGCGGAATCACCACGGCGCCGTGACGGTCGGCGTGAATGAGATCGCCGGAGCGCACCGTCATTCCGGCGACGCGAACTTCGCCGCCAAAACTTTCGGCGTGAACCCAGGCGTGAGAGGGTCCGATCGAGCCCGCGAGAGCCTGAAAGCCCGGAGCCCATTGCGGAATGTCACGGATCGATCCGTCGGTGATGACACCGAGACAGCCGAGCGCCTTGTGGACGGAACTTTGAACCTCACCCCAGAACGCGCCAAAGCCAACGTCAGGGCCGTCGATATCCTGAATAACGTTGATGCGCGGCCCCGGTCCGGTACCGACATATTCGTAATAGGCGAGCCGCCGCTTCTGCTGTTCGGCGGCCGGAAGTCCGGAAGCGAGGACCGAGCGGATCGTCGTCGTGCGCGCATATCCGACCATCGGCGGCAGATCGGGGAAAGGGCACACCAGCGGCTTGGTCGTATAGCCGACCAGACGACGCGCCGGCGCGACGATCTCCAGCGCGTTGCAGATCGTCGGCGTGTCATAGCGCCCCAACGCTTCAAGAAGTGAAGCAGGCAGCGGCGCTGTCGTGGAATTCGTCACGGCGTTCTCTCCAGGATTTATGGGCCGGCCATCCTTGAAGGCCATGTATTAGGCAGCGATATACCCGAGTTTCGGATCGAACCCAACTCGGCGATCATTCATGGCAGATATTTTAAGGGACGAAGTTGCCGGTCCGTCGAGCAGGCCGCTCAGTTGAGCCGAGCCGGCCGATCGTTCTGTTGCGGTTCGGCGGCGGTCGAAGCAAACGGCGGCGCAGGATTTGACACGGCGACATCGGTCGGCGTTACGGCCGGCGCGGCGGCGCTGCGCGCTTGGTCGCGATAAGACTTCCATCCGGCCGGCAGGCTCAAGAGGTAAAGCACCGAGCCCGCCGACAGAATGTGCCAGGGATAGCCGATCAGGATCGCGATGAAGAAAACCACGGAGACGAAAACTGGCAATACCATTTCCGGCGGCACACGCATGCGCACGGTCTTGCCCGAAAACACCGGCAGCCGCGAAACCATCAGGAACGCGATCAGCAGCGTATAAAGCGCGGTCAGCATTGCCGGAGGCCTCGGCAGACCGAGGAATGCGAGGTAGATCGGAAGCAGCACGGTGATCGCGCCAGCGGGCGCCGGAACGCCGGTGAAGAAATTCGCCGCAAACGCGGGCTTGTTCGGATCGTCCATGGTCGCGTTGAAACGGGCGAGCCGCAGGCCGCCGCTGATCGCGAACACCATCGCGGCGATCCAGCCGCCATTGTGCAGCTCATGCAACTGCCAGAAGTACAGGATCAGACCCGGCGCGACGCCGAAATTGACGAAATCGGCGAGGCTGTCGAGTTCTGCCCCGAATTTCGACTGGCCCTTGATCATGCGCGCGACACGGCCGTCCAGGCCATCGAGCACGGCTGCGAACACGATCGCCGCCACCGCCAGTTCCATCCGCCCTTCGGTGGACAGGCGGATCGCCGTCAATCCCGCGCAGATCGCGAGCAAGGTGATGACGTTGGGCACCAGCATCCGCACCGGAATGGGGCGAAACCGGCGGCGGCGCATTTCCGAGTGTTTGGGATCTACAGGCATCTGCATAGCCTACATATAGCAAGCGCCAGCCTGCTCCGCCATGGTGGCGGCCGGCCGACCGGTTGACCGTTAATCGGCGCGATAAGTCCGGCCGCCGTCGCCCAGCCTGAAATCGGCCAGAATGGTCTCCCCGGCCACCGCGGTCTGACCTTCCGACACCAGCGATTTGGTCCCCTCGGGCAGATATACGTCGAGACGCGATCCGAAGCGGATCAATCCGAACCGCTCGCCGGCGCCAATCGACTGCCCTTCGCGAACGAACGACACAATCCGGCGCGCCACCAGGCCGGCGATCTGGACCACGCCGATGCGCCCGTTTGGCGTCGATATAACCAGCGAATTGCGCTCGTTGTCCTCGCTCGCCTTGTCAAGCTCGGCATTGATAAAAGTGCCCGGCCGATACGCAATCCGGTCGATCCGCCCCGCCACCGGACTGCGGTTCACGTGACAGTTGAATACGCTCATGAATATCGAGATACGCGGCAGCGGCCTGTCGCCAAGGCCGAGTTCGGCCGGCGGCAAAACCTGCGTCACCATCGAGACGCGTCCGTCGGCCGGCGCGACAACGATGCCCTCGCGCACCGGCGTCACCCGCACCGGATCGCGAAAAAACAGTGCGCACCAGACCGTCAGCAATGTGCCGATCCAGCCAAGCGGCGTCCAGATCCAGAACAGGATCAGACTCGCAAGCGCAAAGCCGCCGATAAACGGATAGCCTTCCGGATGGATCGGCGGAATTTGCGCGCGGATGGAATTGGTGATGGACATCAATGTTCACTATCATTCTTCCCCTCTCCCCTTGCGGGAGATGGGATTACACTTCGGTTATTCTGCAGCCGCTGGGGCCACCAACGCGTCATCGACCGGCGGCGGCCCCCGGTTCGGCGCTTCGTTCTCGTCAGCAATCCGCGCCAGTCTCTCCCGCGCCTCCTGGGCCTCACGCTGCCTGTTCCACATACTGGCATAAAGTCCGCCGCTTGCCAAAAGCTGGGAGTGAGTCCCGCGCTCGGCGATACGGCCCTGATCCAGCACAATGATTTCGTCGGCGCCCACGATCGTGGACAGCCGGTGCGCGATCACCAGAGAGGTGCGGTTGCGCGACACCCGCTCCAGCGCATCCTGAATTTCCTGCTCGGTATGGCTGTCGAGCGCCGACGTCGCCTCATCGAGCACCAGAATCGGCGGCGCCTTGAGGACCGTGCGCGCGATCGCGACGCGCTGCTTCTCGCCGCCTGACAATTTCAGCCCGCGCTCGCCAACCTGGGTCTCATAACCCTTCGGCGACATCTTGATAAACCCGTCGATCTGCGCCAGCTGCGCCGCCTCCTCCACTTCGGCATCGGTGGCGTCCCAGCGGCCGTAGCGAATGTTGTAACGGATGGTGTCGTTGAACAGAACGGTGTCCTGCGGCACCATGCCGATCGATGCCCGCAGCGACGACTGCGTGACCTTTCGGATATCCTGGCCGTCGATCAGAATCTTGCCGCTGGAGACGTCATAGAGGCGAAACAGCAGCCGCGAGATGGTCGATTTGCCGGCGCCGGACGGTCCGACGATCGCGACCGTCTTGCCGGCCGGCACCTCGAAACTGAGGCCCTTCAGGATCGGACGCTCGGGATCGTACGAGAATCGCACGTCGTCGAAGCGCACATTGCCTGATGTCACGATCAACGGTGTGGCGCCGGGAGCATCCTTGATCTCCGGGTTCCGCGACAGCACGCTGAACATCTTCTCGATGTCGATCACCGCCTGCTTGATCTCGCGATAGACCATGCCCATGAAATTCAGGGGCTGGTAGAGCTGGATCATCATGGCGTTGACCATGACAAAATCGCCGACCGTATTGTGTCCGCTGCGGACTCCGATCGCGCACATCAGCATCGTCGCGGTCAAGCCGGCGGTGAAAATGATCGCCTGCCCGGTATTGAGAACCGCAAGCGACGTATAGGTCTTTACGCTGGCCTGTTCGTAGCGCGCCATCGAATGATCGTAGCGGGTGGCTTCGCGCTCCTCGGCACTGAAATATTTCACCGTCTCGTAGTTCAGAAGCGAGTCGATCGCCTTGGTGTTGGCCTCGGTGTCGGAATCATTCATCTTGCGGCGAATCTCGATTCGCCATTCGGTCGCGATGTAGGTATAATACATGTAGATCACCACCGTGATCATGGTGGCGAGCACATAGCGCCAATCGAACTGCCACAGCAGCACGGCCATCAGCAGCGATACCTCGACGATGGTCGGGACCAGTTGCAGGATTACCATCCGCACAATGACTTCGATGCCGAGGCGGCCGCGCTCCAGCACGCGCGTCAGGCCTCCGGTCTTGCGCTCCAGATGAAAGCGCAGCGACAGTTCATGCATGTGGACGAAGGTGAGATAGGCCAGCTTGCGCACCGCGTGCATTGCCACGCGAGCGAAGATTCCGTCGCGCCATTGGGTCAGGACCGCCATCACCACGCGCACGCCGCCGTAGCTTAAGGTCATGATCAGGGGCGAGGCGATCAGCCAGAGCGGCCAGTTCGACGATTGCGCGGGCGCGGTATCCGCGCCGGTCAGGGCGTCGATCGCCCATTTGAACGTAAACGGCACCGACAGCGTCGCCAGCTTGGCGACCAACAGCAGCACCATCGACCAGACCACGCGCATCTTGAGATCGACGCGGTCGCCGGGCCAGATGTACGGCCACAGATGCATCAGCGTCCCGATCAGGGTCGCCTGTTCGATTGGCTTGCTGGAAGGAGGCAGCGCTTCGCCGGCGCCCCGGGACGAATCAGTGTGAGCCATCAATAAGAGCCTGGACGCTGTCGCGCGGGTGTTTTCTGTTCTTCTGCATTGTTCCCGTCATATAGAGCGTTTGAACGCCGCATGCACCCTCGCGGAGCCATTCTTTCGCGATTTCCCGGCATTTGCGGATAGTTTCAGATTTGCCGGGGTGGTCTCAACCGGTCGACGCAACAAAGAAGAGATGGAGTGTATGGTGATGGGTCAAAGATTTCATCGAGGGTTCACTGCGGCAGAGAAGACGGAGTTATGGGATCGCTGGAAGCGCGGAGAGTCGCTGAAGGCGATCGGACGAGCGTTTGGCAAGCAGTCGTCGTCGATCTATTTCCTGGTGGCACCGCATGGTGGGATTCGTCCTGCGCTGCGGCGCCGCTCAAGGCTGGCATTGACGCTGTCGGAGCGCGAGGAGATTTCCAGGGGTATTACAGCACATCGATCGGCACGTTCGATCGCCAGGTTGCTGGGCCGCTCGCCCTCGACAGTGAGCCGGGAAATGTGCCGCAATGGCGGCTATGATCGCTACCGGGCGGCGCTTGCGGATGAGAATGCCTGGGTGCGATCTCGTCGTCCAAAATGTTGTAAATTGGCGAACAGTCCGCGGTTACGGCGGGCAGTGGCTGGCAAGCTCAGATTGGATTGGTCACCCGAGCAGATAGCCGGTTGGCTGAAGAGAACGCATCCTGAAGACGAGTGTAATCAGGTGTCACACGAGATCATCTATCGCAGTCTATTTGTTCAAACACGTGGCGTGCTCAAGAAAGAGCTGCTTAGTCATCTTCGATCGAAGCGCTCGATGCGTCGCTCCAGGCCGGTTGATCCGAATGGCGATAGACGGGGGCATATCAGGGATATCGTCTCAATCCGCCAGCGACCGGCCGCGGTTGAAGATCGGGCGGTGCCTGGCCACTGGGAGGGAGATCTGCTGTCCGGGCCGAACAACCGCTACATCGCGACCTTGGTCGAGCGTCATACCCGTTACGTGATGTTGGCCAAGGTAGCAGGCAAGGACACCCAGACGGTCGTCTCCGCGCTCATCAAGCAGGCGAAGAAGCTACCAAAGGAGCTGTATAAGTCCCTGACTTGGGACCGCGGAAAGGAACTCACGGATCATCGTCGCTTTACGTTGGCGACCAACATCGACGTCTATTTCTGTGATCCACAAAGCCCGTGGCAGCGCGGGTCGAACGAGAACACCAACGGCCTGCTGAGACAGTACTTTCCGAAGGGCACCGACTTGTCGGTGCACTCGCAAGCCCATCTGAACAAAGTGGCTCGTCAGCTAAACGAACGACCCCGTGAGACCTTGCAATTTGAAACCCCAGCAGAGAGATTTAACGCCTGTGTTGCGTCGACCGGTTGAGCCGGCAGGGTAAGTTCGGAAAACATATACTCAATTCGAGTTCTTCCGCTTTTGTGACCCAACGCGGACAAGGCGCGACTGCTGAAACTTGGTAAAATTGAGCCAGCATCGCGTTGCGGGAACTTCGCTGCGCGCAACCCAACATTATCCTCGCTTGGATTGCAAGCGAACTGCCAATGAGGCACGCGAGCACTTATCTAGAAGGCCTCCGGCGTGCGGGTTTAGAGTAACCTTCACCCCTCCGGCACACCGGCTAGGCGCATGCCCTCGCAGCTACGCTTCCGCCCGGCGAGATAAGCCGGATTGTCGCTCAACGCGTTCTCGCGGTAGCGGCGGAGGGTAAAGTCTGGCTGGAGCGCAAGCCCCGCTTGTGCGGCAGCCCGTGCCTCGTCTAACTGGCCCAGTAGCGCAAGCGTTTCTGCAAGATGAAAATGCGCCAGCGGATAATTGCGGTTGGCCTCAATGCTCCTGCGCAGCCAAACCACCGCTTCGGCATCGGCACCGAGCTGCGCCTTGGCGATGCCGACAAACAGCATCCACCGATAGGCATAGACATCGCGCGGCGAGAGACGGAGCGCCTCGAAAATATGGGCTTCTGTGTCCTCGGCGCGACCGGAAAAATACTTAGCCATACCGATGCAGCCATGAGCGTCGGCCAGATTGCGATCCAGCGCTAAAGCGTGTTCGCATTCGCAAATTCCGTGGGCGGCGCGGTTGGTGAACATCTGGACGGCGCCTAGTCGCCCGATTCATTCAGTTTGACGGGTAAAGGTGCTTGAGTTTGATACGTGCATTGCGGGTTGTGAACTGCCAATT
>Ga0097691_1000932_pt1 | contig 23113 bp, 24 predicted proteins | sample NGESurdeep072012_8_FD_72858 | JGI IMG/M metagenome (GOLD analysis project Ga0097691, IMG submission 72858) | Arctic peat soil microbial communities from Barrow, Alaska - NGEE Surface sample 210-1 deep-072012 | ecosystem: Environmental > Terrestrial > Soil > Wetlands > Peat ... | reverse complement strand
GACCAGTACCATCCACTTCGTGCCCTTGCCCCGCTTGGTTTTCCCAACGGCGGCGCCTTTTTTTGCGGGCGCGAAACTGCCGTCTAAGAAGGTCTCCTCCCATTTCAGCAGGCCTTCTTCATCCAGCGCGCCCAGCAGGGTGCGCCATGCATTCAGCCAAACGCCTTCCTCTTCCCACTGCTTGAGCCGACGCCAGCAGGTCGAAGGCGAAGGAAACTGCTCGGGCAAGAATCGCCACGCTGCGCCGGTTTGCAGAATCCACAGAATGCCCTCGAAACAACCCCGGTTCGATGCCCAGGGTCGGCCTCGATTGTCCCGCCGTCGCCTGGGCGGGGGTAGCATCGGCTCAACCAACTCCCACTGCTCATCCGTCAACAGCTTCTGGCGCTTCTTCATGACAGAAGCTCATCAGCGAACCCGCCTCATCCGTAAGTGCCTGACATGAGGCCGAACCTATTTATGAAATACGCTCTAGAAAAGCGCCATGTCTGAGCAGGTAACGGGGATGCCCGGTCGCAATCGCCTCTGTATCGGCGCACTTCTTCCTAGATTTCAGGTGCAACCGGCGCGACCTGCGGCTCCTCAAAGTCGCAATCGCCTCTGTATCGGCGCAGTTCTTCCTATGCGTTTTTCAACAGAGAGGAGGAAAAACCAGTCAGGTCGCAATCGCAAGGGATGCGCTTGGACGGAGTAAGACTCCTGCTCCGCTCACTCGCCCGACGAACAGTGGAGTTGCCGACACGCCCTCAAGAGGGCACCTCGGCGCTGGCGAAGCTTGGATGGAGCACTCAGTTTTGAAAATCAATATCCCATGGTCGGCCAGGTTCGCCTACGATGCCCCCGTTGCGGGACAGAAAGAGGAGCCCACTTTCTAACGCCTTAAAGCCGTGCCTGCGGTTCTTCTCGAAGAAAACTACATCGCCCCGAGATATACGTCGGCCATTCAGATCGCCGTCTTCGGACAGAACCGTCGCGCCGCCATTAAGGATGATCATTGTTGCATCGACGGTATGGCTGTGCAGAGGAATGTCGCCGTTTGGCTCCAGTTCAACCAAAACCTCTTGGGCTATCGTGCTCGTGTGTTGCGGCTCAAGCAAATACACCGCGACTCCGGGAAGTTTCTCGTGGCCGACTCTGTCAATACGAGTGATACCTGGCATCGGAATGTCCTTGTCTCAGAGGATGACCTCTGCGGCTTTTTTTTCGTTAACAAGTTCTGAACTGGGGCCAAGATACGACATTTCCCCTGCTCGAAGGACCATTGTAACGTCGCAGAGGGGAAGCAGTCTCCTGAACCGCTGCTCCACAATGACGAACGACTTTTGCTTCTGTTGTTCAGCTGTGAGCCAGTCCAGCAGGTAACGTTCGTGCGTCAGATCCACGCCGGCGAAGGGCTCATCTAGAAGGTACAAACGCGGATTTCCAGCCGTCAACAGATGAAGGGCTTCGATGCGGCGTTGCCCAATGGACAGATTACCGATGCGCATCGATGCGGCATAACTATTGGCTGTTTCGGAGGGGGGAGCTGCCACCTGGAAATCGTATAGGGTTTGGAGGGCCTCGCGGCTTCGGTTTACCGACAGTTGGTCAAACGATCTACCCCCTTGACCAAGGAAACGCGCTCCGGCTTGCATAAGTTTTTCGGGACTCGCGGTATTAACGTCTGTTCCGAGCAGGTCATATCGGCCACCGAGGAGCGGCATGAGCGCGAATAGCGTTTTCAGAAGGGTTGTTTTGCCAGCGCCGTTGTGGCCGGTAACAAGCAGTGATTTGCCCTGCTGCAATTCAAAAGAAATGTCGGCGCAGACGGTGCGTTCGTATCCGATCGACATCTTTTCGGCTTGAATCGCAATATCGGTCACAGTTTTGTTATCCGAAGTACTGCAAGAGATCGGAGTAATGATGTTTTGCAGCGGCGAAAGATGTTTTCAGTTGCCCCGCCTTGAGCACGAGGACCGTTCCGGCGAGCTCCATAGCGTGGGGAATATCGTGTTCGGCGAAAACGACAAGCCTTCGTTCTGCCTCCGTTCGAATAAGTTCGCTGGCATGCCTGGAGACGTCATCCGACAGGGAGGAAAATGGCTCATCCAAGAGCAAGATGGGCTTTCGCACAATCAGCGTCGCTGCAAGGGCGAGCGTTCTTTGTTGACCTAATGAATGGGATGCGATTGGTCGGTGAAACTCTACAGATGCCTTATCCAGCATCCGAACGACCGCTTCGGGAATCGTTCCCGTGATATTCCCAATTGCTCTTGTTTGACCGCCTATTGCAACGAGCCATGTGGCTTTCTCTGGAAAGCGAACAACGCGAAGGTATTCGGTGGGCGTCAACAGGGGAGGAAGGACATTTGCTTGGTGGAGTCTTGCACTGCGGTTCCGAAGCGACGCGCGACCGATGTGGCGACGATTCGCGGATTCCAAAATTTCACCTGAAGTCGGAGTAATAAAACCTGAGAGCACGTCCAAAGCGGTGGATTTACCCGCTCCGTTCTCGCCGATGAGAGCAACGATTCCGGCTGCAGGAAACTCAAACGAGAACCTGTCCAGCGCGGTTGTGTGGCCAAAGCGGACGTTGACCTCATGTAAGAGCAGTGACATACATTTCCCTTGCCAAATTCTCAGCGGTCATGACGAAAGAAGACAACGGCCCCCACGGAGACGGTGAAACCGGCCATGAGCAATTGAAGATAACCGGCCCGAGCGCCTGGCAGTCCGGCAAAGCGAGCCAATTCAGGCACCAAGATCAGTAATGCAGATCCAAGCAAGATCTTGACAAGCTTGCCGGTCAAACCGAAGAAACTGATCGCCAAGATCACGACGGATACATCGATTCCGAACAGCGAAGGATGCACCAAAGTCACGAACAGTGCAAACAGGAGCCCGGCAAGACCAGCCACGACACCGGATGCCACGCCCACCTGAAATCTCGTCGCGAGGGGCCTAAGGCCGACTGTGGACGCGAGTTCGCTGCTCCTCGCGACCACTGCTGCTCCGCTAGCAAAAAGCGAGGACTCTCCTCGGTGTGCGATCCAGAGGATGCCCAAGGCCAGAATCGCAGATGCGGCAGCGTATACGAAAGCTGGGGCGGTCGAACCAAAGCGTATCTGGAGACCGACGCCAGAGATTCCAAGCGGACCGCGGGTCACATTTGTCCAATTCGAAACAATGCCAGACCAAATCATCTGTAGTGCGAATGTGAGCAAGGCATAATCTTCACCGATCGTTCTTTCGGATAGACCGACGGCCATTCCTCCGACCAAGGCGGCAGTGAGAATAGCTCCGATTACGGATAAATAGGTTGGGAGGCCTCGCATTTGCAGAATTGCAAAAGCATAGGCGGATGTCCCGAGAACGGCAGCTTGCGCGACGGATATCGCGTCAAGGCGCCGAAACGTATATGCCCCCGCCAATCCGGCCAGGAAATACAGAAAGACGAACGTGAGTATTGTCAGGACAAAGTTCATCGGAGACCTTGGGATAAGCGCGAACTCCCGCGCGCCAACAAAACCAATGTGATCAGGCCGAAGAGAACGATGGTGGCTGCGGAGGGAGAAAACACGAGTTGTGACAAAACAAGCAAAGCGCCTACTGCGAGTCCACCTTTGATAGCTGACGTTAATAACGGCGATGGAAAGAGGAGGGCAGCGCCGGCGCCGTAGAGAAAAACGGTCAGCCCCCATTCAGGTGTGCTGCCGTTCGCTATGGCACCGTACGCACCAGCGATGCCACAGAGAATGCCAGTGCAGATGCTCGTACTCGGGAGCAAGCTGCGACGGGAAATTCCTATTTCTGATGCAAACAACTGATTCTGTGCCCAAAGCTCGAATGCAAAACCCGTTCTCCTACGTGCCCAGATGTACAGGCATCCGCATGACGCCAGCCCGCAGACGATGGCATACGCCGTTGGCAGCCCGGCGTCAATTCCGAAAAGGTGGACGTTTGGCAGGTTCCAATCGACCTGGCGCAGCCCTGGTCCGCGACCGAAGCCGACGGCACCCGTAATAAAGGTGCTGGCCCCCAAGGAAAAAATGAGTATTGCCGAGCCGAGGACCATTTGTCCGCGCCACAGTCGATCCACGGTGTAGTTCCAAAGGAGTGATAGGCCGGCGCCGACAGAGATAGCGACTGCGGAGCAGACTACGAAAGCCAAGATGGTGGGGCGTGGAAAACAACTGGCCGCGACGACGAAAGCTTCGGCTGTTAACACTACCAACGGTGCGATGATGATGTCGAATCCGCGGTAGAGGCTGTACTGCACGCGCACCGCTGCCCCGACCGTTGCGAGAATTAAGCCCTGTGCGAGCGCAAGTATGATTATTGCCATGTGATCCTTGACGGATGCCAATTAGGGGAGCAAGTCGACTTCTGATTTCAAACCAGCAATGAATCTCTCAGTAGGCCCCTGTCCTTTGTCCCAGACCTCCTTCAACCAGTCTTGATGTTCCGTGATTCGGTTGTCATTACCGAATAGCAATTGAATTCGACACGTCTGATAAGGCTCGCTAATGCTAGCCCCCACAAGGGCGGACCATTTGACTTTCTCCAAATCCACGACGTCGCTCCCTCCAAGCTCATCAATTGAAACTGTTCCCACCATAAGAAATTCGGGGAATATGGATTTCTCTTCCATTGCGGCGATTGTAGTGGTGGCACTTTGCCCATCTGGAACACCCTGGCTGACCGTACACAATCTGAGTCTATTATTGAGCTTGGAAATCAAGTCGGTATCTGGCATCGAACTGAGACCACATAAGTCAGATGCCATCAATTGCCACAGCGGCAAAGGACCTTTGTCTATCTCACTTTTGATCCTGCTAGCCTCCAAACATACTAAAAAGGAGTGCAGCCAATCCTCGGCGGGACCCAGTTCGACGCCAGTACTTGAGTATTTGGACTGGGTGCGAAGTCCAGTCTCGATTTGCAGATATTTGCCGATGGCGTCGATCTTATGGCAATTCTCCGCCACCTTCAGCAGGCCGTCTGTGTACTCTGCTGTCCCAAACCTTGTCTGTTCGTCAATGAAGAACAGCGCTGACCGAGAAACAGTGTCGACGAGTTCGGCATAGCGGCCTCCGTCGTCGGAACCTAATGGTCGACCGCCATTCCTTCTGTTTACTTCTGCACTCAGGAGATCGAGAGGCTGCTGGTCGTCGAGTGCAGCTAATTTGAACCGAGCGAGAAAGTCGCCATATATCCTGCGTTTAGCGTCATCAAGTCGCTTCCAGAGGCTTGCGGAATCTTTGCTGTCCATCGCGAGATGGATTTGACGGAATGCCGGCCACTGTGAAGCGGTCTTTTCAATTCGAGTTTGGATTTTCGATTGCTTCCCTTTCGCAGCTTTCTCCTGGAACATTTCAAACTTCTTCGAAGGATCGTTATCGAAGGCCGAGGGCTCGTATGGCAGGATCTTCAGAAGCCACTCATCCCGTGTTCTATCTCTGCGGTAGTCCGTGTACAGATTACGGATTTCGGCGTAGGTCGGAGCCCAAAGGAATGTGGACGTGACGGATGGAAGTTTCTTTGCCGGATCACGTCCCTCGGGAAAAGTAGCACCCCAGCTACCTCGCCGAGGATCGAGAGTGAACTCTCGCTCATGGCGGGAAGCGCGTTGACCGACGAGGATTGGCCATGGGACGATGCGTAAACGAGCGCAGTCCAGACAAAGTTTCCATATGGGATCTAGCCTCCACCCTATCGATGCCTGTGCCTTTGAGTCATTCAGTTCTTCTGCTGGATCGGCAAGGATTATTCGTAGTGGAATTGTACGGGGATCTGCTGCAATGACTGCGAATAGCCGTCGATAGATGCCGAAGAATTCCGCCTCATGGTAAAATCTTGCCCCAACTGGACCGTTCGGGAAATTGTAGAAATCCTTCGGAGCAAATGGCGAAACGTTTGCTACGACCAATTTCCTTTTGCCTTGCAAACCACGCAACAATTCTGAGATCACTGCAAGCAAAGTGTAGGCGTAGCTCCTGACATTAGTGGCAATCTCATTACTTGACACATCATATATTTCCTCCTGGTGGTAGACATTCATGACCCTCCACCATGCTTGTCGTGCACCGTATTCGTCATCTATGCGGCTCCCAGCATCTATCCACGCTTGCAACGCACCCAATCCAGGCTCTGTCGATTCGAGCAGGCCCTCATCCACCTGCCTTTTCCCATCGTTGTTTCGGGTGAAGAGTATTTCCGGCCGCTTTAAGCCGAGCGCCTTTGCAGCCAAGCCGCCGTAGCGAGCTTCAATAATTGCTTGGTAGGCTTGGTCCACCATGCCCTGTAGAGACGTACTGATTTCTTTCCCTGACGACAGCGCATGATCATGCCTTTCTTGAAGGCGCTCGTTCTGCTGGTGGAGCATCTTTTGCTCGGCAACAACGATCTTTTGATCTTTGAGGACATTTTGTTCTTCGTCCAGCCGCGAAGCAAAACTGGCGAGTTCCTGTTGGAAATGCTCTAAGAATGACTTTGACTGTTCGAGGAGCCCGCTAGATCGTGCAATAGTGGTAAGAGCAAAGACGGCAATAGCCACAAGCGCTGCATCGACGAGTTTATCTTGAAGCATCTTTCCCGGATCGTCTGCATGCCCTGCCGAAACGAGAATGACGCCAAATGCAAAGGCTATAAAAATGCTAATTATGACTTCCGCAAATTGGCTCTTAAGATGCTTACAAGAGGTTGCCTGGAGAGCGATTAGAGCAGCGGCAGCGAGGACGAAAGAGAGCCCCCAGAGCACAAGCGGCGCCCAAGACCGCCACACCAGTAACTTTGGAGTTGCCATCAGCCAAAGGAGGAAGACAACAATGAACGATGTCTCGATAATCCAAAATCGTACTCGATCACTCATTGGATGTGCTCATCATTCTCTCGACGTACTGCCTGGCAGTCGGAAGTGAGGAGATCCCGAATGCCTGTTTCAGCCGATTCATTAAGCTGTCTTGCTTTCTGCGAACAGGAAGCGCGCGCGCATATCGTTTGGCCAAGTCCGTGTAGACGACTTTGGGATGCCATATCGAGAAAGTTGTACTCGCGAAAGAGTGTTCACGTGCATATAACTGAAGAAGTGTTTCGGCGGTACGCCTGAAGAATGCCGAGAGGAAGAACGGATGGCCTTCCAATCGCTCTCGAGCGGCTGAACTGCTCAAGAAGATGATGTTGGTTCCGTTTGACCTCTGCTGAACGAGCGAGCTCACAATCTGCAGCGGATAGATGATACAGATTTCGCAGGCCCGCTGGGCAGAACGCCAGTCGACTGACGAAGGATGCCCGCTGGGTGGGTTCGGTCCTCCTATGAACACGGTTGAGAGCCGCTTTTCGGCTAAGCGCGAAAGGAGGCTAGATCGGAATCGCGGATCGACGAGATCGCCACTTATACAGATGACCTCAGTTGCTCCAGACTTTAGCAATCGTTCTCTCGCTTTTCGAAGTCTCGCCTTGTAACGCCCGACGATGATGATTCGGCGAGATTTGTTCGCACACCATTCTGCAAAAGCGAAGCCGATGCCCGCCGAGCCGCCCAGCACCAACGTATAGGTTGCCAAGCGCTTCATTGCTGATCGAGCCACACGAACTTCCCACTCCGTACGGTTCGGAGTCTGTAAGGCTTCTGGACGTCCCCTGCTGCGTCGAACGACATCTTCCCCGATACGCCGTCGTAATCCTTCAGCGAGCGAATGTAATCAGCTACGGCGCGCGGACCTTCCTTGCCACGTGCAGCGTGGGCTTTGATCAGAATCATTGCGGCGTCGTATCCGGTGTCGGAGAGAACGCCTGGACTTGTGCCGAATGCCTTCGTGTATGCCTGGACAAATGCGACTCGATTGGGATCCGAATCGCTCGGCGGAGCCGGTGAGGCAAAGACGAGGTGGTCAGCATACGGAGCGCCGACTACCGCGGGGTCTTCAACGGTAGCCGTTGCTAACAGCGGTAGTTGGAGCTTCTGTTCCGCCGATTGCTGCAAAAGCTTGCGGGCAGCTTCGGGATACAGAACCATGAAGAGTGCGTCGGCCCGAGAATTCTTGATTCGCTGAATTGTGGGTCTGTAGTCCGGTGTCTCGCGATCGACAGGTATATCGAGAAGGAGAGATTCCTGACCAATCGCTTTCTTGAATTCCTTCGTCATGCCCAAGCCGTAGTCGGTGTTGGCATAGAGTATCGCGATTTGCTTATAAGCCTTCCGCTTGGCGTAGTCGGCAATCACGACGGCCTCATAAACATCTGACGGCCAGACACGAGCAAAAAATGGCGAGGACCCGCTTAAAGCAGGATCGGAAGCGGCCGGAGAGACCAGTGGAATCTGGGCGCGGGTAACGATAGGGATTATTGCTTGCGTGCCCGCGCTAGTGACATCCCCAATCATAACGTTGACATGAGAGATATCGATCAGCTTGGTTGCTGCGGAAATCGCGTCTGGGGCCTTACCTCTTGAATCCTCGACTTTGATCTCCACCGTGATGGGCAAGAGGCGCTTCTCATTGGCCTCTTTGACAGCCAGTTCGCCTCCGCGGGCGGCATTCTGTCCAAATGTTCCCGCATCGCCAGTCATGGGTAAAACAGCCCCAATCACAAAGGTCGGCTTGTTTGCCTTCGTACATCCGCTGAAGAGCAGGAGAATGCTCAATAGAATGACTCGGTTAAGCCAATTTGTCGACATGTGTCCTCTTGCAAACAGCCTGACGAACGGCCGAAATAGGAGAATTGGACGGGGCCTTATCGCGCGAATGTTAACACTCGCGTGGGAGCGCTTTCAATGAATTACGAGATTCCGGCCGCGATTCCGTTAGATATTTCAGTGCAGGCACGTCTTGGCGCTCGATTCTGAGCGACGGCTGACCTGCCCCCTGATTAAGAGTCAATGGGCTTAAAGGGCCAGATCGTGGGTTGTGTTTGCAAACACCTAGTGAAATACCATGCACTCAGCCATCGCGGCAGGGCCACTCGCAATCCACGACCGTCCCACTCGTTTATGCGAAAGAAAGTCTCGGGGAAATAGCCGGTTGCAATAAGAGGATTGTGAAGTCACCGATCCCTCGTCGCAGCAGAGCCCCAGCCTGCATCAACATGCTGATGTTTCCACGCAGGTACGCGCTCTGGCGAGGCGACTCCTTTGCGAAGTCGCGGAAGGCAGGAGTCGCGTCTACGCGCATCGCGTAAATGAGTCGATCAGGCCTCCGGTACCATTGCCGCCGATCCCGACGACCCAGCTGCCAACTCCGCCCAGCGTTCGACGGTGGTGGTTTTGCAGCCGCCCACGGTGCAGAGAGCTCCGTCAACGTGCGGCGCAAATCCGAGATCGTGATCAACGCGATACGAGTGGTGTTTGGGCACGACGAATCCCCCTACGCGCGATCGACTCCCAGAGCTGTGACGCGACAGCGGAGGTCCGGACCTATGGTCGGCGAACCGGGCGAAAACTGTCAAAGGAAAAGCTGGGCGGTGACCAGCGGCGCTCCGTTTACGCGTCGGCGATCTGGCGGACAGTTTCGCAGGAACACCATGATCCGTGGAAGCGGTTGGCCATGAATCTCAAAAGATTAGTGACTATGAACGCGACCAGCGGAGGCGGCCGATGGCTTTGAATTTCTTGACGCCTAGGGCGCCGCGCTCGTTGCGGGCTCTGGAACCCGGAGCGGCAAGTGCGGCGAGGAGAGGAGCACGATCGGCCTCGTAGATTTCGAATGCGTCGAAATTTTCTTCGAGCAGGACCAACAAGACCGCATCGAATTCTTTCTTCACGTCGATCTTGCCGAGCCTCTGGCCAGGCTTGCAGCCGGGCAAGATACAGCGTCCTTTGATTTGCAGCCGCCGGGTTTTACCTGCGACCTCTTCAACAGCGTCATAACCCTTCTGCCGTGCCGGGCCAAGCTCGACCTTCAGGAGCCGCGCGGCTTCGTACTCGGCGACTTCGCCGGTGATTCCCAGCGGCTTGCCGGTCAGGACACGGTATTCCTGGGCGAGTTTCTTCGCCTCCGCTAGAATCTCCATTACCCGGTTTTGCGAGTTGTTGGTCAGCATGACCGCTACTCATTACAGCGATGTAGTTTTCTGATCGATTACGAAGTGGTCGAGACCGCGTTTCATCCGTAGATCGAGCCGATGTCGGCTTGTGCCGTAGCACCTCGACACAAGCACGTGCTGCTCCCGAAAATCGCAGTCCCACTTGTACAACCGGAGAAATCCATCCGATACCAGCAGCTCTCGAATGTCCTCTAAGAAAAGCCTGAGCAGATCACCATTCGCGGCGTCGGGCCCTGCTATGACGCCAAAATGAGGAATGGGATAAACCACGCGGTCCTGCTCAAGGAATTTTCGGAGGCTGCATGGGTAAATGCGTTCGACGTAGCCGTGCCGCAATGTTATGAGTTTCTTGGGTTTGTTTGTGGATGGTGTCGCGGTCCATTCAAACTCGATCTTGGGAAGCTTTCCCATAAGGTTGGCGTGAATCGGAATAGTAGTCATCCAAACATTCCTTAGAGCGTGAAGCATTATCGCGGCGCGTCAGCTGCCGCCTCGCAGCAGAGCAACTATCTTCGTAACCGCCTGCCGTTGACCGGCAGACGACCTAACTTGGTGCTCCCAAAATCTGATTACGGCAATTCCTGTGGCGGACAGAGTGCGTCTGACCATGGCATCGCGCTTTACATTCCCGTTGAGTTTTGCCTTCCAGTAGCTTCGGTTATTCTTTGGAATCGCAATGTTGCATCGGGTACAGACGTGCCAAAAGCAGCCATCCACAAACACCGCGACTCTCGCTGCCTCAAACCAAAAATCAGGTCGGCCGGTTACTTCGTCCGGATGGAGACGCCACCCGGATACTCCTGCTCTAACGAGCGCCAGCCGCAACGACAATTCGGTCGAGCGATTCCCCCGCCCTCTGATCCTCGACATCGTTGCGCTTCGAGCAGCCGCTGATATTCTGTCCATTTAGCTACCGCGATACGCATGCTGCGAACAGGTTCTTGCTCGACTTGAGGTGCTGATCTGAAATTGGATTCAGTCCCGACAGGTCCGAAATGAAGTGGACATCACTGACGCTATTTGGAAGCGGAACAGCAATGCGAGGCACCGCCAACGCATCGTAGAACCTGAGCGAATCCCGCGCTGCTTCGTAGTCGAATCGTTCTTGCGCGCCTGTCTCCCATTTCTCGCCCAGTGACTGAAAGACGAGAGCATGGAGGCGGGTTTGAATCTGAATGTCCGTCACTTCGCCGGAAATAGTAGCCACGAGTTCAGAGATGCTAACGCCAGCGCCGGCCGGTTCGACGAATAGCGACGCGATTATGCACCGGCTCCCAAGCGGAGGAAGTAGCTGCTCAAGTCGAAAGTGATGCTGACGCAGGTGGCGCGAACTTGCTTTCACCTCCAGACGCTGCTCACCACAACTGAAATCCAGAAGGTCCGACGCGGAGGTGTGCCAGGACGAGAGCATGAGCGTGGGGTCGCAACTCCGCTCAATAACAAAAAGCTCTGCCCAAAGCCCGACGATAGTCTTCGTAGCAGGCCGTTCGAGGCTGCGAAACAGCTCAACGAGACGATTGACCGCATACAGGACCGCCGCCCTCGTCGCATCAGGCCCAATTTGATCGAGAACTGTCGCGCAAACTCGGAGAAAAAGGGCGTGGAGCGTCTCACTGTCACTGTTGCACCGGATTACCGTGAATGCCGCTGATTCCGTCGCTCCTCCTGCATAATGGATGTGGCAATGAACGTCATGCTGAACCTCAATGTTGCGAAGCATGATGGGAGGCGCACTGCTTGTCCGCCCAGTGTCGAATACCGCAAGGAGCAGCGTCGGCCTTGAGCGAGAGTCCTTGGCGAGGCGGTAGTGGACAAATGACGGAATTGTTACCGCCGCGAAATGATCCGCTCCTCGAAGCTGAACGCTGTCGAGTCCGCGGAACAGGCGTAAGAGGATGTCATTGTCCGAGTTGGTCATGTTGTTGGACAAGCCAGTCGCGCTCCATCTCAGCCGGAACCCATACAGCAAGCGCGGGAACGTCAGCGGCAACCTCTTCTTGTGCGCTGCCCGCCGCGGCGGGCTTCAGCACTCGAAGTCTGTGGATTTGCACTGTCAACCCAGCATCAGACTTGATTGCGCGATCGCCAGGATAGATCACCTCTCCAACGCGCGGGTTCTTGCCTTGGAAGAGTTGCGGGATTTCATTCTCGACATTCAACTCGCGCTCGCGAAGAACTCCGCCGCTCATGTGATACACCGTCGCGGTGGCCTCCGGGTGATTGGCTAGAAAGCTGCCAACCTGTAGCAGCATTCCCGTGTATTTCTGAGAGTCTCTCGGATGGACCACGCGCATTTTGGTCAAAAGCTCCTCATATATCGACCGAAGCGTGACTTGCCCGACATGATGCCGTTGCGGTTGCGTACGCTGAGCGTGGCCGGCGTCCTCTGCCCACGTGACTCGATCAACGAAGGCTGCCACCGTGGCGCGATTTTCGGAGACTGCATCCTGCGTCTCATGTGGACTTTTCGGTGCATACCAGTCATCGGAGATCGCCGCTTGCATATAGGGGAGCTGTAGTACGGAGTTGCGAGTCGGGCGCAGAGCGGTATCCAAGAAAAAGGCGCGCTTCCATTCGACGAGGGGTCGGCCTGTTTGCGCATGAGTGGCGAGGCGCGTGCGAATGTCCTCCTCGTGCTCGACGTACACTCTGTACGCCGCCCGCACTGACGGCTCGAGGTATACCCGACAAAAGCCGCAAAATTGCCTCTTGTATCCGAAGAACCTTGCGCGTTGCTGCACCGTGTCTGCATTTCCAACCCCGAGGCCGCGTGGCATGTATGTTACGGTGAGCCCCTCGACGGTAAAGCCTCGATCCATTGCCTGGCCCCCAACAAGGATGTGAGCATACGTATCCCGCCAACCTATCTGTGGCGTCTTGCCGCGGCTAGCGTTTACTTCGTGAATGGACGTGCGCCTCAGGGCGTGGAGAAGTCTGCGAGACAGCTCCTGAAAGGTCGGCAGATCGGGTGAAGTCGCATGGAGGTCATCGTAGGCGGATTGAAAGTCAGCAATTACCTCCTCTCTCTCTGCGCTACCCTCTGGACGGTCGAGTAAAGCCTTCCAATTCTCGATTACCTGGACAATCCAATACTGGTATTGCGAGTGCGGAGCCGTGGTTTGTGACGGATGGATCATCATTGAACGGTTTCCGCGCCCATCGCTTAGGACAAGGCCACTTGCGACCCCGAGCACGAAGACTTTTAGCGCTTCTATCAGCGACTCTGGAGGCGAAGACAGTTCGTTTTGGTCTGTAGGAATATCGGCCGCAGGAATGGTGCGAACCAACTCCGGATGCTCGATGAAGAAATCATACCCGCCGAAGTAATCGGCTCCCGGAGTGAGGACCTCAGCAAAATCCGGCGAAAGCGCGTCGATCAAATTAATGAGCAGTGGAGCTTGTGGCGTGGCGGTGTACTGCAGGAACGTGTGGTGCGGCAGCGAATTACGTAAGGCTAAGAGGCGCGCATAAGTGGTGCTCTGCGCTGATTCATTGACTTGGTTATTCAGTCCTGCCTGATCGGCCTCATCATCGATCACTAGCGCTGGAACGCCGTGTAATTGCAGCATTCCGAGCAGTTGTATGAGGCTGTTTAGGTGCGTGTGATTCTTCATTACGGTTATCAGAACCGTCTGCCGCTCCGACGGCGGCACAGTCTCATCATTCCACTCGGCGAGCGTGTCCTCGATGCTCGTCCGCGTGCGTGAATTCGCCTTCGGATTGTGGAAGTGCCGCCATTTGCGGTCGTCCCGCGTCTGGGTGCGGAGGTCCTTGAGAAGGCGGTCGCGAGACTGGACCGAGAGCGGCACTGATGTCCCCGCCACCACTATTACGACGCGGTAGGCGTTATCCCTCGCCAATGCCGCAACCGTGGTGAATGACAGCGTCTTACCGCTTTGTACGTAGCCCGTCACCAGTCCCGTCTTATCGTCCGGAGCCGTTGTTGGCGGGATGCATCGCGCAAGAATCGTCGTTGCCTCCGCTACGAGTTGCGTTTGAGCCTCTCGGGACAATTCCAAATGAGACAACAGGTCAGTTGTCTCCGGACCCTGCACGGGCTGCCAGAGCGCGGCAGGATTTGCGTCGGTCGCAACCACTTCGATGAGCTGCGATTCTGATGGCGTGTTTGCGCCGGTAGACATAGAGGAACTCCTGAGGCCGTTACGGTTTGGATAAAGCGTTTCTCAATAGCTCATTGATTGTTCGCCGGATCGTGACTGCCATTTTTATTCCGCTGTCACGGGCGACGATTTCCGCTAACCCAATCGCCGCGCCGACGCGGACGAGCGATTCAATTTGTCCGACATCCGCTCCAGCGAACCTTTCCATGAACGGATGTGTGAGAGACACGGCAATCGAAAGGCGCCGCACTTTAACTCCGGCTACGTTCTCGACCGTCGCCTTGTCACTCACACTTAGCCAATCGCCAATAGCGGGGTCGTTCGTCAGGTCGAGACTCAGCAGCCACGATGTCCCTCGCAATTCGACCAAAATCTCCCGCTTAGACTCACTCTTATGCGGTGGCAAGACCTTTGGGGGAGGGGCGCTTGTTGGAGGAGTATCAATCTGCGCCTGCACAACTGGCGGCACCTCACGCTTGATGACGTCAGCCGTATGCTGCGAGGCGAGTTCGGCGCTTTTCTTCAGTTCGTCAGCTTTTGCGCGTACGCGCCACTCCTCAGCCTGTTCGAGAAGGTCGAGCGGCTCGTGCTTGAGTTCCTGCTTGAGGAACTCAAGAAAAATGTCCTCGTGCTCCTCCCACTTGAACCCGTCTTTTGTATGGCTGACGTCGAATCCGTCAAGATGGATCTCGCCAAATAGGCGCTGATACCTGTAGCTATTCGGCTTGCCGAAAATGTACTCGGGCCGATATCCGTCATCGAGACTTCCCTCGATAAGCCGCTTGCGGCGGAACAGGGCAAAACCCGCTCTGGTCGTGCTCGCGACAGCTCGGATCGCGGCAAAGCCCCTCGCCTTCCAACCCAAGCCAAAATCCAACTCGAATTCCTTTTTCCATGTCACCTTGGGAGCATCTGCTGGCTTGCGGTAGTGGGGCGCGACGAGAACGTCGGGCTCCGCGTATTCGAGGGGCTCACCGTTGAAGCTGAGCGCCAAAGCGCCCTCGCGTATATACACCCGGTAGATGCTTGCGAGGTGCTCCTTTACTTTCGCGACTGTATTTCCGTGCAGATTTCGGTGCAGCTTGGTCAGTATGATCTCTGTAAAATGTGTTTTTGCGCTCGTATCGCGCGGAAGCACGTCGAGGTCCTCGATGTCGTCGCGCACGATCTTATCTATATCAAAGGACACTGATTTCTCGACAAGCTCCCCCAGCGCAGAGGAGCGCACTTGCCATTCAGAGGCAAACCAGCAGGCCGCGCTCTTCATTCCCATGCCAAATTCTGCTAGTCCTGTCCGATCTGGCGGTATCTCCGCTGGCCGGAAAGCTCTTGCATATTCGGCTTCATGGATGCCTGCGGCATTGTCCCGGATTATGACCCGGCCCGACTCCCCTGGCTCGACAGTGACGGATACCTTGAGTTGATAGTCGGTGCCGTCCGCCTTTTCAAGCTCCTTCTTATACTTGAGATAGCTTTGGACAGAGTTATCAACAAATTCGGCCATGGCAAACCATGGCTTGTAATTCAGGTGGCGAAGCACCGACAGGATGCTTACGCCCGGCCGGATGTTGATGCGTTCTCGTTTTGACGATTTCGGTGAGGTAGTCACGGATTAACTGTCTAGTTATACGCCAGAGATTCCTTACGCTGTGGCTTTCAGGCGATTTACTGCTTTCTGCTGGTTCTTCAGTAGTACGGCAGCGATTCGCCTCACCACTTCGGAATTGACAGCATTTCCCAGAGCTTTATAGGCGCTCGTGGGCGTCGCAGGGAGGTGCTGGAGCTCATCGAGGCTTTGGAGTCGCGCGCATTCGCACGTGGTCATGTAGCGCTTTTCCCAGGCGATTATGGGGACCTGCGTTGTCGTAAACGCAATCAGAGATGGCGCGCTGCTGGGCCGTTTTATGCGTACGCCGGAGGCGCGAAACTGGATTACGTACTTCCAGATGTCACGCTCCTCTCCCTTACAGTTCCACTCGAATTTCTGGAGACTAGGGTCGAACTCCAGAACATCCGGCAGCCAAGGCCGAATCCAGTCCTTGTTCTTGTTGTAGAACTCTCGGTTTTGCCGAATGAAGTCGATCTTCCATTTCGGAAACTTCTTTCTCTTAGAACGAGCGTACGAAGGGAGAGCCTCAATAATCTCATCGCGCGCGAGTCCCTTCAGCGGCTTTCCGTGGTTGCCGCGAAGCTTGTGGAGCGCGCGCGTGCTCGTTGCATGAGGCGTCTTCTGCTCATACGGATATGTAGCGCCGAATTCCATCGACCATATAGGAAACGATGGAAGCTCAATGGATCTCGGGCTTGCCTTCAGGAACCGCTGCCATACACGAAGGCATTTCTTGTAGTGCTTTGGAATGGGTTTGGCACCTTTCGGAGTGCGGTCGAGAATCTTGGTGAGAGCGGGCTTCGCCTTTTTGTCGACAGACGGCCAATCGAAGTGATCCAGTGAATCCGTACTGCCGATGATGAAGATGCGCTCCCGAATCTGCGGAATGCCAAAGTGATGAGGTGACAAGTACGCAAAGTCTGTCACATAGCCCGCTGCTTTTAGCCGTCGCTGCAGTTCCTTGAATGTCTCGCCGCTGTCGTGACGCCCGAGATTTGGCACATTTTCAAGGATAAAAAATCGCGGCTTATGGTGCTGCAGGATCTTGATGACGAATTCGAGTAGGTCTCCCCATTTAGGGCAGTCAAAGCCGGGCTGCTCACCGGCCTTCGAGAACGGCTGGCAAGGGGACCCCGCGCAGAGAATATCGTGCGCCGGAATTGAATCGATGGGTACCTTGCGAATATCTCCATGCGGCACGATACCGAAATTCTTCGTATAAAGTTGCTTCAGACCGTCGTCAATCTCACTGGCAAAAACGCACGTGTGACCGAGCTTACGCAGTGCAACGTGAAAACCACCCAGTCCGGCGAAGAGATCGATAAATCGCATTAAAGATACGCGTCACCGTCGCAAGAGGCGCAGCCGAAAGACACTTATGTTTCGACTTTTATTCGCCACCTTTAGCGCCGGGATTCGCCCGCATCTTAGCATCCAAGTCGATATCCTGCAACATTTTATGTGGAAGCCCGAATCGCAATCGTTAATGCGATTGTGGATTGTGCGGTCAACAAGAAAAACCGCCGACACGTTGGCCAGCGGCGGGCTCTCATGGAGCTTAGTTCTTTGACTCGAAATCCACTGATCTCTTGTGCTCGCGGATTTGGGAGAAGCTAATCGCGAGTTGTGTGCCCAACCTCAGTTTGCCTGCATAGTCGTTGATCGGCTGGTTGTCCAGAACACCAAATACCAATCCTTCCTTGTCGTCGCAGTTCAGGACGCGAACCCACACCCATTCGCCGATGCCGGTTGCTTCATCGGGAAGTTCGACCTTAACGAAATCTCCGGGTTCGTACATCGACATCGCAGTCTTCCTGGTCGGGCTAGTCTGCCACTACGGGTTGGCAGTCACCCTGATGATTGCGAGGCAGCCAACACGCAGGATCCTTCCGGCAGTCTTGGCCGATCGCCTTGTTCTGCTCGTGCCACCAGAACCGGTTCGCCTTCTCGGCGGCGCGTGCCGGATCGGCCCCCGCCTTGTGTTCGGCAGGAAAATCGAAGCGCCACCTATTCTGCCAATCGTCCATCGGCATGTTGATGGACTGGAGGGCAGCGCGTACTTCTCTTAGCCAACTCTCGAAACTGGATTCCATGTCGCTTCCATTCTATCCGCGAGCTCAATTCATAACCTCGCAAATCGACTTCATTTTGTGATTATCGGTAATTTGAGTGGGCTCAAAGACTCCCGACTCAATTCTGTTGAGACTCCTAGAAACATTGGGGGGGGATACTCTCCCTCTGCATCAAGAAAGAAAGGAATCCCTTGGACCGAGGCAACATCGTTAGCGAACTCAAAGCCGAGCGCGACCGTTTGAATGACGCCATTGCGGTTTTGGAAGGCAGCGCGGCTCGCCGAAACGGCCGGCGGTGCCGTCTACCACGCCGACAAGACTCAGGTAGGTAAGGCCATCCGCTGTACCCAGTGCGGCGGCATCATCGCGATCACGACTGTCGCGGCTTCGCCTGTCCCGGTCGGGTCGCCGTCGTTTCCACGGCGACCGCCAATCGCATCGCAGCCCACCGTGCGGCCTGCGACAGCGCGAGCGAAGCACGGTCGACCAAGGATCTGGACCGCCGTGATTGTCATCGCGGCAGTTGGGTCTATAGCAGCGGCGTGGGCTGCCTATACGGGCCTGCACACAGACTCGAACGGAACGGGAAGGGCGCAGCGTCCTACAGTTGAAGATGAACCCGCAGCGCAACGAAACGAGCTTCCCCGGACTGACGCCCAAGCCGAACCACCGACTGGACCCGAAGACACACCCATCCGATCTCTCGTGCCGAATGTGCCCTGCACGGCTAGAACTTCGCTTCGCACCGGCACGGACGTTGCCGGCGAACCAACCACAGAGGGGCACGGCACGCTAACGGTGAAGAACGGCACGTCAGATGACGCTGTCGTGCAGTTGTACTCACCAGCGGAAAATACGAGCATCCGAGAGAAGTACGTTAAGGCAAGAGATTCGCTGAAGATCGAGGGGATACCGACTGGCTCGTACCGACTTGCCTTCACGACCGGTACGGGTTGGAATGAAGCGAACGCGGGCTTCGACTGCGGCGAAGACTTCAACGAGTTCGATCGCATCTTCACCTATACAGAAGCAATGGAAGACGACGGCATCCGCTACGACGCAGTATCTGTCACTCTGCATCCGGTATTGAATGGAAACATCAGGACGCGGGGGTTGTCTAGTGAGGAGTTCCGCAGGAGACACAAGCGAGCCGGGTTACAAACGGGTGTCTCGCGGTGACGCAGCCGTCCTTCATCTTCCATGCCGACTGGAGCACCAACGCCAACAAGCGCTGGAGCTTGATCGGCGCTTCGCCCCGCGCGAGGAGTGACATCCTGAATTTCATCGGCGATCCCGAGCGCCGTTAGAATCTTCGGCGTAGGCTAGAAGCTGAAACACCATGAGAAGCTGCGGCGCACCATTCGGCGGGAGCGCCGCCGATCGCCGGGTAGTAATTCCCTGAAGGAGAATCGAATTTATGGCAGAGAGTATCTTGGAAAAAGCTGAGACGCAGGTTGCGGCATCAATCCATAACCTTTCGCGCGCATCGGCGGCGATGGCAGACGCGATCGACGAGGGAGTGGGCGTCATCAAACACGCCGTTAAACGCAGCGGGGATGTTGCTGAAGAACTGCTGGATGACACGGCGCAGCGTGTGAAACGTCACCCGGTCGAGACGATGGCGGCCACTTTCGGGTTGGGCTTGGTCGCGGGTGTCTTTATCGGCTGGATGATCTCGCGCAAGTAGCCACTGCGACCGGCGAGTCTAAACGGGAGACCACCCCGTGTCACAGGGAGACCACTGCGACGGTCCAAGCTCTAGCGGCTCGACAACGAGATGAAGTGCGCGTTGTGCGGCAAGAGGTTTGCCGCGCGGCGCAGGGTAAGGGTTAGCTGGTCGCTCACACGTCCAGCATGGCGCAAAAGAAAAGCCGCCCGAATAATCGAGCGGTTACCCAACTATGCACCACCGTTGCGCTATGCCCTTTTGCGAAAAAAGCGCGTCATTTCACTGCCTCCCAAACGCGGCCCGATTGTCTCACCGATTCCTCCAGTGGCCTAGCAGCAGCACCCGCAGCAGCAGATCGAGCGGCTCACGCGTGGCCTGTAGCCGTTGCACAAGAACCGGGCATTGAATCGCGGGCGACCTTCCTCCACGATAGAAGCATGGATGGAAGAGCTACGGTCTCGACGACCAAGTCAACGCGCCAGTCGATCATGGCGTACCTCGACGGCGAGCAAACGCTCGACTGGATACTGCGCGTCATCGATTCAGGTGGCGACCGAGAGGCCCTACCGAGGGTCTCCGAAACGAGACCTTCTAAACCACCCCCCGAAAGCCCCTCCCGTCATCTGCGGTTGATGTATTCCCAGCGCACGCCTTGGGAGATTTCACCTTGGGAGTACGCGGCCTCGACGCACGGCTGGCAAAGCATGTCGCACACGCCGTAATCGCCAGCGCTTTGGTGCCACACTTGGTAGCGCGAATCGTGCTTCTCACAAATGAGCCGACGACATCTGTCACATTTCCGCCAATGCTCGGGCGCGCAGGGGCTGAGGTTGTCGGCAATGCAATCGGTGGCTTGGTCAGGCTCCATTCAACTGTCTCTGCTATGCTCAGCGCACCGGGTGGCCATTTGCCGATTAACCGAGACCAGCGTCCCGGCCTTGCCGCAAACATCGCATGTTCTGAGCGACTCGACTTGAGCCGCCTCGATGCGGTCGGATATGGCGTCGGTTCTGAATCTCACGGCGAAACGCAGCGCCAGTGGCAATTGAGAACTTGATCGAGAGCAGAAGGCGCGGTACCAGGGCGAACCGCCCGGTCCGACAATTGATCCAGGCGCGCTCTCTTTCACCAGCTAAGCGCCGACAAACGCAACTGGCTAGCACCCACACCTACTGGGACGTCGAGAGGGGGTACATAAAAGTCAGGCGCGATATTTTCAGCCCAGACGCGAGGGAACTCCCCGATGGCGCGGACGAATGCATCAACGGTCTCTGTATCAATTGTCCATGACCTCCCACACTCCAGCAGAACAGGCTTCCTCGGAGGGCGCGTGGTGCCCGCACGCAAGACCAGAGGCGCTAAACTGACGAGGAATGGCGTGTAATGCTGTGACAACCGCTCCAACGAAACTCCTAGCAATACATCACCTCCACGGAACAGTTCCACGTCGCCTGTGACTTCCAGCACGGCACCATCTGGCGTTTCCTTGGGCGTCAGGATGAGTTGCTTGATGCGCTTCTGAATCTCCCGCCTTGCCAGTTCGGGTTCGTCCGCCAGCGCATCGCAGAAATTCTGACGTTCTTGCTGCAGGAACTCTCTTATCTCCTCATCCTTGAAGGTCGGGAACTTTGTTGCTGGTTGCGCTGTCAGCAGGTGTTCAATCTCAACGAGCCGGGCTTCTACGGTCGCAAGTTGGGCAGAGAGAAACGATGAAATCCCGTGCAGTGCAATCGCATCCACCAGATGCTCCGCTTGCTTGATCAACTCGGAGCGTTCCTGCTCCAGGTTTGGGCTGTTCAATTTCGCTTCACGAGCCAGCTTCTCTTCCAGTTGAAGGCGTGCCTTCAGTTGTGCCGAGAACTCACGAACGCATTCCTCTTCCAGTTCCGGACGCTTCAGGTTGGCACTGATTGCGGCGATAAGCTGCTGCTCTAAGCTCTCTCGCCGGATCGTCACCCGGGCGGAGCAGCACTGGCGATAGCGATGATTGCGACAACCGTAAAACACCTTGGGCGGCTTTCCTCCGACCACAGTGAAGCGTCCGCCACACACTCCGCAGCTCAGCAGTCCGCTGAACAGATAGGTGCGGCTGTTTTCGGTCCGGTTCATACCCCCGAGTCGGCGTCCATAGGTCTTGTCACGCCTCTGCTGGTTGACTTGCCGTACTTTCTCCCACAATTCCTCTGAAATGATTCGCAGGTTCGGCACTTCTACCCGAACCCATTCGGACTGGGGGCGCTCACGTTTTGTACGTTTGCCGTCGGCAGGATTGAAAACCATCTGCGTGCGGTTCCAAAGTCGGATGCCATGGTAGATCTCATTCCGACAGATTTCCTTGATGGTCGATGGGAACCAACGCCGGTGGGTTTTGCCATTGTATCTTCGTTCCGGGGCGATGATCCCCGCGGCGTTTAGGCGCTTGGAAATCGTGCCGAAGCCGAGCTCTGCCGCACGCATCTCCATAATCTGGCGGACAGTTGCGGCTTCTTCCGGAATGATTTCCCGTTCGACCCCAAGCAGACGCACGGTGGCGCCCCTGCCGCCCTTTTCTGGGTCTACTATGGGCTTGTTCTTATATCCGTAGCAGGTTCCGCCTGCTGTGTAGCCTCGGAGGATGCAACCTTCCTGTCCACGATGTACTTTCTGGCTGAGCCCGCGCACATACTCCTCATCCCCAATGCCTTTGATGATGTATGCGAAACGAAACGCTTCATCACGGGAGTCGAGACGGTCGCTAACGAAATATAGGGATACTCCATAATGGGCAAGTCTGTCGCACTCACGCAGGACGTCCGGCAGGTAACGGCCGAAGCGGGACGTGTCATCCACCAGAATCAGGTCGAAGGGGCGGGGCTTCGCCTTGGCGAGGCTAATCAAGTCGGCCAGACCCTCTCGGCCGACGAGCGTGCGCCCCGTGAGTTCGGAGTCTGAACGAATGTATTGGTCGAGAACGACCCAGCCGTTGCGCTCAGCGGCGGCACGGCAGTTCCGAATCTGGTCTTCGATAGAGGTTTTGCGCTGCGCCTCCGACGAATAGCGTGCATAGACGGCACACCGAGGTTTCGGCGAGTCTTGAGCGGCGCCAGCTTTGTCAGGTTCTTCTATCATTGTTTTGTAATCACGGAATCCAATCCGTGACCTCCCCTAACTAAGGGGTCGGTAGCGGTTTTTTCCATTTCCTGACATTTTGATTTTTCGGAGTAGTTACCATGAACATGACCGTTCGTCGTCTCCTGCTATAGGTAGCTGTAGTCAATTCGCGCTCATAACACTGTTTTGGGCGAACTCTTCGGAACGACAACACGGGTGAGCAGAAATTTCTCGACTAATTGTGGCACCAGCCATTCGCACGTAATCGAGCGCAGGGCTTCAAGGTCAACCTCGCCGGCAGGAATCTCAAGCCTCGTTGGTTGCAGCCAGACTGCGGGCCAATCAACCCGGCGGTTTGGTCGACGGAGCCGATTCATTCTGCGCCTCCAGTTAGGCCAAGCGCACGCTCGGACAGCGACACTTGGTCGACCGAGGAAATGAGATACGAAACACTGCTAAACGGCACGAACATGAGAGCAGTTGTTTTCGAAACCACGATCCCGCACCGCGTCATCAACCGCTCGGTAAAGCG
>Ga0097691_1000931_pt1 | contig 23115 bp, 18 predicted proteins | sample NGESurdeep072012_8_FD_72858 | JGI IMG/M metagenome (GOLD analysis project Ga0097691, IMG submission 72858) | Arctic peat soil microbial communities from Barrow, Alaska - NGEE Surface sample 210-1 deep-072012 | ecosystem: Environmental > Terrestrial > Soil > Wetlands > Peat ... | reverse complement strand
CTTCGGTGGCCCAATAAAGGTTCCCCTTCATGGCAGAGACTCACTACCCCAAGCCGATTACGCCAAAAACACCATACATGTGGCGTCAACGAGTGATAACAGCGCTTCTCGTAAGTGTGCGCCTTTTATTCGCCTGACCGTCCCGTAACTTATGATGATTGGATTTCACAACAGTTAGAAGCCAATTCCTTGCGTTGGACGTCGGGAGAGGCCCGCCGCATCCTCAGTGCGACTCGTGCAGCTTCTCCACCTGGTACACCACCCACGAGGGGATGCGCGGCTCCGTCGAGTAGTCGAGCGGCTTTCCCAGCGCCACCTTCCAACGATGCAACCACGAGATGCCCATCGTTCCCACGTAGTCGTCCGCTGTGCGGTACGCTCGATCTTCGAGGGCGTGGTCGAGCGTCACAAATCGGTATCCGCGCTTCTCGATCGTGCGCAGCACGTCGTCAAGACAATCGGTATTCAGATCGTTGGAATGGATCAGCAATACCTGCGGAATCGCGCGTCCAAACAGTTCGCGCGATACTTGCTCGAAATACTGCAAGAGACTGCTGACGCGCAACAGGTACTCATCTCGAATCTGCTGCTGGAGCGCGGCGTCATGCCGGCTACGCGCATAGAGGTACAGTTCGTTGAACATGTAATCGCCGGGCTCGATCGTGACCGGCGCGTTCTGCCATCCGTTCCTCTCCAGGAAGTTCGCGAAGCCGTTCTTTTCCGCTCTCGTTCTGCCGGTGCACAGGTAAGGAAAGCGGAAATACGTTGTCGGGGCGGCGGGGCGGATTGCCTTGCGCAGCACCTCCTCTCCCCGGCGAACATCCTCGGCAAAGCTGTTCCCCTTCGACTCACAAAGGTTGGGGTGCGAATACGAGTGGTTCCCGAGCGTCAGCCCGGATCGCAGCCACATCCGCAGCATGGCGGCGTTTGCTTCTCGATCGGCTCCGTCAATGTTCATGCCCACCACGAAGCCGATGGCAGGTGCATTGTGCGCACGCAGCGTTGCAATGATTCGCGTCAGCGTCAGATACGCTTCATTCGCATACTCGGCGCGCGCGGCTGGCGGCACCACCTTCGGAAGATCGTCGAATGTAATGGCGATCTCGCAGCGCGTCTGCGCCGACGGACACTGCGTGCGATCCACAGCGTGCGCGACCGGCACTACCCACGCCTGCAGAAGCAACACGCCACCTAGTAGCGTCGCGACAACTCGAACGATGTACAGCGCCCGAACCATAGGCTTAGCCGATCTCCTCTCCCATCGCTCTCGTAACTCTTGTCCCAGGGCTGGCATAACAGCCGCTGATCATAACTGTCGATAGCAATCCGCTGCTGCGGAGAGCAGTTTGCACCCCAACTGTTGCTATCAGCACTTATCCGTAAGTTTGCGCCGCTTGTTCGCATCGGCCTTCCCCGGCGACCTCGTAAACCACGCGCACGCATCCGGGGCAAGAAAATCAGACCGCGTGCCTCATTCAGCGAATCAGCGCGTCCAGTTCGCGCGCATCGAGGCCGGCCTCACGATAGTACTTCCGGCACAGCTCAAGAGCGCTGAACCCATCCTCGTAGGCGCCAAAACCACCGTCCACCGCCTTGTCCAGGTAAATGAGGCCGCCCTCGACGATAAAAAGAATCAGCGCCGGTTCGGGAGAGTCATCGGTCACCACCAGCGTGTGGGCCTCGCCGGCGGGTTCGTATACGAAGGTTCCCGGCTTGGCGATCCAGTCATGCTCCAGGTAGCGCCAGTGGCCGCGCAGGGTATAGCCTTGGACCGTCCCAACATGGTAGTGAATGCCGAGCTTGGCGCCGGGCAGAGCCTTCACCATGACGCTGAAACCTCCGGTCGTGACGTTGAAGCAGCACGGCTGCAACCAGACACCATCCGCATAAGGAACCCAGCGGCGGTCATCGTCCAGGTTAATGTTCGCGATAAAGTGTTCGCGGTTCCTTCGATTCGGATCGAGGCCGTCGGTGAAACTGTTGAAGGTAGTGATCGGCATTTGCCTCCCCCTTGTAATCCAACGATTGACAAGCCCGTATCCCGGACTCCCAAAACCCCGCCAACAGCGGCCCCACGAGGCCAACACATCCTATCTCTGATTTCGAATGAGTCCATGCTTCTTCAGCACTTCGAGCGTCTTGTCGAGAGGCAGGGCTTCAATGGTGTGGCCGCGTCCGGTGACGGTGGTGGCGCGGAACATCGAGTTGTAAATCGCTTCCTCGGTCGCTTCGATGGCGGCGAGAAACAGCGGCGACATGGCTTCGTTCTCCAACACCGGTTGATTGTGGTCGCGCGCGGTGGAGAAGGCAATCACGTAGTCGCCGCTGCCGTTCGATCCGGACGATCCGGTGCGCGCCAGGCCCATGATGGCCCGTGCGGCCAGGCGCTTCAGGTTGCGCGCGTCCACGGGCGCGTCGGTGGCGACGACGATCATGCACGAACCGTCGGCATCGTCCCTGCGGCCGCGGTCGGAAGCCTGCGGGCGCCCCTCGAGTTGCTCGCGGAAGGCGTACTTCCCGAGTTCCTTGCCGACCGGTGCGCCGGCGACCGAGAGCACGCCGCCGAAATTCGTCTGCACCAGGACGCCGACGGTGTATCCGCCGAGCGAGGCAGGCAGCTTGCGCGACGAGCTCCCGATTCCCCCCTTCCAGCCGAAGGCAATCGTGCCGGTGCCCGCGCCCACCGAGCCCTCTTCCACCGCGCCCGACTTCGCCGACTTAATCGCGTTGAAAACGTCGTCGCGCGTAATTGGGCGCGAGCGAATGTCGTTGAGGTAGCCGTCGTTGGTCTCGCCGACCAGCGGATTGATGGATTGCACCTCTTCGTTGCCGGGCAGCGCGAGCATATAGTCCACCAGGAAGTCGGCCACGCGCGGCACGGCCAGCGTGGAGGTCAGCAGGATGGGCGTTTCGATCTCGCCGAGTTCGTTGACCTGCGTCGAACCTGCCAGTTTTCCGAAAGCGTTGCCGATAAATACAGCGCCCGGCACTTTGGCGCGAAAGAGGTTGCCGTTGTGCGGCAGGATCGCGGTGACGCCGGTGCGCACGTTTTCGCCGCGGAGGATCGTGGTTTGGCCGACGAGCACACCGGGGACGTCGGTGATGGCGTTCCGTTGGCCGGTCGGCAGCACACCGACGGTGACCCCCAGTTCGCGGAGGCGCGGACGATGATTGCGCACGGGCTCCTGGGTCATGGCCAGGGTCGCACAGATCAGCAGCAGCAGCGTGACTGGTCGCCGCATGATTATTGCCTCTTTCCCGTTTCTCCCTGGGTTTGGGTCAAGCGCAGACTGCGGATGCGTCCGTCGCCGACGAGAGCGGAATCGATGTGGCCGTTGTGCTCTTCGAAGGCGATGTGAATGCCGAAGTCAGTCATAAAGGTATCGCCACCCGCATGCATCAGCCGCAGGCCGGGCCCGAATTTGGGCGCCAGCGCGAGTGCGCCGTCCTGAACGCTCACCTTGAAAGTGGTGTCCAGTTCGTCGCTGTAGTACGAACCGGTGTAAGCCGCCAGGTCGCGTCCGGGAGCGGGCGGAAAACGGCGAAACATCAGCGCCTTGCCGGTGGCGGGGATGACCTGCATTTCGTCGGCGCCGTTGAACACGATCTGCGTGCGCGAACTGGGCAGTTCGAAGCGGTCCGGGGCCAGGGGAGTCAATGCGCGCGTGCCGCCGAATAAGAGCTTTCCGTCGCGTACGGTGAAGCGCCGCAGTTCTCCGGTGCTGACGTTGGCGTAAATCCCGGTGTGTCGATCGAGGTCGCTCTCCAGGATCTTGACTGCCTTTACCGTTTCGACCGCCGATCGCGGCGCGAGATGTTGCGCAAGGACGATTTCGGCAACGGCTTCGGCGCGGTGTTCGGGTGCGCCATCGGTGCGGTTGCAGAGGCATGCGATCCCGACCCTTTGCTCCGGAAAGCGCAGCAGCTCCGCGCGGTATCCCGCCCAGGAACCGCCGTGCCGGACCATTTTCAGGCCGCGATAGCTGCCGACGAACAGCCCGGCGGCGTATTCGATGGCCTCGTCGCTGCTCAACTTTGCGGTTTCGTGCTCATGCTGGATGAGCTCCGCGTCGCCGGCCTTCGGCGCGTAGAAATTGTTGTTCCAAAGCAGCAGGTCCTCGACCGAACTGTTCACGGCGCCGTCGCCGGTCTGCTCGTAATTCGACATTTCAATGGCAAAGTCTTTTCCGCGGGGCGCGTAGCCGGTGGCGCGACGCGGAACGACCAGCGTGTGGTCGTCCACATAAAAAGTGTGCGTCATGCCCAGCGGGGTGAAGATGCGTTCCTGCGCAAAATTCCGCAGGCTCTTGCCGCTGACGCGTTTCACGATCTCCGACAGCAGGAAGTAGCCGCTGTTGCTGTAGAGAAACTCGCTGCCGGAGGGAAAGTTCGAACCCCTCTGCCGAACGATCAACTGCAAAGCGTCATCGTCGGTGGTCAGGTTCTCCGTGGCCACGCCGGCCAGGTTCCAGAGCGTCAGATAGTCGCGCAGGCCGCTGGTGTGATGCATCAGGTCGGCGATGGTGATGGTGCGCTCGTACTGCGGCAGCTCGGGGATGAACTTGCGCACGTCGTCCGACAACGCGAGCTTGCCGTCACGTTCCAGCAGCAGGATGCTGAAGGCGGTGAACTGCTTGCTGGTGGAACCGAGGTCGAAGACGGTTCGCGGCGTGATGGGAACTTCGTTCTCCAGGCTGGCGAGGCCGTAGCCGCGCGCGTAGGCGATCCTCCCGTCCTGGTATACCGCCATCGCACAACCGGGCGAGCCGGGCTTGGCGACGTCGGAGAAAACGCCGTCGATGCCGGCGCGCATCTTCGGGGTCAGTTGCGCCGCCGATGTCAGCGAAACGAGTGCGATGACCAGAACGCGCAGATGTCGCATGCAGCCTCGGAGAGAATCTTAGTACGGCCGCGACATTGTAAGCAGCCCCGCGCGGCACTACAAATGAGCGCTAACGCGCCGCCGGCTGAGCAAGCTTTCCATCGAGAAACGCCAGGTAAACGGCGGTAAAGCGATAGGTGCTGTAGTAGTCGTCCAGGATGATGGCGCGCAGTTTGTCGTCGGTGCTGTGCAGGATGTGGTGGTTCTGCTGCGTCACCGAATGGATGGTGATGGCCGGCATCTTCTTCTGCAGGAAGGAATCGGAGTCGGTGGCGCCCACTTTTTCGAAATTGACCGCGGCGATGGGAAGCTTCATTGCGGCTGCGACCTTCGACGCCAGCTCGACCAGGTTCTTGTCCGCATGGCTGAGCCAGACCTTGGTTGGGCTGAGGCCGAGGGTATCCATGTTCACCATGGCATCGGTGCGCTCGCGCTCCTCTTTCGTCATGTGATTGGCGTAGAACTCGGAGCCGACCATGCCTTTTTCTTCGTCGGTGAAGGCAATGAAGATATAGGTGTGCTGGCGCGGGCGTGTTTTCAGGGTTTCGAAGAGGCTGGGCAGCAGCGACGCGCCGCTCCAATTGTCGGCCACGCCATCGCCGTCGTCGACGCAATCGAAGTGCGCGCCCACGATGATGACTTTGTCCGTTGTCCCCGGCACGGTGCAGACCAGGTTGGGGACCGCCGCGTGCTTTACCGGCTGTTCCGTCAGGCTCGGACATCCCGCGTCCTCGAACCACTTCTTTAAGATCGCCTGGCGCTCGGCGCTCTTCTTCGCGAAGTGCGAGAGGCGAGACTCGATCACATCGCGGGTGAGCTCGTTGACGTACACTTGCGCCATCGCAGCCGTCGAAAGCAGTAAAAGGACACAGATTTTGCGCAACATAGCTTCAGATTTTTACCACAGCCGGCGCCGCCACGCAGTACTGCTGGCGATGCTGGCAGTTGTTACTCTGCGGTGTGCGGTCTCGCAAGAAACGACCGTTGCCGAGAAGCTCGGATATCCGAAGGACGCGCGGCTGCTCATCATCCAGAGCGACCTCGCCATGATGCACTCCACCAACCGGGCGGCATTCGAGGCCTTGGAGAAGCGCTGGATCACCTCGGCAACCATCATCGTGCCCTGCCCATGGTTTCCGGAGGCGGCGGCCTTCGCGCGCGCGCATCCGGACGGCGATTACGGCCTGCACCTGGCACTGAATAGCGAGTGGGAGACATACCGCTGGGGTCCGGTTTCGGCTCGGGCTGCGGTGCCGAGCCTGCTCGACAAAGACGGCTACTTCCCGCCGCTCACCAGCGACGTCGTCGCCCACGCCAAGCTGGAGGAAGTCGAACGCGAGCTCCATGCGCAAGTCGAGAAGGCCCGCGCTGCCGGCATCAACGTCACCCATCTCGACGCGCACATGGAAACCCTGTGGGCCACGCCGGAACTGCTGGAGGTCTATCAGCGCGTCGGGCGTGAATACGGATTGCCAGTCCTGCTGCCCAACGGGCCGATAAAGGATGTGCAGATCGGGCCGCGCGTCGCCAACGACCAATGGCTCGACTGGTACAAGAGGCGTCTGTCATCGCTCGGACCCGGCGTTTATCAACTCACTCTCCACCTCGGCTACGACGATGACGAAGCGCGCGGCGCCACCGGCACGCGTCCGTGGGGAGCGGCGTGGCGGCAGCGGGACTGGGACCTGCTGCGCGGGGAAGAGTTCCGGCAGTTCCTCAAGGACCAGAAGTTCATCCTGATCACGTGGCGCGATTTGGCGAAGGCGCTGAAGTAGCGGAATTCTGGGAGCTGGGTGCCCCACGTTTCGCCCGGTTTTGGCTGGGTGGCCCACGTTTCGCCTGGTTTTGGCGATACGTGGGAATGTGTAGGCCGGTCGTCCTCGACTGGCGCGAGTCGCGCAGCGACGCCAGTTCATAGCCCGGTTAGCCTGCCCTGAGCGAAGTCGAAGGGTAAGTCCCGGGTTGGCGCACCACCCTGATTCTCGAGTCCCGAAGGGACGGCACAGTCGCCGTGCAGGCCGGTCGCCCTCAACCGGCGCGCGTCGCGTAGCGACGACAGTTCATAGCCCGGTTAGCCTGCCCTGAGCGTAGTCGAAGGGTCAGTCCCCGGTCCGGTGCCCGATTCCCGGGCTTTGTAACTTACGCTATGTGGATTTCACAACAGTTATCGCCCTAGTACGTCCTGAAATTCACCTCTGTGAAAAATTGATACGGCACCGCGACGCTTCCGCATGTGGCAGGCGCGAATTTCCAAGTTCTTACTGTGTTGATTGCGTACGCGTCCAAGGGGCCCGCTGAGCGTACGACTGAGATGCCTTCCACTCCACCGGTTTCATTGACGGTGGCCGACAGTTCGACTAGTTGTGGGTTTGATTTCCGCAACTGTGCAGGATATTCCGGGTCAGGCAGTCTTATGGGGGTCGGGACCACAGGATGCTCACAGCCGGGTACTGTCTTATACTGCGCGTCCGCACTAAACAACGACGAGTCTGGGGCGATGCCGGTCAATTCCTCCACTTCAATGAGGTCGTAAACCTTCTTGCCGCCAAATATCGTGACAAGCCAGGGGAATTGCTTACCCTTGAATTCCGCAAATTTCGAGAACTCAGTTGTGCTGTTGCCGGACTCGTTTTTCACAAGAACGCTGGTAACTGCATCGAAACATAATTCGTTTTTGCTGCTTAGTTTTGCCGCACGTGACAAACACTGAACCTTGTTCCCGTCGTGATTCCGGTTCTTAACGCCACTCAGCGTTTGATTCGGTTTGACATACAGGATAGCCGGAACATCTAAGGAACGGAGAATTGATCGGATTGCTTGTGTCTGCTCGCTGTCGTTCTTAATGGATACAGTATTCCTGCCACCTATTCTGATTGCATGATCATTCCCAGTGGATATCTCTTCGCGCCACTGATCAGGTGCGGCCCAGACAAGCAGGTAATCCGCATCAATGGGTTGGTCGCCATATAGACGCGCCCGTGCCCGAAGCCGAAACGCGCCCACATCGGGGCTCCGTACGTTCGATGTGTCGGCTGCATGCATTACCAACGCTAACGCTTGGGGATTATCAGATGCTGAACAAAGAATTGTGATTGTCAAAACAGCAGGCAGAAAAAGTTTGCGCATGGCCGAAATTATGCTCCCGCGTAATTGTTGTGAACAGCACATATCGTAAGTTTGCGCCGTTTGTTCGCCGCACGCCACCTCGCATCCGCAATCGCCTTTCCCATTTTGGTTTCGTCACACAAATTTATTTCTCCAAACCCCCTAAAACCCTTGACACCAGGGTTTAACATAATAGTTAGGAGAAAACGGCGCTCCATCCCGCGTGCCTCTGCGACATTCGCACTCTTCTACGAGCCGGCCCGGGCTAACCTCCAGCGCCTTTCTCTCCTGTACCCAGGAACTCGATTCGGTTCGCCCTAGATCGGGGCACGCTCTTGTGTATCAGGGCACGGCTTTAGCCGTACCGCATGAGACGTGTCTCTGACGCGGCTTTAGCCGCTGGCTGGATGAATCGGGTGGAGCAGGGCTTTAGCCCTGCGGTTCCGGGGCTGTCTAGGATTTGGGCTGTAGCCCCCGCGGTACGTACCTCGGCGGCTAAAGCCGATTCCGAACCGCTCCCGATTCGCAGGCCTGAAGGCCTGCGCCACCCAATTGCGGGTGCCCCACCCTGACTGCTTTTGGAAGGGTGGGCTCGCGAACCACTTCCCGCTCCCTGGTACCGACAATCGAAATTTGAAAACTCGAAACTGGCTCCCCAGGTAACCTCAGGTTACCTGGACTTATCTCGTTGATTCCTATCAACGCCCCAGGAAGGGGGTATCCCTCGTATGGCTCTCACAGATCTCAACTCTTCTCCTCGCTGCCAGCATGTTCACTACAGCGGAAAACCCTGCAAAGCTCCGGCGCGCCGCGGACGCAACTATTGCATCTTTCACCAGGCCGCCCACCTCGACTCCGGCGGTTGCGTCCTCCCCATCGTTGAGGACCTGCATTCCTACCAGCTTGCCGTCATCCGCATCGCCCGCGCTCTCGCCGACGATGCCATCGACCCGCGCAAAGCCACCGCCCTGCTTTACGCACTCCAACTCGCCGGCTGGAAGCTGGGCGACTTCTGCGACGAGCGCCGCGACATCGAGGACCCCGACGCCGCCCTCGCCCGCAAGATGCAGGCCCATTTCCTCGCCCGTCACATGAAGGTCAAGCTCCCCGTCCCCACCGAACAGGAACTCGCCGACATCATCAGTGAAATCCGCGTCGAGCAACCCGCCGAACCCCGCGACGACATCGCCATCTTCCCGAATTCAACGCCCGCACCTGCCGACGTGGCGGACGCGGCGGACGCAAGCAGCCCTCTCAACGATTGTCATCCTGACGCCGACTCTGACCCTGAGCGTAGCGAAGGGGAAGGGCCGGCGGAAGGACCTATGCATTTGCCTTCTGAGCAACGCATAGATCCTTCGTCGGACTCGCGTCCTCCTCAGGATGACATTGGGAAAGGTCCGCGACTGTACAAGGAGGGCGGCGCTGGGTGCCCCACCCTGACTGATGTTGGAAGGGTGGGCACACCGAATTCCGGGTCACCAGTTCCCACCGACCCGCTCAAAGGCCCCTCGCTCGCCGAAATCCTCCTCGAGCGCCTCAAGATCATCGAATCCGAAGACGCCAATTCACCCGGCGGCCACATTCCCAAGCCGGACGCCTCGGCTGCGTCCTCTTCTCCGGAGGTGCCTTAGCGATTGCGCTGTCCCCTTCGGCTTCGCTCAGCGCAGGCTCGACGGCGCTAAACGTCAGATGCCAATATGGGCAACCGGCCCAAGACTCAAACGCTCCGTTCCCATTCCGGCCCCGAGTGCGCGTGGAAGGCGGTCCTCCCTTGGGCTGGATGGTTACTTTGTGATACTGTTACGCGAATTCCAGCATGTCTTCCGGGTAAATTTGGTGGCGCCTGGCGGCCCGTGCGCATACCAACTCCCCCGGCGGCACGGAACACATCGCGGAGTCCAAGATGGCACTCGGGTTTGGCTTCAACAAGGCGAAGGTGCTCGCTTCGGCGGAAAAATGTGTGCAGCAGGGCAAGCTGCAGAACGCCATCGCCGAGTACGAAAAGGTCAGCAAGGCAGACGCCAAGGACCTGACTGTCCTGAACACGATCGGCGACCTCTACGCCCGCCTGGGGCAGACCGACAAGGCGACCAGCTACTTCCGCAAGGTCGGCGACATCTACGCGGCCGATGGCTTCACCGTGAAAGCCATCGCCATGTACAAGAAGCTCACCAAGGTGAATCCCGGCGCCGTGGACGCGGTGCAGCGCCTGGCCGAGTTCTACACCCAGCAGGGCCTCTACAACGACGCCCGCCAGCAGTACGTCGCGGTGGCCGACCACTGGCTGAAGAACGGCGATCAGGGCGCGGCCGCCAACATCTTCAACAAAATGCTGGAACTGGACCCGGACAATGCCGCGGTCCAGACCAAGCTTGCCGACCTTTACATCAAGCTGGGCAAGAAACAGGACGCGAAAGAGATTTACTTCCGCGCCGCCGAATCGCTGCATATGCGCGGAGCGCTGGACGCGGCGGACGAAGCGCTGGGCAAGATTCTCGGCCTGGACCCGTCCAACTCTCGGGCGCTGATGAAGCGGGCGCAAATCTCCATGGACCAGGGCGACGGCGCCACGGCCGGGCGTTTCCTGGCCGAGATTCCGGAGCTCGACAAGAATCCCGACGGGCTGGCGCTGGTCCTGCGCGCCCACATGATGACCGGCGCGACCGATGCCGCCGAGAAATCAGCGCGCATGCTCGCCACCGGGCATAAGGACTACAGCGGCGTCAGCGTATTCGCCGAGTGGCTGTTCACCAATGGGGCCTCCGACAAGGCGCTCGCGCTGCTCAAGGAATTTGCCGCCCAGGTCGGCGACGACACGCTCATCCGCATTCTCGAGCCGATATTGACGCGTGAGCGCGAGCACCCCGCGGCGCTGGAAACCCTGCTCGCCATCTACAAGGAGGCCGGCAGCAAGGCCCACGTGGTCGAATGCACGGAGTTGCTCGCCAACGCCCTGGTGCAGACGGGAGACCTGCGCGGGGGCAGGGACCTGTTCGCCGAACTGGCGAAATTGGAGCCCGAGAACCCGCAGCACGAGCAACAGTATCGACAGGTGCTGACCAAGCTGGGCGAAGACTCAGCCGTGCGTCCGCTGGCGCCGGAAGAAGCAGTGCAGGCGTTCGTGGTCGATGAGCTGGAAATGAACGCGCCGGCCGTGACAACGGATTATTCGGAGGAATTGACCGACGCGGTCAAGGCGGCCCTTACCGACTCCGAACTCCTCGATTCCTACAATCTGCCGGAAAAGGCCCTGGCCCCGCTGGAGAAAGTCCTGCCCCAGGCGCCGCGCGATGCGCGCCTGAACGCCCGGCTGGCCTCGCTGTATGCCGCGGCCCAGCGGTTCGCCGATGCCGCCCGCTGCTGCGATATCCTGCAGGAGATCCACACCGAGCAGGGAAACACGGACCAGGCGCAGAGGTATGCCGAGCTTGCCGTCAAGTACAAGGCAAGCGCGCCGGCAGCTCCCGCCGCAGCGCCACCCAAGGCCGCTCCCGCCGCTGCGATGGACATCTCGTCCGAGTGGGAAACGGCGTTCGAAGCTCCCACGGCCGAAGTTGCCGCCCCGGCGTCCGGCGCCGCACAGGAAATCATCGACGAGATCAAGTTCTACGTCTCGCAGGCGATGTGGCCGGAGGCCAGTGCCGCCGTCGCACGCTGCGAGTCGGTGGATGCCAACCATCCCGAGCTGGCAGGGTTGAAGGCGCAGATCGCCGCTGCAACCGCTGCGCCCGCACCGGCTGAGTTCGGCATCAGCGTGGAACCACCCGCCGCCGAGTTCTCGGTTGCCGTGGAGACTCCCGCTCCCGCCGCCTCGGTCCAGGAGTTTGTATTCGACAGCGCCGCGATGGGCGAACCGGCCCCAGCGGCGGAACCGCCCTTGCCGCCCGCGGATTTCTCGGTCGAAGTAACGCCGCCCGCCGCCGCCGCGCCTGCCGATAAGTTCGGCGAATTTCTATCCGATCTCGATTCGGCGCTGCCACAGGATTTCGCAGTATCTGCGCCGCCTCCTCCGGCCCCGAAGGCAGCTGCTGCGCCCAAGCCGGCGCCGCCTCCGCCTCCTTCAAGGCCAGTCGCGCCTCCTCCGCCAGTTGCGCCGCCACCTGCGCCAGTCGCGCCGCCACCGGAGCCAGTCGCCGCTGCGCCTGAGGCTCCGAAAAGCGAAGAAGAGTCGCTTCTCGACGACATGTTCCAGGAGTTCAAGGAAGACGCCGAAAAGGGTTCCACCGAAGTCGAGGACCCCGAAACGCATTACAACCTCGGCGTGGCCTTCCGTGAGATGGGCCTGATGGACGAGGCCATCGGCGAGTTGCAGAAGGTGTGCACATCCATCGAAAGGGGCACTCCCTTCCGCGACAGCATCCAGGCATTCACCTGGCTGGCGCAGTGCTTCGTGGATAAGGGCATTCCCGAAGCCAGCTTCAAATGGTACGAGAAGGCGATCAAGATGGCCAAGGATGAGGAGCAGCGCATGGCGCTGCACTACGACCTGGCCGGCGCCTACGAACTCGCGGGCAACAAGCCCTCCGCCCTCCAGCATTTCATGGAGGTTTACGGCAGCAACATTGATTACCGCGACGTTGCCGAGCGTATCAAAGCACTGAGGTCGTAGAATCCACACATGGGTTCTACGCACAACCCTGGGGAGCGAGGCGTGTCCGAGGCGAACCTGCCGGTACCGGCTGACCGGGTGGTGAATATCGCGGACGGGCGGACGGCGGCTCCGGACCAGGAAAAAAGCGTCACCCGGGCCACCGTTTGGCTGTACCGGATCTCGCTGGTTATCTTCGTCATCTTCTGCATCGAGCTGGGTATGCTGCTGGCGGTCCTGCCGTGGATACCATTGTGGGTCAACAACGGGCTCGTGGCCGCCCATCCGCTGCTGAAGTCCATCCTGCAGGAAAATTTCGTGCGCGGGCTGGTCACCGGCTTCGGCCTTATCGACATCTGGATCGGTATTTGGGAAGCGGTGCACTACCGCGATCCGGGAAAAACAGTTGCCAGCAGCTAGTTGTCAGTTGCCAGTTGGCGGAGCACTCTTCTCACTTCCCTCTCCAGCCTGTATCCTCATTCACTGATATGGAAATGGACGACTTACCGGAAATCACTCGCGCGCCGCTCGCCTACGAGAACAAGAAGTACCTGAACGGGCCCGAAGGCCGCATCTTGCGCATCCTCACCGAGTACTCGGAGCCGCTGTCGCGCTTCCGGCGCGAGCGCATCCAGGACACGGTTGTGTTCTTCGGATCGGCGCGCATTCACAGCCGGTCGGATGCGGAGCGCGAACTCGAGCTGCTGGAGAAGCCAGGCTCGCTTCAGCCCGCGCCACCCGAGCAACAGGAGAAGATCACGCGCGCCCGCGTCGCCGCGGAAATGGCGCGCTACTACGAAGACGCTCGCCGCATTGCCTACATGCTCACCGAGTGGTCGCTCACGCTCAGCAGCAAGCGCCAGCGCTTCGTCGTCACGACTGGCGGCGGACCGGGCATCATGGAGGCTGCCAACCGGGGAGCGCGCGAAGCCGGTGGCAAGACCATTGGCCTGAACATCAATTTGCCGTTCGAGCAGATGCCCAATCGCTACATCACCCCCGACCTCAACTTCGAATTCCACTATTTCTTCATGCGCAAGCTGTGGTTCGCTTACCTGGCGAAAGCTCTGATCGTGTTCCCGGGCGGTTTCGGCACCTGCGATGAAATGTTCGAGATCCTGACCCTGGCGCAAACCGAAAAGCTGGCGAAGAAGATCATCGTGCTGATGTACGGCAGCGAGTATTGGAACCGCGTGCTCAACCTGCAGGCCATGGCCGACGCGGGAACGATATCGCCCCTCGACATCCATCTGTTCAAGATGGTGGACTCGCCGGAAGAGGGGTTCGAATTCCTGAAGGATGGCCTGACGAAGTACCACTTGGAGCGTCCGCCGCAAACGAAGGAGAAAGACGTCCCGGAGATCGCCGAAACCCGCGGCCAGCCTGCGGATGCACGCACCGACAAGATTTAGCTGCCTTCAGGCTGCGGGCGGGACCTCGAACTTGGGCGGCTCGGTCATGGTCTTTACCTCGAGTTCCACCGCCTTGGCCTCGAACTTCTGCGTCTTGTATTGCTGGCGCAGCCACGCGTAGAAACTCATGTAGAGGTTCGCCACCCAGACCAGCGCGAACAAGGCGATGACGTAGCCGGCCCAATTCGAAGCCAGCAGCTTGTAGCCGGTGACGGCAAGGAAAAAAGCGGTCACGTAGTGACTGAGGCAGTATTGGCAGGTGAACAGGTAGAAAACTTTCCGTTTCCACCACGGTCGGGCAGAATCGGATTGACGCTCGGCGTACTCGCGAAACCCGCGGAAGATATCTTCCTGGGTCACCGTCCAGGAAATGGAGGCGATGGCAAGCGCCATCACCACCAGCCATACGATTTGCGCGCCCAAGCTCACATCAGTTGGATGCCTCCTGTCCGCGGCGAGTTGGTAAAGGGCGCCACCGCTCCCGCTTTATACTCGGTACTGGTTACTCGGTACGTGCTCCCATGCTCCTTTGCTACATCACCGACCGGAGGCAGTTTCCCGGCAACGGGGCCGAACAGAGCCGCCGCCTGCTGGGAAAGATCGCTGAAGCCGCCGCCGCCGGAGTCGATACCATCCAGCTTCGAGAGCGTGACTTGTCCGGACGCGAATTGGAAAGGCTGGCCCACGAGGCGGTAGCGGCCGTGAGGTTTGCCGGCGCCGCGACCCGGCTGCTGATCAACTCCCGGCTGGATATCGCGCTTGCCTGCCAGGCCGACGGAGTGCACTTGCGGTCGGACGACATCCTCGCCTCCGACGCACGGGCGATCGCCGGCGCGAGAGAGAACTTTATCGTTGGCGTGTCCTGTCACACGCCGGACGAGGTGCAGTCGGCGCGGACGCACGGCGCCGACTTCGCGGTATTCGCCCCGGTTTTCGAAAAAGAGGGCCGGCCGGGCAGCGGATTGGCCGCCCTCCGTGAAGCCTGCGCCGTCGTGCCAAAGTTCGTGATTGCCCTGGGAGGCGTCACGGCCGGGAATGCCGCCAGTTGTGTCCAGGCAGGTGCGGCAGGCGTGGCCGGGATCCGCCTGTTTCAGCATTCGGACGTCGCCGGCCTGGTGAAATCACTGCGCAGTCCCGAAACCGTAATTCCCAAAACAAAATAATTTCGCGTCCGCTTCGGCGGTCACAGAATCCAACTCCAAATTGTGTTAGATTGCGAATCACGGAAACGGTAGACGCAGCGCCAAGTACGCTGCGCACCATGCATTGCGAGGCGGGCTGGGTGTGGGACCGATCAACCCCGCTCGATTTTATTCAACTCGGCGCGGAGCGCGGCTTCGATTTCGGAAGTTCGCCACGCGCCATGCCGCTCAGGTAGGGCCGGTCAACGCTGAGTTTACGAGCGATGCGGGCGTACAACCCACGGTACAAACGATATCGCCGCAGTGCCGGTTCTTTGCTACGACGCTTTGTCACCCACGGTGACTCTCTGCCTTCTTACTGTGCTTTCGGGTAGAGTCAACTGATAACGCTGGGGTTAATTGTGTCAAAAAGATTGCGCACGCTTTCCGACGGTCGGCCCGATTGGGCGACAAGGGTCGAACGGCTGCGGGACCGGCTTCAGCTTAGCCAGACCGAGTTAGCCCGAAAACTGCACGTCTCTGCCATGGCGATTTCGCGCTGGGAGCGCGGCGTTAACGAGCCCCCTTCGCACAGTTATATCGCTTTAGGCAAGCTGGCGGGCATTGACGGCTGCTGGTACTTCTGGGAGCGGGCTGGGATCACCAAAGCAGACGTTCGACGAATGCTCGCCTAATCGGTACTACGCGTAGCTGAGTTTTGCCACGCACGGGTAGAAGTGTGTCCTGACGTCGCGCTTAGGGCGGGTGTCCGCGGCATGCCGATCATTTTCGTCTCTCTCCAGCTTTAGGTGCTTCCCCATCCCGTGTTTTACAATTCGCGCGGGAGGAACCCATGCTTCGCCGCAATCCTATTCTTCCGCTTGCCTTCGCTCTCCTGACTTCCCTAGCCTTCGCGCAGCAACCGGCTGCGCAAGCGAAACCAGCCGCTTCCAAGCCGGCGGCCAATCCCGAGAATTTCATGAAAGAGGCGGAGCAGCGCCTCGACGACGTCGGCGTGAAAGCCAGCCGCGCTTCGTGGGTACAGGCGACGTACATTACCGACGATACCGAGGCCATCTCCGCCGACGCCAACAATGAAGTGCTGGGGACCGTGACCGATCTGGTCACGCATGCCAAACCGTACGAACGCGCGCAACTCAACCCGGTGCTGAAGAGAAAGTTCTGGCTGCTGAAGCTGTCGCTATCGGCACCGGCGCCCAACGATCCTGCACTCCGCAAAGAACTGGCGCAGGTTGGGACCTGGCTCGACGGCACTTACGGAAAAGGAAAGTATTGTCCCAAGTCGGGGCCGTTTGCCGGCAAGTGCCTGGGCCAAAGCGAAATGGAACAGGCCTTTGCGACCACCAAGGACGAAGCCGTGCTGCGCGATTTGTGGGTTGGATGGCGGACGTTCTCGCCGCCGATGAAGACCAAGTACGCGCGCATGATCGAGCTTTCCAACAAGGGCGCGCAAGAGATGGGTTTCAAGGACGCCGGGGCTTTGTGGCGGTCCAACTACGACATGACGCCCGAGCAGTTCCAGGCCGAACTGGACCGGCTGTGGAACCAACTCCGGCCGCTCTACCTGTCGCTGCACGCATACGTGCGCGCGCAACTGGTGAAAAAGTACGGGCCGAACGTGGTCCCACCGAACGGTCCGATTCCGGCGCACCTGCTGGGCAACATCTGGGCGCAGGACTGGACCAACACTTTTGACCTGCTCAACGTTCCCGGCAAACCCAACGACCTGACGCCCGCGCTCCAGGCCAAGGGCTACGACTGGAAGAAGATGGTCCAGACCGGCGAAGGGTTTTTCACTTCGCTCGGCTTTGCGCCGCTTCCGCAGACGTTCTGGGAGCGCTCCATGTTCGTGCGCCCAAGAGACCGTGACGCCGTCTGCCACGCCAGCGCATGGGACATTGACAACAAGGAAGACCTGCGGCTGAAGATGTGCATCCAGGTGCGCGACGAGGACTTCCGCACCATCCATCACGAGTTGGGACACAACTTCTACCAGCGCGCCTACATGAACCAGACACCGCTCTTCCAGGGCAGCGCCAACGACGGCTTCCATGAAGCGGTGGGCGACACCATCGCGCTCTCCATCACGCCCGAGTACCTGAAGCAGATCGGGCTCATCGACCAGGTGACGCCGCCGTCCGATGACCTCGCCCTGCTCATGCACAAGGCGCTGGAGAAGATCGCGTTCCTGCCCTTCGGCCTGCTCATCGACCAATGGCGCTGGGGTGTATTCTCCGGGCAGATCACGCCGGCGAATTACAACCAGGCGTGGTGGGAGCTGCGGACCAAGTACCAGGGTGTCGCCGCGCCGGTCGAGCGCACCGAGAATGACTTCGATCCCGGCGCGAAGTATCACGTGCCCGGCAACGTGCCGTACTCGCGTTACTTCCTCGCCGACGTGCTGCAGTTCCAGTTCCACCGCGGGTTGTGCAAGTCGATCGGCTACCAGGGGCCGCTGCACCGCTGCTCGATTTACAACAACAAGGCCGCCGGCGAGCGCCTGAACAAGATGCTTTCGATGGGAGCGAGCCGTCCGTGGCCCGACGCCCTGGAAGCGCTTACCGGCGAGCGCCAGATGGACGCGACCGCCATCCTCGAGTACTTCGCGCCGCTCCAGAAATGGCTCGACGAGCAGAACGCGAAGAACGGGGTGAAGGTGGGCTGGTAGTCGGGATTGACCGCGCCCGGATGTTGGGACCGGCCCGGAATGAGCCGGTCCCATTCGAATGTCTATGGCCGAGTCAACATGTCGAACACCATGTCAGTCGAGCCCTCCGGTGGACCGATTCCGCGAACGAACATACATTCACCATTCAACCCAGAGCAGCTCACGAATCCACGTATCGCAATCTTGGTCGGCGTAGTCCCCGGAAAAATGATGTCGTATGGGACGCTCTCGAGTTTGTTCGCGAGTTCTTTCAGCTTCTCGTCGCCACTAACGAACTTGACGACCTCAACCTTAGGTCCTGGCGATAGCAGGATAGTGAACTCCGCGCTAGAGCTTTTCTTCGACAGCTTGCCCAGCCTCACCGTTCGTTGGTCCGACAATTCTGAACGCGCTTTGTTGACCATACCCTCGATACCCTTTTCACTGCCGAGCAGGGCGGCAAGGCGCTTGCGCGATTCTTGGTGAGGCAGGGGCGACGCGAGCGCCTGCGCGTACAGTCTGGTTGCCGCGCTCTTGTCGCCACGCTTCTCGTACAGTTGTGCGAGGTGATCCCCGACCTCGCCATGCTGTTCCAAAATCCATGCCGCCTTTAGCCACTCCTCTGCCTTGTCCAAATCGCCCTGCTGAAACTTGACCCAACCCAGAGTGTCCCAAGCTGACGCAAGGAAACTGCCCATCGCGGCCTGCGGACTGTCCATGCTTTCTGCAGTCAGGTTGCGCAGCATCGCCTCGGTATAGGTGACACAGGATTCGGCGTATTCCTGAGCACGGGTCAGAGCGACTTTCTTCTGAGCGAGATAGTATGCGATTTTGGCCCAGATCGGCGGAATGGGTGCAATCCGGACAGCTTTATCAAACGCGCCCAGCGCTTCGTCGGTCTTACCGCCTTCCAAGTACGCGTTCCCGAGTTCTACCTGCACCTCTATATCGTTCGGGGTGATCTGCGCCGCTTTCGCCAGTTCTTCCGCCGCAAGCCCAAAGTTCTTGCGAGTCGCATAGCTGTGCCCCAAGTTCTTGTGAGCGTACTTATCCAGGGGGGTGACCTCGATCTGCTTCGTGAAGGCGGTAATGGCTTCGTCGTCCTTGTGCTGTCGCCGCAACACGAGCCCAAGGTTGTTATAGGACCATTCGTCGTAAGGATTGATTTCGATTTGTTTTCTGAACGCGGTAGCAGCTTCGTCAAGCCTTCCCGTGGCAAGATAGGCGCGCCCGAGATCGTTCCAAGCGAACTTGTGCTTTGGGTCCAACTCGACTGCACGATTCAGCATGTCGATCGCGGTGGCAAACTGCTGGTTGTCGTAGGCGCTGATGCCGGCCGTGGTAAGCTCATCGGCCTTCGCGGACTCGGGAACTTTCGGACCGGACGCGACGCTGTTGTCGACTGTAATATCCTGCTTCTGGTCCTGTTCAATCGTACGGCGAAATGCAGCGAAGTCTCCAGCCATCGAGCGTGCCAGCTCGCGCTGTTTCACAATCAGTTTCCGTTCCGCGACGACGGTATGGCCTTTCTGCTTATATTCCGAGCGGTACTCAGCGTAGTCACGGACAAGGCGCACCGGGACCGGCAGATGCATCGTGCTCGCCTCCGGCATTTCAAGCTGGATGAGCACGGCGAATTCGCCGGCACCGCCCAGATCGATCTGTTCCGTCGAATCCTCGTCAATTGCGGGGATGGTGAAGCTACCGAGGGGGAACGCCACGTTTGTCTTCTTCTTCGCCCAATCGAGGAAGTTTGGGACCTCGATGTTAAAACCAACTTTGAGGGGTGCGTCGGTCGCCGTTAGGTCGCTGATGGAGGGTTCAGTCACTGTAGCGTCGATGCCTTGCTGCAACACGGCAAACTGGAGAACCTTAGTCCAATCGGGCTGGCCAATGCTGCGAAAGACGAGTCGAAACGCGAGCTCCGTATCGCCGCGGAACTGCTGCGACACGTGCGCCTCCAGCTTGCCGAGTGGGCTGATCCTGCCTTCCAACTCCACCGTGGCCTGCTGCGGGAAAGGAGCGTCAGCAGGGGTAGTCTGGAGCGCCGCCGGCCCGTCCTGTGGGACCACCAGCGCCCGCTTATTGCGCAGCGTGGGCATCAGCAACCGGAAGGGAGCGACTTCGGTGGTGGTGTCCATCCACATCGGCTCGCCCCCGGCCCGCGCCACGGTGATGACATGATCGAACTGTCCCGGGGAGGGAACGGCGGGATCGATTTTTCGCGAGGAGTTGACCAGCGCCGAACTGGAGCGGATGCCGACCGCGTCCAGCAGGGCGGCGAGCAGCGTGTTCTTGTCCTTGCAGTCGCCGTACTCGTTGGCGAGAATCTCCTCGGCCGCATGCGGCTGGTAGCGCCCGACACCGAACGACAGGCTCACGTAGCGGAAATTGAGGGCCACGAAGTCGTAGAGAGCGTGCGTTTTCTCCATCTCGCTGGCGCGTCCGCCGACCAGTGCGGCCGCCTTTTCCTTTACCTTCGGCGACGGCTGCCGGCGCTCCCGCTCCAGGGACGCGTACCACTCGCCGACCTGTCCCCAGTTGTCGAAGGTGGTCAGCTGCACATCGGGAAAGTCGTGCGTTACCTTGGCCAGCTTCTTCAATTCCTCTTCACCCTCGCGGACCTTGTGTGTGCTCGTCCAGCGGTACACGCGCCGCGCGCCCTCGTCCGCCGACTTGGGCGAGAACTCCGGCGCATTCTTCAGGGTGATCTTCCGCTCCCTGGGCGCGTCGATCTCAAGCCGCTCGTCGAGGACGATGGGGCCGCCGGGCCGGGCGAAATCATACGAGGCCCAGAACTGGCCCGCGGCAAGCGCCAACGTGGTGGTCGTGACCACCTGGAATTCCAGCGTGTCGCCCGGACGCAGCCCGGGCACAGTAACGTGCTTCTCGCGATAGTCGCTATAGACGGGCGCCACCCGCACGATGGGGCCGCTCACGTCCTGGATCGCGTCTGCCGGCGCCGGGACGACCGTTCCGTCCTGCTTTCTCACCCGCACGTAGGGATAGTCGAGCCGCTCGTTGGCCGAGTTGTAGCCCTCGGCAAGCTGGCCGAATTGCTGCACGGCGTTGGCGTCCTGCATGCGCACCCGCATGGTTAACTCGCGGCGGCTCGTGCCGTCGTTCTCGAATTTCATGCGGGTAACCATCTGCTCGATGACGTAGGACTCCTGGGAAAAGTCAGGGGCCACCGCCTTCTGCGAAGCGGCCGGAGCCTGCGCCTGAATCGCAACCACCACGAACAGAAAAAACAAGACGAAGAAGGACGACAGGCGAAAGTTGTGGGACATAAAGGATCCAACTCCCTGCAATGCTGGGTATGAGGACGTCCGTATGGTATGTCAAACGGAACTGTTAATCGACCAATATTAGAAAGCGGTGCGCAGGTCCTTCATGGAGTTCTTGACACGATCATAGACAAGGGCGAGTCCGCCACTTAGTTAGTGCGAAGTGCGGCGTGTGGCGCTTCGCACTACTCGTCACTTCTCTTCTTCGGTATCAGCCAGCGGATGATCATGTTCACGAGCGCAAGGACAATGGCAGCGATGAAGGCCGCGCGAAATCCGGAGATGTGAAACCCGGGAACGACGGCCGATGCCAGCTCGAGCATGAGCGCGTTGATCACGAACCAGAAGATGCCGAGGGTGACGACCGTCAGCGGGAAAGTGACCACCTTCAAGATAAGGCCGAGAGTGGCGTTGATGAGGCCGATGACGACGGCAGCGATGAGCGCGGCCACGAAGCCGGTCAAAATGAAGCCGGGGACGAAGTGCGAAACGATGAGTAGGGCGAGAGCGCTGAGGATCCAGTGGAGAAGAAGGCGCATGGATAACCGTCCGTCCCAGATTTTACGCTCTATATCATCACAGACACGGGTGGCACGGATGTGTACCATTCGCCGTTCGCATGGATTTCACGCTGGTCGGCCCAATCCGCTCCATTGAGACGATCGCCAGCGGGACCGGCGTTCGTGTGCGCAAGTACTTGTGGCATCGCTACGGGCGGGGAAATTGGAGAAAGATGAAAGGCATTGCGGAGGTGATGTATGCTGATGGGAGCATATGCCTGGTAGAACTCCATTGGTTCGAAGCTCACGGAATCGGGCGGAAAGAACTGAAAGACAAAAGAGTGCTGCGCGAGCTGTGAGCAGCAACGGACGCGTTCGGTTTGTGATATGTGTCGACAGCGAGGGCTACGATGTGAGCCTCGATGTCGGTAGGGTGTACCAGGCGCTTCCTACAGAGAAAATCGCGCGCGAGCACGGTCAGATCCGCGTCGTTGACAATGAAGGCGAGGATTACCTGTATTCCGCCGAGCGGTTTATTGAGATCAAACTGCCGCGCGCGGCGCAGCAGGCGGTGCTGCGCAGTCGTTAGCCCGCTCCGAATTCGGCGACGCATTCAATCACGCCTTCGATGTTCGCGTTCAATCCGCACAGATATTCCGGGGGAATCCAGTATTCGCGGTGCAGGACGGCAGAGAATAGTGGTCCGGTCAGAAGACACGATTTCAAGATTCTCGCGCACAACAGGAAAAGGCCACCAGGATTTCTCCTGATGGCCTTGATTTAATCCGGCAACGACCTACTCTCCCACACACTTACGCGTGCAGTACAATCGGCCCGGCGGGGCTTAACTTCCGTGTTCGGGATGGGAACGGGTGGACCCCCGCGGTAAGATCACCGGAAATTGTTGTCGCTCCATCGCAGCTTCTGGCTGGAGGTTGCGCGACGATATCAAAGAGCGATTCGAACCCAGACAATTTGAAATTTGCAAATTTGAAATTTCAAATTGTGTGCGGACGATGCCTCACAACTGAATAGATTGGGAATTACTCCAAGTACGCGGCGCACAAGTCGTAGTCGCAGGCTGGTCGCGGCCAGGTTTGACTGGCGATCGGACTAGCGACTGACGACTTGAACTGCACCGGGTAAATTTTATGGTCAAGCCGAACGGGCGATTAGTACTGGTAAGCTGAATCCATCACTGGACTTACACCCCCAGCCTATCAAACACGTAGTCTTCGTGTGCCCTTCTTGACCCTTACGGGTTGGGAGATCTCATCTTGAGGAGTGCTTCCCGCTTATATGCCTTCAGCGGTTATCACAACCGAACTTCGCTACCCAGCCGTGCCATTGGCATGACAACTGGAACACAAGAGGTTCGTCCATCCCGGTCCTCTCGTACTAAGGACAGGTCCTCTCAAATCTCCTCCGCCCACATCAGATAGGGACCGAACTGTCTCGCGACGTTCTGAACCCAGCTCACGTACCGCTTTAATAGGCGAACAGCCTAACCCTTGGAACCTTCTACAGCTCCAGGATGCGATGAGCCGAC
>Ga0097691_1000930_pt1 | contig 23145 bp, 15 predicted proteins | sample NGESurdeep072012_8_FD_72858 | JGI IMG/M metagenome (GOLD analysis project Ga0097691, IMG submission 72858) | Arctic peat soil microbial communities from Barrow, Alaska - NGEE Surface sample 210-1 deep-072012 | ecosystem: Environmental > Terrestrial > Soil > Wetlands > Peat ... | reverse complement strand
GAAGACTCGGAGCCGACGCCGGTCCCCGGGACGGATCCCGAAGGGGCCGCGAGCACAAGCGGGGAAGGGGCCACGACCACCAATGGGACGGATCAGGCTGTGTCGACTGGTCCCGAACCCGCTCGTCCCGAGGGCGCGAAGCGAGAGCCGCGGGCAAAGTCGAAGCCCCCCAAGTGAACACGCTGTGACCATCACAGCGTCATCGACGTTAGTCAATTCAGCATGATGTGTCTGTGCCATCATTCGGGCCGAAGATGCGCAGCCAGCGCTGCGATCATCTCGGCGCCGACGTGAGGCCGAATTGGAATGAGCTGCGTGCCTTGACGGCGAAATCCGCAACGGTGCGGGCGGTCTCGTCTGTGTTGGGTGGCTTACTGCCTCACCCTTAACGTTGCTTGGTCAGGTTACTCAGGTGCTTATTCCGGCGAGAATACTATCATTGCGGATTTGTCTTGATCGAACTGATTCATCAGCCGCGAATTGGATCAACCCTGCACGTTAGGGAGCGGGGAATTGGAGGAGACGATGAGCACCCTCGCCATCAAGGGAAATGGGTTTCAGTCGAAGTTGCTCTGGGCCGCAGTGATTGCGCTCGGAGTCGTTTCGTTCGCGATTGTCGCACTCAGCCGCGGTGAGCCGGTCAACGCCGCGTGGCTCGTCATCGCGGCGGTGTGCAACTACTTCGTCGCCTACCGCTTCTATGCGCTGTTCGTCGCTAACAAGCTGCTAGGAGTCGATCCGGGGCGACAGACGCCGGCCTATCGCCACAACGACGGGCTCGATTAACGTTCCGACCAATCGGTACGTGCTGTTCGGGCAAATCGACCGTGGCGATCGTCCCGCGGCCGTAGGATTCGAGCTGGACGAGCGGGGTAATGCCGGGGGCGAGCTTCCTCACCTTTCCGCTGGAGCCGAACCAGACGACGCCGAACTTCCTGACGGCGGTAAGCAGTCCGGCCGCAAGGCCCCCGACCATAGAACCACCGGGCGTTGTCCGCGCCACCCGATTGGATACGACGATGTCCAAGTCCAACTCCCCCGCGCCAACTCGAAAAATTGTTGCGAGCAGTCGCGACACAGAAATAACGATTTTTCGTCGCAATAGTTTCCGCGATCGTCGTTTGGAACTCTGGCAGACGCGTGCGACGCAGATGCCGGATCAGAGCCGGCGCAGGACGCTGACTGGAATATTCCGAAAGAGGATCGCGAGATTCAACTCGCCCGTGCGCAGCCCGGAATTTGTGCCGAGCACGTCCTCATAGATCGCCTTCGGCGCTTGCTGAATGAAGGCGTCGAATTCGGCAGGCCATCGCCGCCCGTCACGCGTCAGCGGAGCAAAATGCCGGCCGATTGCCCCAAAAAGTTGCTGCCGCTTCCACGTCCGCGTGAATGCGATCACATGGCCGGCGTGCCGGCCGGTGACCGGCAGCGGTTCATAAGTTCCACGGCTGAAAAGGTCGGAAAATTCGTGCCGCAGCGGTAACAGGCTCCGCATCAAGGCGAGCTTGATGCGCCCATCGCGCCAATGACTAGTGAGATTGGGCCAATCCGGCGGGCCGGATGCCAATTCACGCTGGCGCGTGGCGAAATCGACCGCGCGCCGGTTGTCAGGATCGACCAGGGCCAGATCCCAGAACTCGGTTCCCTGGTAGAAATCCGGCACGCCGGGCAGAAGCGCCTTCAGCGCAAGCTGCGAAAGGCCGTTGAGAGCTCCCAGCAGCGCCGTCCGCGCGGCGAATTCGCCGAAGGAAGCCAGAAATCCGGCCGAGATTCTCGCATCGAGCAGATTGCCAACGAAGTCATGGAGGGCCGCTTCGTAGGCCACATTTGGGTTGGTCCAGCTTGTCTCCTGTTTGGCCTCGCGTGCGGCTTTGAGCGCGTAGCCTCGCATCCGCTCGACGAAATCTTTGTCGATCAACTCCGGCCAAGCTCCGATCAGCGCTTGATAGAGCATGTATTCATGCGCCTTCGAGGGTTGCCGCTGGCCGTCCAAATGTTGAACGAGCGGCGCGTTCTGCCGCTGCCAGGCTTGCACCGCGGCGCCCCATTCCTCAGCGAGTTCCGAGAGCGACAGAATGCGCGCACGCGCGTCCTCGCCGCGCTTGGTGTCATGGGTGGCGGTGGCGGTGAGGCCGTAGGGCACCGTTTCCGCCCGCTGGTGCTGGCGACGATGGAAGTCCGCAAGCGAAAGCTCGCGCGCGGCCGGATTGCCGCCCACTTCGTTGAACGCGAGCAGACGGTGGTAACGATAGAAGGTCGTATCCTCCAGTGCCTTGGCCATCAGCGGGCCGGTGAACTGCTGGAGCTTGAGCGCGAAATTGCGCACGCGCGGCGCGCTGTAACCAGGGTTCGCGGCCAGATCGAGTGTGATGGCGTCACGGAGAAAGTCGAAGATCGCGGGGTCGGGTCCCTGCCAGCGCGCGCGGGCGCGCGCGACCGCATCCTCGATGGTCCTGTGGTCTTCCGCGGACGCTCCGCCAGCGGTCACATAGGTGCGATAGACCGGAAATTCGAGGACGTAGAGCTGCAAGGCCGCGCGCAAGCGGCCGATGGTGAAATCACGCGTGCTGAAATGCCCGGCGGCGATCCGTGCCAATGCCCGGCTGAGCACGGTGAACTCGCTTGCCAGCATGGTGTCGATGACGCGCAGCTTGGCGGCTTCCAGCATCGCGGGAAAATCCGCGCTCTCCCCGGTCAACCCCCGCCACGTGCGTTCGAGCGGATCGAGCCCCTTGCCATCGACCAGCATGCGCGAAATGACATTGAGCCATTCGTATCCGGTGGTGCCGGCAACGCCGGGCAAGCGCGGCATATCCTCGCCATCGGCGAGGATTTTCTCGACCAGCACATAGAGCGGACCGTTTCGCCCTTCCTGTCCGCGCACCTTGCGGATCAGCTGCCGCAGCCGGCTGGTGTATTGCGCCGGATCGCGCAGCCCGTCGATGTGGTCGAGCCGCAGGCCTTGCAGCTGGCCCGCGGCGATCATGCGCGCGACCAGCGAATGGATCGCACGGAAGGTGGCGGGGTGCTCGACGCGCAAGCCAGCGAGGTCATTGATGTCGAAAAATCGCCGGTAGTTCACCGCCGAGAATGCGACGCGCCAATACGCCAGTCGGTAGTGCTGGCGTTCGAGCAGACGATGCAAGGCCGCGGCTTTGGGCTCTGTGTCGCTGCGATAGTCGACAAGCCCGCGCTCGACGACTTCGGCAGCCCCCTCGATCTGCGACAGACGCCTTTTGAGTTCGGGGGCCTCGCGATAGGACGGGGTGCGCGGATCGCGATAATGCTCGGCCAGCTCGAGGAGCTTTTGGCCGGCGGGCTCTTGCGTGGCGCCGGCGGCCGCGACCAGCGTTCGCAGCATCTCGCCGTAGCGCTGCGGATTGATCGGCAGCTTGTGATCGAAATACCAAGCTGCGAAGCTGCCGGATGCTTCGTCATATTTGAGGACGATCTCGCCGCTCTGCAGCACGTCGCCATAGGGGCGGCCCAGGATCGGCAACAGCACGCCGGGATGACGGCGGTGCGGAAGCGCATCCCAGTCGATGTCGAACGAAACCGCATAGGGCGACTTCTGACCCCATTCCAGCACGTCGAGCCACCAGGCATTGTCGGCATGGCCGACGCCCATATGATTGGGAACAAAATCGAGGATCAATCCAAGGTCGCAGCGCTTGAGCGCGTCGCTCAGGCGGGCGAAGCCTTCCTCGCCGCCGAGCTCGGGATTGAGCCGTTCGTGGTCGACGATGTCGTAGCCATGCGTGCTGCCCGGCCGCGCCTTCAGGAATGGCGAGGCATAAAGGTGCGTGATGCCGAGCTGCTTGAGATAAGGCGCGAGCGCGGCGGCGTCGTCGAAGCCGAAATCCTTGGTGAGCTGCAAACGGTAGGTCGCGAGCGGTACAGCCGGAGCCATCACGAGCCTCCGATCGCGGCGTAAACCGACCAGGGCGGCAACTTGCGCGGCGGGCTTGTGCCCCAGATCGGATCGCCCCAGGCCAAGGTCTGTAGCCTCGGATTTGCAGCATCCGAGAGGTTTGCCAACAAGAGTAAACTCTTCTCGCCGGCATGCCAGCGCGCGCTCAAAACTCCGTTATCAAAGCTCACGCTGCCTTCGCTCGTCATCGCCGGCAGCAAAGGCACGATCCATCGCCTTCGCGCGGCCAGGAGCGTGCGCGTGAGCGCGAGGCGCGCGGCATGCGCAGGCTTGCCACGCGCCTCCCAATCGAGCACGGCGGCGGCGCGGGTCTCGGCCGCAAGCGGATCGGGAATATCGGAGCCGTGCTTGGCATAAGCGTCGGCGAATTCCGCCTTGCGGCCTTTGCGCACGGCCTCGGCACGCTCGCCGCTTAAGTCGCAAAAGAATGGAAACGGCTCGGTCGCTCCCCATTCCTCGCCCATAAACAACAGGGGCGGGGAGGGCTGCAGCAGAAGAATGGCCAGCGCGGCTTCGAGCGCAGTCGGCGATGCCAGCACTGACAGCCGCTCGCCCTTGGGCCGGTTGCCGATCTGGTCGTGGTTCTGCAGAAAGTTCACAAAACTTGCGCGGGGCAGATGTTGGCTCGGTTCGCCGCGCGTTTGCCCTTTGCGGTGCGGCGAGGGCTCGCCCTGATACGCGAAGCCCTGCGACAGCGTTCGCGCGATATGGTGCGCGGCATTGCCGTAGTCGCGATAGTAGCCGGCGCTCTCAGCCGTCAAGAACACATGCCAGGCATGGTGATAGTCGTCGTTCCACTGGGCGCGGTAACGGCCGGCCGGCGGGTCTTGCGCGGGCGCGAGCAGGCTCGACCGGTTGTCGTCGTTCTCCAGAACGAGATGGATATGACGGCCGCTTTCGGCCGCCAGCGCGCCGACGGCCGTGCTCAAGTCGGTAAGAATGCTGGGCTCGCCGGGCGTGACGATGGTATGCACGGCATCGAGCCGCAGACCGTCAAAGCGATAGTCCCGCAACCAATGCAGCGCATTTTCGATCGCATAGGCGCGCACCTCTGGCACGCGATAATCGATGGCGCCGCCCCACGGCGTCTGCGCGGAAGAAAAGAACGCGGGCGCAATGCGGCCGAGATAATTTCCTTCCGGACCGAAGTGGTTATAGACGACGTCGAGAAACACCATCAGCCCGCGGGAATGCGCGGCATCGATGAGCGCCTTGAGGTCCTGCGGCCGCCCGTAGCTGCTGTCCAGCGCGAACGGAAGAACGCCGTCGTAGCCCCAGTTCCAGCGCCCGGGAAAATCCGACAGTGGCATCAATTCCAGCGCGGTGATACCGGTCTCGGCGATATGGTCCAGCCGCTCGACGATGGCGCGGAACGTTCCGCCGGACGTAAAGGTGCCGACATGCACCTCGAGGAACACGGCCTGCGCCCAGGGCAGGCCCTTCCAGTCTTGGCATTGCCAGGCAAAGCGATGGTCGATCACCTCACTCGGTCCGTGCACGTCGTCGGGCTGGAAATGCGATGCCGGATCGGGGATTTCGATCTCGCCGTCGATCTTGAAGCGGTAGCGCGTGCCCGGGCCGGCGTCCTTCACATGCGCCTTGAACCATCCGTCGCGTTTCGACATCGCGATAGGCGTGTCGAGAACGACGCTGACCTCGCTCGCAGCCGGCGCCCAGAGGCGAAAGGTGACGCCTCGATCGGAGACCAGCGGACCAAAGCGGGTTTGAGCGCTCACGGCTTGCCTGCAAATGCCAAGACCGATTTTGCCTGCGCGCCCCAGTTGGCCCCGGGCGCAAGTGCCGGGGAGTTCGGTTGTCCGTTCGACGTGTCGAGGACGCACTGCCAGCGGCCGACGCCGGGCCATTCCGGAAAGGTAATGTCGACCGCCTCATCGGCGCCGTTGAGCACGACGAGCAGCGGCTCTCCGCCGTCCTCTGCGGCTGCAAGCACGTAAGACAGAAAGCGACCGTCCGGAAAATTCCAATCCTGCTCCGACATCTCCACGCCGCCCGGCGTGAGCCATTTCACGTCGTAGGAGCCGTCCGCCTTCTTGCCTTCCAGCCAGCGATGCGGCTTGAGCTGGGGGAAGCGTTGCCGCAGGCGGCTCAATTCGCCCACAAACTCGGTGAGATTGTCCTCGCTTGCGAGCTTTGACCAGTCGACCCAGCCGGTCTCATTATCCTGGCAATAGGCATTGTTGTTCCCGCCCTGGCTGTTGCCGACCTCGTCTCCAGCCAGCAGCAGCGGCACCCCCTGGGCGAGAAACAGGCAGGCGAGCTGGGTACGCCGCAGCTGGCGGCGCGTCGCGAGAATGGCCGGATCTTCGGTCGGCCCTTCCACGCCGAAATTGATGCTGGCGTTGTCGTCCGATCCGTCGCGGTTCTCCTCGCCATTCGCTTCGTTGTGCTTATGCTCGAAGCTCACGAGATCGGCCAATGTGAACCCGTCATGCACCGTGACGTGATTGATGCTGCTGCGGGGACCGCGGCCGTCGTGCTGAAACTGCGCCGCCGAGCCTGTCATGCAGTGGGCGAGATCACCGACGAGGTTGCCTTCGCCGCGCCAAAAGCGCCGCACGGTCTTACGGTAGACGTCGTTCCATTCCGACCAGCCTGTCGGAAAGCCGCCGACCTGATAGCCGCCGGCGCCGATGTCCCAAGGCTCGGCGATCAATTTGACACCGGCCAACACCGGATCCTGCCGGACGGCGGCAAAGAAAGGAGCGTTGCGGTCAAAGGCCGGGCCACGCCCGACCGTGCTGGCGAGATCAAAGCGAAATCCATCGACATGAAATGCTTCGACCCACAGCCGCAGCGAGTCCATGACCATCTGCAGGACCCGCGGATGCGCGAACTTGAGCGCATTTCCGCAGCCGGTGAAGTCGTCGTAGTAGCGGGGATTGTCGGCCTGCAGCCAATAATAGGACGCGTTGTCGATGCCGCGATAGCAGAGCGTGGGCCCCAGATGATTGCCCTCGGCGGTATGGTTGTAGACGACGTCGAGGATGACCTCGATGCCGGCGTCATGCAGGGCCGCCACGGTGGCGCGAAAATCATTGATTGTATTTTCGCCCGCATAACGCGACTCAGGCGTGAAGTAGCTGAGCGTGTTGTATCCCCAATAGTTCCGCAGCCCGCGATCGAGAAGGTAGCGGTCGTCGAGGAAGGCTTGAATTGGCAGCAGCTCGACCGCGGTGACGCCGAGCTTGCGCAAATGCGCGATCATGCCAAACTCGGACAGGCCACGGAATGTGCCACGCGCTTCCGCCGAGACATCCTCGCGCCGCTGCGTGAGGCCTTTGACGTGCGCCTCGTAGATGATGGTGTCTTCCCATGCGGCCGCCGGCTGGCGCTCATGTGCCCAGGTGTGGGCGACGTCCACCACTACCGATTTGAACATGTTGCGCGCATTGTCGCGCCGGTCGAAGGAGAGATCCTCCTGTTTGTGGCCGGTGCGGTAGCCGAAATGCGCATCGGTCCAGGTGAAATGGCCAGCCAGCCGCTTGCTGTAGGGATCGATCAGGAGCTTGTTCGGATTGAACCGGTGGCCGGCCGCCGGCTCATAGGGGCCATGCACGCGATAGCCGTAAAGCTGGTTGGGCGTCACATGCGACAGATAGACGTGCCAGACGTCATCGGTGCGCTCCGGCACGGTGATGCGCTGGGTTTCACGCCGGCCTTCGCGGTCGAACAGGCACAATTCCACCTTGGTCGCGTTGGCCGAAAACAGGGCAAAGTTGGTCCCGCGTCCGTTCCAGGTCGCCCCGAGGGGATGCGGAGAGCCTGCTGAAATATGCCCGCTATTCGATTTCAGGAACGAGAAAGATGGCAGCAAGGGGTGGGACAACAAGATGAAGCTCCGGGCTGTCGCGTGTCACAACTGTGGAAACCGCTCCAGCGTTCCCGGCATTGCTTCCGCCGTAGTACGCTGCATCCGAATTCAACGCTTCGCGCCACTTCCCCGCGAACGGCACGCGCACCCGATAGTCGCGCAAGACCTGCGGCGTGAAATTCACGACGACAACGCAGCGCTCGGTCGGATTGCGTCCCTTGCGCAGCCAGGCATAGACGCTGTTGTCGGCGTCGTCGGCGATCAGCCATTCGAAGCCGGCGGCATCGCAATCGAGGGCGTGCAGCGCGGGCGTCGTGCGGTAGAGGCGGTTCAAATCGCGTATCAACCGCTGGATGCCAGCGTGCTCGGGCCGCTCCAGCAAGTGCCACGGCAGGCTGATGTCGTGATTCCACTCGCTGTCCTGGCCGAATTCCGATCCCATGAACATGAGCTTTTTACCCGGGTGGGCGAACATGAACGCATAGTAGGCGCGCAGATTGGCAAAGCGCTGCCACTGATCGCCCGGCATGCGGCCGAGAATCGAGCGTTTGCCGTGCACGACTTCGTCGTGCGACAGCGGCAGAATAAAATTTTCCGAGAATGCGTACTGCAGTCCAAACAGGATCTTGCCGTGATGATGCCGCCGGTAGATCGGGTCCTTGGAAATGTAGTCCAGCGTGTCGTGCATCCAGCCCATGTTCCACTTGTAGCCGAAGCCGAGGCCGCCCCAGTCCACCGGACGTGATACCATCGGCCAAGCTGTCGATTCCTCGGCGGCGGTTGTCGCGTGCGCATGCTGCCGGAACACCTCGGTGTTGACGCGGCGCAGGAAGGCGATCGCATCGATATTTTCGCGGCCTCCGTGCTTGTTCGGTATCCAGGCGTCCGCCGGCCGACTGTAGTCGAGATACAGCATCGACGCCACGGCATCGACCCGCAGGCCATCGACCCGGTATCGATCGAGCCAGAACAAGGCATTGGCCAGAAGGAAGTTTGTGACCTCAACGCGCCCGTAATTGTAGATGAGCGTGCCCCAGTCGAGGTGGCGGCCCTGCATCGGGTTCTCGTGCTCGTAGACAGCGGTGCCGTCGAATCGCGCAAGGCCGTGCGGATCGTCGGGGAAGTGACCGGGAACCCAGTCCAGCAACACGCCGAGACCGGCTTTGTGCAGGGCATTGACCAGCATCGCGAATTCTGCCGGCGTGCCGAAGCGGCTGGTCGGCGCAAACAAACCGGTCGGTTGGTAGCCCCATGATCCGTCGAAAGGATGCTCCGACACCGGCAGCAATTCGACATGGGTGAAGCCCATGTCGACGGCATAGACCGGAAGCTGTTCGGCCAATTCGCGGTACGTCAGCCAGTATTGGCCGTGCTCACCTTTGCGTCGCCACGAACCGAGATGGACTTCGTAAATGGACATCGGTGCATCGAGTGCATTGACATTGTCGCCCGCCGGCGAGGAGCGCGGCAGCGCGGAGGCATCGAAGACAATCGATGCCGTGGCGGGCCGCATTTCCGCGCTAAATCCGACCGGGTCGGACTTGAGCGGCAGCAATTTGCCGGATCGGCTCAAGATTTCATATTTGTATTTGTCTCCGGCGCGCGCGCCCGGCACGAAGATTTCCCAATAGCCGTTGCCGCGCACCCGCATGACGTGGCGGCGGCTGTCCCAGACATTGAAGTCGCCGACGACGCTGACCCGTTGCGCATTGGGGGCCCATACGACGAAGGCAACTCCTGAAACGCCGTCCAGAACCAGGGGATGTGCGCCAAGCTTTTCGTAAAGGCGCAGATTATTGCCCTCGCCGAGCAGGTAGAGGTCGTATTCGGAGAGTACCGGCGGAAAACGATAGGGGTCTTCCAGCTCGACCTCATTGTCGCCGAACCGGGCGCGCAGCCGATAGCGTTTTGAATTATCCAGCGGTCCGGCGAACAGCCCGGCGGGGTCGACGCGCTCCAGCTCGTGTTCGCCATTGTCGCCGATGGCAACCACGCGGCTGGCGTCAGGCAGGAAGACGCGCACGACGGTTTCGTCGTTCTCGGTGTGGGGACCGAGATAGCGGAAGGGGTCGGCGTGACGGCCGGCAATGATCTCGCGCGCGGCGGGGGAAAGATAGCTCATTGGCTGTTCACCCCGCGCTGCTCCAGGATCCGCAAGGTCGCCTCGAGCGGGATATGCGACCAGGACGGCCTGTTGGTCAGTTCGTATTCGATTTCGTAAAGCGCCTTCTCCAGCAGAAAGAGGTCGAGGAGTTGGCGCGTCTGGCCTTCGTCGGCCGGCCATAGGCGAGCGTCGCCCAACGCCTCGCGGTAGCTCTCCCAATACGCGGTCGTCAGCCGGTCACCCCAGGCGCGAATTCGCTGCGCAAGCGTGGCGCGTTCCTCGGCATTGAGATTCGGGGCGCGATCGATTGCCGAGCTTGTGGCGTAATCTATGGAACGGATGAAGCCGGCCACGTCGCGCGCCGGCGCCGCCTTGCGCCGGCGTTCGTCGAGACTGCGGCGCGGCTCTCCCTCGAAATCGAGAATATAGGCATCGTCCTTGGCGATCAGGATCTGGCCGAGATGGAAATCGCCGTGATGACGAATTTTGATGCTGTCGAACGTCGCGTTCCGTCCTGCATCGATATGCTTCACGATGGCATCGCGGCGGTCGAGCAGACGCTGCGCCAATTCGGCCGTGGATTCCGGCAGGACTTTTAGGTTGCGCTCGAGCATCGAAAACACGGTCTGCGCGCGCGCGATCAGCGCGTCGGTCCAGCGTGCGACGTCGTCGGCAGAAATGGGCTCGGGCGCAAACGCAGCAATATCGCCATGGCTCGCCAACGCCAGATGGAGCTCGGCGGTCCGTCGTCCGATTTGCCGCATCCGCTGCAGCATTGAAGCAGTTTCCGATGTTTCGGTGATCGCTTCGGTCGGCAACAGCCGCTGTTCGTCGACAAGCCGGTCAAGCGACGCGCTGGTCACGGTCCAGGCATCGCCCTGGTTCTCGACGAAGGCGTGCATGACGACGAGCGCGGTGCGGTTTTCTCCCTCCACCAGCTCGACCGTGCCGAGCAGGGACGGAGCATTCTGGAAATGCGCGACATCGACCAGGAAACGCCCGATTTCGATTTCCGGATGAATTCCGGCAGTCACCCGGCGCAGAATTTTGATGACGTATTTGTTATCGACGATCACGCTGCTGTTGGACTGTTCCCGCTCGATAGCGGTGATCGTCTTGATCTCCGGCAGCGGAGTTCCGGCGAACGCGGTTGTCGGGCGAAATTCCAATTCGTGGTCTTGGTCCCCGACTGTTTCGCCAGCGTGGATTTTCGCCAGCAATGTCAGAATGAATTCGGGCTCGGCAGTGGCATCGAGCAAGGCACCCTCGCGCGGGCCGCGGCGCACCGCAGCGAGTACGGTTGCCGGACCTTTGTCGATCGCGGTGTAGCGGGTCCACCGGATCGTCAACGGCAGAAAGTAGCGGCTGGTCCCGTGAATGCCGCTCACGTCGGCAATCGCGGCGAGGAAGCGGTCGTTGCCATGTTCGATCGGAATGGCGGCAGACACCATTGTCGAGATCGGCCGGAATGCTTTGTCGGCAAACCAGCGGCGATCAGGCATGAAGCTCGGCAGAACATCGATCTCGAGCGTCCGCCGCGTCCATCCAGAAAGAGCGCTGTCCCAGCCGGGTCCAAGCACGAGCGTGGTAACCTCGCGCGGATGAACCTTTTCCGGCACGTTTTCGGCCTCTGGCAACAGCAGGAACCAGAAGAAACCGTAAGGCGGCAGCGTGACCAGGTAGGGCAATTCGCCGATGCGTGGAAAACGGGTCCGCCCGAGCATTTCCTGCGGAACGCGGCCTTTCCAGGGGCTGAGATCGAGTTCGACGGCTTGCGCGGATCGCGAAAGGTTGGCGACGCAGAGGATGGCCTCATTGTCGATCTGGCGGACATAGGTCAGCACGGCACGATTCGTCGGCCGGATGAAGGTAAGGGTGCCGCGGCCGAAGACCTTGCTCGACTTGCGAACGCCGATGAGGCGCTTCATCCAACTCAGCAGCGAGGACAGCGAACGGGTTTGCGCTTCCACATTGACGGCGGAATACCCGTAAACCGGGTCCATGATGCATGGCAGGTAGAGCTGAGCAGGGTCGCAGCGTGAAAACCCGCCATTGCGGTCGGGCGTCCACTGCATCGGGGTGCGGACACTGTTCCTGTCGCCCAGATAGATATTGTCGCCCATGCCGATTTCGTCGCCGTAATAAATGATCGGCGTGCCGGGCATCGACATCAGTATCGAGTTCATCAGCTCGATTTTGCGCCGGTCATTGTCCATGAGCGGCGCCAGGCGTCGTCGGATCCCGAGGTTGATGCGCGCGCGCGGATCGGACGCATAAGTCGACCAGAGATAATCGCGCTCCGCGTCGGTCACCATTTCGAGCGTCAGCTCGTCGTGATTACGCAGAAACATCGCCCATTGGCAATTGGGCGGGATTTCCGGCGTCTGGCGCATGATGTTGGTGATTGGGAAGCGGTCTTCCTGCGCGATCGCCATATAGATGCGCGGCATCAGTGGAAAGTGGTAGGCCATGTGGCATTCGTCGCCATTCCCGAAATACTGCTGCACGTCTTCCGGCCATTGATTGGCCTCGGCGAGCAGAACCTTGTTGGGCGCATAGGCATCGAGCTCGGCACGCAAGCGTCTGAGCACGGCGTGCGTTTCCGGCAGATTCTCGTTGTTGGTGCCCTCGCGCTCGCAAAGGTAAGGGACCGCGTCCAGACGGAATCCATCGACCCCGGTGTCGAGCCAGCGCTTCATCACCTTCAGCACCGCCCTGACAACGCGCGGATTATCGAAGTTCAGGTCGGGCTGGTGCGAAAAGAAACGATGCCAATAGTAGGCGCTGGCTTCCTGGTCCCACGTCCAGTTCGACTTCTCCGTGTCGGTGAAGATGACGCGTGTCCCCAGGTACTTCTGGTCGGTGTCGCTCCAGACGTACCAATCGCGAGCGCTTGAGCCCTTTGGACTTCGTTTGGCGCGCTTGAACCAGTCGTGCTGGTCGGAGGTGTGGTTGACGACGAGCTCGGTGACGACCCGCAGATCGCGCCGCTTTGCCTCCTGCATGAAGCGGCGGAAGTCCTTCATGCTGCCGAAGTCGGCATTGATGTCGCCGTAGTCGGAGATGTCGTAGCCGTCGTCGCGGCCCGGGCTCGGGTAAAACGGCAGCAGCCATAGCGTGGTGACCCCGAGATCGCGCAGATAATCGAGCCGCTCGGTGAGGCCCGCGAAATCGCCGATGCCGTCGCCGTTGCTGTCGTTAAATGCCTTGACGTGTAGTTGATAGACGATCGCATCCTTGAACCACAGCGCGTCGTCTGCGGCATTCTGCAAAATATCAATTTTGGGCCTGACGTTCATGGCGGCGCGCCTTACGCGTAACAACGGAACAGGATGGCAGGATCGATCGACGGATCGATCCGCAGACGGATGCCATTCCATTCGAGCAAGTGACGCTCGCCCGTCACCAGGTTCTCAATGGCGCGCACCGGACGCCTAGTGTCATCGGGGCCGATATGCTGGTCGCCGAAATGCAGCCAGAATTCGTGCGGCGTTCCGGTCAGTGCGATCGCGGCCGCAACCGCGTTGTCGCCATGAACGGATTCCTTGATAAACCCGATGACGTTGTCATCGTTCACCTGCAAGAAGCGGAGATTGGCGGTTTGCAGAAGTGCGGCGTTTTCACGGCGGATCGCGTTAATCCGCCGGAGATAGTCCTTGATGTTGCCGGGCTTGTCCCAATCCCGCGCCTTGATCTCGTATTTTTCGGAATTGAGATACTCTTCCTTGCGGGGAATCGGCTCGTGCTCGAGAAGCTCGAATCCATTGTAGATGCCGTAATTCGACGACAGGGTGGCTGCGAGCGCCGCGCGCGATTTGAAAATCCATGGCTCGCCGGTCTGCAACTGTCTCGGGAGAATATCCGGCGTCGTTACGAAGAAGTTCGGACGATAGTATTCCCGCTCGGGGTACCCGGTGAGCTCGCTGAGATAGGCCTGCAGTTCCTGCTTTTCTGTGCGCCAGGTGAAATAGGTGTAGGATTGGGAAAACCCGAGCTTCGCCAGCGCCTTCATGACTTTCGGCCGGGTGAACGCTTCCGCTAAAAAGATCACGTTCGGGTGGCGGGCCTGCACTTTGTGGATGAGCCATTCCCAGAACGGAAACGGCTTGGTGTGCGGATTGTCGACGCGAAAGATTCGCACCCCCTCGTCGACCCAGAACAGCACCACGGAGAAGAGCGCTTCCCACAGCGCGATCGGGTCCGCGCCAGTGAAGTCCGGATTGACGATGTCTTCGTATTTCTTGGGTGGATTCTCCGCAAAGCGGTTCGAGCCGTCCGGCCGGTATTGGAACCAGTCCGGATGTTGTCTCAGCCAAGGATGATCCGGCGAGCACTGAACGGCGAAATCGAGCGCGATCTCCATGCCGTGCTTGCGGCAGGCCTCGACCAGCCGGCGAAAATCGGCCAGCGTGCCGAGCTCCGGATGCACGGCATCGTGGCCGCCGTGCTCGTTGCCGATGGCGTAGAAGCTGCCGGGATCGTCGGGTCCGGCGTGCAGCGAATTGTTCTTGCCCTTCCGGTTGGTGCGGCCAATTGGATGGATCGGCGTGAGATAAATGACGTCGAATCCGAGTGCGGCGATCTCGGGCACCCGTGCGATGCAGTCGTCAAAGGTGCCGTGCTTGCCCGCGACGCGGCCCTGGCTGCGCGGCACCATTTCGTACCAGGCGCTCCCGCGCGCGCGCGCGCGGTCGGCGACCAGCGGAATCACATGGCTTCGGCTGAGGTCCGGCCGCGTGTCGCTTTTTTCCATCGCGGCCGCCAGCACATCGTCGAGAAGCACCGCCGGATCCCTGCTTGAGGCGAATTTCTGGGCGGCCGCCTCGACGACGAGTCGCGCCTCGCGCTCACGCGGCATTAGTTCGGCCAGCAGTTCGTGCCCTTCGCGCGCCACCAGTGAAACATCTTGGCCGGCCTCCTGTTTGAGGAGGAACTCCTTGCGCCAAGTCGCAAACTGATCGGTCCAAGCCTCGATTGCGAACAGGTACCAACCCGCCTCTGGAGGGGTGAAATGGCCATGCCAGCGGTCGTTGCCGTGCAGCCGCATGGATTCGCGACGCCAATCGGTGCCGCCTTCCGTCCGCCAAAGCAACGTGGCCGCGATGACGTCGCGCCCTTCGCGAAAAATGTCGGCCCACACCTCAACCGATTCGCCGGCAATGCGTTTAACGGGGTAGCGGCCACAGTCGACGCACGGGTAGATTTTTTCAATGCGGAAACGGGGGCCCGTCGGATCGGCTGTGGAGACTTCCCACGCTTCGCTGAGGGAAGAACGCCTCATGCATATGGCGGCACGCTCCGCTATGGGCTGCTTCATATTTTCTACAGTCACGGGTTTGGCCCCTTAGAAGAACCACAGAAAAAGCCGAAGGTTCCTTACTGACTATGCAATCCTGGCCGGCGGCCTCGAAAAGAAGCCCAAATGGATGATTTAACCGCAGCGGCTGAGCTTTGGGGGGTCGAATCCGGCTACCACGATGTATTCGGCGGGTGGCACTCCGCAAGCCCGGAGACCCTTGCACGGCTGACCACCGCATTGTCCGGAGGGCGAGAACGGCCGCCGCGTGTCGATACGGCGGCATGGCCCGCCGATCCCGTGCGAGCGTTCCAAGGCGATGGGCGGCGTCTTTGGGCGCTTGCCGCGCAGCTCTACGCGGTGCGCTCGCGACGCAACTGGGGACACGGCGATTTCAGCGATCTCGAGCAGCTCGTCGGTCTCGCGGCGTCTTGTGGCGCCTCCGGGATCGGCTTGAATCCGCTCCACGCACTGTTTCCGGAACGCGCCGAAGAGGCCAGCCCCTACGCACCCAACAGCCGGCTGTATCTCAATCCGCTCTATATCGACGTCGAGGCGATTTCGGAATTCCCTGGCGTCGCGGCGGCTGGACTCGACGAGGAAGTTAACGCGCTGCGCGCGTCGGACATGATCGCTTACGTCCGCGTCGCCCATGCCAAGGTCGCCGGCCTCCGTTTGGCTTACGACGGCTTCCGGACCTCCGCACCCCCACAGCGCCGCGCGGATTTCGAGGCCTATCGGCAGGAGCAAGGCGATGCGCTGATGCGTTTTGCGTCCTTTGAATGTTTGCGGGAGCACTATGCCCCCAAGCCCTGGCCGGAATGGCCGGAGCCTTGGCGCAATCCTGATCGCGCGAGCCTGCAAGGCTTTCGACAAGCGCATCGCGACAAATACGAATTCCACGAGTTCGTGCAGTGGATCGCGGACCGGCAACTGCACGCGTGCAAGGATGCCGCGCGCCGGCACGGGCTGCCGATCGGTCTCTATATCGATCTCGCGGTCGGCATCGATCCGCACGGGGCTGACGCCTGGAGCCAGCAAGGCGCGGTACTTGCGGACGTGTCGGTCGGGGCGCCGCCAGACGAATTCAATCCGGCGGGGCAGGACTGGGGGCTAGCGCCGTTCAATCCGCACGCGCTGGCTGCGAACGATTTCGAGCCGATGCGCCAATTGATGCGCGCTGCGATGCGGCATGCCGGAGCGATCCGATTGGATCATGTTCTCGGGCTCAAGCGGATCTTTATGATCCCCCACGGTTGCAGGCCCGCCGACGGTGCCTATGTCCGCTTTCCGTTCGAGCAATTGCTGCGCGTCGTCACGGAGGAGAGCAACCGCTACCGCTGCATCGTGATCGGAGAAGATCTCGGCACGGTGCCGGAAAATTTCCGCGAAATGCTGGCGCGTTGGGGCCTATGGACCTATCGGGTAATGTTGTTCGAGCGGGAGCATGACGGACGCTTTCGGCATCCTGAAGCCTATCCCGCCGAGGCGCTCGCATCATTCAACACGCACGACTTGCCGACCTTTCGCGGCTGGCTGCAAGCGCACGACCTGCGCGTGAAGCGGGCGATCGGTGTCGACCCGGGCGAAACCGATGAGGCGCGCGCAAGGTCGCAGGAAGCGCTACGCGCCATACTGTCCGAGCGCGCGTCCGAATATTCGGTGGACGATATTGCAGCGGTCGCATCGTTTCTTGCCGCCACCCCGTCGCGTCTCGTGGTGATTTCGCTCGACGATGTGCTGGGGGTTGTCGACCAGGTCAATGTCCCAGGCACCATCGACCAGCACCCGAATTGGCGCCGCAAGCTCCCGGTCGCGGTCGAGGAGGTGGAAACGCTTGACGACCTGCGCCGTGTCGCGCGTGCCTTCGCGCAAGCTGGGCGCAGTTGCGTGCCTTGATGCTTCAGGAGACAGGGACCCGCCAGATTTCGCGGGCATATTCGCGGACGGCGCGGTCGGATGAAAACCAGCCCATGCGGGCGGTGTTGAGGATGCTGACGCGCCACCAGTCGGCCGGGGATTGCCACAATCTGTCAATGGATCGTTGCGCGTCCCAATAAGCGTCGAAATCGGCGGCAACCATGAAACGATCGTAGTCCAGCAGCGACTGCACGATCGGGGCAAAACGGCTCGGGTCGTCCGGAGACAATTCGCCGGAGGCGAGGCTCTGCACCACGGCTGTCAGTCGCGGCGAAGCATCGACCGCGTCGGCTCCCTTGAATTGTGCGTGCTGTTTTTCCGCCACCTCAGCGGCGGTCATGCCGAAGATCACCACATTGTCTTCGCCGACGTGTTCGCGAATTTCGATATTCGCGCCATCCAAGGTGCCGATCGTGATGGCGCCGTTAAGCGCGAGCTTCATGTTCCCGGTGCCGGAGGCTTCCATGCCGGCGGTCGAAATCTGCTCGGACAGGTCGGCCGCCGGAATGATCTCCTCGGCGAGGCTCGCGCTGTAATTCGGCGCGAATACGACTTTGAAGCGATCACCGACGACGGGGTCGCCATTGATCACCCGGGCGACGTCGTTCGCCAGTTTGATGATCAATTTGGCGCGCTCGTAGTTCGCCGCCGCCTTGCCGGCAAAAATCTTGACCCGCGGCACGAAAATGTCGTTCGGCCGGGCGCGAATGTCCTGATAGACCGCGATGATCTCCAAGATATTCAGCAATTGCCGCTTGTATTCGTGTATGCGCTTGATGTGCACATCGAACAGCGCATGCGGCTGGATTTGGACGCCGGTCGTTGCGCGCAAAAGATTGGCCAGCCTCGACTTATTGGCCGCGCGGGCTTGTTTATAGCGCGCGACGAAATCCGTATCGTCGGCTGCGTGCTCGAGCTCTTGTAGACAACTTGGGTCGTCGAGGACGCGTTCGCCAAGGATATTGATGAGGAGGTCCGTGAGCGCGCCATTGGCTTCGTAAAGCCACCGCCGGAAGGTGATGCCATTCGTCTTGTTGACGATCCGCGTCGGTGCGGTCTTGGCGAGGTTGTGAAACACCGTCTTGCGCAATAGGTCGGTGTGGAGTTGCGAGACGCCATTGACACAATGGGACCCGAGAAATGCCAGATGGGCCATGCGCACCCGCTTCTCGCCGTTCTCGTGCACCAGCGACACGGCCGACAAGAATTCGGGATCGGCTAATCCGCGATTTTCGGTTTCCTGAAGATGAAACCAGTTGATGTGGTAGATGATCTGCAGGTGGCGCGGCAGCAGACGGCCGAACAGTTCGACGGGCCAGCTTTCGAGTGCTTCGGGCAGGAGCGTGTGGTTGGTGTAGCTCAGCGTTGCTTTTGTAATCGTCCAGGCGTCCGACCACGAGAAGTCGTGCTCGTCCACCAGAATCCGCATCAGTTCGGCGACCGCAATCGCCGGATGAGTGTCGTTGAGCTGAACCGCGGCATAGTCGGCGAGCGTTTCGAGCGAGCCGAATTCATCAAGGTGGCGGCGGGTCAGATCCTGAAGCGTGGCCGACGTGAAAAAATATTCCTGCCGGAGCCGAAGCTCCTGTCCCTCGGGGGAGGTATCGTTGGGGTAAAGAATACGTGATATCGCTTCAGCGCGCGCGCGAGCCGCCGTCGCCCCGACATAGTCGCCCTCATTGAACGCCACGAGTTGAATGGGATCGGCTGCGCGTGCGGACCACAATCGCAGCGTGTTGACGTGGCGGCCGCGCCAACCTGCAATCGGCGTGTCGTGCGGCACCGCCAGCACCCGTTCGGAGGGATACCAAACGGCGCGCGCCGTTGCATCGTCTCCGCCGAGATATTCGACCGAGCCGCCGAATCCTACGGAATACCTGGAATCGGAGCGCGCGAATTCCCATGGATTGCCGCGCGAGAGCCAGTCCTCCGGAAATTCATGCTGCCATCCGTCATGAATCTTCTGCTCAAACAGTCCATTCTCGTACCGTATGCCGTAGCCATAGGCCGGAATGCCGAGGGCCGACATACTGTCCATGAAGCACGCAGCCAGTCGTCCTAGTCCGCCGTTGCCGAGCGCAGCATCGAGTTCGACGCGGCGCAGACCGTCGAGATCCACGCCCATGCTCGCCAGCGCTCCCCGCACCGGCTCCACCAGCCGAAGATTGGTCAATGTATCGAGCAGCAAGCGGCCGATCAGAAATTCGATCGACAGGTAATAGACCCGTTTTTTCTTCAAACGCTTAGTTTCGGCGCGCGTTTCTCTCCAGATATCGACGACCCGGTCTCGCACCGCCAGCGCCGTCGCCTGATACCAATCGTTGGAGGTCGCGGATTCGGAACTCTTCCCCAAGGCATAGATGAGCTTCGATTGGATCGCGTCACGAAGCTGGATCTCGCCGGCGTGACAATCGGGCAGCGCGGACAGCGGATGCTTGCGTTTCAGTTGCGGCATATCGTCCATTTGCGGCTACCGAAGACGACAGGCTTTCAGGCGGCGTGCTTCAAGCCCTTGTCAAAATTGCAGGAGGCGAGTTCCATTTTGAGCGCACTCTCGGCGAAATAATGAACTCCGCCCCGAACAGCGCCTTATACAAAAAACCGCCGGTGTAATAGTCCGACGACGGTGCAAGGTCTTATTGTCGCACAGGCTGGATGATTCGTCTATGTGACGCCTGCGGAATTGCCGCACCATCATGGCTTTGAGCTGATTGTGCAGAAATGAGCGCCAGGTTGGTGAGGGGACTTTGGGTCGTCACGGCATGTATCTGCCGACCGTGGCTTGGCTAACTTCAATTCCGAGCTTGAGCAGTCCGCCGTGGATTCTGGGTGCACCCCAGAGCGGGTTTGCCATGCTCATCTGGCGTATCAAATCACGGGTCTGCAGGCTCATCTTGGGCCGGCCCCGATGGCCTGACCTTGATTGCCGCCGCCAGTAGAGCCGAAAGCCTTTACGATGCCATTGCACCACGGTCGTGAGCTTCACCAGCACTATGGCGGTCACGACTTGCGGCCAAATGCGGTAGAGCCACACCCAGAGCAGCCGGTCTGTGGAGAAGAGCCGAAGCCGGGCCGGCTGCTGACGCCGCAGAACTGTCACCTGATGTCGAAGGGCGATGAGCTCCAGCTCCAGGGAGGCGCGGCTACAAATACGGAAGGAGAGCAAGGAAACGAGGGCGGAAAGTATCGTGATCATGTCCGCAACGGTACAGTGGTGGTGCAAAAATCTCTAGGCTTTCTCAGCGTTTCGAATTTTGAGTATGGACAGGTAACAGCGAATGGCGCGACACGATGTTTTACCCGTGACGCCCTGGGCCACGCGACCCGAGCGAAGTCAGACCTTGTATTACCTCGCCCGCGTACGCTGCTGCGCACAAGGTCTGGCGGGTGCCCCGAACAAGGTAGAGCCGCTCCTTTTCAGTGTAGAGGCTGTTCAGAGCAGCTCTGCCGCCCAATTGGTAACCTTTTCCCGGAACGGTCCGGTTCTTGAGAGAGTTATTATCCCAGTTCGGGCCAGCCATGTGCCGAACCCGACCCATCCCTTAGTCACTAGGGTCCGGCAGGCTACCCGAGCGAGGTGGGGCCGCATTTGTTCGGTTAGGCAAACTGTTCAGGTGCGGCTCTACCGCGCCGCCTTGCGATTAGAATGATTGCAGACGGCGGAACAAACCGAAAGCTTCGAAGGTTGGCTTGACAGAAGGACAACCATCCCGGCTGTTCGCACTAAAGAGGTGCTTCCATGTGCGACTACAGTTTGCATCTCGTTACAACCCGGCCTGCAAAGGTCGCAGACAAGCTGATAACGACAAGGTTCAACATTTCTACCACCCGTGGCTTCGCCGAAGTTGGAGAACCAAACGTGGCGGTGTGTGTTCGGCCCGGTACAGAGATCGCTTTTGAGAACGACGTTGAATACTACGATGTCTGGGGCAGTTCCCTCGGCCACAAACTCGGGCAGAAAATAGCTCGCTTCCGTCAGCTCAACCAGGATCCGCTGGCGCATCACGATGCCCTGGAGTTTCCGGACGGGCAGATCGTGCTGCTGACCCGGCTGTGCGAAGGCCAGCATGCGACGGTACTGCAATTACCAGCCACTCTGCCTGCGACGAATGTGGTGGACGAGGAGAACCGCAATTCAATCGTGGCATATTCTGGCGGTCAACGTGGGAGAAGCGAAGCGTTGGCACTGATGGCCTTCCCGCTAGGGCCGGATGATTGCGCCTGATCGGCAAGCAGCGCGAAGGTCAATACGAAATAGCGCGCTGTTCCGTATCAGTACCCGACAAGACAACCGATGCCGTCAGACCATGCGGCCTCGGTTGTTTGCTGCGGGATGTCGTCGTTAGCGACCGAGCATCTTTGATCCCGATCCGAGCATGATTGGGCTTAGATCGCTTCGCGATCGCCCGAATTGCAACCTCGATTGCGATGAAAACAACGAGGCAGGCAAGAGCGGCATTCAAAATTAACTTGAGCCAACCGTTTGCGGGCAGCATGCAAGGATGAATGTACCGCCTGCAAGATCGGTTCCGTTGCCACGCGCACGATAATGTGAGAGGTGGCCACCGCGGTGAGTTGGTAGGTGTCCCGACTTCGCCGACAAGTGGACGCGCCTCCGAATACGCCGAAAGATGGTATCGATGATGGCGTCCGTGCGGGGGAGGATTATCCGAGCGAGGATATTAACCCGGACGACATTCCGTTCTAAAATCGCATTTCGGCAAACCGCGCCTGATTAATTACGAGCGGGCGCAGGAGCGGAGATGGGAGTGGGCGGTGAGGCGAGAAGATGAGTATTACGTCGCCGCTTGGATTAAGGCGGTAACGCAAATTCAAAAGTTTCTCTGGGCCTTCACTACGTGGTCGATAAGGACTGGATTTAAATTTGATTACGCTTTGTTCAAGGGAGGAACTCCGCGGGGGCATACGGAGTTTGGCTCCAGAGAGGAGTTGCGTCATGGCAGACGAAAGAGACATGGAGGAGCGCATTCGCGAACGAGCCTTTCATATTTGGACTCAAGAAGGGCGACCCGAAGGCCGGGATAAAGACCACTGGGAATTAGCCAAGGCACAGATAGCCGCAGAGGAACGGCAGGCCGCCGATCAAGGCGAGAGGGCGCCGATGCCGGCCGGCTTTGAATTTAGCAGTGGCCCAATTTAACTTTTGCGTGAGGAAACCCGTTCTGCACTCATCCGTTGTGATGGTGGGCCGATCTTAGGAGGACCGTCAGATGCGGCTCTATGTCCAGACGTGGCTTCCCTTACTGTCAATCAGTTTTACTGCTGCAATCTGCTTTGGCGTAGCGTCATTGGTTATGGGACAGGCAAAACCTCGTACTGGCCCCTTTTGAGAATGCTTGATTTGTCGCAATGCGGCCCGTGCCATCCTAAGGCTTTACCGATGTCCTCAAGACTGACGGCCGGCGATCTTCAGATCATTACCCGCGTCGCCGTATTTCGGGGACTGAAGCCGGAGACTGTCCAGCACATTATCGCGCCTGCGACAGCCGTCGTGTTGCGGCCACATGAGTTGATCATGCGACAGGACGATCCGGCGACAGCATTTTTCATCGTAATCGACGGATGGGTGAAACTTTATCGCAATAATCGGTAGTGTCCTAATTTGAAAATTCTTTCGCAAATTGGCGCAGTTCTTTGATGAGGTCGGAACCTTCAATTGGGGGCTTCCGCTTAAGTTCAGCATAGAGACCCTCAATCGCAATCGCGGCCTGATTAAGCACTTCACGTAATCTTGCTTCATTGATCATTGCCGACCCCTACTTTGACGTTTGTTCTACCAATTCCTCTAGCGACCATAGCCGATCCGTCACGTTCGCCGCCATGGCTGGCGTGATGCGCAAGGTCTTATGGACGCGCACCAGATTGTAGTGCGCGAAATGTAAGGCGAGCGCCGCCTGCAAGTTTTCGAGCTTCTTGCTGAATGCGTTGGTCAAACGGGTAAAGCGCCTCATGCTCATCCGCATGGTCAAGTTTTGACGCTCGATCATGCTGGTCGAGATAAGGCGCTTATCCGGTGAGCCGGTAATAACGGTACGTGCCGC
>Ga0097691_1000926_pt1 | contig 23245 bp, 21 predicted proteins | sample NGESurdeep072012_8_FD_72858 | JGI IMG/M metagenome (GOLD analysis project Ga0097691, IMG submission 72858) | Arctic peat soil microbial communities from Barrow, Alaska - NGEE Surface sample 210-1 deep-072012 | ecosystem: Environmental > Terrestrial > Soil > Wetlands > Peat ... | reverse complement strand
AACGCGTCGACGTGCCCGTGGTAGCAGCCGGCGAACTTGACTACCTTGGGCCGACCCGTGAACCCGCGCGCCAGCCGGACTGCCGACATCGTGGCCTCGGTGCCCGAGCTGACTAGGCGCACCAACTCTACCGGCGGCACGCGCGCGACGATCTCCTCGGCGAGCTCCACCTCGCCCGCGGTCGGCGTACCGAAGCTCGTCCCCCGGCTCGCCGCCGCCCCGACCGCCTCGACCACGGCCGGGTGCGCGTGGCCGAGGATCATCGGACCCCAGGAGCAGACCAGGTCGACGTACTCCACCCCGTCGACGTCGATCAGGTAGGGGCCACGACCGGAAGCCATGAATCGTGGCGTCCCGCCGACGGCCCGAAACGCACGGACCGGCGAGTTGACCCCACCCGGAGTCACCGCCTGCGCCCGGTCGAAAAGCGCCCGGGACGCCGGCGCGGCGTCGTCGGTCTCGGTCACGAGGAGCAATGCGTCATGAGCAGTCGTCCGTCACGGGGTAAATTCTCGCAGCCCACCCGCCGATGCCTCCGACGGGTACGGCGGCGAGACAGCTCCTCGCCAATCCGGAAGCTCGTCCGACTTGTTACCGTGGGTGACTGGACCGGGGACGTAAGTCCCTGGCATTCCCGCCAACCGCGACAGACCCTGGAGAACCGGTGGTAGTCGGCAACGCCCACCGCCGGTCGGCTCCGCTAGGAGGCGGCAGTGACCAAGGGTGCTCGAATCCATGGCTGGCGCAAGATCGCTGCGTCGACGTGGCACGCCCCATCGGATCCACAGATCTACGCCGACCTGGACATCGACGCGTCGGCGATGCTCGGCTACGTCGAGGCGGTCCGTCGCCGGACCGGCGTCAAGCTCACGGTGACGCACCTGGTCGCCAAGGCCGTCGCGCACACCTTCACGCTGTCGCCGGACCTCAACGGCCGGTTGCATCGCGGCCGGTTTGTGCCGCGCGACCGGGTGAGTGTCTTCGTCTCCCTAGGTGGTTGCACGGACCGCGGCGCAGTCACCGTGCGCGACGCGGACACCAAGTCAGTCGTGGACATCGCCCGCGAGGTGCAGCCGACAGCGGTAGCCGATACGCAGCGACCTCTTATCCAGGCCGACCGAGCCGGCCGGCTGCTCAACCGGTTGCCCCCGGCACTGCTCCGGGTCGGGCTGCGGGCCGCCGCCTGCACGGCGACCGACCTCGACCTGTACCTGCTTACGGCCGAGCGGGAGCGCCATCCGTTCGGCAGCGCAATGGTGATCACGGCCGACATGTTCGGTGTCGAGCGCACCTACGCCCCGCTGTCGCCGTACTACCAAGTTCCCTTCATGGTCCTCGTCGGCCAGGTCGCGATGCGGCCGGTCGCGGTCGAGGCCCGCATCATCGCCCGACCGATGATGACTTTGACCGTCACGCTCGACCACCGCTACGTCGACGGATTCCACGCCGCCCGGGTGATCAGTGGCATCCGGCAGTACTGCCAGCACCCACAGGCGTTCGAGTCGCCGTTGGGCGCCGCCGAAGCCATCGTGACAGCCAGGACGACGGCCAGGACGACAACCGGGACAGCCGGCTCGACGAGTGCTGGCTCATCGGTCAGGCTGCCAACTGGCACTCCGGCCGGCGCCCCGACCGGCGGCCGAGAGCCGGTCAGTGCAGCCGGCGGGACACCTCCGTCGCCCAGTACGTGAGCACAGTGCCGGCCCCGGCGCGCCGGATCGACAACAGCGTCTCCAGGATGATCCGCTCTCGGTCGACCCAGCCGTTGGCGGCGGCCGCCTCGACCATGGCGTACTCCCCGCTGACCTGGTAGGCGGCCACCGGTACGTCGACCTCGTCGGCCACCCGCCGGACGACATCGAGGTAGGCCATCGCCGGTTTGACCATGACCGCGTCCGCGCCCTCGGCCAGGTCCAGCCGTACCTCCCGCAGCGCCTCGGTGGAGTTCGCCGGGTCCTGCTGGTACGCCGCGCGGTCGCCGAACGCGGGCGCGCACTCGGCCGCGTCCCGAAACGGGCCGTAAAACGCCGAGGCGTACTTGGCCGAATAGGCCAGGATCGCCACCTGCGGGAAGCCGGCCTGGTCCAGCGCGCCCCGGATCGCGGCCACCTGACCGTCCATCATCCCGCTGGGCGCGATCACCTCCGAGCCGGCCGCCGCCTGGGCGACCGCCGCCGCGGCGTAGCGCTCCAGCGTCGCGTCGTTGTCCACCTCGCCGGCGGGAGTCAGCAAGCCGCAGTGACCGTGGTCGGTGTACTCGTCCAGGCAGCAGTCGCTCATCAGCACGGTGGGACTGTTCGGGCCGCTGCCCAACTCGTCGGAAAGGTCGCGCAGCGCCACCTGGACCACGCCGTCCGGGTCGTCGGCGCCGCTGCCCCGCGCGTCTTTGGCCGCGGGAACCCCGAACAGGATCAGCCCGCCCACGCCCGCCTCGACCGCGTCGTACGCCGCCTTGCGCAGCGAGTCGGGAGTGTGCTGGACGACACCCGGCATCGAGGCCACGGGTTGCGGCGCGGCGATCCCCTCCTTGACGAACAGCGGGAGCACCAGGTCCGCCGGCGCCAGCGTGGTCTCGGCCGCCAACCGGCGCAGTCCGGCGGTACGCCGCAGTCGCCGGGGTCGGCTCTGCGGAAACTCGGCCGGGCTGCCCCATCCCGTCCTGGACCCGGTCACGACGTGCCCCCCGCCGGAGCCCCCGCCGTACTGCTGGCCACCGCCGTACTGCTGGCCACCGCCGTACTGCTGGCCACTGGAGCCTTCTTGCGGGCGGGTCGGCGGCGCGTCTTCGACGTCGCCAACTCTCCGGTGCCGCCCGCCTCCCGCCGCTGCAGCGCGAAGGCGCCCAGCGCCTCGACCAACCCCGGAATGGACGCGGTCGGCGCCACCACGTCCACCCGCAGCCCCAGCTCCTGCGCCGTCTCGACGGTGCGCGGTCCGATCGCGGCCAGCACTGTCGACTCGTGCGGCTTGCCGGCGATGCCCACCAGGTTGCGCACGGTGGAGGAGGACGTGAACAGCACGGCGTCGAAACCGCCGCCCTTGAGCGCCTCGCGGATCTCCACTGGCGGGGGGGCCGCCCGCACCGTGCGGTACGCCGTGACGTCGTCCACCGCCCAGCCGCGCTCCTTCAGCCCGGCGACCAGGGTTTCGGTGGCGATGTCTGTCCGGGGCAGGAAGACCCGGTCGATCGGGTCGAGCTCAGGGTCGTAGTGCGCCCACTCCGCCAGCAGACCCTCGCTGGACTGCTCCCCGGAGGGCACCAGCTCGGGCCTGATTCCGACGGCCAGCAGCGCGTCCGCCGTGGCCGGCCCGAGGGCAGCCACCCGGACGCCGGCGAACGCTCGGGCGTCCAGCGCCAACTCCGCCAGCTTCTCCCAGACCGCCCGAACGGCATTGACCGAAGTGAACGCGATCCACTGGTAGCGGCCGGAGACCAGGCCCTTGATCGCCCGGTCTAAGGGGGCCGGCGTACGCGGCGGCTCCACCGAGATCGTCGGCACCTCGACCGGGGTGGCCCCCAGCGCGCGCAGCCGCGCGGACAGGGCGCCGGCCTGCTCCTTGGTCCGCGGCACCAGCACCGTCCAGCCGAACAGCGGCCGGGTCTCGAACCAGGACAGCCGTTCGCGCAGATCAACGGCCGCCCCCACCACGGTGACCGTGGATCCGCTCAGGCCGGCGCCGGTCACGTCCGCCTCCACCTGATCCAGCGTGGAGACCACCGTGCGCTGCAGCGCGGTGGTGCCCGCAGCGATGACCGCGACCGGCGTGTTGCCGGCTCGGCCCTGTTCGAGCAGCCGGGTCGCGGCCTTGCCGACCCCGCCGCAGTCGCCGAGCAGGACGACGGTACCGGTGGCGGCGCCGAGTTCCCGCCAGTCCGCGGCCTGGACCGGGTCCGCGCCGGCCGAGCAGGTGGCGCCGGCTACCGTCACGCTGCTGGCGGCGTCGGCGGCGGTGGGCGGCACCCCGGCGTACGCCGGCACCGCCAGCGCGGCGGACACCCCGGGAACCAGCTGCCACGACACCTTGGCACGGGCGAGGGCGTCGGCCTCGGCGGCTCCGGTGCCGAGCAGGAACGGGTCGCCGGGCAGCAGCCGGACGACCCGTCGACCGGCGCCGGCCAGCTCGACCAGCCTGCTAGCGACGTCTTGGTCCGTGGCCGGATCGGCGACATCGACGATTTCGGCGTCGGGCCGGCAGTGGTGCAGCACCGGCTCACACATCCGTCGGTCGGCTACGACCACGTCGGCTGCGCCGAGCAGCTCGGCGCCGCGCAAGGTCAACAGCTCAGAGTCTCCGGGGCCGGCCCCGACCAGGGCGACGGATCCCGGGCCGGTGGCCGGGCCATCGGTGCGGATGCTAGTCATGCGCTCTCCCGGCTGAAGTCGACGCTGACGTCGAGGCTGGAGTGGAGGCTGGAGTGGAGGCTGGAGCCAAAGTGGGTGCGCGACCGGCCCGCGCGGCAACCGCGGACGTTCCCCCCGACGCCAGCAGCGCAGCCGCCCCGCGGTCGAGCATTCGGGCCGCGAGCCGACGACCGAGCTCCTCGGGTGCGGCCGGCGGGCCGGTCGCGGACAGTCGGATCTCGGCCGAGCCGTCGATCGCCGTGACCACTGCCCGCAGGAAGATCTCCGGACCGTCGTCACCCTCGGCCACATCAGCGTAGGCGCCGACCGGCGCCGTACAGCCGGCTTCGAGCGTGGCGAGCAGCGCTCGCTCGGCTGCGACGGCCGCCCGGGAGTCGACGTGGTCGAGCGCCACCAGCGCCCGCAACAGGTCCTCGTCGGTGTCGTGCCCGACGCGGCACTCGACCGCGAGCGCACCCTGGGCCGGAGCCGGCAGCATCGACAGCGGGTCGAGGGTCTCGGTCACCGCACCCAGCCGTCCGAGGCGCTCCAGCCCGGCCCGAGCCAGCACGACCGCATCCAGCCGGCCGCCCGCCACCGCCGCCAGTCGGGTGTCGACGTTGCCCCGCACTCCCACGACGTCGAGTCCGAGCCCGAGCGCCCGCAGCTGGGCGGTACGCCGCGGCGACCCGGTGCCCACCCGCGCCCCCACCGGCAGTTCGCCCAGCGTCAACCCGTCCCGGGCTACCAGCGCGTCGCGGGCATCCGCCCGCGGCGGCACCGCCGCCAACCGCAAGCCGGCGGCCGGAGCCGTCGGCAGATCCTTGTAGGAGTGCACCGCCAGGTCGACCTCCCCGGCGAGCAGGGCGTCGCGGACGGCGGTGACGAAGACGCCGGTCCCACCGAGCTGGGCGATGGCGGCCGCCGAGCGATCGCCAACAGTGGTCACCGTGACCAGCTCCACCACCCGGCCGGTGCTGGCGGTGACGGCCGCCGCGACCGTCGCTGACTGCGTCCGGGCCAGCGCGCTGCCCCGGGTCCCCAGCCGCAGCGCCGGTGGCGTCACGACGCCGCCCCGAGGTCGGCGGAGCCGTCCGTCGCGGGCCAGGCCCCGCCGGCCGCGGTGTCGAGGTCCGCGGTCAGGCTGGCCTGGGACATCACCGAGGGCATAGCCGGGTTCAGGCCGAACAGCTCCCGCAGCGCGTCGGCGTAGGTGTGGCCGCCCGGAAATTCGGCCAGTTCCTGCACCCGCACCGTGGGCGCATGCAGCAGCTTGTCGACCACCCGGCGAACCGTGGTCGCAACCTCGGCGCGGGCGCGGGCGTCCAGGTCCGGCAACCGGGCGGACAGCCGGAGCAGCTCGGCGTCAACCACGTCGGCCGCCTTTGACCGCAGCGCGACCACTGTCGGAGCGACTTGAACCGCCCGCTGCCAGGCGAGGAAGACGCTGACCTCCTCGGCCACGATGCACCGCACCGCCTCCACCTCGCGACCGGCCTGCGCGGTAGCCAGGGCCGCGCGCATCGACTCCAGGTCGGTCAGCGTGACGCCCGACAGCGCGCGGACACTCGGGTCGATGTCGCGGGGCAGCGCCAGGTCGAGCAGGAACACCGGCCGCCCGGCGCGGGCGCGGATCGCCGCGGTGAGCACGTTTGCCGGCAGCGCCAGCCCGGTCGCGCCGGTGGCGGAGACCACGATGTCGGCCTCCGTAAGGGCCGCTGGCAGACCATCCAGGCCGATGGCGTGGCCGTCCAGGGTTGCCGCCAGCCGGGCGGCGTTGGCCGCGGTGCGGTTGGCCACCACGATCGACCCGGCGCCGGCGCGGCGCAGCGAGGCCCCGGCGAGCGCACCCATCGGGCCGGCGCCGATCAGCAGCACCGACCGGCCGGCGAGTGAGCCCAAAGCCGCGCTGCCCGTCTCCAGACCCAGGGCAACCAGCGAGGCTCCGGCTCGGTCGATCCCGGTTTCGGTGCGCGCTCGCTTGCCGACCCGAAGCGCATGCTGAAACATCTCGTGCAGCACCCGCCCGGTGGCCGCCTCCCGCCGGGCGACGCCGTACGCCGAGCGCAGCTGGCCGAGGATCTGCGCCTCACCGACGACCATGGAGTCCAGACCGCAGGCCACCGTGAACAGGTGCTGGACGGCCCGGTCCTCGTAGTGTACGTAGAGGTACTCGGACAGGGCCTCCAGCGGCAGTCCGCTGATCGTCGCCAACAGGTCGGAGATCTCGCCGACACCACCGTGGAACTTGTCCACGTCGGCGAAGACCTCGACCCGGTTGCAGGTGGAGAGCACGACCGCCTCTCGCACCGTGTGGCTGTCCCGCAGCGCGTGCAGCGCCTTCGGGACGTCGGCCGCCGTGATCGCCACCCGCTCGAGCACCCGGACCGGGGCGCTGTGGTGGCTCAGACCGACGACGAGGACACTCACGCGTGCACCGCCTGTCGCGGCCTGGGCGACGCGACCGGCGACCCGGTGGTCCCGGTGGACGGAACAACCGGTGGGTTGCCGACCCCTTTGCGGTGCTCATGGAAAGCCAAGATCTGCAACTCCACAGACAGGTCCACCTTGCGGACGTCGACGCCCGGCGGGACCGCAAGGGTCACCGGCGCGAAGTTCAGGATGCTGGTGACGCCAGCGGCGACCAGCTGGTCGCAGACGTCCTGCGCCGCGGCGGCCGGGGTCGTGATGACGCCGATCGACGCCCGGCGGCTGCGGACGATCTCCGCCAGATCGTCGACGTGGCGCACCGGCAAGCCGGCTACCTCCTCGCCGATGCGCTCCCGGTCAGCGTCGAACAGGCCGACCACCCGAAACCCGCGGGAGGCAAACCCGCCGTAGCCGGCGAGCGCATGTCCGAGGTTGCCCACCCCGACGAGGACAACGCACCACCGCTGAGTGAGGCCAAGCTGGTGGGAGATCTGGTAGACGAGGTACTCCACGTCGTACCCGACGCCGCGGGTGCCGTAGGTCCCCAGCTGGGACAGATCCTTGCGTACCTTGGGCGAGTTAACCCCGGCCGCCGCCGCCAATGTCTCCGAGGACACAGTTGTAGCGCCGGTCTCCGCCAACGCGTGCAGGGCTCGCAGGTAGAGCGGCAGCCGGGAGACGGTCGCCTCCGGGATCAGACGGCCCGACACTCGCCCGGCCGAGCCGGAGCGGCCGGTCCGGGGTTGCTCGGTCATGGGGCTCCTGAATCGGAGGCTGCTGCTCTGGCTGTACCGCAGGCGCTGCGATCAAGGCGCGGTACGCCGGGACGGACTCGACGCCTCCGCTGCGCTGGCAGCATCCGTCGGCAGGTTACGTGCTAGTGCACGAGCGCACAAAGTCTTCACAGCGCCGTCTTCACAGCGCCGTCTTCACAGCGCCGCCCGACCGCGGCCACGGGCGCGGTCAGCGCTCAATGCCCGCCGGCAGTCGGGTGCCAGCCACCACGCCAGGACGGGTGCCGCAGCCTGGCTTCCCAGTGCAGCCGGCAGACCGAACACCAACTGGGATGGTCGACCCCGTGCGGGCACCGCAGTGCCCCGTCGGGTCCGGCCCCGGCGGCAGCAACTCGGGCGGCGGCGGCCGTCCTCGCAGTGTCGTCAGCTCGGGCAGTTCGCGCCGAGCGGAGCGTGACATCGGTCCGGACCCGAGGGGCGATCACCGGGTGCAGCAGGATCACGCCAGGCTCCATCGGTGTGCCCGGGCAATCGGCCACCTGGCGAGGCCGAGGTGGGAACACCACCACCGAGGACCCGCTACGGTGCCGTCCAAGAGCCACGTAGGCACCACCCCTCCCGGTTGCACGCCAGCGCTGAGCCGGCCGCCCGGTTGCGATGCCTTGACGTTAGGTATGACGCCTGCGGTTAAGCAGAGTCCAAGGTCCTGATCGGCGCTCCCAGGCGGCCCAACTCGGCTCAGCCAGCCCGGCGGGCCGGGTCCGGTCGGGCGGGCTAGCTAGCGCTAGCTGCTAGCCGTGGTCAGCCGGCCCGACCGGCGCGCAGGGCGGCCCGCAGCCGGTCGTCCGAAAGCCGCCAGCAGTCGTGCTCGACGCCGTCGATCAGGGTAACGGGGATCCACTCGGCGTACCGGCGCAGGTCCTCGGGGCTCGCCGTGATGTCGCGCTCCACCCAGGTCACGCCGAGCTCGTCGGCGACCCGGCGCAGCACCTCGCGGGCCTGGCTGCACAGGTGACAACCTGGCCGCGTGAGCAGCTCGACTCGCGGCGCCGCGCCGACCGTCACGCCGGACCGCCGGGAGCCGGCCGGCCGCTCCAGCCGTCGAGGGTCGCGGCACCGCCCCAGTGGGGAGCCGCCAGCACGGTCTGCGGCAGCGGAGCCGGCGGCGGCACCGGAGGCAACCTGCGCCGTACTCGCTCGGCTTGGCGCCGGGCTCGCTCCGCCCGGCGCCACTCCTGCTCACCCATCCGGTGCCGACCCACCCGACGCAGCGTCTGCCGGAACCCGGCGTACATCACCCCGACGCCGACGGCCAGCACGACCGGCTGCAACCCGGGTACGCCGAGCCCGGCCGCAGTGCCGGCACCGGCGGCCACCAGCACCCCGAGGCCAATCAGGCAGGCCCCGGCGAACCGCGACCGGGCGGCCAGCCCCTGCCCACGAGCGCGAACGCCCGAAACCACGACCCCGCCCACGACCGCAAGCGTGCCGGCGATGTTCGATGTGGCCACCAGCCCCCGAGACAGCGGGGCGAACAGGACACTGCCATCCGGTACGGCGAACCCGCCCGGTACCGGCGCACGCAGCGGTTGTACCGCGACCACCAGTGCCGCCGGCACCAATAGCAGCGCCAGTCCCAGGCCAGCCGAACGGGTCAGCCGGGGACTGCCGAGCAACTCGACCTCGCCCAGACCCAGCCACGGCGCGGCGAGCAGAGCGCCGAAGACGTAGTACACCCGCACCACCGGTTCGTCGAAGCCAACCGCGGCGCCGTAGGCGAGGGCTCCGATGCCAGTGGAGAAGGCGGCCAACGCGATGGTCCAGGACCGTAGGAACGGCCGACGCGACGTGCGCCAGCGCCGAGCCAGGGCGACGGTGAACCCCACCGACACGACGGTGCCCAGCATCGCCAGCCAGGCAGCAGCACGCACGGGGGCATTGTCTCCCGGACGCGCGAGCCCTGCTGTACCCCCGGTACGCCGCCTCCTCAGCCCGACGAACCGGCCAGTCCGCCGGCGCCCGGCCGCAGCTCCCGGTAGTTCGCCAGGGCCTGGGCGAAGACCTGCGCGGGCAGCGTGCCACCCATCACCGTGCCGACGCCCTCGACGTTGCGCATGGAGTTGGGCTGCCCGCTCGGCAGTGACTCGCTGTTGTAGCCCATCCAGGTGACCAGACACAGCTCGGGCGTGCAGCCGGCGAACCAGGCATTGGTGAAGTCGTCGGTGGTCCCGGTCTTGCCGTACACGGGGAAGTCCTGCCGGGCCGCCGTACCGGTGCCCCGGTCTACCACGCCGCGGAGCACATCGCGGACGGTGTCCGCGACGTCAGCGGGCAGTGCCTGCTGCCCGGCCGGGGCGGCTGGCTCTTCGCGCACGATGTCGCCGGCGTCGGCACCCCCACTGCCGCCGCTGCGGATCGCCAGCACCGTGCGCGGATCATGTCGGACGCCGTGGTTGACCAAGGTGGAGTACGCCGTGGCGACCGAGATCGGCGTCACCTCGACGCCCAGGGAGTTGGCCAGGTTGGTCTTCAGGTTGGCCGGCGGCGCCAGCCCGGCGGCCCCGGCGGCGTCCATCACCTTGCGCAGGCCGACGTCTCTGGCCAGCGGCGCGTACACCGTGTTGACCGACAGCTCCATCGCCGTACGCAGGCTGTAGGTGCCGACCTCCTCCGGCTCGGCGTTGCATGGCCGATAGGGGTTCGGCGTACCGCCCGGGTTCGGGATGGTGATGCACTGTGGGGCGTCGTACCGGTCGTTGACCGACGCGCCGTTCTCCAGTGCCGCCGCCAGCGTGAACGGCTTGATCACCGAACCGGTGGAGCGGGCGGCCTGGGTGGCCAGGTTGAAGCCGTTGCGGCTGTAGCCGCCGTCGCGCTTGGTGGTAAGCGCCTTGATGTCGCCGCTGCGAGGGTCGATCGCGATGGCCGCCACCTGCGGGTCCGTGGGCTTGGGCACGACGTCGGCGACCGCCTGCACCAGGGCCTTCTGCAGGTCGCTGTCCAGCGTGGTGGTCACCCGCAGGCCGCCCCGGAACAGCTGCTGGTCGCCGAGGTCGCGCCGCAGCTGGGTCTCGACCAGGTCGCGGAACTCGGGCGCGATCGTGGTCTCCGGCTGGGCCTTCTCCACCTTGAGCACAGGGGGCACTCGGTAGGCATCCGACGCCTCCTGGACGGTGAGGTAGTGGTTCGCGACCATCCGGTTCAGCGTGTACAGCTGCCGGGACCGGGCCGCCTCGAAGTTGGTGGCCGGGTTCCAGGCCGACGGCGCCGGCGCGATCCCGGCGAGCATCGCCGCCTGCGCCCGCGACACCTGCTGGATGGGGACGCCGAAGTAGTACTTGGCCGCGGCTTGCACGCCGTACAGACCGTTGCCGAGGTAGAGGGTGTTGAGGTACTGAGTGAGGATGTCGTCCTTGCTCATCCGCTGTTCGAGCCGGACCGCAATCGCCGCCTCCCGCAGCTTGCGCAGTGGGGTGCGTTCCGATCCGACGTAGACGTTCTTGACGTACTGCTGGGTGATGGTGGAGCCACCCTGCGTCGTCGAGCCGGTGACGTCGCGGACCAGCGCCCGGGCAATCGCCCGCGGATCGACGCCCGCGTGGTCGAAGAAGTGCTCGTCCTCGGCGCTGACGATGGCCTGACGCATCACCACCGGGAGGTCTTCGCCGGACACCTCTTCCTGGGTCTGTGGCGGCCGGATGGTCGCGATCAGCTGGCCTGCCCCGTCCAAGATGAGTGCGGCCTTCGTCGGCGGCGGCACCGTGAGATCGACAGGCGCGGTGAACAAGCCGACGCCGAAGGCCCCAACGCCCACCGTGAGCAAGATCACGGTCCACAGCACAATTCGGCGAAGCCGCCGCCGCGGTCGGTGCCGACCCGCTAGGTGGCTTCCGCCCCGGTGAACTTCGCCGCCTGCACTGCCCTGGCTCGTTCGGCGGTCGCCCGCGGGTCGGACGACGACCGGAGGGGCTGACACGGATTGAAGAATAGGCCGGTATGTCGCGCCCGCCCATGCGACCGGCGGTTGACGGCCACAACGGGCGGCCAATCAGCTGGCCTTCTCACCCGACGAGGACCCGGTCGGCACGGCACGGATTCGGGCCGCCACTTGGGCCGGCCGGTCGCGAGGTTGCGGTCATCGCCGCCAGGGCCGCGCCGCTTCACCGGCCTACGGCATCGATTCGGGCTGCGACACGCCGTACGGCGATGCCGTCAGCGGGTGAAGCTGTGGCCCTGCGCCGCTTCACCCGCCTACGGCATCGATTCGGGCTGCGACACGCCGTACCAGCTATGCCGTCAGCGGGTGAAGCTGTGGCCCTGCGCCGCTTCACCGGCCTACGGCATCGATTCGGGCTGCGACACGCCGTACGGCGATGCCGTCAGCGGGTGAAGCTGTGGGCGGCGGTGGCCGCAGGCGGCTCCGGCGGCGCAGACGGTACGGCGGTCAGCTCAGCGAGCGCTGCGCGACGGGCCCACGTAGTCGCGCAGCCAGTCGTTCAGCGGACCGAGCTGCCGCCAGCCGGCCCCCACCAGATCCCCTCGTGGCCGGGTGTGCAGCCGCTCGTCCGGCGGGTAGCCACGGCTGGCGGTCAGTGACTTGTAGCGCAGCAGGTCGCCCCACGGGTGGGTGTCGTCCCACTCCCACGGCGCGCCGAGCGTGATTGAAAGCCCGATGCGGTGGGAGCTCCACACCGAAATGCTTCGCCGGGGCGGGTGGTTCTGGCTTGCTCCCGCTTCCGGCCAGGCTGCGACGGACCAACGGCAGGAGCCCGGTATGCCGCTGCGCCCTTGGCCAGTGCCGCGGCGCCGGCCCGCTGCCTCCCGGTACGCCGAGCGGTACCGCAACCCGGGGGCACTCCCGCTTCGGGGGCAGTTTACAGCGCTGCGCCGCAAGCGCCAGCCGCGCCGACCGGGCTGGGTGCTGTCGGACCGAGCGCCGTGGCGCCCCGCTCGGGCACCTTTGTGCCTGTAACACCACCGTTGGTTCCGCGGTTGCCGGCGGCGGGAACGGTCGCTGTGCCGACACCAGGGGCCAGACCAGGTACGCCCACCACGCCAGTGACCGGGCTCGTCGGCGCAGCGACTGGCGCGGTCGGTGGGGCTGTCGCGCCAGTGACCACGACGGTCGCGCCCGTAACTGCGCCGGTGACTGGGGTCACCGCTCCCGTCCCGGTCACTGGGGTCACCGCTCCCGTCGCGGTCACTGGGGTTACCGCTCAGCCGAATGCCGTCACCGCGCCCGTCAGCACTGTCGCCGCGCCACTCGGCACCCCCACAACCCCCGTCAGTACGACCACGACGCCCCCCACCCCCCCGCTCCGGTCACCACCACCACTGCACCCGCAACGAGCAGCATTGGAGCCGGGAAGTTGCCGAGCTGACTTCGATACGCTGGGGTGGAATCGGCCGGCGCGAGGAGACGCAGTTGGCTCCGCTTCGCGGGCTGTTGCCCCGTCGCAGTCGGAAGGACGGCGTCAGCGCCGTGCTGGCTGGGGCGGCTTCGGCGGCGGCGGCAGAGGTGGAGGCGGACCTGGCCGCTCCGGTCGATCGGACGGCTGCCGCGTTCTTCGATGTCGACAACACCGTCATGCAGGGTGCGTCGATCTACTACTTCGCCAAGGGACTGGCGGCGCGCAAGTTCTTTACGTCCACGGATCTGGCTCGCTTCGCCTGGCGGGAGGTGCGGTTCAGGGTCAGCGGCGAGAGCGTGCAGCACATGGCCAAAGCGCGCGAGGCTGCCCTGGCCTTCGTGGCCGGTCACGACGTCGAGGAAGTCGTCGCGCTCTGCGAAGATATCTACGACGAGATGATGGCTGAGCGCATCTGGTCAGGCACCCGGGCGCTGGCCGAGCAGCATCTCGCCGGCGGTCAACGAGTATGGCTGGTCACCGCGACGCCGGTGGAGCTCGCGCGCATCATCTCCAGCCGGCTGACCCTGACCGGCGCCCTCGGCACGGTTTCCGAGGTGGAGAACGGCATCTACACCGGCCGGCTCATCGGCGAGCCACTGCACGGGCCGGCGAAGGCGGAGGCCATCCGGGCGCTCGCCGAACGCGAAGGCCTCGAACTCGCCCGCTGCTCGGCGTACAGCGACTCCATGAACGACCTGCCCATGTTGGAGCTCGTCGGCCATCCGACGGCAATCAACCCGGACCCGGACTTGGCCGCCGAGGCCCGCCGCCGCGAATGGCCAATTCGCGACTACCGCACCGGCCGCAAGGTCGCCAGGATCGGCATCCCGGCAGCCGCCGGCGTTGGCGCCCTCAGCGGGGCCGCCGCCGCCGCGGTCACGATCACCCGGCGTACCCGATCAGCGACTCGCTGAACCGGTTTTCGGCCCGGCGGTCAGAAGAACACCGACCGGCGCTGCAGGAGCAGTCGGTAGAGGGTCTGCTGGATCGTCTCTCGCACCTGGTCGGTGACGCCGAAGACGAGCATCGGGTCGTCGGCGGCGCCCGGTCCGAACTGCGCCGTCTCGATCGGCTCGCCGAACTCGATGATCCACTTCGACGGCAGCGGTATGGCGCCGAGCGGGCCGAGCAGCGGAAACGTCGGGGTGATCGGCAGGTACGGCAGTCCGAGGATGCGCGCCACCGTCTTGAGGTTCGCGATCATCGGGTAGATTTCCTCGGCCCCGATGATCGAACACGGGATGATCGGTACGCCGGTACGCAGCGCTGCGGAGACGAAACCGCCGCGACCGAACCGCTGCAGCTTGTACCGCTCGCTGAACGGCTTGCCGATCCCCTTGAATCCTTCCGGCCAGACTCCACACAGGTGGCCAGAGCCCAGCAGTCGCTCGGCGTCGGCGTGACACGCGAGCGTGTTGCCCCCCTTTCGAGCCACCGGCCCGATCCCGGGAAGGCGGAACACCAGATCGGCACCGAGCATGCGCAGGTGCCGGTGCGCCGGGTGGTGGTCCAGCAAGGTCAGCTGCGTCATCATCGCGTCGAGCGGGATGGTGCCGGAGTGGTTCGCAACTAGCAGCGCTGCCCCGGTGTCCGGCACGTTCTCCAGCCCGCGGGTCTCCACCCGGAAGTAGTGCGCAAACAGCGGCCGTAGCGGCGCCATCAACACGTGCTCGGTTAGGTCGGCGTCGAAGCCGAACTCGTCCACCTCGTAATCACCGGTGATCCGCCGCCGCAGGAACGCCAGCGCGCCGGCGACCTTGCGCTCCCACTCCGCCGGCTCCGCGACGTCAGCGGGGTGGTCCGAGACCGGCCCACGCTCGTCCGTTTCGACTGCGGTCATCGACCGGTGCTCGGCGCAGAACCCCGTCGACTCGGCCACCGCCCGGCAGCGCACCCCGTCGACTCCGGTGGCTTTGCAGCGGGCCGATCCACGTCGGGGGCCGGTCGAGGGAAGCGTCGGGGCCGGTATGCCGGCGGCGGGCGTGACCGGCTCCGGCGTGACCGGCTTCGGCGTGACCGGCTTCGGCGTGGACCGCTTCGGCTTGGCGGCGGCCGGCTTGGCGGCGGCCGGCACCCGCGCCGCCCGAGCCCGTCCCGCCGAGGTCTGCTTCGGCTTGGCGGTGGCCGGCGCCCGAACCGCGCGCGGACCGATCGAAATGATCTCGGCGTCAGGCACGGCCAGGCCTCCTCGTCAGCGCGCCGAGCAGCGTCTGCTCGGTCCGTTTCACAACGTCAGGGTTGATCACCTTGTGCAGTCCCCGGCCGCGCACGAAGTCGTCGAACGCCGACATCGTGGTGTACGCCGGGGAGTAGCCGAACTGCTCGCGCAGCCGCCGGATGTCCACGGCCCGACCGTGCTCCAGGAAGTGCAGCTGCTCGACCGAGTAGTCGACCAGACCGGCGCGCCGGAACACCCGCCCGACCAGCGCCACCGCCGGCGACGGGACCGGAACGGACGGGCGCCCCGCGCGCCGGGCCGCCTGCGAGAGCAACAGGACACCCGCGCCGCCGACGTTGTAGATGCCCGGGTGGTCCTCCAGCGTCGCCCGCCGCAGCACCTCGATCCCGTCGTCCTCATGGCAGAACTGCAGCCGGGGGTCGTAGCCCAGCACCGCCGGCACCACCGGCAGGGAGAAGTACCGGGTCAGCGGGGTCTCGATCCGCGGGCCGATAAAGTTGGTGAACCGCAGCACCGTCAGCGTGACGTCGGGCCGGCGCCGGCCGAAGCCACGCACGTAGCCCTCGACCTCGACTGCGTCCTTGGCGTAGCCGGTCCGCGGCAGCTCGCGGGGCTCGGTGTCCTCGGTGAACAGCGCCGGGTCCCGCGGCGAGGACCCGTACACCGAGGTGGTGGACTTCACCACCAGCCTGCTCATGCTCGGCGCCTTCTGGCAGGCGGCCAGTAGTTGCATGGTGCCGATAACGTTGATCTCTTTCATCGTCGACCGGCCGCCGGCGCCCAGCGGAGTGGCGATCACGTTCATGTGCACCACGGTGTCGACCGAGGCGGCCGCAAGCACCTTGGCGATCAGAGGGTTGCGGATGTCAGCCCGGAGGAACTCCGTGCGCCCGAGGTCCCCCTTGGGCGGGACGGTGTCCACGCCGACGACCCGCTCGATCTCCGGGTCGGCCTGCAGCAAGGCGGCGATGCGCCCGCCCAGGTACCGAGATACGCCGGTGACGAGAACGACGCGAGGACGCATCCGAGGACTTTCCGTCTAGTCGCGTACTGGTCGCGTACGGCAGCGGGGTGCGGCCGGTTGGCCCGATCCTAGCCGGGCCGCAGATACCTACTTCTTGTTGCGGCGCTGCACCCGGGTCTTCTTCAGCAGCTTGCGGTGCTTCTTCTTCGCCATGCGCTTGCGCCGCTTCTTGATAACCGAGCCCACAGTCCTACCTACTCCTCGGGTGGTGCGTTCCGGCGCGGCGGAAGCGAACCCCGGCGCGCTCTCGCCCGCTGCACTGCCGGTGGGTGCCCGGCCTTGGTCCGCAGCCTACCGGCTATCCGCAACGCCACAGCGCGTCGAGCAAGTAGGCCGTCACCGGAGCGTACAAATGCGGCAGCACGTTGTCGTCCAGCGGCACGCTCACCGCCACGGTGCCCTCCGCCTCGGCGACGAACAGCACCGGGTCGTTGCAGTCGGCGTACCCGACGGCTTCTATCCCGGCCTGACCGGCCGCGCCAGCCCAGCCGTGGTCGGCTACGACCAGGTCCGGCCACGGTTCGCCGGCCTCGTCCAGCGCGCCCAGCATCGCCTCCATCGGCTGCGGCGAGTGGGTGTGCCGCAGCTCCCCGCGGTCGCTGACCATGGCCACGTGGCCGACGTGGCGGATCTCGCGATAGCCGCCGTCCCGCGTGGTGAACGACCAGCCCGGCGCCGGCGCGAGCAGCGTGCAGCCGCGGCGCTGCAGGACCATCGCCACCTCCAGGTGGATGGCGAAGATCCCAGCCGGGTGGCCGGTCGCGACCAGCACCCGCTCGTGCCGCTCGGCGGCGACCACCAGCCGGTCGCGCAGCGCGTCCAGCCGGTCCAGGGTGCGGTCCGGGTCGATGGTGTCGACGCCGTGCCGGTACGCCGGGTCCGGGCACACCCCGACCCGCTCGGCCATCAGCGCGAGCACGTCCGCCCGAGTCCACGCGCCGCGCGGGGAGATGCCGAACAGGTAGCTGGGATGCCGGTCGGCCATCAACCCGTAGTTGCGCAGGTTGTTGTCCCGCGGGGTGTCCACCTCGCCGGCGATCCGGCTCGCCACCAGGTGGGCGCGTAGCTCGTCCCGGCTCGGCGTACTCACATTCCCAGGGTAGTCAGGCCGGCGGCCTCCAGCCGGATTGCCTTGACGCGCTCGGCGGCCGCATCGACCGTGTCGTCGGGCAGCGGCGGCAGCTCCCCCACCACCCAACCAAGCAGCATGTCGGCCAAGGCCGGGTTGAGGGCGAGCACCGGTCCATGCAGGTAAGTGCCGACCACGTGTCCGGAGATCACGCCCTCGGCCCGGTCCGCGGTGCCGTTGCCGATGCCGACCCGCACGGTGCCCAGGGGCAGCGCGTGCCCGCGCAGCGTGGTGAGGCCGCCGTGGTTTTCGAACCCCACCAGCATGGGCAGGTTCAGGCTCCGTCGTGGCTCGACCACCGCCTCCCCCACCGCACGCTTGTGTTGCTGGTCCCGGGGCGGCCGACCCGTCTCGATATCGAGCAAGCCAACCCCTTCGGCGTACCGGCCCTCCCCGGTAGCGAAGGACCGCCCGAGCACCTGCAGCCCGGCGCACACGGCCAGGACGACCGCGCCGCCCTCCACCGCGGCGGTCAGCCGGCCGCCCTCGGCCAGGTCGCGGGCAACGTGGCGCTGCGGGTCGTCCTCGCCGCCGCCGAGCAGGTAGATCTCACACGTCGGCAGCGGCGCGCGCGGCGCGACGGTCACCACCTCGGCCGCGATCCCGCGCCAGCGCAGCCGCTGCGCGAGCACCGTGGCGTTGCCGTTGTCGCCGTAGGTCCCGAGCAGCTCCGGATAGAGCAGTGCAATGGCAACGCTCGAGTCGCTCACTGGTGCCCGCTCACTGGTGCCACCGTCCCGCGCAGCGCCTGGAAGGCCGTGTAGTTGGCCACCACATCGAGGTCTGGGTCGTCCGCCCCGGCCGCCGGGTGCTGGTCTCGCCGCCTCTTGGCGGTGCGCAAGGCCGCATCGGTGCCCGGCACCAGCTCGTGGTCCACCTCGGCGTACGCCAGTCGCAGCGCCAGGTCGGCACCCCGCTCGCCGGTCACGACGACGTGCCGCCCGCGGAGCTTCTCGAACGGCACGTCCCACAACCAGGAGGTGTCCCGGCCGTCCGCGGTCCGGGCGTTGATGGCCAGCACCAGCGGGCGGTCGGCCTCGGCCAACATGTCGAAGATCTCCACCCAGCCGGCCGGGTTCTTGGCCAGGAACAACCGGTACGTCGCCTCCGGCCGGCGATGCACGGCGTACCGGCCACCGACGCCGGTCACCGCGCGCATCGCTGCCAAGGCATCGGCCGGCGCGATGCCGAGGACGTCCGCCGCCGCGGTGGCCAGCGCGGCGTTGCCCCGGTTGGCCCGGCCGGGCAGCGCCAGCTCGACCGGCAGCCGCTCACCGCGGACGTCGATCTCGCCGTCGCGCAGGGCCACCTCCGGCTCGGGTCGGCGCAGCGGGCACTCCTCGCACGCCCAGGACTCGGCGGCGAAGGTCAGCAGGCCGCCGCAGGACGGGCAGATGGCGGCGTCGGAGCGCCAGGCCAGTCCGGCACCCACCCAGACCACTCGACCGGCCGGCATCGCGGCCCAGGTGACGAGGGGGTCATCGGCGTTGGCGATCACCACCGGCCGCTCGGTCGCGCCCACCAGCATGGCCCGCCAGGCCGCGACGATGCGCCGGGTCTCGGCCATCCGGTCCAGCTGGTCACGGCTGAGGTTCAGCAGAACGATGGTGCGCGGCGCCACCGCGGCCACCACCTGCGGCAGGTAGACCTCGTCCACCTCCAGCACCGCCGGCCGGTCGCGCGGCACGCCGCTCAGCGCGACGACGTGACCCTCGGGCATGTTGGCGCCGCCGGCATTGCTGGCGACCGGTCCGCGGGTCGCCAGCGCCGCCACCAGCAGCCGGGTCGTGGTGGTCTTGCCGTTGGTGCCGGAAACGCAGGCGACCACCCGGTCGGCGGCCAGCTCGGCCAGTAGCCCGGGCTGCAGCTCGAGTGCGATCCGGCCGCCGATCACCTCGCCCGAGCCGCGGCGCAGCAGCCGCGAGGACTGGGACGCCGCGGTGCCGGCGAGCACCGCGAGACTGCTTCGAACCCCCATCGCAACCGCCCTAACTCTGGTCTCGGGCCAGCTCGCGGCTGCGGTACCAAGCCGCCTCCAGCGCCTCCAGGATGGCCGAGCGCACGCCGTGGCGCTCCAGCTCGCGGATGGCGCTGATCGTCGTACCGCCCGGAGAGGTGACCGCCTCCCGCAGCTGCACCGGGTGCTCGCCGGAGTCGCGCAGCATCACCGCCGAGCCGATCGCGGTCTGCACGATCAGCTCGGCCGCGGTCGCCCGCGGCAGGCCGAGCAGGATGCCGGCGTCGATCATCGCCTCGACCAGGAAGAAGAAGTACGCCGGGCCGCTGCCGGACAGCGCCGTCACCGCGTCCTGCTGCGACTCCGGCACGCGCAACACCTTGCCGACCGGGCGCAGGATCGCCTCGGTGTGGGCCAAATGCTCCTCGGTGGCGTGGGTGCCGGCGCTGATGGCGGACATCGCCTCGTCGACGAAGACCGGAGTGTTGCTCATCACCCGCACCACCGGGACGCCGGGCGCGAGCCGACGCTCGATCGCGGCGGTGGGGATGCCGGCGGCGATCGAGATCACTAGGCGGTCGGCCGGTACGGCGTCGGCGAGCTCGGCCAGCAGCGTGGACATGTCCTGCGGTTTGACCGCGATCACCAGCGTGTCGGCGGTCTTGGCGGCCTCGACCGCGGGTACTGCCCTGACCCCGTACCGCTCGACCAGCTCCTCGGCCCGGGCCTGGTGGCGCTCGCTGACCAGCACGGACGCGGGCCGCCGGCCGGCTCGCAGCATCCCGGACAGCAACGCCTCGCCCATCCGGCCGCCGCCGAGTACGGCGATCGTCTCGGCCGGCTGTCCTTGAGCCCCCGCGGAGGTCACGACCGGGTCACCAGCGCCCGCAGGAAAAACGCCACGTTGGCCGGGCGCTCGGCCAGGCGACGCATGAGGTATCCGTACCACTCTTGGCCGTAGGGCACATAGACCCGGACCGTGTGGCCCTGCTCGGCCAGCCGGCGCTGCTCGTCCGGGCGAATCCCGTAGAGCAGCTGGTACTCGAAGTCACCCGGAGTGCGGCCGGCCTTGCGGGCCAGCATGCCCGCGATCTCGATCAGCACCGGGTCGTGGGTGGCCACCATCGGGTACCCGGGCCCGGCCATCAGGATCCGCAGGCAGCGCACGTAGGAGCGGCGGACCTCCACCGGTTCCTGATAGGCCACCGACTCGGGCCCGGTGTAGGCGCCCTTGCACAGCCGCACCCGCGACCCCGCGGTGGCCAGCGCCCGGCAGTGCTCGGCCGAGCGCCGCAGGTAGCTCTGGATGACCGCACCGGTGCCCGGGTAGTCCACGCGCAGCTCGGCGAGCACGGCCAGGGTGGTTTCGGTGGTGGTGTAGTCCTCCATGTCGACCGTCACCGCGGTGCCGACTGCGCCGGCGCTCTCGCAGACGGCCCGGGCGTTGTCCAACGCGAGCTGCCGGTCCAGCCCCATGCCGAGCGCGGAAAGCTTGACTGACACCTCGGCGCCCGCGGTCAGTCCGGCGTCCGCGAGCCGGCCGAGCAGCGTGCGGTAGGCCTTGGTCTGGGCGTCGGCCCGGCCGCCGTCGGTGGTGTCCTCGCCCAGGTGGTCCAGCGAAATCGTCAAGCCGTCGTCGTACAGCCGGCGAGCGACCGCCACGGCGTCGTCGACCGTCGCTCCAGCGACGAACCGCTGGACGAGATCGCGAGACACCGGTGCGGTGGCGACCAACGACTTGACCCTGTCGTTGGCGGCAGCGGACAAAAGCACGCGGCTCAGCACGCCGCCAAGGCTACGACTTGCTCAGGCGGTCCGACGGCGCAGGGTCGCCGCGCCGAGGCCCAAAGCCGCGACGATGCACCCGAGCACAATGCCCAGGTCGGCGAGCACGGCACCCGGCACGCCGGGGGTGGAGGTCACCCGGGTCAGGCCGTCGATGGCGTAGGACAGCGGCAAGGCATTGGAGACCCAGCGCAGCACCGTCTGCATCTGCCCGCGCGGCAGCAGCAGGCCGCACAACAGCAGCTGCGGCAGGATCACCGCCGGCATGAACTGCACCGCCTGGAACTCGCTCGCCGCGAACGCGCTGACGAACAGGCCCAGGGCGGTGCCCAACACGGCGTTGGCGACCGCCAGCACCAGGATCAGCCACGCCGGTCCGGCCACGTGCAGGCCGAGCGGACCCAGCGCGACGGCGGTGGCGATCGCCACCTGCAGCACCGCGAAGGCCCCGAACGCCAGCGCGTAGCCGAGCAACAGGTCGAGCTTGGCCAGCGGCATGGTCAACAGCCGCTCCAAGGTCCCCGAGGTGCGCTCCCGCAGCGTGGCGATGCTGGTCACCAGGAACATCGTGATCAGCGGGAAGACGCCCAGCAGCGGCGCGCCGATCCGGTCGAAGATCTGCGGCTTCCCGTCGTATACCAGGCGCAGCAGCGTCACCAGCACGACCGGTACGACGAGTAGCAGCCCGATCGTGCGCGGGTCGTGGCGCAGTTGGCGCAGTACCCGACCTGCGGTGGCCAGCGTGATCCGCGGGTTCATGCCGAGGCTCCCTCGCGCTCGCGCGCGGCGTCGATCAGCCGCAGGAAGGCCGTCTCGATGTCGTCCGCGCCGGTCTGCCGGAGCAGGCCGGCTGGGGTGTCCTCGGCCAGGAACCGCCCGGTGCGCATCAGGAACAGCCGGTTGCATCGGGTGGCCTCGTCCATCACGTGGCTGGAAACGAAGATCGTGATGCCGGCGTCGGCCAACCGGTGGAACAGCGCCCACAGGTCCCGGCGCAGCACCGGGTCCAGGCCGACGGTGGGCTCGTCGAGCACCAGCACCTCCGGGGCGCCGAGCAGCGCGCTGGCCAGCGACACCCGGGCCAGCTGACCGCCAGAGAGCGATCCGACCAGTTGGTTCGCCTGCGGGGCCAGGTCGACGTCGGCCAGCGCCCGGTCGACGTCGGACGCCGGGGCGTGCAGGACGGCGGCGAAGTAGCGCAGGTTCTCGGCGACCGTGAGGTCGGCGTAGACCGCCGACGCCTGGGAGCGGTAGCCGACCCGGCCGCGCAGCGGCGCCGACCCGGCCGGCATTCCGAGCACCTGGACCGAGCCGCCGGCGATCCGCTGTACGCCGACGATCGCCCGCATCAGCGTGGTCTTGCCGCAGCCGCTCGGTCCGAGCAGCCCCGTCACCGTGCCGGGTTGGACCGAGCAGGAGACGCCGGGCAGAACCTCGATGCCGCCGCGGACCACCAGCAACCCGTCGACGACCACCGTCCCGCCCGTGCCCGTCACCGCCCCGGCCGTCTCCGACACCGTCCCGCCCGTCTCCGTCACCGCCCCGCCTACCTTCGAAACCGCCCCGCCCGTCTCCGTCACCGCCCCGCCTACCTTCGAAACCGCCACCTTCGAACTCACCATGTGATGAAATATAGGCCCGACTGGACCACCTGCCAAGCCCCGTCAGCCGCATCATCCGCCGCGATCCCCCCGGCCCCCGTCACGACCCCCGGTCACGCCTCCCGTCGCGATTGTGGTGCGCTCAGTGCTTGGTTGTACGGCGTGTCGCGGGCGCTAGCAAGCACCACGATCACCATCGAGGCTGCGCTCCCGCGATCGTGGTGCGCGCAGCGCACGGTCGTACGGCGTGTCGCGGGCACCCGCCGGACCACGATCGCTGGCCGGCGGCCGGCGGCGGCGGCTGGCGGCTGGCGCGACACAGCACTGGCGGCACCACGATCACCGAGCGGCACCGCCTGGCGGCTAGCGGCTAGCGGCTAGCGCGACGCAGCTATGCACGGTCAGGCCAGATCACCGGTCAGGTACCGGGCCACCGTGGGCGTCAGCGCCGCGATCATCGTCTCGACGTCCGCGGACGCGAGCGGCTCTACCGCCAGCACATAGCGCACCACCGCCAGCCCGACCAGCTGGGAGCCGACCAGACTCGCCCGCAGCCCGGCATCCGGCACGCCCAGCTGGGCAGCCACTCGCTCGAGCAGCGCCTCACGGACGAAGCCGGTAAGCATTCCCGCCGCGCCGGCGTGGGTGAAGC
>Ga0097691_1000925_pt1 | contig 23252 bp, 36 predicted proteins | sample NGESurdeep072012_8_FD_72858 | JGI IMG/M metagenome (GOLD analysis project Ga0097691, IMG submission 72858) | Arctic peat soil microbial communities from Barrow, Alaska - NGEE Surface sample 210-1 deep-072012 | ecosystem: Environmental > Terrestrial > Soil > Wetlands > Peat ... | reverse complement strand
CATGGTCCCTCGGGCGCCGGCGGCGAAGGTCAGCGCCGCGACGGCGATCACACGGCGCGCAAGGTTGTGGCTCATGGCGACTAGCGTAGCCAAGGGGCGCCTCCAAGGCAACGCAAGGAACAGACTGACGATTGGTTGACGACTTGCGACTGACGACTTGCGACTTGCGACTGACAAGCCGTCATCGATATGATGCGCTCATCAGGGGGACCCCCGTCTATGAGAGTTTATGATGCTCCCACCATCAGAAACGTCGCCCTCGTCGGCCATAGCGCTTCGGGAAAAACACAACTCGCCTCAGCCGTGCTCGCCGACGCCGGCATGATCAACCGCTTCGGCAAGGTCGACGAAGGCAGCACGGTCACCGATTACGACGAAGAAGAGATTGCGCGCAAGCACACCCTGTCGGCCAGCCTCGCCTACGCCGAATGGAACAAGCAGAAAATCAACCTCATCGACACGCCGGGCGTCGGCAACTTTCTGGGTGACGCGCGCGCCGCGCTCCACGTGGCCGACGCCGCGCTCGTCGTCGTCGACGCCGTGGCGGGCGTGATGGTGCAGACGGAAAAAGTCTGGGCCGCGGCCGACGAGCTCGGGCTGCCGCGCATGGTCGCCGTCAACCGCATCGACCGCGATCGCGCGAGCCTCGACCGCACGCTCCAGTCGCTGCGCAGCGTCTGCAGCCGGGCCGTGATCCCGATTCAGCTGCCGATCGGCGAGGAGAAATCGTTCCGCGGCGTGGTGGATCTGGTGTCGAAGAAAGCCTTCATCTATCAGAAAGACGAAAGCGGCGCGTTCGCGGCGGGCGAGATCCCGGCCGACATGGCCGGAGCGGTCGACGCCGCGCGCGAAGCGCTGATCGAAATGGTCGCCGAAGCCGACGAAAAGCTGATGGAGAAGTTCTTCGAAGCCGGCACGCTGACCGACGACGAGCTGGTGGCCGGCCTGCGGGCGGCGACGCTGGCCGGACGGCTGTTCCCGCTCGTCTGCACGTCGGCGCTCCTCAACGTCGGCGTACAGCCGATGCTCGATGCCATGCTGGCGTATCTGCCCTCGCCGGCCGAGCGGCCGTTCAAGGGCATCGACAAGAAGGGCGCCGAGATCGCGCGCATCGCCGACGACAACGCGCCGGTGTCCGCGTTTGTCTGGAAGACGATCGCCGATCCATTCGCCGGCCGCATCACGATGTTTCGTGTCGTCACCGGCACGCTGAAGTCCGACTCGACGGTGACCAACGTCAACAAGGAGGCGCCCGAGCGTCTCGGCCATCTGATGCTGCTCCAGGGCAAGACGCAGACGACCGTGCCGGAAATCAAGGCGGGCGATCTGGGCGCGGTGGCGAAGCTGAAAGACACGCTGACCAACGACACGCTCGGCGACAAGAGCGACGGCGTCCGCTTCCCCGCCATGACGTTCTCCGAGCCGGTGCTGTCGTATGCGATCGAGCCCAAGAGCCGCGGCGACGAGGACAAGATCAGCACGTCGATGCACCGGCTCGAGGAGGAAGATCCGACGATCCGCTACAGCCGCGATCCGCAAACCAAAGAGCTGCTTCTGTCCGGACAGGGACAACTGCAGATCGAGGTGACGGTCGCGAAGCTGAAGCGCCGCTTCGGCGTTGACGTCAACCTGAAGCCGCCGCGCATTCCGTACCGCGAAACGATCAAGGCGGCGACCGAAGCGCACGGGCGCCACAAGAAGCAGACCGGCGGACACGGCCAGTTCGGCGACTGCAAGATTAAGGTCGAGCCGCTGGCGCGCGGCTCCGACTTCGAATTCGTCGACGACATCTTCGGCGGATCCATTCCGCGCCAGTTCATTCCGGCGGTGGAAAAGGGCATCCAGGAGACGCGCGTCCGCGGCTATCTCGCCGGATACCCGATGGTCGATTTCCGCGTCACCGTGTTCGACGGCTCGTATCACGACGTCGACTCGAACGAATTGTCGTTCAAGCTGGCAGGGTCGCTCGCCTTCAAAGACGCGATGACGCGCGCGCGGCCGACGATCCTCGAGCCGGTCATGAACGTCGAAGTGTACGCGCCGGCTGACTTCGCCGGCGATCTGATGGGAGATCTGAACGGCCGGCGCGGGCGCATCGCCGGCATGGACACGCGCGGCCAGACAACGGTGATCAAGGCGCAGGTGCCGATGTCGGAGATGCTCACCTACGAACAGCATCTGACGTCGGCCACCGGAGGCCGCGGCTCGTACCACATGGAGTACTCGCACTACGACGAGGTGCCGTCGCACCTGCAGACCAAGATCATCTCGGCGGCGAAGGCGGAGCGCGCGGGCGTCGAGGTCGAAGAAGTCTGACGGGCGACGCCCTGCCGTCACTTGCCGGCAGGAATGGAGAAGTCTGACGGACACCTCGAAGGAATCTGAAAAAGGCTACGGCCGGCGCGCGTCCGGCGCGCCATGGGAGCTCCTGAAGCCGTTTTCGCCGCCGGGCGCGAACACGCTGGCCGAGAGCCTTCCTCTCATTCACGACTTCGCGATGGCCGCCAGCGTCATGGGCGCATCGCCGGCCGACCTGATTCTGGATCTCGGAGCGGGCGCCTGCTGGAATTCGGAGTGGCTGCAGCGACTCAATCTCCGGCCCGTCTCGGTGGACATCTCACTGGACATGCTCCGCATGGGACGCAGCCGCCTCCTCCAGTCCGGACCCGCACGAGCCGTCGTCGGCGACCTCGAGCGGCTGCCGTTTCGCACCGCGTCGTTCGACAAAGCGGTCTGCCTCAACGCGCTGCATCACATCCCCCGCATGAACGCGGCGCTGCAGGAGGTGTCGCGGATTCTGCGGCCCACGGGCATGGCGGTCTTCTCCGAGCCCGGCAAGGGCCACTCGCACAAGCCGCTCTCGGTCGCCGCCATGCGGGACTACGGCGTGCTGGAACAGGACGTTCTCATCCCGGAGTTCATGGCTGCCTGCCACGAGGCGGGCTTTGCGGAGGTCCGGATCAAGCCGCTGTCCTACCTGATCTCCTCGTTCGACCTGACCCTCGACGACTTGCGCGCGTGGGAAGCGCTCGCCGACCGGAAGAGACCGTGGCGGGCGCTGCAGAAGATCGGCCTTGGCGTGCTGGAGTTCTTCGGGCTCAGGAAGCAGGGCGTGCTGTTCGAAGAGGCGGTGACGATGAACATCGTCCGCCTGCTGAAGAATGCGATCGAAGAGCACCCGGTGCTCCTCGCCTACAAGGATCGCGCGCTGGCGGAGAGTCAGGTGTTCGCGGCCGAAGTGGCGATCCTGGGCGCGCCGCAATCGACCCGCGACGGCTCGATGGTCTCATTCGACGTCAGGGTGAAGAACGTCGGGAATCAACCGTGGCACGCGTCAGAAGGGGCGCCACACTACGTGCGAGTGGGCGTGCAGCTGCTCGACCAGGACATGAAGCTCGTGGACCGCGACTACCATCGCGAGCCGCTGACCGGCGGTCTCGCGCCGGGCGATTCGTGCACGCTTCGCATCGACTGCCGCGCGCCTGACGCGGCGGGCCGTTACGGCCTCAAGATCGACATGGTGCGAGAGGCGGTCACCTGGTTTGAGGCGACCGGGTCCATCCCGGCGATTCTGATGTTCGACGGCCGCTAACTTCCCTTCGCGCCCTGCTTCTTCGGCCGCTGCTTGGCGCCGCCCTTGGACGCGGCGCGCTGATTGGCCTTCTCTTCGAGCGCGCGATCGTCGGTGTCCTTCCGGCCGCGGAGCCGCTCGGCCGCCGCGCGCAGCCGTCCGCCGACGCCTTTGCTCTTCGGCTTGGCCTCGCCCTGCGCGTCCCCCTCTGCTTTCGCGCGCGGATCGAACTCGCTGCCGACGAGCTCCACCTGCGCGACTTCGGCGGCATCGCCCCTGCGAAAGCCGACGCGCAGCAGGCGGGTGTACCCGCCCGCCCGCTCGGCGAACCGCGGCGCGATCGTGTCGAACAGCTTCGTCACGACCTCGCGGTCCTGCAGATCCTGCAGGACCAGACGCCGCGCGTTCAGGACCTTCACGTCCGCCGTCGCGGCCTTGCCCTTGCCGATGTGGCCGTTGGCGAGGCCGCGCTTGGCGATCGTGATCAGCCGCTCGACGAACGGCCGCAGCTCCTTCGCCTTCGGCACCGTCGTCGTCAGGTGCTCGTAGCGCAGCAGCGCCGTCGCCTGGTTGCGGAGCATCGAGATCCGATGCTCCGTGACCCGGCCTAGTTTGCGATGTGCGACTCGGTGTCTCATGGTCGTTATTCCTGCGACGCCGCCGCGGGCTGATCGACGCGCATGCCGAGGCTCAGACCCATCGTGTGGAGGATTTCCTTGATTTCATTCAGGCTCTTGCGCCCGAAGTTCTTCGTCTTGAGCATCTCGGGCTCGGTCTTCAGCACCAGCTCGCGAATCGTGCGGATGTTCGCGTTCTTGAGGCAGTTGTACGACCGCACGGACAGCTCCAACTCCTCGACACTCTTGTCGAGATTCTCGTTGCTGACGCCGACGCGCGGCTGATCGCCCGACGCTTCGGACTGCGGCTCGATGCCCTCTTCGAGGTTGATGAAGATGTTCAGGTGGTCGCGAATCAGCTTGGCCGCGAGCGACACGGCGTCGCGCGGGTTGATCGACCCGTTGGACCACACGTCCACCGTCAGCTTGTCGTAGTCGGTCGTCTGGCCGAGGCGCGCGGCTTCTATCAAATAGTTGACCTTCTTGACCGGCGAATGCACCGAGTCGATCGGGATCCAGCCGATGCCGAGATCCTCGTCGAAGTTCTTGTCGGCCGACACGTACCCGCGGCCGCGCTTCATGCGCATCTCCATGCGGAGCTTGCCGCCTTCCGAGACGGTCGCGATGTGCGCGTCCGGCTCGAGGATCTCGACGTCGCCGTCCGCCTGGATGTCGCGCGCGCGCACCTCGCCCGCCTTGTCGATCTTGAGCGTCAGCGTCTTGGTCTGATCGCTGTGCAGCTTCAGCGGAATCTGCTTCAGGTTCAGGATGATGTCGGTCGCGTCCTCGACGACGCCCGGAATCGGCGAGAATTCGTGCAGCACGCCGTCGATCTTGACGGCGGTGATGGCCGCGCCTTCAATCGAGGAGAGCAGCACGCGCCGGAGCGCGTTGCCGATCGTCGTGCCGAAGCCGCGTTCGAACGGCTGCGCGTAGAAGCGGCCGAACCGGTCGGTTAACGTTTCGCGTTCGAAGTCGAGCCGTTTGGGGCGCTGAAAACCTTTCCACAACATCTGATGCTTCCTTTCGCTTACGGGCCCGCAGACGGGCCTCCAGACCTGCAAGTGACCGCCGACCTCCCGCCGCAGGTCTGTGTAAGGCTGCGGGTCGACGGGTGCGAACGTTCCTACTTCGAGTACAACTCCACGATCAACTGTTCCTGCACGGGCAGATTGATCTGCTCGCGCGTCGGCACCGACATGATGCGGCCCGAAATCGTCTCGGCGTCGAAGGTGAGCCATCCGGGAATCCCGCGGCCCTTCACTTCTTCGATCGCGTGCTCGACGGTCGGGTTCTTCTGCGTCCGGCCCAGCACGGCAACGACGTCGCCCGGCTTGACCGAGTACGACGGGATGTCCACCTTCTTGCCGTTCACGAGGAAATGCCCGTGGCGCACGAGCTGCCGCGCCTGCGGACGCGACGTCGCCAGCCCCAGCCGGTACACCACGTTGTCGAGGCGCCGCTCGAGCAGTTGCAGCAGCGTTTCACCGGTGATGCCGCGCGTCCGCTCGGCCGCCTCGAAATAGCGGCGGAACTGATCTTCCAGCACGCCGTAGATGCGCTTGACCTTCTGCTTCTCGCGCAGCTGCAGGCCGTAGCCGGCCAGCTTCGCCTTCCGCGTCTTGCCATGCTGCCCGGGCGGGAAGTTGCGCTTCTCGATCGCGCACTTCTCCGTGTAGCAGCGCTCGCCCTTCAGGAACAGCTTCATGCCTTCGCGGCGGCAGAGCCGGCAGACCGGTCCGATATAACGCGCCATTTACACTCTCCTCCGCTTCGGTGGACGGCAGCCGTTGTGCGGAATCGGCGTGACGTCGCGGATCGATTTCACCTCGAGACCGACCGTCTGCAGCGCGCGGATCGCCGACTCGCGGCCCGATCCGGGGCCCTTCACGCGCACGTCGAGCGACCGCATCCCGACCGTCTTGGCGGCGTTGCCGGCGTTGAGCGCCGCCTGTGTCGCCGCGAACGGCGTCCCTTTGCGCGACCCCTTGAAGCCGATGCCGCCGGCGCTCGACCAGGCGACGACGTTGCCTTCGGTGTCGGTGATCGTCACCGTCGTGTTGTTGAACGACGCATGGATGTGCGCCAGCCCATGGTGGACGATGCGCTTCTCGCCGCGCTTCTTGAACGTCTTCTTCCGCTTGCCTGCCGCACCCTCTTTCTTCTCGGGTACCTCGGCGCCTTCGACGGTTGGTTCTTTGGCCATAAATTAAATCGTCTTCTTCTTGGCGATCGCGCCCTTGCGCGGGCCTTTGCGCGTCCGCGCGTTGGTCCGCGTGCGCTGGCCGTGCACCGGCAGGTTACGGCGGTGACGCATACCGCGATAGCAGCCGATTTCCATCAGCCGCTTGATGTTCATCGAGATGTCCTTGCGGAGATCGCCCTCGACGCCGCCCTGCTCCTCGATCACGCGGCTGATCTTCCGGACATCGTCCTCGGAGAGATCCTTCACGCGGATGTCGGGGCTGACCCCGGCCTCCTTGAGGAGTTTGTTCGAGCGCACGCGCCCGATGCCGTAGATGTACGTGAGTCCGATCTCGACGCGCTTGGTGCGGGGAAGATCGACGCCTGCAATTCGTGCCATAAATCCTCAGATCCTTAGATCCGCAAATCCTTAGATCACCCTTGACGTTGTTTGTGTTTCTGATTCGGACAGATAATCCGCACCACGCCCGCGCGGCGGACCACCTTGCACTTGTCGCAAATCCGTTTCACCGATGCGCGAACCTTCATAATTTCTCCACAATCCGCCCGCGGCCGACGTCGACCGGCGAGAGCTCGATCCGCACCCGGTCGCCGACCAGAAGCCGGATGAAGTTCCGGCCGATCCGATCCGCGATGTGCGCGACCACCTGCGCTGTCCGCTCGTCGAGCCGGACCCGATACAACCCGCTCGGCAGCACCTCGATAATGGTGCCGGGGTGGCCGGCTATCTCTGAACCGGAATCGAGACTTCTCTCGCGGTCAGAATCCACGGCTCACCCGAGGTTACCGCCACCGTGTGCTCGAAGTGCGCCGACAGGCTCGAGTCGCGCGTGACCGCGGTCCAGCCGTCCGCCAGCACTTTCACCGCCGCCTTGCCCGCATTCACCATCGGCTCGATGGCGAGGACCATGCCCTCGGCCAGCCGCGGGCCGCGCCCCGGCTCGCCGTAGTTGGGCACCTGCGGCTCTTCGTGCATCCGCTCGCCGATACCGTGCCCGACGAACTCCCGCACGACCGAAAATCCGTACGCCTCGACGTGCTGCTGCACGGCGTGGCCGATGTCCGAAATTCGATTGCCCGCCCGCGCGCACTCGATCGCCTTGTAGAGGGCCTCCTCGGTGACGCGCAGGAGCGTCGCCGCGCCCTCCGATACCTGACCCACCGCGAGCGTCAACGCGCTGTCGCCGAAGTACCCGTCGAGCGACGCGCCGACGTCGATCGAGATGATGTCGCCATCCTGCAGCAGGCGGCGTCCCGACGGAATCCCGTGGATCACCTCGTCGTTGATCGACGCGCAAATCGTCGCCGGGTACCCGTGATACCCCTTGAACGCCGCCGTCGCCCCCGCCTTCGCGATGCGCTTCTCGGCCAGCGCGTCCAGATCGGCGGTACTGACGCCCGGCGCGACCGCCGCCGCCAGTTCGGTGAGCACCTCCCCGACCAGGCGCCCGGCCTCGCGCATGCGCTCGAGCTCGGCGGCCGATCGACAGACGATCACCGCCGCGAACCTCCTCGATGATCGCCGCTCCCCGCTGCCTCGATCGCCGCGGTCAGATCGGCGGCCACCCGCTCGGCGCCCTGCGCGCCGTCAATCGACCGGAACGTCGGCCGCGTGTGGTAATACTCGACGAGCGGCTCGCTCTGACGGTGGTACACCTTCAGGCGCTCGATCACCACCGCGTCGCTGTCGTCCGAACGCTGCACGAGCGGGCCGCCGCACCGCCGGCACCGCGGCGGCTCGGGCTGCGCGCGGACGGCCGCCACGGCTTCCGCCGCCGCCGCGCCGGCCACCGCCGGCACCACCATCTTCTCGACCGCGCCCCCCGCGTCCGCGAAGACGCCGGCGTTGGCGCCGCAGTCCGCGCAGATCATCCGCGTGCTCAACCGCCGCACGAGCTCGCGCTCCGGCACCACGATGTCAACCACGATGAGCCGGCCGCGCCCGTCCATGATCGCGTCGAGCGCCGTCGCCTGCCCCACGGTCCGCGGAAATCCGTCGAGCACGAAGCCCCCCAGCGCGTCGGGACGCTCCAGCCGTTCCCGCACGATCCTGATCATCACATCGTCGCTCACCAGCTCGCCGCGAGCCATGACCGCCTTGACGCGCAGGCCGACCCCGGTGTTGGCGGCGACCGCCTCCCGCAGGATGTCTCCCGTCGAGATCTTCGGGATGCCGCGCGTCCTCGCGAACCGTTCCGCCTGCGTGCCCTTGCCGGCACCCGGCGGCCCGAGCATGATGAGATTGAGCGGCATGGATGGGCCGCTACGCCCGGCGTCCACGCACGCGCGTCTTCTTCATGAACCCGTCGTAGTGCCGCATGATGAGTTGCGACTCCACCTGCTGCACCGTGTCCATCGCCACGCCGACGACGATCAGGAGCGAGGTGCCGCCGAAGTAGAACGGCACGTTCAAGCCCTGCGTGACGAACTTCGGCAGGTTCGCGTCGAGCCATTCGCCGACGAACGGAATCGGCGCCACCTTGAAGCCGCTGATCAGGAACTGCGGCAGGATCGCGATGAGCGCCAAGTAGACGGCGCCCGCCAGCGTGATCCGCGTGAGAATCGTGTCGATGTACTCCGCCGTCCGCTTGCCGGGACGGATGCCGGGAATGAACCCGCCGTACTTGCGCATGTTCTCCGCGACATCGTCGGGGTTGAAGATGATCGCGGTGTAGAAGTACGCGAAGAAGATGATGCCCGCGACGTAGAACAGGTTGTACAGCGGCATGCCGTAGTTGATCTGCTCCTGCACGCGTTCGACCCACGCCCCCTTGAACATCCCCGCGATCGTCGCCGGAAACGCGAGAATGGACGAGGCGAAGATCACCGGGATGACGCCGCCCGTATTCACTTTGAGCGGGATGTGCGTGCTCGAGCCGCCGTACATTCGCCGCCCGACCACGCGCTTGGCGTACTGCACGGTGACGCGCCGGTGCCCGCGCTCCACGAAGATGATCGCGCCGACCACGGCCACCATCGCAGCCATCAGAAAGAGCAGCGTGACGAAGTAAATCTCGCCCGTGCGCATCTGCTCGAAGGTCTTCAACACCGCGCCCGGGAACCCGACGACGATGCCGGCGTAGATGATGAGCGACATCCCGTTGCCGATGCCGCGCTCGGTGATCTGTTCGCCGAGCCACATCACGAAACAGGTGCCCGTCGTCAGCGTCAGGACGGTCATCAGCCGGAACGCGAGCCCCGGGTGATAGACGAGCGGCAGGCCGCCCGCGATTCTCGTGCCGCGCTCGAGGTAGATCGCGATGCCGAGCGCCTGGACGACGCTCAGCCCGATCGTCCCGTAGCGCGTGTACTGCGTGATCTTGCGCCGCCCGAGCTCGCCTTCCTTCGACAGCTTCTCGAGATACGGCCAGACGACCGTCAGAAGCTGGAGAATGATCGACGCGCTGATGTAGGGCATGATGCCCAGCGCGAAGATCGTCACCCTCGACAGGTTCCCGCCGGAGAACATGTCGTAGAGGCCGAACATGGTGTTCTGCGCCTGCCGCGCGAGCTCGTCGAGCGCGGCCGGATTCACGCCCGGCGTCGGGATGTGATGCCCGATGCGGTACACGCCGAGCAGCCCCAGCGTGAAGAGCACTCTGTTGCGGAGCTCCGAGACGGTGAAGATATTTTTCAGGCTGTCCATAAACGGAGATCCGTTAGGCGATGGCCTCGGCCGCGCCGCCGGCCGCCGCGATCTTTTCCGCCGCCTTGCCGCTGAACTTGTGCGCCCGAACCGTCAGCGCCTTGCCGATCTCGCCGCGGGCGAGCACCTTGAGCGGGCGCACGGGCCCCTGCACGAGGCCGCGCTCGCGCAAGAGCTCCGGCGTCACGACCGTGCCGGCCTCGAACCGCGCGCCGAGCGTGTCGAGGTTCACGACGTCGTACTCGACGCGGAACGGGTTGTGGAAGCCGCGCTTGGGCACGCGCCGGTGCAGCGGCATCTGGCCGCCTTCGAACCCGCGCTTGTAGTGAAAGCCCGAACGCGATTTCGCGCCCTTGTGGCCGCGCCCGGCCGTCTTGCCGTTGCCCGAGCCCTGGCCGCGCCCGATGCGCTTCTTCGGATGTTTCATGCCCTTGGGAGGGCGGAGATCATGTAAAGCCATGTTGGTTACTCGGCCGTCACGAGATGACGCACTTTGTGAATCATGCCGCGGACATCGGGCGTGTCCTTCAGCTTCACCGAGTGGCGGATGCGGCGCAGCCCCAGGCCGCGCACGACCGCGAGTTGGCTCCGGTTGAAGCCCGTCGGGCTCTTGATCAGCGTGACCGTGACGGAGCCCGTGCCTTTGGTGTCGGTTCGTTCGTTAGCCATTACGCATTCACCCGCGTGAGTTCGGAGAGCTCTTTGCCGCGCAGCCGCGCGACGGTCGCCGGATCGGTCAGCGACCCGAGGCCCGCGAAGGTCGCGCGCACGACGTTGTGCGGGTTCGCCGAGCCCAGCGATTTGGTCATGATGTTGGTGATCCCGGCCGCCTCGACCACCGCGCGCACCGCGCCGCCCGCGATGATGCCGGTGCCGTCGGGAGCCGGCTTCATCAGCACGCTGCCGGCGCCGAAGTTGCCCACCACGCGGTGCGGGATCGTCGTCCCCGCCATCGGCACGCGGATGAGGCTCTTCTTCGCCGCCTCGATGCCTTTCTTGATCGCCGACGGCACTTCCTTGGCTTTGCCGGTGCCGAAGCCGATGACGCCGTGGCCGTCGCCGACGACGACCAGCGCGCTGAAGCTCAGGTTCTTGCCGCCCTTGACGACCTTCGTCACGCGGTTGATGGACACGACGGTGTCCTTGATGTCGAGCTGCGACGGGTCGATCCGCTCGCGTGTGCGTGTGCGCATGCTGTTAAAACTCCAGACCCGCTTTGCGGGCCGCGTCCGCCACGGCGCGAATGCGCCCGTGATAGAGAAATCCGCTGCGGTCGAACACGACGCGTGTGATGCCCTTTTCGATCGACCGCTCGGCGATCGCTTTGCCGATCGCCTCCGCGCCCTTGAGGTTGCCGCCGCGCACTGTCGTGTCGAACGATCCCTTGAGCGACGGCTCGACGCTCGATGCCGACACCAGCGTCCGTCCGCTCATGTCGTCGATCACCTGCGCGTACATGTGCGTCACGCTCCTGAACACGCTCAGGCGCGGCCGCTCGGTGGTGCCCGAGATCCGCTTGCGCTGCCGCAGGTGGATGCGGACGCGGCGATCGTCCTTCGTCTTGATTTTCATGGCCTACTTGGCTCCCGTCTTCCCGGCCTTCTTCTTCAGCACTTCACCGGTGTAGCGAACGCCCTTCTGCTTGTAGGGGTCCGGCTCGCGCAGGCGCCGCAGGTTCGCGGCCACCTGCCCCACGAGCTGCCGGTCGACGCCGGTCACGGTGATATGCGTCTGCTTGTCGATCGTCACGTCGATGCCCACGGGGATGTCGAACACCACGGCGTGCGAGTACCCGAGCGCGAGGATGATCTGCTTCCCCTTGAGCTCCGCGCGGTAGCCGACGCCGACGATGTCGAGCTCGCGCTTGAAGCCGTCGGTGACGCCCGCCACCGCGTTGGCCACGAGGCTCCGCGCCAGGCCGTGAAACTTCCCGAGCGCCGGGTCGTCGGTGCCGCGTCTGGCCGTCAGGTGGCCATCGGCGAGCTCGAAGTTGATGCCCGCCGGGAACGCCTGCTTCAGCTTGCCCTTCGGACCCTGGACTTCGACGGCGCCGTCGAGCACGTGGACGGTGACGCCTTTGGGAATCGTGATCGGTTTCTTACCAATTCGGGACATGGCTGTTTACCAAATATTGCAAAGCACTTCGCCGCCGACGCCGGCCTTCACGGCCGCGCGGCCGGTCATGACGCCGCGGGACGTCGTGAGAATGCTCGTCCCGAGCCCGGCGAGCACATCCGGCACATCGTCGCGGCCGAAGTACACGCGGCGCCCCGGGCGGCTGATGCGTTGGACGCCCGTGATGAGCTTTTCGCCGTGCGGCCCGTATTTCAGGAAGAGCCGCAGCGTCTTCACGGGCGTGACGCCCTTGGGAGCGCCGGGCGTCTCATCGAGGACCTTGAAGCCCTGGATGTAGCCTTCGTCCTGCAGGATCCGCGCGATGTCGGCCTTGATGCGCGAGGACGGCATGTCGACGCGCGTGCCCTTGGCGGTCACCGCGTTGCGGATCCGCGTGAGCATGTCAGCGATAGGATCGATCATATCTCTTGAACCTTCTCGTCCGGGTTCTCTACCAACTACTCTTCGTCACGCCGGTGATGTCACCCTCGAGCGCCAGCTTACGAAAACAGAGACGGCACAACCCGAACTTCCGCATGTACGCGCGCGGCCGGCCGCACAGGTGGCAGCGGTTGCGCAGCCGAACCTTGAATTTCGGCGTCTTAGCTTCTTTCGCGATCTTCGCAGTGGTTGCCATAAGCCCTAGCCCTTAGGTTTGCCGGAACGGCATGCCGATGAACTGCAGCAGCTTCCGCGCTTCTTCGTCGGTCTTCGCCGTCGTGACCACCGAGACGTTCATGCCGCGCGCCTTGTCGACCTTCATGTAGTCAATCTCGGGGAACAGCAGCTGATCGCGCAGGCCGAGCGTGTAGTTGCCGCGGCCGTCGAAGCCTTTCGGCGAGACGCCCTTGAAGTCGCGCACGCGCGGCAAGGCGATGCTCACCAGGCGGTCGAGAAATTCCCACATGCGCTCGCCGCGCAAGGTGACCATCGCCGCGATCGGCTGGCCTTTTCTGACCTTGAACTGCGCGATCGATTTCTTGGCGCGGCGCGTCACCGGCTTCTGGCCCGTGATGCGCGCGATCTCGTCGGCGCCCGTGTCGACGATCTTCGCGTTCGACGTCGCCTCGCCGAGGCCCATGTTCACCACGACCTTTTCGATCTTGGGCACGGCCATGACGTTCTTGTAGCCGAACTCCTTGGTCAGGGCCGGCACGACTTCGGTCTGATACTTGTCTCTCAACCGGCTCATTTGTCGACCACTCCCTCGCACTTGCGGCAGACGCGGACCTTGCGGCCGTCCCCGAGGATCTTGTGGCCGACGCGCGTCTGCGCGCCGCACTCGGGGCACACCAGCTGCACGTTCGACGCGTGCAGCGACGCCTCGCGCTCGACGATGCCGCCCTTCACGTTCTTTCCCGGGTTCGGCTTCGTGTGGCGCTTGATCATGTTCACGCCTTCGACGATGAGCCGGTTCTTGCCGTCGGTTCCAGCCATCACCTTCAGCACGCGGCCGCGCTTGCCGCGGTCCTTGCCCGTGATGACGAGGACGTTGTCGTTCTTCCGGAGCGGGGTAGCTGCACGCGACATGACTAGAGAACCTCTGGCGCCAGCGAAATAATCTTCATGAACTTGCGCTCGCGCAGCTCGCGGGCCACCGGCCCGAACACGCGCGTGCCGATGGGCTCGCCCTGATCGTTGACGAGCACGGCGGCGTTGCGATCGAAGCGGATGTAGGTGCCGTCCTTGCGCCGCTGCTCCTTGCGCGTCCGTACGATCACCGCCTTGACGACCTGGCCCTTTTTGACGTTGGACTCGGGCGTCGCTTCCTTCACCGACGCGGTGACAATGTCGCCGAGCTGCGCGTAGCGGCCGGTCGACCCGCCAATCGGGTTGATGATCGCGATCTTGCGCGCGCCGGAATTGTCGGCGACGTCGAGAATCGATCGCATCTGGATCATGGCTTATACCTCCGCCGCTTGCCGCACGACGCGCTTGAGCGCCCAGCGCTTGCGCCGGCTCGTGGGCCGGGTCTCGACGATCTCGACCATGTCGCCGGGCTTGGCTTCGTTCTTCTCGTCGTGCACCATGAACTTCGACGTGCGCCGCTCGGTCTTGCCGTAGAGCCCGTGCCGCACCTGCCATTCCACGGCGACGACAATGCTCTTCTGCATCTTGTTGCTGACGACCACGCCGAGCTTTTCAGACTTCTGAGACATATGCGTCCTACTTCGATTTCTGCCTGAGCACCGTCTTGATGCGGGCGAGGTCGCGTCTGACGACCTTGAGCTTGCCGGGCGCCTCGAGCTGCCCCATCGACTTCTGGATGCGAAGGCGGAAGAGCTGATCGGTCAAGTCGCGCTCCTTGACGCTGAGCTCGTCGGCGCCGAGGTCGCGCAGTTCCGCGGCCTTCATAACATCTTCTCCTGGGCAAAGCGCGTCGCGAACTTGGTCAGAATCGGCAGCTTCGCCGACGCCAGACGCATCGCCTCGCGGGCGTCCTTTTCCGTCACGCCTTCCATCTCGAACAGCACGCGGCCCGGCCTGATGACCGCCACCCACTGCTCGGGCGCGCCCTTGCCCTTGCCCATGCGGGTTTCCTGCGGCTTCTTGGTGATCGGCTTGTCCGGGAACACGCGCACCCAGATCTTGCCGCCGCGCGCGATGAAGCGCGTCATCGCGACGCGCGCCGCCTCGATTTGCCGATCGGTCAGCCAGCAGGGCTCGAGCGCCTTCAGACCGTAGTCGCCGAACGACACGTCCGATCCGCGCCAGGCCTTCCCGCGCATGCGTCCGCGCTGTTGCTTGCGGAACTTCACTTTCTTCGGCATTAACATTGTTTAATCTCTCGCGGAGCCCCACCCCCGCTCGCCGCCGTCGCTTTCGCTCCGGACCCTGCTTCCAACGCTCGTCTGCTCAGTGCGCGGTGTCCCGCGCTCATCCCCGCGCAGCCGGCCGTCTCGGCGCCCGCTCCCGGTATTCCTCTTCCCGGCCCCTCTGCGGCACGAGGCGTTCTCCTTTGTAGAGCCACACCTTGATGCCGATCTGGCCGTAAGTCGTGCTGGCTTCCGCGAAGCCGTAATCGATGTCCGCCCTGAGCGTCTGCAGCGGCAGCTGCCCGTGCAGATACCACTCCGAGCGCGCGATTTCCGCGCCGTTCAGCCGACCCGAGACGCGGACCTTGATGCCGCGCGCGCCGAAGCGCAGCGCCGACTCGACCGCTTTCCGCATCGCGCGGCGGAACGCGACGCGCTTCTCGAGCTGCATCGCCACCGATTCGGAAATGAGCTGGGCGTCGAGCTCCGGCTTCTGGATCTCCTGAATGTTGATGAAGACCTCGCGGTTGGTCTTCTTCTGGATCTCCTGCTTCAGCTTGTCGACTTCCGTTCCCTTGCGGCCGATGATGATGCCCGGCCGCGACGTGTAGATGTCGATCTTCAGCTTGTTGGCGGCGCGCTCGGTCTCGATCTTCGAGACGCCGGCGTGCGCGAACCGCTTCTTGAGCGTCGAACGCAGCGCCAGGTCCTCGTGCAAGAGCTTCGCGTAGTCGCGGTCCGAGTACCACCGCGACCGCCACGTCTTGTTGAACCCGAGGCGGAATCCGAACGGGTGAACCTTCTGGCCCACGATTACTCCTTCGCTTTCTTGGCCGGCGCGCGCTTGGCCGCCGCTGGTTTCTTCGGTGCGCCCGCGCGCGGACGCCGCTTCGGCGCCGCGTCCGCATCGGCGGCGAGGTGCGCGACCGGCGCCGCCCGCTCCGACACCCGCACGGTGAGATGCGCCATCCGCTTCAGCACGCGAAACGCGCGCCCCATCGGCGCGGGACGCACGCGCTTGGCCGACGGCCCCTGGTTCGCGTAGCACGCCGACACATAGAGCCGGTCGACGTCGCCGCTGAACCCTTCCTTCTGCTGCGCGTTGGCGATCGCCGAGCGGAGCACCTTCTCGATGTCCACCGCGACGCCCTTCCGCGTGAACTGGAGCGTCGCGAGCGCGCGATTGACGTCCTTGCCGCGAATGAGCGCGAGCACCAGCCCGGCCTTCTGGGCCGACGTCCGGACGTACCGTGCCGTGGCGTGCGCTTCGATCATGACGGGCTCCCCGCTTTGGCGCCGCCAGCGCCCGACCCGCCGGCGCCGGGGCCGCCGGCGCCCGCCGGAGCCGCCGCGGCGGCCGCGGCCGCGCGCTCGGCCACCTTCGTCGTGTGCCCCTTGAAGAGACGCGTCGGCGCGAACTCGCCGAGCTTGTGGCCGACCATGTTCTCGGTGACGTAGATCGGGATGAACTTCCTCCCGTTGTGCACCGCCAGCGTATGCCCCACCATCTCGGGCACCACGGTCGAGCGGCGCGACCACGTCTTGATGACTTTCTTCTCGGCGCCGCGGTTCATCACCTCGATCTTCTCGAGCAACGAGGTGTCGACGAACGGGCCTTTCTTGAGTGACCGGCTCATTATTTCTGTCTCCGCTGCACGATGAACTTGTCGGTCGTCTTGCGATTGCGCGTCTTGTAGCCCTTGGTCGGCAGACCCCAGGGCGAGACCGGATGGCGCCCGCCCGACGTCTTGCCTTCACCGCCCCCGAGCGGATGGTCGACCGGGTTCATCGCGACGCCGCGCACGTGCGGCCGCTTGCCGAGCCACCGGCTCCGCCCCGCTTTGCCGATCGACACGTTCTCGTGATCGATGTTGCCGACCTGGCCGATCGTGGCGAAGCACTCGATGAAGATGTGCCGGATTTCGCCCGACGGCATCTTGACCGACGCGTACTCGCCTTCCTTGGCGACCACCTGCACCGACGACCCCGCGCTGCGCGCGATCTGGCCGCCCTTGCCCGGCCTCAGCTCGACGTTGTGCACCTGGGTGCCGAGCGGAATATTCTTGAGCGGCAGCGCGTTCCCCGGCAGGATGTCGACGGTCTGGCCGGCCACGATCGTGTCGCCCACCTTCAGGCCGATCGGCTGCAGGATGTAGCGCTTCTCGCCGTCCGCATACGTCAGGAGCGCGATGCGCGCCGAGCGGTTCGGGTCGTACTCGATCGTCGAAACCTTCGCCGGGATGTCGCGCTTGTCGCGCTTGAAGTCGATGATGCGGTACATCCGCTTGTGGCCGCCGCCGCGCCACCACGACGTCAGCTCGCCGTTGTTGTTGCGGCCGCCGGTCCGGTGGTTCGGCTCGACGAGCGGCTTGTGCGGCTCCTGGGTCGTAATCTCGTCGAAGGTCTGCACGGTTTGAAACCGCGTGCCGGGCGACGTGGGGTTGAGTTTGCGAAACGGCATGATTACGCGCCTTCCAGGAATTCAGGCATCTTCTCGCCTTCGCGCAGCTTCACGTAGGCCTTCTTCCAGTCCGACCGGTGCCCGGCGAAGCGTCCCTGCCGCTTCACCTTGCCGTGCGAAATGCTCGTCCGGATGCTGGCGACCTTCGCGCCGAGGAGCTGCTCGACGGCGCGCTTGATCTGCACTTTGTTCGCGCCCGGCGCGACGTGGAACACGAGCGTCCGGCCGTCTTCGCGCAGCAGCGACGTCTTCTCGGTGATGAGCGGACGGCGGATGACGTCGGTCATTTTCAGATTCACGCCAGAGCCTCCTGGAGCTTTTCGAGCGCGCCCCGGGTCGCCACCACGTGGCCCGCGTCGGCCACCTGCCGCGCCGTCAGACGCGCGCTCTGGACCAGCGCGATGCCGGGGATGTTGCGAATCGAGAGCGACAGGTTCTCGTCGAGCGCGACGTCGACCAGCACGGCCTTCCCGGTGACGCCGAGCCGCTTGAGCAGCGCCGCCGCTTCCTTGGTCTTCACGTCGCCGGCCGTCAGCGCGTCGACGACGAGGAGCGTCCCGGCGTTCATCTTCTGGGCGAGCGCCGCGCGCAGCGCGCCACGCTTGACCTGGCGCGGCAGCGCGAAATCGTAGCTCCTCGGCTGCGGCCCGAACACCGTGCCGCCGTGCCGCCAGAGCGGCGTGCGGCTCGATCCGACCCGCGCGCGGCCCGTGCCCTTCTGGCGCCACGGCTTCTTCCCGCTGCCGCTCACGTTCGCGCGGTTCTTGGTCTGCGCCGTGCCGCGGCGCTTCGCCGCGTTCTCGTGCACGACCGACTCCCAGATGAGGTCGGTGTTCACGCGCCCGCCAAAGACCTCGTCCTTGACGTCGAGGCTGCCGACCTTCTTGTTCTCGCTGTTCACGACATCGAGTTGCATGTTATTTCTTGCCCTTCTTGGGCTTCTCGACCTGCGCGACCTTGAGCTTCTTGGCCGTGATGGCCTTGCGCACGATCACGTAGCCGGTCGGCGCGCCAGGAATACCGCCCTGCACGACGAGCAGGTGGTTGTCGGCATCGACCCGCAGCACTTTGAGGTTGCGGATCGTCACGCGCCCGCCGCCCATCCGGCCGGCTCCGCGCATCCCCTTGATGACGCGCGAGGGAAACGACGACGCGCCGATCGATCCCGGCGCGCGATGAAACATCGAGCCGTGGGTCGCCGCGCCGCCGGCGAAATGATGGCGCCGCACGACGCCCTGAAAGCCCTTGCCGCGGCCGGTCCCGATCACGTCGACCCGGTCGCCGTTGGCGAACATCGACACGAGCACCTGGTCGCCCGGCTTCACGCCGTCACCGCCGGAAACCACCTTCACCTCGCGCCGCACGCGCGTCGGCGGCACGTTCGCCTTCTTGTAGTGCCCGGCGAGCGGCTTCCCGACCTTCGCCGGCGTCTCTTCGACGAGCCCGAGCTGCACGGCTTCGTAGCCGTCGCTCGACGCGATCTTGGACTGGATGACGACGCAGGGGCCGGCCTTGATGACGGTCGCGGGGTGGACGCTGCCGTTCGCCTCGAAGATCTGCGTCATGCCGACTTTTTTGCCGATGATCCCGGTAATCATTTGTGCTCTTTCCCGAACGCCTTGATCTCGACGTCGACGCCCGCCGGCAAATCCAGCTTCATGAGCGCGTCGACGGTCTGCGGCGTCGGCTCGAAGATGTCGATGAGCCGCTTGTGCGTGCGGATCTCGAACTGCTCCCGCGACTTCTTGTCCACGTGCGGCGAGCGCAGCACGGTCCACTTGTTCTTCGAGGTCGGCAGCGGAATCGGCCCCGCCAGCCGCGCGCCGGTGCGCTTGGCGGTCTCGACGATCTCGCTCGTCGACTGATCGAGCACGCGGTAGTCGTACGCCTTGAGGCGGATGCGGATCTTGTCGCTGAATGATGCGGTGGCCATTTATTTACCCTGCATACGAGCGACGACTTCCTCGCTCACGTTGTGCGGCGCCGGCTCGTAGCGGTCGAAATGCATCGAATAGGTCGCGCGCCCCTGCGTGCGCGACCGCAAGTCGGTCGCATAGCCGAACATTTCCGACAGCGGCACGCGCGCCTGAATGATCTGCGTGCCGCCGCGATCTTCCTGAGACTGAATCTGGCCGCGCCGGCTGGAGAGGTTCCCCATCACGTCGCCCATGTATTCCTTGGGGACCACCACCTCGACGCGCATCACCGGCTCGAGCAGCACCGGCTTGGCTCGTTTCGCCGCGTCCTGAAACGCCATCGATCCGGCAATCTTGAACGCCATTTCCGACGAGTCGACGTCGTGGTACGAGCCGTCATACAGCTCGATCCGCACATCGTCGATCGGATAGCCGGCGAGGATGCCGCGCGTGAGCGCTTCCTTGATGCCCTCGTCGATCGGCTTGATGAATTCCTTCGGAATCGACCCGCCGACGGTCTCGTTCTCGAAAATGTAGCCGGTGCCCGGTTCGCCCGGATACAGATGGATCTTCGCGTGGCCGTACTGCCCGCGGCCGCCCGTCTGCTTGACGTACCGGCCGTCGCCGTCCGCCGGGCGCGTCAGCGTTTCCTTGTAGGCGACCTGCGGCTTGCCGACCGTCGCCTCGACGTTGAACTCGCGCTTCAAGCGGTCGACGATGATCTCGAGGTGCAGCTCGCCCATGCCGTGGATGATGACCTGGCCGGTCTGCCGATCGGTCTCCACGCGGAAGGTCGGATCCTCGGCCATCAGCTTCTGCAGGCCCACGCCGAGCTTTTCCTGGTCGACTTTGGTTTTCGGCTCGATGGCGAGCGAGATGACCGGCTTCGGAAAGCTGATCGACTCGAGCACAATCGGGTGCTTCTCGTCGCAGAGCGTGTCGCCCGTGGAGACGCTCTTCATGCCGACGGCCGCGGCGATGTCTCCGGCGTACACCTCTTTGATGTCCTCGCGCTTGTTCGCGTGCATCTTCAGAAGGCGGCCGATGCGCTCGGTGCGCTGCTTGGTGGCGTTGAAGATGCTCGCGCCGGACTTGAGGACGCCCGAGTACACGCGGAAGAACGTGAGCTGACCCACGAACGGGTCGGTCATGATCTTGAACGCCAGCGCCGAGAACGGCGCGTCGTCGGACGCGGGACGCTCGATGAAGGTTTCTTCCTTCTTGTCCGGATCGAGGCCGATGATCGCCGGGACGTCGAGGGGCGACGGCAGGAAATCCACGACCGCGTCGAGCAGCGGCTGCACGCCCTTGTTCTTGAACGCCGAGCCGCAGATGACCGGCACGAACGCCGCCTCGGCCTTGCCGCGGACCGAGCTGTTGACGCGCTTGCGCAGCGCCGCCTTGATTTCGTCTTGGGTGATCTCTTCGCCGTGGAGGTACTTCTCGAGGATCTTGTCGTCGGCCTCGCTGACCTTCTCGATCAGCTGCTCGCGGTAGTGCTTCGCGTCCTCCATCATGTCGGCCGGAATGTCGCCGACGATGTAGTCGGCGCCCATCGTTTCGTCTTTGTAGGTAATCGACTTCATCTGGATGAGGTCGACGACGCCGACAAACTTGTCTTCCGAGCCGATGGGCAGCTGAATCGCGACGGGATTGGCTTCGAGCTTGGTGATGATCTGATCGAAGGTGCGCTTGAAGTCCGCCCCGATGCGGTCCATCTTGTTGACGAAGCAGATGCGCGGGACGCGGTACTTGTCGGCTTGCCGCCAGACCGTTTCCGACTGCGGCTCGACGCCGGCGACCGAGTCGAACACGGCGACGGCGCCGTCGAGCACCCGCAGCGAGCGCTCGACCTCGGCGGTGAAGTCGACGTGGCCCGGCGTGTCGATGATGTTGATGCGGTGATCGCGCCAGAAACAGGTCGTCGCGGCGGACGTGATCGTGATGCCGCGCTCCTGCTCCTGCTCCATCCAGTCCATGACAGCGGTGCCTTCGTGGACTTCACCAATCTTGTACGTGATCCCGGTGTAGAACAGGATCCGTTCCGTGGTCGTGGTCTTCCCGGCATCGATGTGGGCCATGATGCCGATATTCCGCGTGTTCGCTAACGATGACTGCCGGGCCATTTCAGTTCAGAGTTCAGATTTCAGCGTTACCACCGATAGTGGGCGAACGCCTTGTTCGCCTCCGCCATCCGGTGCACGTCTTCGCGCTTCTTCACGGCGCCGCCGCGCAGGTTCGCCGCGTCGAGCAGCTCGTTGGCCAGTTTCTCCTGCATCGTCTTGCCGTCGCCGCGCGCGGTGGCGTAGCCGACGATCCAGCGGATGCTGAGCGAGAGGCGGCGGTTCGGATTCACTTCGACCGGCACCTGGTAGTTCGAGCCGCCGACGCGCCGCGACTTCACTTCGAGGCTCGGCTTGACGTTGTCGATCGCCTTCTTGAAGATCTTCAGCGGATCGTCGGACGTCTTCTCTTTGATGATGTCGAAGCTCTTATAGAGGATGCGCTCGGCCGTGCTCCGCTTGCCGTCGCTCATCACGCAGCTGATGAACTTGCTGACGAGCGTGCTCTGGTAGATCGGATCCGCCGGAACCTCACGCTTCGCAATAACTCGTCGTCTCGGCATGTTGAATTCCTAAGCTTTCTTCGGACGCTTCGCGCCGTACTTCGACCGCCCCTGCATGCGCCCCGCGACGCCCACCGCGTCGAGCGTGCCGCGGACGACGTGGTAGCGGACGCCGGGCAGATCCTTCACGCGGCCGCCGCGAATGAGCACGAGCGAGTGCTCCTGCAGGTTGTGGCCGACGCCGGGAATGTAGGTCGTCACCTCGATGCCGTTGGTCAGGCGCACGCGCGCGACCTTGCGGAGCGCCGAATTCGGCTTCTTGGGCGTCTGGGTGAAGACGCGCACACAGACGCCGCGCTTCTGCGGGCTGTTCTGCAGCGCCGGACTCTTCGTCTTGCTGACGATCTTCTTGCGCCCGTGACGGACGAGTTGACTGATAGTCGGCATAAATACTCGAAACGCCTCAAAATGACAGCACGCCCGGACCGCGGATGTTCAGCGGTTCGACCGATCGCTTCAGGCCTAGAAGCCCGGGGGCTTGGCGCCTGAAAACTGACTACCCTACAAACTCATTGATGAGTCGCGCGACGGATGTGCCGGACACTATCCTAGCGTTCGAAGCTAGATAGGGTGTCCTAGCTCCGTTAGAACCTAACGAATATAGCACGGCGCCAGACGGCCGCGCAACCAAGAGATCAACGACTGGCCAGGGGAGCTGGCGCGCTTGGGGGCCCTATGCCCCCGGCGCCTAGGGCGACTTCATCGTCACGTTGTTGCGTTTCAGCAAGGCCTCGAAATTGGGCTTGTCCACCGATTTCGAATAGGCCTCTTCGGGCGCCACGACCCTTTTCGAGACCAAATCCATCAGCGCGTCGTTCAGCGACACCATGCCGACGGCCTTCCCAACCTGCATCATCGAGGGAATCTGGAACGTCTTGGCCTCACGGATGAGGTTCGCGATGGCCGGCGTCACAATCAGCAGTTCGAGCGCCGCCACGCGGCCGCCGCCGATCTTGCGACACAGCGTCTGCGCGATGACGCCCCGCAGCGACTCCGACAGCATCACGCGGATCTGCGACTGCCGGTCGGCCGGAAACTGATCGATGATGCGGTCGACGGTCGACGCGGCCGTCGACGTGTGCAGCGTGCCGAACACCAGGTGGCCGGTTTCGGCCGTTTCAATCGCGATGGCGACCGTCTCGAGGTCGCGCATCTCGCCGACCAGCACGATGTCGGGATCCTCGCGCAGCGCCGCGCGCAGCGCGTGCTTGAAGGAGCCCGTGTGCGTGTGCACCTCGCGCTGATTGATCAGGCACGTCTTGTTGTCGTGCACGAACTCGATCGGATCTTCGATCGTGATGATGTGATCCTGCCGCAGCCGGTTGATCGAATCGACCAT
>Ga0097691_1000924_pt1 | contig 23258 bp, 18 predicted proteins | sample NGESurdeep072012_8_FD_72858 | JGI IMG/M metagenome (GOLD analysis project Ga0097691, IMG submission 72858) | Arctic peat soil microbial communities from Barrow, Alaska - NGEE Surface sample 210-1 deep-072012 | ecosystem: Environmental > Terrestrial > Soil > Wetlands > Peat ... | reverse complement strand
TTTCTCTGGATCGCCCCCCTCCCAGCACTGGTATTTGTTGGTCGAGCCGGTCGGCACGTCCGGCTGGTCGGCGCACATGCGCCGCCATTGATCGGTGTAAAGATCCTCGAAGTGCAACCACTTGCCGTATGGCCCATAACTCATGATCACCGGATACTTGCCGTCGGCGATCGGTCGGTAGATGTCACATCGCAACACCAGCCCATCGTCCATCGTGATCGGCATATCCCAATCGATCCGCATCCCATCGCGGATTTCACTTTTCTCGCGGTATTCCATGAGTTCCTCGATGTTCGGTTTGTATTCGACGGTTATTTGGCGTCGCCAATCCGCTGTCCTTTGTCGTCGAACAGGTAGATGCGGCGCTGGTCCAAGGAGAGCGCGATGCGTTCACCGACCCTGATGTCGGCCATGTCGAGGCCCTCGGTGACGACGACGAATGCCCGCTCGGCACCAGAGTCGAAATAGAGCAGCGTATCCTTGCCGAGTGGTTCGACCAGTCGCACCGGAAGCTCGACGTCGCCGTTGCCGCCGACAGTGATGCCCACGTGTTCGGGCCGAATGCCAAGCGTGACCGCGCCAGGTTTTGCTGCCTTAAAGTGTTCGGGCAACGCTACCTCGAAGCGTGCCGAGCGAAAGCGGGTGGCCGAACTCTCTTGGACGATCTCGCCGGCGACCAGATTCATTGACGGCGAGCCGAAGAAATCGGCGACGAAATAATTGACTGGATTTGAATAGATCTCCATCGGCGACCCAGTCTGTACAATCTCACCCGCACGCATGACGACGATGCGGTCGGCAAGCGTCATCGCTTCCTCTTGATCGTGCGTAACGTAAATGAAGGTGCGCTTGAGTGCCTCGTGCAGCCGGTCGCATTCTGCGCGCAGCTCACGCCTGAGTTTCGCGTCAAGGCTCGACAGCGGCTCGTCGAGCAGGAACGTGGACGGGTTGGTCACCAGGGTGCGGGCAAGCGCGACGCGTTGCGTTTCACCGCCCGAGCATTGCGCGGGCATTTTGTCGAGGAGGTGAGTGATGTGTACCATCTCGGCCACTTCGCGCACGCGCTGAGCGCGTTCTGCGGGCGGCACTTTCTTCATGCGCAGACCGAACTCGATGTTCTGCCTGATTGTCTTGTGTGGAAATAGTGCATGGGTCTGGAACACCATGCCGAGACCGCGGTCGCGCGGCTCGAGATCGTTGACGACGCGGTCGTCAATTCGGATTTCCCCGGATGTGGGGTCCTCGAAGCCCGCGATCATCCGCAGCGTCGTTGTCTTTCCGCAGCCGGACGGCCCGACAAAGACGACGAATTCGCCATCCTCAATGGTGATGTTCAGGGCTTTCACCGCGGCGACGGCGCCGAACGACTTGTGCAGATTGCATAGTTCGATGCGGGCCACGTCTATCTCCGTACCATTCCGAAGCTAAAACCGCGCGCGAGATGTTTGCGGATGATAAGGCCCGCGATCATCAACGGAATGGTAATGCCGACTGCGAGCGCCGCCTGGCGGCCGTAGACCCGGCCTTCCGTGCTGCCCTGGTATTTCGACAACTCAATCGGCAGTGTGGCGACCTGTGTCTTGGTGATGATGAGCGCCAGTAGATACTCGCTCCAGGTCAGGATCAGGATGAACAGGAAGGTCGCGACCAGGCCGGAGCGCACCAGTGGCAGCACGATCTCGAACACCGTGCGCCAGCGCGAGGCGCCGAGGATTTCCGCCGCCTGCTCGATCTCGCGCGGCACCTCGTCGATGAAGCTCTTCATCATCCACACCGCGTAGGGCAGGCTGGTGATGAAATAGATCAGGATCAGCCCGGTCATCGTGTCGAGCAGGCCGAGCGCTGAGTAGTACAGCGACAGCGGTGCCACCACCACGATCGGCGGGATCATGCGCAGCATGAGGAGCTGGAACATGCGCGCCTCCGACAGGATGTGGTAGCGCGACACGCCGTAGGCGATGATTGAACCGAACAGTACGGCAAGGAAGGTCGAGATCGACGCGATGATGGTCGAGTTGCCCAGCGATATCAGCGGCTTCTGTGACGATATGGAGTATTGGGTCGTGGTGTATTCCTCCGCGCCAAACCAGACATTGAGATAGTTGGAAAGAGTCGGCGGGTCCGGGAAATAGACCGGCGGCCAGGCAAACCACTGGGTGTCCGGCTTGAACGATGTCGAGACCATCCAGTAGATCGGGAAGAATGCAACCAGCGTCCACATGCTCAGCACGACGTAGCGCACCACCGCGCTCAATCGCCGCCGTTGCGACTTCCTCATCACGCGAGCTCCTGCTGCCTGGCCGCTGGTTTCGCATACATCGTGTCGAGCGACCGCTTCTCCCGCCGCAGCAGGCGGATCGCAAACAGCACAATGACGACCATCAAGAGCATCACGATGTAGGACATCGCCGCGCCCTTGGAGATCTGGAAATACTGCCAGGTGGTGAGGAAGATGTAGACCGGCAGCGTCTCGGTCGCGGTTCCCGGGCCACCTTGCAGCAAGGCCCAGGTCTTGGGGAACTCGGCCATCGCTTCCAGGAAGCGAAGTACCAGCGCCAGGAAGATCACTGGCCGCAGCAGCGGGAGTTGCACCTCCCAGAAAATACGCCATTTCGAGGCGCCGAGGATCTCCGCCGCCTCGATCGGCTCCTTTGGAATGGCCGACAAGCCGGCCAGCATGATGATGAAGGAGAACGGCGCCCAGTTCCAAATCTCCAGCAGCATCACGGTCGGCAGCGCGATGTGGGGATTGGTGAGCCACGCGGGCTTGAATTCAATGCCGATGATGCGGGTGATGAGGTCGTTAAGCGGCCCGCTCTGGTACAGCATCATCTCCGCCGTGTAGGCGACGACCACCGGCACGGTCAGCATCGGCAGGATGAAGATGATGTAATAAAATGCCTGGCCGCGGAAAGGCTTGTACATGAGATAGGCGAGCGCAAATCCGATCAGAAAGCAGCCGATGGTCGAGCCGGTAGCGAACGCGAGCGAGCGCACCACGGCCCAGCCGAAGCGCGGATCGGTCAGCACTTCCCTGAAAAGATCCAGGCCGACATATTCGGCATCCCACCAGGTGCCGAGATAGACCGTCCACTGATGGAGCGAGAAGTAGAGCTGCAGGAACAGCACCGGCATCAGCACAAAAATGAGCAGCGCGAGCAACGGGCTGAGGATCGACCAGCGGAAGCGCGTGATCGCGCGCCGCCGCGAGAGCTCGCGCGTCGAGGGCAGGGGGGCTTGGACTTGCACGGCCGGAACAACGGCGACGTTCATGAGTCAGCTCCGGCGGGCAAACCGGACGGGCTCATGGCCCGTCCGTATTGGACCTCGGCTGGTCCATGCTTCCTTCGCGCCGCGCCGTCATGCCGGGACGTTGCGCTTGGGCATCAACGCCTTGTAGCTCGCCAGTTCTTCCTTGAGCTTGGTGCGGCCGATGCGGCGGACGATGGCGTTCCATTCTTCGTCGGTCTTCTTCAGCACGTCCTTGGCCGGAAGCTGCCCGACATAGGCCTCGGACAAGTTCTTGCCGAGCGTGTCCTGGAACTCCAGGTAGCCGGTCAAATAGGTCGGCGGCGAGACCACCTGGAAGTTCGCTTCGATCGCCTTGATGCCCGCCGGGCTGTAGGCCTTCTGGACCAATTCGGACGTCATGTGTTCCTTTGCCCAGGCGTCGTTGAACGTATTCACGGGATCGCTCACGATTGGAATGCTGTTCTTACCCGAACCGAGCCAGAGCGCGAGATAGGCCGCCTGCGCCTTGCGCGGGCTGTACTTGTTAACCAGTAGCGCGGCGAGCGGCGACGAGATCGAGCGATGGATGCGCTTGCCGGAAAAATCCGAGCCCGGCACTAGCCCGTACAGCCACTTGCCCGTGGTCTTCGACTTCGCGGGGTTCTCGTTCAGCCTGGCGGTGCCGTCCCAGTACTGGGCGGTCACCACGTGGCCCTGCGCGATGCGCGGGATCATCTGTGGCGTGCCCCATCCAGCAGACTCAGGATGTGCGACCTTCTTTTCCTGCAGGTAGATATCGACGGCGTATTGCCCGGCCGGTGTGTTGAGCGTCGAGTTCATGTCGTCGTCGAAGGTGAAGCCGCCGGCGCTGTAGAACATCATGTACCACCAGGTCGGCCCATTGGCGCGATTGCGTAGACTGCCGGACCCGTACAGATCCTTCGCTGGATCCATCAGGGTCTGCTGGATGCGGAACTCGTCCTCCCACGTCTCGGGAAATTTCAGCTCTTTGCCGTGCTTGTCGGCGAAACGCTTCTTGTTGTCGGGATCCTCGATCAGATCCTTTCGCACATATTGAATGTGCACGTTGCCGTCGGTCGGAATGCCGTAGGTCTGCCCCTTGTAGGTCATGAACTTGGCATAGTCGCCGACCGCATCGATCTTGAAGTCCGCCTTCTTCATGTACTCGTCGAGCGGCTCGAGGTAGCCGGCCGAGGCGAGCGACGGGATCATATTGGAATCGATGTGGATAAAATCGAACTGCGGCGAGCGCGACAGCGCCTCCGCCATGGCGCGCTGTGGCGCGTCGAAGATCGAAATGTCCTGGACCGCGCCAACGCCGATTCCGGTCGCTTTCTTGAAATCCGCGATTACCGGCTGCATCGGCACCAAATACGGCGACCAGATCATTCCGGAGACGTCGGCCGCGCCGGCCGTCTTCGCTGCGGCGATAGTGCGCTCCTCCATAGACGCCGCAAATGCGAGTGGGGTCGTACCAGGCAGCAAGTTTGCAACGGTAAGCCCGACGCCGCCTTCCATGAATGTTCGCCGCGAAATATTGAACTTGGTCATGACTGCCTCCCTCTAGGATTTAAGTGAGTGCTCAAGGATGCGCGTTCCGACGAACATCGCGCCGCCGCCGACTATGGCGGGGCGCGATATTGTTTGGACGACGAAACTGAATGCGGGCAAATAGCTGCCCTTCGCTGCCTGCAGCGCATCGGCGCAGGCAGATCTTCATAATTTTTTTTGCGAGAGGCGTAACGCACCGGCCCTCCCAAGCCTTGGCCTTAAGAATCGCGCACGCCAATCACGGTCATTGCGCGTCAGGACCAAGTGCAACTCTGACGTTTACGTCCCTAAACCTTCCGCATTATGGGCCGCGGTTGAATGCATCGTAGGTTGGTACATTTCGATCCGCAATACGGTTCTCGGTCCGGCCGACAAATACTGCTCGTTATTTCATCCCTGGAAACGGCCCGCGACAAAGCGTAGCAACAATAGAACGGCAGTCATTCAGAGGTCTTCGGCCGACAGATGCTCGGCTACGCGACGGTCTCCACGTCCCACTTGGGCGCGCGCTCGGGCGGATCGGCGATGCGGATATTGCGGCTGCGCAGCGCGGAAATCCGCCGCATCTCTTCGTCGTTGAGCGAGAAATCGAACACGTCGAGGTTTTCCGCGATGTGTGCCTCTTCGAGCGCGCGCGGCACCGCCGCGACCATTGGCTGTTGAATCAGCCAGCGCAGGCAGATCTGAGCGTGCGTCTTGCCGTGCGCCTTGGCAATTTCGCCGACGATGGGATCGTCGAGCAGTTTGCCCCGCGCGACCGGGCAGTAGGCGGTCAGGATCATACCGTGGCGGCGCAGCGCCGCGAGCATGCGGTCCTGCGGCAGGTAGGCGTGGTACTCGATCTGGTTAGTGATAAGCGGTTCGGGGCAGACGTGCACCGCCTCGTCGAGCATGGCGAGCGTGAAATTCGACACGCCGATATTGCGCGTGAGCCCGCTTCGCTTGGCCTTGGCGAGTGCCCCGAGCGTCTCGGCGAATGGCACCTTAGGCTGCGGCCAATGCACCAGCAGGAGGTCGACATGGTCGAGGCCGAGCGCCTTCAGGCTCGTCTCCGCCGAGCGCAAAAAATCGGCCTCGCGCGCGTTCTCCTCGGTTACCTTGGTGGTGACGAACAGTTCGTTTCGCGCGATTCCGCTGGCGCGAATGCCTTCGCCGACGCGTTCCTCAGTGCCGTATTTACGCGCCGTGTCGATGTGGCGGTAGCCGGCCGCGATGGCGGCAGCGACCAGTTCGGCCGGGCGGTGCGGCAGTTCCATGGTGCCGAAGCCGATCGCCGGCATTTTTGCGCCATGCGCGGCGAGGGTGAAGGCCTTTGGCGACTGCATCAGGGACTCCGAGGCGGGAGGGCGGGAACAAAATACTAGTGCGGCGGCCGGGCAGTAGTAAACGGGGCGTGGGGACTGCGGTTTGATCTGCCCCCTGAAAAGTGGTCCTCCCTGAGGTATGGCTTTTTGCCAGATGGAAGACTGAAGAATGCCGAGGAAGAGACACACGGCTAAGGAAATCGTTGCGAAGCTGCGGCAGGTTGATGTTCTGACGTCGCAGGGTCAGCCGGTCGCGGAAGCGGTTCGATCGATAGGCGTGACGGAAATAGCTCGCGACGAACTGCTCTACGGTGAGATCTTCTACACGCTGGAAGAAGCCAAGGTCATCATCGAGAGTTGGCGACGCCTGTGTGTACCGAAAACCTTATCCGCGTTAATGAGGTTTTCGGTATACACAACGTCAATCAGAAGGACGTTAGCATTCCAGTTTCGTTCAAGAGCTTCGGCGTCGCCTTCGATGCCATGCCGAAGGACTGATAAAGGGACTGATAATATCTCTCGGTGTGTGTACCGAAAACCTAAACCTGGACGTAGTAGTGATGACGTCCGCCAAGGATCGCGTGTGATTTAATGGTTCCGGTCCGCTGAACCGGACGGAGAGACCGGCTGCGTGTATCTATCGCCGTTTCACAGCTTCCCGCGCACATAGCCGAGGAAGTCGCTCGCCGCCGGCGGCAGCGGCGCGTAATAGGCGCAGCGCAGATCGAGGTCGCGCGGCCGCACCGCGAGCCGGACCGCGACCAGCGCGCCGGCCGCGATCTCCTGATCGACCGCGCATGACGGCAGCGCCGCGATGCCGTGTCCGAGCCGCACCATCTCCTTCACCGAGGCCGAGTCCTGCAATTCCATCGCCACCTCGAACTGCGCGATGCCGACCTCCTTCAGGGCCAGTCAGCTCATCCCGGACGCGCCGCCGGCCGACGAGATCGTGTTCCACGCGCCCGCCGCAAGACCGACACCGAAATCGCCAACTCCCGCGAGGCGGTGCGCATCGCGGAACTCGGCTACCACCATCTGCTCGATATCGCGCGGCCCGGCATTACCGAGGACGAACTCGCGGTGGAGCTGCGCTGGCACTCCAAGACGCTCGGCGCCGAGGACAATTTCGTGCTGCTGTGCGCCGGCCCGCACAACAAGGCGGTAGCGCCTTCGCACGGCCGGCGGCTACAGGCCGGCGACATCATCGTCGTCGAACTGACGCCGAGTTATCGCGGGCAACTGGTGCAGATCTGCCGCACCATCACCGTCGGCGAGGCGAGCGAGACGCTGCGGCAGAAATATGCGCTGGTGGTCGAGGCGATGCACGAAGGCATCGCGGCGGCGCAGCCCGGGAGGCCGATGGCTGACGTGTGCCGCGCCATCAACGACGTGCTGGAGGCGGAAGGCTATGGCGAATTCTGCCACCCGCCGCATATCCGCAGGCGCGGTCATGGCCTCGGCTTCGGCTCGATCGAGCCCGGCGATGTCGCGCTGGACAACCAGACGATGCTGGAGCCGGACATGCTGTTCATGATCCATCCGAACCAGTATCTGCCGGAGACCGGCTATCTGCTGTGCGGCGAGCCGGTGCTGATGACCGCGCAGGGCGCGGTGCCGCTGACCGCGCAGACGGCGACGCTCGCCGAAATCAAGCTGTAGGGCGCCCGCATGCGGACCATGCATCCCACTCTGCTGGTCGGGCCTGCCGACTGGGACGCGCTGCGCCTGCCGCTGGAGGAATTCCAGGCCCGGCTCGACGCGCTGTGGTGCGACGCTTCACCGGCCAGCGGCGCGATTGTGTATGGCGACGCCGCCGACCACGCCGCGCTCGCCTATCTGACCCACTTCACGCCAAAACTGGAGCGGGCGATCGCGCTGTTGTCGCGCGATGGCGCCGCCAAGCTGCTGGTCGGCGGCGGGATCAACATGCTTCCTGCCGCGAAACCGCTGACCTGGATAGGCAACCTGCTGCCGCTGCGCAGTGTCGCCAAGGCTGTAGTCGAATGGTCCGCCACTTTGGCGGGCGGCAGCGGCCTGATGCTGATCGCCGGAGACGCGATGCCGTATGCGATGCACCGCGAGATCGTCGCCGCGCTCGGGCCCGATGTTGGAATCGACGACGGTACGCCAATCGTGCGGGCGCATATGCGCCGCAAGAGTGCGCGCGAACTCGCCGCGATCCAGGAGGCGAGCCTAGTGCTTGGTGAGGCAGTCGCGGCGCTGCGGCAGGCCAAGGATCGTGGCGTCACTGCCGCCGTGCTCGCCGCCGAGCATGTCGCGTGGCGCCGCGGTGCGCAGGACGTGCGCAGCCTGTTCAGCCTGGATGGCGGCCGCACCTTGATGCCGTTCGATGTTCCGGTCGGGGCGGCGGTCGATCCGCTGCAGGTCTATCTCGCGGTGCGCCATTCGGGCTACTGGGCCGAGGGCTTTGCAATGCTGAGCGCGAAGTCGCACGCGCCGCTGATCGCAGTCGAGGCGGCGCTGCAGGCGGCTCTCGCGCAGGTCGCGCCCGGCGTGACGCCTGGCGCGCTGACCGAGACCCTCGCGGCCGCGATGCCGGCGTTCGCGCCGCATCCGGTTACGGCCCCTTCGGTGGTCGGGATCGGTCTGGCGTTGCAGCAGGACGTGCCGGCTGACGAACCCGTGGGCGTCGGCGAGGTGCTGTCGCTGCGCGCCGGCGTATCGGATTCGCAGCAGGGTTCGGCGATGGCGTCGGCGATGGTCGCCGTTACCGAGAATGGCCGCGACATTTTATGGAGCGCGCCATGATGGCGATCGAAACGCTCGCCACGTTCCTGGCGGAGGGTTTGCGTGTGCCGGCCACGACCCGCGCCAATGCGCAGCGTCACCTGACCGACACGGTCGGCGCCTGGGTGGCGGGCGCGGCGACGCAGGAGGGGCGGGCGCTGCTCGCTTCCCGCACCGATGGCGAGATCGACGTCGGCACGCCGTCGGCGCTGGCGCGGCTGAGCGAGATCGACAACATCCACCTTGCGTCCGCGACGACGCCCGGCGGCATCATCATTCCGGCGGCGTTGACCCTCGCGGCGGCGCGCGGCGCCGACGGCGCGGCGCTGACCGGCGCGATCGTCGCCGGCATCGAAGCGATGGTGAGGCTTGGCCTCGCGATCGACGGCCCGCAGGTAATCTATCGCGGCATCTGGCCGACCTATTTCGCCGCGCCGTTCGGGATAGCGGCGGTGGCGGCGCGGCTGCATGGCTTCGATGCCGAGCAGACCGGGCACGCGCTGGCGCTGGCACTGACCTTCGCGGCGCCCGGCGTCGGCCACCACAACGCTGCGACGACCTCACGCTGGTTCGCGATTGCGCAGGCGGCGCGCAACGGGCTGGTCGCGGCGCGGGCTGCGCAGGCCGGCTTCACGTCGGATCTCAGCCTGCTCGACGGCGGTTTCCTGCACGGCATCTTCGGCATCACGCCGAATCTCGACGCCGTCACCCAGGGGCTCGGCGAACGCTTCGCGCTCGACGAGGCGTCGTTCAAGCCGTGGTGCGCGGCGCGCCAGACCATGGCGGCGACCCAGGCGCTGAAGGAGATTCTGGCGGACGGAGTCTCGCCTGTGCAAATCCGCTCGGTCGAGGTCGCCCAGCCGCCACCCTATTTGAAGATGACCGACCATGGCGTGGTGTCCGGCGACCGCGCGTCGCATCTGACCAGTTTGCCGTATCATCTCGCCATCGCCGCCTGCGATCCGGACGCCGAGTTCGATATCGCCCAATCGCCGCCATCCGTGCCGGAGCCGGTGCGGGCTTTCATGGCCAAAGTCACGGTCATCGCCGACGCCGCGCTGCTGGCGCATTATCCGGCGGCGTGGCCGGCGCGCCTTGTGGTGCGCACCGCCGACGGCGCGCACGAGCGCCTGATGCTGAACGTGCCGGGCGATCCGGCGCGGCCACTGTCGGACGCCGAACTTGGCCTCAAATTCCGCCGTTTCGTCGCGGGCGCGGCCGGTGGGCCGGCGGCCGAAAGTCTGCTCGCCGCCTGCGCCTTCGCCCTGGAGACGACCGGGGCCGCGGCCCAACTGGTGGCTCGGATCGAAGGCACGGTGGTTGGCTAGAATGCAATGAGATTGTTATCCTTGCCCTGTGGCGGAATTGGTGTGTGACGACTGTGCGAGAGTGTGTTTAATCGACTACGGAAATTGCCCCGAAGATGACCACGACCAGCACCAGAGTGCAGCGAGAAAGCGGATCGCGTTTCGAACAGGAGCTTATTGTGAGATTGATCGCATTGCTGTGCGGGCTGTTGGCGCTGGCGGCGCCGGCGCAAGCGGCCTACCCCGAGCGCCTTATCACGATAATCTGTGCGTCGGGGGCGGGCGGAGCTGTTGACGTTACGACGCGCGTGGTCGCTGACTATCTCTCGAAAGAGTTGGGTCGGGCTGTTGTAGTTCAGAACGAGCCGGGGGCTGGCAGCACGATCGCTATTTCCAGCGTGGCCAAGGCCAAAGCTGATGGATACACGCTGCTGACGATCGGCTCCGGTGTCGCAGTGGCCAGCGAGCTTTATCCGAACGCAAATGTTGACGTGCTGCGCGACCTCGTGCCCGTCACTATGATCGGAGCGACGCCACTGGTTCTGTTTGTGAACGGTACCGTAGCGGCGAAAAATTACGCCGAGCTGATTGCGTGGCTGAAGGCCCACCCAAACGACGCGACAACCGGCAGTAACGGCCGCGGTTCGGCCGGCCACCTATCTATCGAATTGCTCAACACGATGGCTGGCGTGAATATCCGCTACATTCCCTACAAGACGACACCGCAGGCCCACACCGACCTCATTGCTGGACGGCTGACGGTGATGATGACATCCTCACTCGGTGATCCGCAAAAGTTTGGCATAACGCCGGTCGCCGTCTCGTCCTTGGAGCGTTGGAATGTGATGCCAGACGTCCCGACGCTCGACGAGCTAGGTTTGAAAGGTTACGAAGCTGCGACATGGGTTGCCATGATGGCTCCCAAAGGCACTCCGCGGGAGGCGATCGAGGCGATCAACGCAGCGCTCGACAAGGCACTCGCCAATCCCGCGCTTCGCAAGCGACTCGACGAGATCGGCATCATCCCGCCGCGGCAGACGGGATCTAATTTTGCAGCAAAATATATTTCACATGAGATCACAAAGTGGACCGATATTCTTCGCAAAGCGCCTGATCGGCCCTAGCTCGCGGATTGCTGCGACTTCGCATTTTGAATAGCTTGCCACACATTGTATGGTGTGGCTGGCATCCTGATATCGCGAACGCCGAACTCGCTGAGTGCATCGACGATCGCGCCGATGACGGCGGCGAGCGCGGGCGTTGTACCTCCTTCGCCCCCCGCCTTGATGCCGAGTGGGTTCGTCGGCGATAAGACCTCGACAATCTCGGTATCGAAGGACGGCAACCTGTTCGATCTCGGTACTCCGTAATCCATTAGGGAGCCGCATAACGGTTGTCCGGACAAGGGATCGCAATAACAGAGCTCCCACAAGGCTTGGCCTACGCCTTGGGCTATCCCGCCGTGTGTCTGTCCGTGAACGATCATCGGATTGATACAGCGTCCCACGTCGTCGACAGCGGAATAGCGCGTAATAGCAACTTCTCCGGTTTCCGGATCGACTTCGCATTCGCACGCCGCACAGCCATTCGGAAAGACTGGTTCATGCATCTCGTTGTCGACCACGACGGCAAGCCCGCCTTCAAATTGTGCCGTAATGGGATGTCCCGCAGATTCCTTTGCCAATTCAAGAAAATCGAAGGTTCGATTGCTCGTCGAAGCGTTGAAGCGGCCGTCGACGAATTGAATCTTGTCGGTGGTTGTTTTCAGTAACGCGGCCGCAAACGTCTTTCCCTTGGCTATCAGTTCGACCGATGCTTTCGACATGACGGTCGCGGCATGCCGCATCGACCGGCCAGAATGAGTGCCGCCGCCCACGCTTACAATATCGGTATCACCGATTATGATATTGATTGCTGCAACCGGAACGCCGAGAAGATCTGCGGCAACTTGCGCGAAACTCGTTTCATGGCCTTGTCCGCTCGGCTGCGTGCCGATCACGACATCCACTTGTCCGTTTGGTGTGACGGTAATCTCCGCCCGTTCCCTCGGTGAGCCGATCGACGACTCGACATAGTTAGCAAGACCCAACCCAAGCAGTTGGCCGCGTTTTTTTGCTTCGCGCCGACGCGCGCCAAAGCCGCCCCAATCGGCGATGCGCATGGCCCGATTCATATTGTCTTCGTAGCGGCCGCTATCGTAGGTCGCGCCGACAGCGTTGGTGTAAGGCATCGACTCCGAGCGGATGAGATTCTTTCGCCGCAGTTCGACCCGGTCCATACCTAATTCCCGTGACGCGATGTCGATCAATCGCTCGATAGCGAATGTCACCTCTGGGCGGCCGGAACTGCGATAAGCGTTGGTCGGCATCGTGTTGGTAAATACCGCACGGGCGCGTAGCGCTGCCGATGGAATATCATACGAGCCAGTGATGAGCCCGGCGCCTTTGCCCAACGGCGACAGTGAGACGCAGTGAGACCCAACATTGCTTAGGTTCGACGCGCGCATAGCAAGAAAGCGGCCGTCGGCGCGCAACGCCAACTCCACCTTGGTGACCAGATCGCGGCCTTGATAATCGCTTAGGAAAGCCTCCGATCGCGTGGCCGTGAATTTGACAGGCCGGCCGATCTTTTTCGCTGCCCACAGGACAAGGCCGAACTCAATGTACGGTCGATTTCTCGACCCGAAATTACCGCCGACATCGAAGGAAAGAACACGCAATTGTTCGGGAGCAATCCCGAGCACGGAAGCAAGCTCTTGTTTTTGGCGCACCGCGCCGCCGCTTCCAGCATAAAGCGTGTACTTGACTGTTGTTGCATCGTAATGGGCCAGCGCAGCCCGTGGTTCCATGGTTACCGCGGTGACCCGATCAATGTGAAAATTCATTTTGACGACATGGGCGGCAACGGAGAAAGCACGATCCGTGGCATCTAAGTCGCCGAACACCGAATCTACGAGGACATTTCCCGGCACGTCGTCCCAGATTATGGGAGCGCCGTCCGCCAGTGCAGCCTCCGATCCGGTCGCACAAGGAAGCTCTTCGTATTCGACCTTAACGGCCTCCGCAGCGTCGAGCGCGTCGGCTCTCGTGTTAGCGACAACCATCGCGACTGCTTCACCGACGTGACGGACCTTGTCCGTGGGCAGAAGTCGGTGCGGGCCGATGAAGATATCCCCGCCTCCAGGGGCGGTCAGTTTCATGTCATATTTTGTCGACGGAACGGGCTTATGGGGGATCGGGCGAAGGCCATCTGCCAAGCAGTCCGCTCCGCTGAATACTCCGATCACCCCGGGCAGCGTCTGAGCTTTTCTGGTATCCACCCGAACGATACGGGCATGCGCATAAGGCGATCGCACCATCACGGTATGGACTTGCCCCTCTATGCAAAAGTCGTCGCTGAACCGGCCCATTCCGGTTAGCAAGCGAAAATCCTCTTTGCGTCGGAGGGGTTGTCCAATAGCGCCCAATTTGTTCGTCCGGTTTGGTTGTTGGCGCGTCAAAGAACGGGTTCTCATCGTTCAATGACCATGGCAGGCGATAATGCAGGTTTCCGTTTTTATTTACCACCAGCGGCTGGCCCTTCGGCCCGTACGCATTTGGCAGTAAAGAAAGATGCACCCTTGCATCGAGCAGTCCAACGGTCCGGTGTCATCGTCGCTATTCCCATCTCGGCCGGGCTGCATCACAAATAGGTCCGGATATGATTTTCGGAAAGGACAAATCACACTTCGGCGCTTATTCCCAATCTGGGCGCAGAATCGCCGGCCGCCACCCCAACCTGAGCGAAGCAATCCAGCGGATCGGTGATCGGCGATTCTTCATAGAAAAACCAGCCGCCGCAACAAACCTGCGCAATGCCCATCCGATCATTTGAACTGCTCTCCTTATTGTCGGGTACCGCAGCGAAGCGGGCCCGGGGGTTAGTCTATGCCCTTCGAGCGGTCGGGGACATCGCGCACCGGCGTCTCCGGGGTGAGGCCACCGCGCCGGACGGCGAATGTCTCCTTGCCGCTCTGTTCCCACTCGCCGGCAACCGCGCGGCGCGCGTAGGTATCCCAAGTTTCGGCCCAGTCTCCCAGCGAGTAGCCGTGCCACGGCGACTGTGGCTTGAGCGAGGGAAGCCCGAGCCCCTCCCACAGCGTACGCGCGCGCTCCATGTACTCGCGCGTCGGCAGCGCGAGCGGCGGCATCGAATGCTTGAGGGTGGCGTCGATGAGCATGGTCGACTCGCCGCCGCGCGCGCCGGATTTCGGCCCGTGCCCGCCCGACCGATAGGGTGCGATGTGCACGTCCTCGATCGGATTGGAACGGTAGGCGAGCGACCAGAAGATCGCGTCGGTGTTGGTGGGATCGATGTCGTCGCTCACCGCGATGACGATCTTGCCGCACGCGGCCTGCAAGGTCGCGGCCCCGTGCAACCCGCGCCACACCTCTGTCCGTTGGGTTCCGGGGGCGAATTGCAGGAAAATGACCTTGCGGATGTTGGTCAGCGGCTCATGCATGACCACGCGCTGGATGCCCCTGATCGACAAATGGTCGCGCAGGTGCGTAAGAAATAGCGGTTCATACGCCACCTTCTTGATGGTGCTCGATTCGCTCGGCGTGACCTGGCTGATGATCGATACGAGGACCGGAGACCGCTTGTGCGTGATCGCCGTCACCTGCATTGACATGTTGAAATCTTCGAGCGCGACATGCCCATGGCTCTCGCCGAACGGACCTTCCGGCTCGAGCAGGTCGGGGGCGATCAACCCCTCGATGATGATCTCGGCATCGGCGGGAACGTCGAGATCGACGGTGACAGCCTTAGCGGTGCGGATAGGCATACCAGCCAGACCGCCGGCTACGCCCATCTCGTCCTGGTCGATGGCGAGCTTTTGCGGGCCGGTGAAGATGATGACGGGCGCGCAGCCGATAACGATGGCGCACGGCATCGGTTCCTTGCGCTTGCGATGCTTGAGCCAATGCAAATATCCGCCGGCACCACCGATCCGCGACGCCATGCGCACGCCGAGCCGGTCGGTCGCCTTGAGCGCCGCGCGATAGGTTCCCATGTTGCGGATGCCGGTTTCCGGATCGCGCGTGATGCACAAGGTGGCCGTCAAATAGGGAGCGGCGTCGAAGCCAGGTGTGGAAATCGGCACGGGCAAGCGCGCAAGGCCATTACCGGGGCCGCGTAAATCCTCGCCCGTGATGATCACCTCCTGGCACGGCGGCGAACCGACAATAACCGGCGCAATCGGGTGCGCGATCGCGTGCATCCACGCGGCGCCGATGTCCTCGACGGGCTTGCCCATGCCGATTGCGTAGATGCGAGGCGAAGCCGCGAGCGCACCGACCGCGACCGGGATGTCGTAGCGCCGGCCGTGGGAATCGACCACGTTGGTGAACAGGAAGGCGCGCCGTTGCTCCTCGCGCAGGCCGCCCTGGAACTGCCAGCGCACCAGCGGGTGCAGCTCGGTATCCTTGTTGATGGGCTGGTCGACGCGCACGAGAAGACCGTTTGCTTCGAGCGCGGCGAGATGCTCTTGGAAATCGAGCGGAGGCCCGCGCTCGACCGGACGACGTACAGCCTGAGTAGCGGCAATTTTATCAAGCATGGTCAAGCCCTTATTCGACGGAATGCAATTAGCGTACGATTTACCGAGATCGGGAGCAACGTTTGGCGCCCATTTTCGCGGGTGCCGGGGGTAATGGAAATTGTGAGCCAACGTGCTGATCGATAGTGCCATCAGCGCCCTGGCGATCGTCTTCGACCCGGAACGCTTCGCGATCATCTGCCTCGGCGTCTTCTTGGGGTTGATCATCGGGGTCCTGCCCGGGATCGGCGGGCTCGCCGGCATGGCGCTGCTGATCGCGTTCACCTACGCGATGGACCCGCACACGGCGCTGGCGTTCCTCATCGGCATGTGGGCGGTGACCGCCGCCTCGGACACGGTCCCCGCGATCCTGTTCGGCGTACCGGGCGAGATCGGGTCGGCGTCGACCGTCCTCGATGGCTATCCGATGGCGCGGCGCGGCGAGGCGGGCCGCGCTTTTGGCGCGTCCTTTACCGCCTCGGTCCTCGGCGGGTTGTTTGGCGCTATACTGCTAGCGATCTCGATTCCGGTGCTGCGCCCGTTCATGTTGGCGATCGGCTCGCCGGAAGTGCTCGCCGTGTGCGTGCTCGGCCTAACCCTCGTTGCATCCATCAGCCAGGGCGCCGTGCTCAAGGGCCTCGTCACCGCCACCTTCGGCGTGCTGATCGCGGCGATTGGCAACGAGGCGCAGACCGGCACGCTGCGTTGGACCTTGGGCACGATGTATCTATGGGACGGCATCCCGATCGAGACCATCGCGCTCGGCCTGTTCGCGCTTCCCGAGCTGGTCGACATGGCGATCGCGCGCAAGAGCATCAGCTCGGACTATCGCGGCGGCCTCATTCGCGAGCAGCTTCGCGGCGTGCGTGACGTCATGCGCAACTGGAAGCTGGTGATCCACAGATCTTCGATCGGCGTCTTGCTGGGATCGATTCCGGGCACGGATATGAGTTTTGGAAGGGACACAAGTCGCGAGAACCGCTAGCGTTAGGTGTTGCCGGCGTCGCCCGCCGGTTCGTGCCGCAAGGTCACCTCGCACGGGAAGAGATATGCAAATGGACAAGATTGTCGACGTACCGCTCATGGGTTCGCGTAAGACCGGAGTAGCCAAAGCCATCGGCGGTAAGCCGATTGCTGATCTGCGCGAATGGTTGTCGCGCGTGGAGGAGATCGGCGAGCTGACCCGGGTGGATCAGCCGGTGGACCGCGACGAGGAGATGAGCGCGATCTCCTATCTGGTCGCCAAGCAGCAGCCGTCGCCGGCGGTGTTGTTCGAGCGCCCGCGCGGTTTCGACAAGAGCCCGATCGGCGCCAAGATGTTGTGGAATATTCTGGGGCCCAGCGTGAAGCGCGTCGCGCTCACGCTCGAGGAGCCGGCGGACACGCCGACCGTCGAATTGATCCGACGAGTAAAGGACAAGCTCAAGCGGCGTCTGCCGCCGCATGAGGTAACTGCTGACCAAGCCCCGATCTACGAGAACACCATCACTGGAAAAAATATTGACTTGAACCTGTTGCCGATCCCGCGGCACTGGCCGCTCGATGGCGGCCGTTATGCCGGTACCGGCGATGCGGTGATCACCCGCGATCCCGACAGCGGCTATCTCAACATCGGCACCTACCGGATGATGGTGCAGGGAAAGTCGCAGGTCGGGCTCTACCTCTCGCCCGGCAAGGACGCGCGCCTGCACATCACCCGGGCCTGGCAGCAGGGCAAGTCCATCAACGTCGCCGCCGCCTGGGGCATCGATCCCCTGTTCATGTTGGTTGGCTCGCAAACATTTCCCAAGAACGTGTCGGAATACGAATACGCCGGCGGTATCAAGGGCCAGCCGATCCCAGTCGTTCGCGGCAAGACGACCGATCTGCTGATCCCTGCCAACGCAGAGCTCGTCATTGAAGGTGTCATCCGGCCCAATTCGGTGAAGGCGGAAGGGCCGTTTGGCGAATTCCCTGGCTATTACGGAAGGCCGGAAGCCGGCTGCCCGCTCGTCGACATCACTGCGGTGCACTACCGGTCGCAGCCGATCCTGACCAACGCCCTGATGGCGGATTATCCGTCCTGCGAGCAGAGCGGATTCTTCTCGGTCATTCGCTCGGCGAAGATCTGGGACGATCTCGACAAGCTCGGCATTCCCGGCATCCACGGCGTCTATGCGCATCCGGCGGCAGCCGGCGGGTTCGGCATGACCGTCATCAGCCTCGAGCAGCGCTATGCCGGCCACGCCGCGCAGGTGTTGGCGCTCGCGGCCCAAGTCCCGGGCGGCGCCTACTACACCAAATGGATCATCGCGGTCGACGAGGACGTCGACCCGACCGATATGGACCAGGTGATCTGGGCTATGGCGAGCCGGTGCAACCCGATCGACGACATCGATATCCTGCGCAACACCTGGAGCACCTGGCTCGATCCCACCCAGAATCCGCCAGAAAAACGGCCCTACGGCTCGAAGGCGCTGATCAATGCCTGCAAGGAGCACCGCCATCTGCCGGTGTTCTCCAAGCGCACCACGCTGCGCAAGAAGGTCTACGATCAGGTTGCAGCGCGTTGGACGGAACTTGGGTTGCCAGGACAGACTCCCACCGTCAGGGCGTTCGAAGCCGCGAACACAGTCACGTATCACGAGGTCGGCGGCTTCGAACCCGGCCGCCAGCCGGGCGAAAAGAAATCAGCAAATAAAAAGAAGTCGGCCAACAAGAAGAACAAAAAGAAGATGTGAGGCCGATTTCGACCCCACCACACTGCCACCTATCCGGCCCGCCTCGCGGACCCAAAGGCCGAAATGCGTGGGCACCGTTGAAGCGTTCGAGTTCATATCGAATCCTTGTGCGCTTACTTGTCGCTGCGGGAAAAGCCTGGGCCCATGTCCCACGTCAGCGGGTAATAGGGACGATCCACGCTTCGGCACCAATTCTCCCAGCCCCGTTCAAGCGTAAAGCCGGCGCGGCCCCTGGTGTTGGCGGCGATTTCGCCGTCGCTCAAATAGGTGACGTCGCCCATCGCCAGCGCTTTGCCGAGCATCTGGGCGTTGATCTCCATGTAGACCGACGTGAAGACCGCTTCGCGCAGCGACTTTCCGACTACCACGCTGCCGTGGCCGCGCATAATCGCCGCGGTGCGCGATGCGAGCGTCTTGGCGAGGTCGCGTCCCATCTCCATGTTGGTGACGAGCAGGTTGGTGCTGTCGCCGAACGTATCGCGAATGTCCCAGTTCGGTACGTCACGGCCGACCGGCGAAGCCATGTGCATGATTGCGCCGAAGCGCTGCGACTTCACGACCGAGAACGGCACGATATTGGGGCTGTGGCTGTGTACCACCGCCATCACGTCCGGGCGCGCCTCCAGCACGGCGCCATGAATGAACCTCTCCGAATATGGCTTGCCGGGTTCCGGTCCGACGACCTCGCCGTCGAGCGTGAATTTCATGATGTCGTCGATCTCGACGCACATCGGTGCTCGGGCGCGCGCCATGAGAAAGTGGTCAGGGTTGTCCGGGTGACGGATCGACACGTGGCCGAACGAATCGAGTACGTTGTTGGCGGCGAGAATCCGGTTTGCAGTGACGAGATCGTTCTTCAGCTGATTCAAGTCGGTCATGCGGCTGCTCCAAGTTCTCCGATGCGGTGATTAGAAGCATCCTCGACCAAGGTAATTCCTCTCCCGCCGTTCGTGAGTGGCAAACAAATCAAGATTAGGTCGCGAGAGTCAGCCCGGTTTTGTTTTCTCGCGACTTCCGTTCAGCATCCAGGAAAACATCTCCTTGGTCCGGCGCGCCGTTTCCGGTAGAGGCATGTTCACAATCGGATACTGGTCCTTCCAGTGGAACGGCCGGCAGGCGTCGATGATTGCGCGGCTGTTGGTGAAATCACCCTGCGCCTTGCGTTCGGGCGGGATCGACGGATCGAGCGGGGTCGACCAAGCGTTACGGATAAAATCAATCGACGTCACAGGGTCCGAGCGCGAGCACACCGCCCACATCAGCTCTTCGAGGTTGGATACATCGATATCGTCGTCGACCACGATCACATACTTTCCGGCATACGCGACCGAACGGCACATTGCTGCGAGATGCCCGGCCTGGCGGGCATGCCCTGGATAACGCTGCTTGATTGACACGGCTGTGAGTTGACGCGATCCACCCGCCTCGTGGCACCATGTGGCTACTACGTCAGGCAGACCGGTTTTCTTTAACTCTTGTTTTAGCAACGCCGATCGCATCACGGCGCGATAACGTGCCTGCTCCTCCGGCGGTCGCTGCGGAGGGCAGCCGAGAATGATCGGGTCGTTACGGTGGTAAATTGCCTTGACGTCAAGTACCGGCTCGCTCCGCATCTTCGAGCCATAGTAGCCGGTCCACTCACCGAACGGTCCCTCTGGCAGAACATTGCCCGGATAGACAAAACCCTCGATAACCACCTCGGCATTGGCCGGATACGGCAGTGACGTGTGCTTGCCCAGCACTACCTTCTGCGGGCGCCCGCGATAGGCGCCGGCGATTTCGTATTCGCAAATACCATAGGGCACTTCCGTGCACGCCATAAGGAAAGTCAGCGGGTCGCCGCCGATGACGATGCACACCGGCATTGGCTGGTTGAGCGCCTGGTATTTGTCGCGATGGATGCGACCGTGCTTGCCGGGTGAGATGTAGAAGCCAAGTCGTTTGGCGTCATGGATCATCACGCGATAGGTGCCGGCATTGACCCAGCCATCGTCGGGATCGCGCGTGACATTGAAGCTGCCGGTGCCAATATATCGCCGCCCCTCATCGCGGTCGTGCCAGACCGGAGTCGGGAAACGGGTCACGTCCACCGCGTCGCCTTCGATCACGTTCTCCATGACCGGACCGGTCTCCACCACCTGGTAAGGCAACGGCTTGTCGGAGATCTTCTGGAAGTCGGCCAGGAAACCCTCGGACAGCTCGATCTTATTGAGATCGGGCGGAAGGCCGAGCGTCATATTCTGCCGCCGGCCGCCGAAGAAGTTGGTGAGTACCCGGAAGCCTTTCGGATAGCCCGGGATATCGTCGAACAGCGCCACGGGCGCCTTGGCATCATGTTGCAGCAACTCGGCCGCCATGCCGATGTCTTCCTGCCAGGAGTAGCCGTTGGCGCGCACCAGCTCACCGAGCTTGTCAGCTTCGACAATCCATTCGCGCAGGTCGTCATAGGGCACGCGCGCCTGACGGTTGTCGGTGAGGGCATTATTCATGTGCGTTCCTCCTCGCCGATCATCGATAAATTATGTGACGATGCCATGGGTACCTCATCGCGAACAAACCGGAATTGCTCAGGCGCAAACCAAAATAGATTCTACCCAGCGTGCGGGCATGTCCTTGACTTGGGTCAAGGCCAGCAGAGTGCGAAGGGCACTTTCGTTGCCCCCGGCGCGAGGCCATGTGCCCGCCCGGGTCGACTCGCCTATTAAGACGCTGAAGAACACCGGAGGTAAAGCGCTCGCCTATTTCACTAGAGGTTTCTCGACGCACCGGATCGGACATACATGATCCCTGGCGTGGGATTGTCACTTGCTTTCATGTCTCTTAGCAGCCGCAAGACGCTCGCGGATGGCGAAGGGATAACGTCGACCAGCACTTTTAGTAAGAAATGCTGCCCGCTTCGCCAAGTAAGCAAATGTTTGACGGGACAAACAGGTCCACTAAGCTATTAAATGGTTGTCGACGGACGTAGAGAAGTTGGCGGTTTTGGAAGTAAGCCCCCAACGATATGATGCCCAGCGCCAAAGAAAATGTGCTTTGAATATCGCCGGTGAAATCACAGTTGCTGCGCCGCGGGATGCGGTCTTTAAGGCACTCAGCGACGCGCCGTTCTTTGCCTCTTGCATCGAGGGTGTACGCGACCTCAAGGCCATAGACGCTACCCATTTCGGCGCGGTTCTCGAAACCCGCATTGCGTATTTGCGCTTCAATTTCAAAGTCGACGTGGAGATAACGCGGCTCTCAGCCCCCGAGGAAATCGAGGCCAAGGTCGAGGGCACACCGCTTGGTATAGTGGGCCGGCTAACTGCAACCGCGAAGACCCGGCTCGCCGATGCCGGCGGCCAGACGGTCATCCATTATTCGATCGACGCGATCTTGACCGGTAAACTCGGTAGTATGGGGCAACCCGTGCTCAAGGCGAAGGCAAAGGACATGGAAAAGTACTTCACCGAACGGCTCTTCGCCACCTTAGCCAGCGGCGGACCGGGGACTGCGTCGTGACGCCATTCGATCTCGTGGAGCCTGCCTCGCTCAAGGAGGCTATCGCGCTCATCGATCCGGACGATCCTGACGTAAGGCCGATCGCAGGTGGCACGGCGCTGATGTTGATGATGAAGGCCGGCGTATTTCGGCCGCGCCGGCTCGTCAGCTTGCGCAAAATGGGCGATGGCTTTTCCAGCATCACCGCGACGGCTTCCGGCGATCTCAGAATTGGCGCCATGACCCCTCTGTCCGCGGTCGAGCATTCGCTCGATGTTTTGCGCCATGCGCCGGTGATCGTGCGCACGATGCGGAGGCTGGCGAATGTGCGCGTACGTAATGTCGCGACCGTCGGCGGCGCGCTGGCGCATGCCGATCCACACATGGACCTGCCGCCGGTCCTGATCGCGCTCGGCGCGTCGGTGTCCGTTGTCGGGATGTCGGGCGAACGGACTATCCCGGTCGAGGATCTACTCACCGGCTATTACGAAACCGCGCTCGCAAAGAACGAACTGATCACCGAAGTGCGCATCCCTGCGCAAGACGCGACACGCGCGGTCTATTTCAAGGTTACTACTGGCTCCGCCGACGACTGGCCGGCGCTTGGCGTCGCGGTTGCGCTGGTTGCCGAGGGCTCGAGCGTGAAATCCGCTCGTATCGTCGTGAGCGCGGCAACGACCAAAGCGACTCGTCTGAAAGCGGCGGAAAAAAGTTTGATCGGGTTCGCGGCCGACGATGCTACGCTGAAGAAGGTTGCCGACACCGCGGCTGACGAAGCTGACATTCTCGCCGATGTGCGCGGCTCGGCTTCATACAAGCGCGAGCTGCTGCGCGTCTATATTGTCCGTGCCGTCCGTGCGGCCATGCAAGCAAGCGGAGAGCCCCACTAATGGCCACCACCAGCGTATCCGGCGGCCAAGTCGGTCGCTCGCTGCCCCGTCTCGAGGCGCGCGAGAAGGTGACTGGCCGCGCCGAATACACCCATCTCATGCAGTTACCGAGCATGCTGCACGCCAAGATCTTCCGCAGCACGGTGGCGCACGGCCGCATCAAGTCGATCGACACCAGCGCCGCACGCAAGGTGCCCGGCGTCTACGCCGTCTATACCAGCGACGATGTGCGCAAGGTTATCCCCGATCCATATTACGGGCCCGCGTTTCACGACCAGCCGATCCTTGCCATCGGCAAGGTGCATTATGTCGGCGAGCCGGTGGCGGTCGTGCTCGCCGCCGATCCGCACATCGCCGACCAAGCCGTGCAGCAGATCGTCGCCGAGTATGAAGAGCTGCCCGCCGTGTTCGACGAGATCGAGGCGGCCGAG
>Ga0097691_1000921_pt1 | contig 23285 bp, 19 predicted proteins | sample NGESurdeep072012_8_FD_72858 | JGI IMG/M metagenome (GOLD analysis project Ga0097691, IMG submission 72858) | Arctic peat soil microbial communities from Barrow, Alaska - NGEE Surface sample 210-1 deep-072012 | ecosystem: Environmental > Terrestrial > Soil > Wetlands > Peat ... | reverse complement strand
ATCGATGCCGCCAAGATCGAGCACCGGCACGGCGACACCGCGATGGGGCTCACGGGCTTTGCCTCGGTCGGCTCGCGCTCGGCGATGTGCGCCGGCAATGCCATCGTGCATGTCGCCGACCTGATGCTGGCCAAAGGAAAGAAAGTCGCGTCGGCGGCGCTGGAGGCCTCCGAGTCGGATATCCAATATCGCCAGGGGAGTTTCGAGGTGGTCGGCACCGACCGCAAGATCTCGCTGTTCGAGACCGCGCGGCGCGCCAAGGAACTGGCCGGACGCGGCGACGTGCCTGACAGCCTCGACACCAAGGACAAGCTCGACACGCCGCTGACGTTTCCGAACGGCTGTCACATCGCCGAGGTGGAGGTCGATCCCGACACCGGCCAGGTCGATATCGTCACTTACACGGCGGTGGACGACTGCGGCAACATGCTCGATTCCATCATCGTCGAAGGCCAGGTGCACGGCAGCATCGCGCAGGGGCTGGGCCAGGCGCTGCTGGAAAACGCGGTCTACGATTCGATGAGCGGGCAGTTAGTGACCGGATCGTTCATGGATTACGGCATGCCGCATGCGCACGACATGCCGATCGAGCTGCGCGAGGCGGTGCATTCGGTGCCGGCCAAGAGCAATCCGCTCGGGGTCAAGGGCACCGGCGAGGCCGGCACCACAGCGGCGATTGCTGCGGTGATGAACGCGATTTCGGATGCGATCCCGAACGGCGCCGCCAATCACATGGACATGCCGGCGACGGCCGCGAAGGTGTGGCAAGCGTGCCAGAAGGCGATGGCGAAGTAGGCCTCACCCCTGCGAGATGAACTTCGTGTTCATGTAGGCCTGCAGGCCTTCGATGCCGCCTTCGGAGCCGTAGCCACTCTCCTTGACGCCGCCGAACGGCGTCTCCGGTGTCGAGATGGCGATGCTGTTGACACCCACCATGCCGGACTGGATGGCGTCGCCGATGGCCGTAGCGGTGGCGCTCGATGACGTGAACGCATAGGCCGCCAGCCCGAACGGCAGCGAATTGGCGCGCTCGACCACCTCGTCGAAGGTCTTGAACGGCACGATCGGCGCGATCGGACCGAACGGCTCTTCGGTCATGATCTTGGCATCATCGGGAATGTCGGTGATCACCGTCGGCTCGAAGAAGAAGCCCTGGTTGCCGTGACGCGCGCCGCCGGTGGCGATCTTGCCGCCGCGGGCCTTGGCGTCGTTGACGATCGCCTCCATGGCGTCGAGCCGGCGCGGATTGGCGAGCGGGCCCAAGGTAATGCCCTTCTCCAAGCCATCGCCCATCTTGAGGCTCTTGGCATATTCGGTGAAGCGGGCGACGAACTTGCTGTAGGACGCCTCCTGCACATAGAAGCGCGTCGGCGAAATGCAGACCTGCCCCGCGTTGCGATACTTGAAGGCGGCGATGGTGTCGGCGGCTTTCTCCGGATCGGCATCGGCGAACACCACCACCGGCGAATGGCCGCCGAGCTCCATGGTGGCGCGCTTCATGCCCTTGGCGGCAAGGCCGGCGAGATGCTTGCCGACCGGGATCGAGCCGGTGAACGAAATCTTGCGCACGATTGTCGACGGGATCAGATGCTCCGACACCTGGGCCGGCACGCCGAACACCAGATTGAGCACGCCCGCGGGCAGGCCGGCGTCGGCAAAGCATCGCACCAGCTCGACGCAAGCGCCCGGCGTTTCTTCCGAGGCCTTGATGATGATCGAGCAGCCGGCCGCCAGCGCGCCGGCGATCTTGCGCACCGGCGTCAGCGTCGGAAAATTCCACGGCGTGAACGCCGCGACCACGCCGACCGGCTCCTGCAGCACGATCTGGCGCACGCCCTTCTGGCGGCCCGGCACCACGCGGCCATAGGCTCTACGGCCTTCCTCGGCATACCAGTCGATGATGTCGGCGCTGGTGAGCACCTCGGCGCGCGACTCGGCGTAAACCTTGCCCTGCTCCTGGGTCATTACCTTGGAAATGTGATCGTAGCGCTCGCGCACCAGATCGGCGGCCTTGCGCATGATCTTGGCGCGGTCGTAGGCCGAGGTCGCCTTCCACACCTGGAAGCCCTTGGCGGCGGCGGCAAGCGCGGCGTCGAGGTCGGCCGGGCTGGCATGCGGCAGATGCGCCAGCGCCTTGCCGGTCGCCGGATTGATCACGTCCTCGCCCTTGCGGCCTTCGCCGCTGAGCCATTTTCCGTCGATGAAAAGAGCGAGCTCTGAATACATGCGAACCTCGTCGTTACCGGACTAATGTGAGCGGTGGATTAGCACTTTCGCATCCGCGCGGCCACCCTCCCCGCCGCGCGGGACATGACGGCTATGAGCCGAGATAGGCGCCGCCGTTGCTGTGGATGCTCTGCCCGGTGATGTAGCGCGCGCCGGGACCGCACAGAAAGCGCACGATGGCGGCGACATCATCGGGCTGCCCACGCGCGCCGGAAATCGTGCTGTGGGTGAGGTGATGCTGCGGCTCCGGCGAATTCTTCGGACGCGGCGTGCCGATCAGGCCGGGCACGACGCAATTGACGGTGATGTGCGCGTCAGCGAGATCGTGGGCGAGCGCGCGCGTGAAGCCGACGAGGCCGGCCTTGGCGGTGACCACGTGGGCGCGATCCTTGGCGCCGGTATGCGCGCTCATGCCGCCGATATTGACGATTGAACCACCGCCGCTCTGCTTGAGCGCCGGCAGGCAGGCCTTCACGCAGTGGAAGGCGCCGTCGAGCGTCACGTCCATGATCTCGCGCCATTCGGCATGGGTCATCTGCTCGAACGGCTTCTCGCGCCGCAACGCCGCGTTGTTGACCAGGATGTCGATGCGGCCGAAGCGCTTGAGCGCGGCGGCGGCCAACGCCTGGACCGCCTGCGGATCGGCGACGTCGCCAAGATACGCGATCGCTTGGCCACCGCCCGCTTCGATCTCGCGCACGACGTTGTCTGCCTCGGCCTTGTTCGAGCGCGCATTGACCACCACCGCCGCGCCCGCAAGCGCGAGCTGTTGGGCGATGGCGCGGCCGATATTGCGTCCGGCGCCGGTGACGATGGCGACCTTGCCGGCGAGTTCGTTGGTTGAATTCACTCCATTCTCCTCGGCTGTCATCGTCCGCGAAGGCGGACAATCCAGTAATCACCAGCGCTTAAATGTGAGCCGAGACGGCGGTGTTTACTGGATGCCCCGCCTTCGCGGGGCATGACAGCCTACTACCCTCGCAGCCGCGCCAGATCGAATTTCTCATCGTACAGCCCGGCCAGCAGCTTGAGCGCGGCCGCAGGCCGCGCGGCGTCCCAGCCGCCGTGGCGTGCATTGAGCGCGAATTTCTCTTCGATATCGGCGCGGGTCAGCGGCTCATGCGCGCCGCCGCGGAAATGCGGCTGGCGTTCCTCAAGCACGCTCCCGTCATTAAGCACGGCGCGGATGTGGCCGGTGAAATTGTTCGGATACGGATTGTCCGGATCGATCACGTAACGCACCTTCGACGCCAGCGCGAGCACGTCTGCGTCGCGCACCGCAGCGTCCGTGAAGGCGTCGAGCCCGACGCCGCCGCGCACGAAGCCGGTGGCGAGGATGAACGGCGTGGCGAATTTCGCGGCATAGCCGTTGGGCGGGCGCTGCTTGGCGGCCAAGGGCTCCCACAGCCGGTGCACGGTGCCCTCCGCCACTTCGCAGATCAATTCCTTGACGTCGCTTGGTTTGATACCGCGCGCCGCCAGCCGCTTGGCGCAGTCGATGTAGGGATGCGCCATGGTGCCGCACGGATAGGGCTTGAAGGCGAGCGTCTCGGTTACCCAGCGGGTGCCGAAATCGCCGGTCACTGCGTCATAATTGCCTTCGGTGGTATGCGCGAAGCCGTGGAACAGCCCGTGCACGCCTTCGAAAACCGTGCGCGGACCGATGAAGCCGCCGCGCGCGAGCAGCGCCGCGCGCAAGCCTGACTGCGCGGCCCAGCCGGGATGCAAGCGCTTGGTCCAGGCCCCCTCGGCCAGATATTCGATGATTCCACCGGCAAAACTGCCGGCGATGCCGAGCGCATCGACGAGCTGTTTCGCGTTGAGACCGAGCGCGGCGCCGACGCCGGCGGCCGCGCCCATCACGCCGAAAATGGCGGTCGGATGAAAGCCCGCTTTATGCACCGCCTTCGGCACCACCGTGGAAAGCCGGCACATGACCTCGGTGCCGACCGCGATGCCGAGCAGCGCGGCCGCGCCATCCGGCTTGTGGCGCTCGCAGGCCGCCAGCACCGCCGGCACGATCACGGCACCGGCATGCACCGGCCCGCCTTCGAAAGTGTCGTCGAAATCCTCGCCGTGCGCCGCGGTGCCGTTGATGAAGGCGGCGCTGGCCGCGCTCAAGGTTCGGTCATGACCGATGGCGGTGCAGGGCCCGTCGTCGTCGCAGCCGGCGAGCGCGCTCTTGATGTAGTCCTCGCTGCGCGCGGTGACGCACAGGCCGACGACGTCGATGAGCAGGTCCTGGCATTTTTGCCGCACCGCCGGCGGCAATCGGTCGGAACGAAGCGCGACGATGCGCTCGGCCAGCTGCTGCGCGACGGCGATGGTGGGTAGCTTGGCGTCCATGGTGTTACATTTTTTTGAGCATGATCTTTTCCGAAAACCGGTGCCCACTTTTCGGGATCATGCTCAGTTGCGGAAGCGCACGTTGCCGAAACCGGGGATGCGGTTGACGGCGATCACCACCGCGAAGGTGATCACCAGCATGCCGAGGCCGATCACCGAGATGGCGCCGAGATCGCCGCTCTCGTTGAGATCGTAGATCAGCACCGAGATCACCTTGGTCTCCGAGGTAAACAGAATGATCGCGGCGGACAGTTCGCGCATCACGCCGACAAAGATGAAGCACCAGGTCGCGATCACGCCGGTGCGCAGCAGCGGCGCGGTGATCTGCCAGAGCGAGCGCAGCCGGGTGGCGCCGAGGATGCGGCTGGCATCTTCGAGCTCGGGATGGATGGTGCGGAACGCCGCCTTCAGCTGCTGATAGGCCGACGGCAGCGCGATGGTGACGAACGCGATCAGCAGGATCCACAAGGTGCCGTACAGCACGAACGGCGGCCGCGTGTAGCTCAGGAACAGGCCGACGCCGAGCACGATGCCGGGAATGGCGATCGGCGCGGTGGCGAGGAAGCCGAGGATGCGATGGCCGGGAACCGCCTGGCGCGCGGTCACATAGGCGATGACCAGCGCGAGCGCGGTGCCAATGGTGGCGGTGGCGGTGCCGAGGATCACGGTGTTCTTGAGCGCCAGCGAGGCCGCCGACAGGTCGAACAGGACGAAATAGATATTTTGCAAGGTGGCATTCTGCCAGGTCAGGAACGTGGTGGCCACCGGTGAGAACGCCGCGTTGAACAGCGCGGCATAGGGCAGGAACACCGGGTTGAGCAGCACGAACAGGCATAAGGCGAACGCCGGCCAGCGCCAGCGGTGCAGCGGGATCAAGCGCGGCGCGCCGTATTTGCCGCCGACCACCGAATAGCCGCGGCGGCCGAGGATCATGTTCTCGGCCCGCAGCAGGATGACGGTGAGCACCAGCAGCGGCAGCGAGGCGGCGGCGGCGAGCTCGGGCTTGGGCGGATACTGGAACAGGCTCCAGATCTTGGTGGTCATGGTGTGGAAGCCGGCCGGCAGCGCCAGGATCGCCGGCGAGCCGAACAGCGTCATCGCCTGCAGGAAGGCGACCAAGGCGCCCGCGAGCAAGGCCGGCAGCACCAGCGGAATGGTGACGCGGCGCGCAGTGTACCAGCGCCCGCCGCCCAGGATCGAGGAGGCGTCCTCGAGCTCGCCCGGCGTACGATCGAGCGAATTGGCGACCAGCACGAACACATAGGGGAACGTGTAGCAGGAGATGACGAAGATGATGCCTTCGAGCGTGTAGATATTGAACAGATGCACGTCCTGCTCGGCGCCGGTCAGGCTACGGAAGATTTTGTTGAGCAGCCCGCTGTTGGGCGCCGCCAGCAGCTCCCAGGCAATCGCCCCGAGAAACGGCGGCGTCACGAACGAGGCGGTCACCAGCGCGCGGATCACCGGGCTGAACGGCAGGTCGGTGCGCGCCACCAGCCAGCCCATCGGCGCCGCCACCGCACAGCAGATGAACGCCGATGCGGTGGCGATGATGAAGGTGGTGACCAGCGGATCGTAGAACGACGACTCGGTGAACAGCCGGTAGAAATTGGCAAGCGTGAGCGCGCCCTTGGCGTCGGTCAGGCTGTAGAGCAGAAGCCACGACAGCGGCAGCACGATCAGCACGCACAGAACCGCGGCGAAGCCATAGAGCACCGGCTTCGAGATATCGATTCCGAATTTGCGAGGCGCTGGCGCCGGCGTTGCTGGAATGGCGATTGTCATCACACCTTGAAAATCTCTGCGTACCGCTTCTTGACCGCGTCCGCCTGCGTATGGACGCCCTCCGGATCCTCCTTCATCAGCTTGATGTCGGCGAGCTTTCGGACGCCAGGCTTTTCCACAGTCTGGCCGTGCGGCGAATACTGGCGGGCCGAATCGACGAGCATCTGCTGGGCCTCGCGCGAGTGCATCCAGTTTTGGAACAAGCGCGCGGCGTTCGGATTGGGAGCGGCCTTAAAGACCGCGCTTGGGCCGGTGGCGAGCGGCGTGCCCTCCTCCGGATAGATGATGTCGACCGGCTGGCCCGCCTCCTTGTAGCGGATGACAAGATAGCCCGCGCCGTCCACCATGACCGCGCGTTCGCCGAGCGATATTCTCTTCGGCGTATCGGTCGCCGACTGGACCTGCATGACGTTCTGCGCGGCCAGCTTCTCGAAGTAGTCCCAGCCCAGATCGCGCGCGATCTCGAACGTCGCGTTCATGATCGTGCCGCTATAGGCCGGATGCGCCTTGACCAGTTTGCCCACCCATTTCGGATCGAGCAGATCCTTGAAGCTCTTCGGCGCGTCCTCCTTCTTCACCAGGTTAGTATTGTAGGCGAGCGGAGAGATTAGAATTCGCGTCGTTACATGCAGCCCCTCCGGGTCGTAGTAACGCTTGTCGAAATGCTTCACGACCTCTTCCGGCAGGTACGGTGCGAGCCAGCCGTTACGTTTCCAGATGATGCAATGCGCCTGGTCAGCGGTGTTGACGACATCGACGGCATGGATGTTGGCGGAATACTCCTGACCGATGCGGGTAAAAACGCGCTCGGCGCCGGATCGCTCTACGCGCGCAACGATGCCGGGAAACTTCGCCTCGAATGCCTGGCCGAGGCGTTGCGCAAATTGCAGGTCCATCGCCGTGTAAAAGGCAACCTTGCCTTCTTTTTTCGCCGCCTCGATCAAGGCCGGCGTCACCGCTTCCGCCGCAGGCGCTGCGGCGACCCGCACGGCGAAGGCGCTGAGGCTAAGCGCCCCAGCGCCTTTGAGCACATCGCGTTTCGAAAGCCGTTTGGTCATGGCGTGCCCGGTTTTTCCCTCGGCCCACGCGCGGGCCGAGGGATGTTACCTCAGACGTGGAAGATCTTGACGTAGTGCTGCTTGATCTCGTCGCTCATCTTTTCGACCGCGACCGGATCATCCTTCATCGTCTTGATGTCCTTGAACAGCGTGCGCCCGGCCTTTTCCTTGGTGTTCGGATGCATCGAGCGCAGGCCGCCGGTGTCGATGATGAGTTGCTGACATTCCGGCGTGAAGCTGTAGTTGCAGAACAGCCGCGCGGCGTTCGGATTGGGCGCCGCCTTGAACATGCCGGTCGGGCCCACAATCAGCGGCGAGCCTTCGGTGGCGTAGACCGGCTCCACCGGCCCGCCTTTCTCCTTAATCTGGAAGATATTGTATTCGTTGCCATCGGCCATCACCGAGCGCTCACCGAGCGCCAGACGCTTCGGCGGATCGGCGGAGGACTGCACCTGCATGATGTTCTGCGCCGCCAGCTTCTCGAAGAAGCCCCAGCCGAGGTCGCGCTGCATCTGATAGGTCGCGGTCATGATGGTGCCGCTATAGCCCGGATGCGCCTTGACGATCTTGCCCTTCCATTTCGGATCGAGCAGATCGGCGAAGCTCTTCGGCGCCTCTTCCTTTTTCACCAAGTTGGTATTGTAGGCGATGATGCACACCCACACCCGGAAGCTGGCGAACATGCCGTCCGGGTCCTTGTGTTCGGCCGGATAGAACTTGGCGACGTCTTCGGGCACATAGGCTTCCAGCAGGCCGCCCTTCTTCCACACGATGAAATGCGCGGCGTCGGAGGAATTAGCCACGTCGACGGCGTGGATGTTGCTGGCATATTCCTGGCCGATGCGCTGGAACACGCGCTCGGCGCCGGTGCGCTCGACCCGCACCGCAATGCCGGGGTATTTGGCCTCGAAGGACTTGGCAACCTTTTCGGCCAGCGGCAGGTCGACCGAGGTGTACCAGACCACCTTGCCTTCCTTCTTGGCCGCCTCGATCAACGCTGGCGTGATCGCACTCGCCGGCGGCGCGGCCGACAGCACTTGGGTCGAAAACGCACTGCCAACGGCAAGCGCGCTCGACCCTATCAGCAGGTCGCGGCGTGAAAACTTTGAGCCTTTCATCGGCGTATCCTCCATTGCCCTGGTCGTGTTGTTTCGCCCCCGCGAAATTCTTCGTTTCTTAGTTTTATCCACTCAACGCCCGGCATCGGTCGGGCGGCAGGTGCAGCCACACGCTACTGCCTTGCGGAATGTTCGCTTCCGCCGCGGTGACCACGCGCAGTTGCGTGCCGTCCTTTACCTCAACCATATAGTCCCGGCTGTCGCCGAGAAAGACCTGCCGCACCACGGTCGCCGGCACCACGTTGTCGGCCTGCTGCGGCTGCTGCGCGGAAATCGTGATGTCGTGCGGCCGGATCGATACCGGCGTTTGCGTGCCGGCCGTAACTGTCGCACCGGTGCAGCGCAGCGCGACCCCAACGAAGTCGACGCGGGCGGCATCCAGGCCCTTGCCCTTGACCACATTGCTCGAGCCGATGAAGCGCGCGACGAATTCCGAGCGCGGCCGGTCGTAGATGTCCTCTGGGCTGCCTGCCTGCTCGATCTTGCCGGCATTCATCACCGCGATCAGATCGGCGGTGGTCATTGCCTCCGACTGGTCGTGGGTGACGTAGACGGTGGTGTAACGATAGGCGTCGTGCAGGCGGCGCACCTCGAAACGCATTTCCTCGCGCAGATTGGCGTCGAGATTGGACAAGGGCTCGTCGAGCAGCAGCGTCTCCGGCTCCACGATCAGCGCGCGCGCGAGCGCCACGCGCTGCTGCTGGCCGCCGGACAATTCGCCCGGATAGCGTTGCGCCAGCGGCGCCAGCTTGGTGGTGGCGAGGATGGCGTCGAGCTTCTTGCCGATGGTGATGCGATCGATCTTGCGCAGCTTGAGGCCGTAGACGATGTTCTCCGCCACCGTCATGTGCGGCCACAGCGCGTAGCTCTGGAAGATCATCGACATGTTGCGCCGCTCGGGCGGCAGCGTGTGCCCGGGCGAGGAGATCAGCTTGTCGCCGACGCGGATTTCGCCTGCGCTCGGCTCGACGAAGCCGGCGATCAGCCGCAGCGTGGTGGTCTTGCCGCAGCCGGAAGGCCCCAGCAGGCAGACCAGGTGGCCGTGCTCGATATGCAGCGACACATCATCGACCACCGCGACATTGCCGTATCGCTTGGTCAGGCCCCTCAACTCAACCGACGCCACGCGCATTCTCCCCGTTATCGCGCCGCTTGCCGCAGCTTTCGTTATCCGGCGCTTATTGCATCAACACCGCAAGCGCCGTTCCCTTCGACTCTGCGGTGATAGTCTTATGACCCGGTGAAAACCGGCTTGCGCTTTTCCATGAACGCCTTGCGGCCCTCGATATAATCGTTGCTGGCGAAGCATTGCGCCACCAGGTCCGCGCAACGCGCGAGATTGCGCTCACTTGCGTCCTTGACCACCTCGCCGACGATGTATTTGACCGAGTTGACCGTCATCGGCGCGTTGCCGCTGATGGTTTTGGCATAGTCTTTCACATATTTATCAAGCTCCGCCTCGCCCAGCACGCGATTGACCAGACCCATCTGCAGCGCCTCGGGCGCGGTGAACTGGCGGGCGGTGAAGAAGATTTCCTTCGCGAAGGACGGGCCGACCAGATCGACCAGCTTCTTGATGCCTTTATAGCCGTATCCCAGACCGAGCTTGGCCGCCGGCACGCCGAATTTCGAATTATCCGAGCAGATGCGCAGATCGCAGCACAGCGCCAGCCCGACGCCGCCGCCGATGCAATAGCCGCGGATCATGGCAATGGTCGGCTTGGGAAATTCGTAGACCGCGGTGTTGGCCTTATCGACCGCCACGTTGTAGCGATCGACAGCCTCCTTGCTGGAGCGCTCGCTCTCGAACTTGGAAATGTCGGCGCCCGATACGAAGGCCTTGCCGCCGGCGCCGGTAAGCACCACCACGCGGATCGCCTTGTCGGAAGCGAAATCGGCGAGGATGCCGGATGCAGCCTCCCACATCTCCAGCGACACCGCATTGTGCCGCTCTGGATTATTGAAGATCAGATAGCCGACACCGCCCTCTTTGCGGGACAGCATTTTGTCGGTCTGCGTCATTCTACGACTCTCCGTTGTTCGAAACGCGCATCACACCGCTTTGGCAGCATGCAGCGCCGCGATTTCCTTGTCCGCGAAACCGAACTCCTTGAGCACTTCATCGGTATGCTGACCGGCCTCCGGCGGCGTCGCCACGATCTTGCTCGGCGTGCGCGACAGCGCGATCGGCTGACCGACAAAGGTCATCTCGCTGCCGTCCGGCTTCTTGGCACTTTGCGCGATGCCGAGATGCTCGACCTGTTCGTCGGCGAACACCTGATCGATCGCATAGATTGGCCCGCACGGCACGCCCGCCTCGTTGAAGATGTCGATCCATTCCGCACTGGACTTGCCCACGGTCTTGGCCTCGATCGCGGCATTGATCGCATCGCGGTTCTTCAAGCGCAGCGCGCCGGTCTTGTAGTCGGCATGCGCGATCAGCTCGGGTGCACCGATCGCGTTGCACAAGCGCTCCCACATCACCTGCCCGGTGGAGGCGATGTTGATGTGGCCGTCCTTGGTCTTGAACACGCCGGTCGGGATGCTGGTCGGATGATTGTTGCCGGCCTGCTTGGGCACCTCATGCGCCTGTAGCCAGCGCGCCGCCTGGAAATCGAGCATGAAGATCTGCGCCTGCAACAGCGAGGTGGAAACCCACTGCCCCTCGCCGGAGATCTCGCGTTCGAGCAGCGCGACCATGACGCCGAGCGCGCAGAACAGGCCAGCGGTGAGATCGGCGATCGGGATGCCGACGCGCACCGGGCCTTGCCCGGGCAGGCCGGTGATCGACATCAGCCCGCCCATGCCCTGCGCGATCTGGTCGAAGCCCGGCCGCTCACGATAGGGGCCGTCCTGGCCGAAGCCGGAGATGCTGGCGAGCACGATGCGCTTGTTGACCTTGCGCAGCGAGGCGTAGTCGATGCCGAGGCGGTCCTTCACGTCGGGGCGGAAATTCTCCACCACCACATCGGCCTTCTCGACCATGCGCAGGAACGCCGCGAGCCCTAGCGGCGACTTGAGGTCGAGGGTGAGGCTGCGCTTGTTGCGATGCAGGTTCTGGAAGTCCGGGCCGTGACGCGGACCGCCCGGGCCCTCGCCCTTCTCCAGGTGCGGCGGCGTTTCGATCTTGATGACATTGGCGCCCCAGTCGCCGAGCTGGCGGACCGCGGTCGGTCCCGAGCGGACACGAGTGAGGTCGAGAACGGTAAAGCGAGAAAGGGCCTGGGAGGCCCTGGGAAACGGCATTGCGACGGCTCCGGATAGCTTGTTACGGCCGAGACCTGGATTTTCGGGCCCGACCTTCCCCGATCTAAAGCGCCTTGTCCATCGGGCGAAACGGGGCGTTGCCACCCACTTTATTCATCATTTGGCGGAATAAGGAGACTTACTGCCTTGAAAAGACCATCACCGACTGGCATATGAGCCCTGCGGATGAAAGACCCGGTCTCGGGTTTGCGGGCTGCGTGCACGAAAACTCATTAAAACGATTTTCGCCCCGCCCATCCGATTTTTCCAACCAACCGACAACCCTGGCCACGCGGGATGTCTTTAGAACCCCGCGATTCCGCCGCCCGCATCAGCGTGTCGGCCGCTTCGCCGCATAAGAAAGAGACTCTTTGACTTCATTTAACGACTTCGGCCTCGTAGAGCCGATCACCCGCGCTCTCGTGGATGAAAAATACGTCACTCCCACTCCGATCCAAGCCCAGACCATCCCACTCGCCATGCAAGGCCGCGATGTCATCGGCATTGCGCAGACCGGAACGGGCAAGACCGCGGCCTTCGCGCTGCCGATCCTGCATCATCTCCATACCAAGCGCCTGCGGCCAGAACGTAAAGCCTGCCGCGTATTGGTACTCTCGCCGACGCGCGAATTGTCCGGCCAGATCGCCGAAAGCTTCCGCGCTTATGGGCGGCACATTCGCCCGCTCGCGATCGAACTTGCCATCGGCGGCGTGCCGATCAACCGGCAGGTCCGCGGGCTCTCGCACGGCGCCGAAGTACTGGTGGCCACGCCCGGCCGCCTGCTCGATCTCGTGCATCAGCGCGCGCTGCGTCTCGACCAGGTCGAGATTCTGGTGCTCGACGAAGCCGACCGCATGCTCGACATGGGCTTCATCAATGACATCCGCAAGATCGTCGCCATGCTGCGCAAAGAACGGCAGACGCTGTTCTTCTCCGCCACCATGCCGCAGGAAATCACCAAGCTCGCCGACCAGATGCTGCGCGATCCCGCCCGTGTGGCGGTGACGCCGCAAGCATCGACGGTCGAGCGCGTCGAGCAGCGCGTTATCCTGACCGACAAGGCATCGAAGCCGGCGCTGCTGGCCGAGATCCTCAAGAGCGAGCCGGTGGAGCGCGTGCTGGTATTCACGCGCACCAAGCATGGCGCCGACAAGGTGGTGCGCAGCCTGGAAAAGGCCGGGTTTCTCGCCGAGGCGATCCACGGCAACAAGTCGCAGCCCCAGCGCGAGCGCGTGCTCGCCGCCTTCCGTGACGGCAAGCTGCGGACGCTGATCGCGACCGATATCGCCGCCCGCGGCATCGACGTCGACGGCGTCAGCCACGTGATCAATTTCGATCTGCCGAACATCCCCGAGAGCTATGTCCACCGCATCGGCCGCACCGCGCGCGCCGGCGCCGACGGCATCGCGATCTCGTTCTGCGATCACGAGGAAGCATCCTTCCTGCGCGATATTGAGCGCCTGATCCGGATGTCGATTCCCTCAACCAACCGGCGCACCGGCGGGCGGCCCAATCACCAGCCGGCCCCGCAAAATGCCGAGAACCGCAATGGCGGCCGGCCGCAACGCGGCCATCGCCAGCAGCGTGACAACGGTGGCGGCAACGGCCGTCCCGGCAATAACGGCCACCGCTCCCATAACGGTGGCAACGGGCACCAAGCCCGCCCGAGCCAGAATGGCCACCAAGCGGCCCCCCGGCATGAAGCTACGGCGGGGGAGCCAAGCGACATTGGAACTGTTACATTCCTCCAGCGCTCGGGCGAGCCGCGCCGCAACGCTGGCCACCGCGCGCCGCGCTAGTGCATGATCCCGAAAAGTGGAATCCGGTTTTCGGATAAGATCATGCGCCAAGCAAATAGCTGACCGGGAGACGACTGGATGGCGAAGGAAGAACTGCTGGAGTTCGACGGCACCGTGACCGAGGTTCTGCCGGACGGAAATTTCCGGGTGAAGCTCGACAACGAACATGAGGTGCTGGCCTATACCGCCGGGAAGATGCGCAAGTTCCGCATCCGCACCGGCGTCGGCGACCGCGTGATCGTGGAAATGTCGCCCTATGACTTGCAGCGCGGACGCATCAGCTTCCGCCACAAGGGCGATGCTCCTTCCCCCAATCCCCAGCAACGCCGGCCGAATTTCCGCCGCCGTTAAAGATCAAAGTGTCCCGGCCGGGCTGGCCGGGACATTTGTTTGCTACCCCGGGGGCACGCGTAACGATCGCTCTGGAGTACCAGGCGTGCCAATGACAACCGCTTCCATTCTGCGTCTCGCGCTGGCGATCATCCTCGCCGGCGCACTCGGCTCCGCCGCCGCTCAAGTGGGCGCTCAAGAGACCGCCAAAGAGACCGCCAAAGAAGCCGCCCAAGGGCAACCGGTCCGCGCCGAACAGCGCGACACCGGCAAAGGCGTGCTGCGGCTGCTGCCGGCCGATGCCGTCACCGAACATTCCATCGCGACCGGCAAAAGCAAGCTCGCCTATACGGCGACCGCCGGCACACTGGCGTTCTACGACCAATCCGGCGAGCGCAGCGCCGCCGTGTTCTATACGGCCTATGTGGCCAAGGGCGGGGCGGCGAACCGGCCGCTGACCTTCGTGTTCAACGGCGGACCCGGCGCTGCTTCGGCATTCCTGCATCTCGGTCTGGTCGGGCCCAGGATTTTGGATTTCGGGCCGGACAGCCGCGACGCGACGCGGGCCGAGCTGCGCGACAATCCCGACACATGGCTGTCGTTCACCGACCTGGTGCTGGTCGACCCGATCGGCACCGGCTGGAGCCGCGCGGTCAAGCCGGACGACGCCAAGAACTTCTGGAGCGTTCGCAGCGACGCCGACGCCATGGCGAAAGCGATCGCGCTCTACGTCGCCAAGAGCAACCGCGCCGGCTCGCCGAAATATCTGTTCGGCGAAAGCTATGGTGGCTTCCGCGCCGCCAAAGTGGCGCGCGCGCTGCAACGCGACCAGGGCATCGCGGTCTCCGGCATCGTGATGCTGTCACCGCTGCTGGAAGGATGGCTCACCTTCGGCGATGACGGTTCCGCGCTGCGCGCGGCGCTGCAATTGCCGGCGCTGGCGGCCGCCGAGCTCGAGCGTAAAAACGCCTTCAGCCGCGAGGCGCTGGCCGCGGCGGAAAAATTCGCCATGACCGACTATCTGGTGACGCTGACGGCGGCACCGCTGCAGGACGACGCCGGCCAGGCATTCTACCAACGGGTAGCGCAAATCACCGGACTGCCGGTGGACGTGGTGAAGCAGCAGCGCGGATTCGTGTCAGGCGCCTACGTGAAGAGCCTGCGCGCGGGCGACGGCAAGATCGTCAGCCGCTACGATGCGACCTTCGCGGTCGACGATCCGTTCCCGGAGCAACGCTCGTCGCGCGGCGGCGATCCCATCCTCGACAGCATCACGCGCGCTTACGGCGGCGCGATGGCCGCGTATGCGCGCAACGAGCTCGGCTTCAAGACTGAGATGACCTATGCGCTGCTCTCGTCAGACGTCACCGGCCATTGGGACTGGCACGGCGGCCGGCTGCAGGCCAGCGCGGAAGACGATCTTCGCGTGCTGCTGGCCTTCAGCCCGTCATTTCGCCTGCTGATCGCGCATGGGCTTTCCGATATGGTCACGCCCTACCCGATGACTCGCTACGTGCTCGACCATTTGCCACCGATCGGCCCGCCCGGACGCGTGCAGCTTAAGCTCTATCGCGGCGGGCACATGGTTTATCTCGACCCGCAGTCGCGCAAGGCATTCAGCACCGACGCCGGAGCGTTTTATCGCGGCGGCGAATAAGTCATGCGCTAGCCGCCGTCGAATTCCAGCACGTCAAATCCCACGTGCCGGTCGACGACGTAAATGAGTCCGCGCGCATCGAGCATCACGTCGTTGCTTTGCGGCGCACTCCGGCCACCCACCGGCTCCGGAATGAAATAGCCAACCTCGCGCGGCGCCGATGGATCGGCCACATCGATGATGCGAAGCCCGGCGCTGAACCACACCGCGTGCACCAACGTGCCGGTCATCCGCTCGTGGAACTGGTGCGCGCCGAAGCGCGCGCCCGGCGTGCGGCTGAACGGCGAATCGAGCTCGCTCACCTCGAACAGCGCCAGCGGCTTCACGTTGCCAAAATCGCTCACGTCATAGATCGACAGGCCGGCATGCGGCCGGCCGCGGCGGGCGTCGGCTTCGCTAGCGCTTTGGGTCTGGTCCTCTTCGTCGATGGCGAGCGCAATACGCTTCGCCCCGATCTTGTTCGGCACCGGCATCACGGTGTGGGTCGGCTCCGGAAACGGCGGATGGTAATTGTACGCCGCCACCGTTTTCGGCTTTGCCAGATCGGACACGTCGACGATGCGGAAGCCGCCGTGCCAGCAGCTCGCCCACATCTCGTTGCCAAATCGCAGCGCGTGGTGCAGCCGGTGGCGCTTGCCGGACCAGCTCGGCTTTTCGCCGGCGGCGATATTCTGCCCTGGCATCCACCAGCGCGAGACTTCCCTTGGGTGTTTCGGATCGCGCAGATCGTAGATGACCAGGATGTTGCCGTGGAAGCCCTCCATCTCGGTGGAGATGTAGGCGTAACGCTCGTCCATGTCGAAGCGATGCACGCCGATGCCGCCGGTCAACTGGTGGTGGATTAGCGTCGGCTTGGCGGGATTAGCAACGTCGTAGATGCGGAAGCCGCCATTGCGATAGGGCTGCTGTTCGGCCGCTTCGATCGCGACGATATCGGCCTCGGTCACGTTCAGCCGCTGCGCCAGCTCAGGCCGCGTCGGCTCGCGGCCAAGCGCCTCGCGCAGCTCGCGGCGCACGCCCGGCATCTGCTCGGCGCGCCGTCCGATCGGGGTCGGATTGCGTTCGTGGTTGACCACCATCAGATCGCCGGCCACGCGCACCTTGTGGCTGTGCGAGGCGGGATCGTCGAGCGTGACAGTCGCCAGCAGGCGCGGATTAGCCGGATCGGCGATGTCGACAATCGAGGTGCCGAGATTCTGCTTGTTCGGGATGTGCCCGACATAGGCGTAGTGACCGGCGACGGTGACTTGGCCGGCGCCGGGCAGATCGAGATGGCCCAGGCGGCCGCACATTGCGGGCGAGCGCGCCGTTCGGCCGATCGATTTTGCTCATCGAAAGAGTCCGATCTTGCGCATGATCTTTTCCGAAAACCGGTTCCCACTTTTCGGGATCATGCGCTATTGATCCACGCTGGCGCCGGAGGCCTTCACGATCGCCGTCCATTTCGGAATTTCGGCCTTGATATAGGCTCTGAATTGCTCCGGCGTGTCGCCGACGATATCGACACCCAGCCTACCGAGCGAAGCCTGCACGCCCGGATCCTGCAGCGCCTTGATGGCCGCGGCGTGCAGCGTGGCGATTACCTGCGGCGGCGTGCCGGCGGGCGCAACCAGCCCGTGCCAGGTGCTGGCCTCGAAGCCTTTCAGGCCGGCCTCATCCACGGTCGGAAGACCGGGCAGGATCTGCGTGCGTTTGAGCGTGGTCACCGCCAGCGCGCGCACCTTGCCATTGTTGATGTGGCCGACCACGGAGGCGGCGGTGGCGAACATCATCTGCACGTGGCCGGCGATCACGTCCTGCAATGCGGGCGCGGCGCCCTTGTAGGGCACGTGCACGATATTGACGTGGGCCTCCGACTTGAACAATTCGCCGGCGAGATGCGCCGCCGCGCCGTAGCCGGACGAGGCGAAATTGATCTTGCCGGGTTGCGCCTTGGCGAGCGCGATCAGCTCCATCAGCGAATGCGCCGGGACACTCGGATTGACCACCAGGATGTTGGCTTGCGTGCCGATCAGCGTGATCGGGATGAAGTATTTTTGCGGGCTGTAGTTGAGATGCTTGTACAGGCTCTCATTGGTGGCGAGGATGCTGTTGTTGCCCATCAACAGCGTGTAGCCGTCGCCGTTTGCATGGGCGACCGTCTCGGCCGCGATATTGCCGCCGGCGCCGGGGCGGTTCTCGATCACAAACGGCTGGCCGAGCAACTCCTCAAGCTTCTTGCCGACGATGCGGGCGAGCACGTCGCTGGGGCCGCCGGGCGTGAACGCCACCACCAATGTGACCGCCCGGTTCGGATAGTCGGCGCTAAGCGCGGGCGCGGCCAAGATCGGCACAAAGGCCAGCAGCGCGGCGAGGCAAGCGAAAAGCGCCCCACGGCGCGCCCGGTTGGCGAGGAATGTCATGGCAGCGGACCTCCGGCTTGACGTCGCGTCCGCCGTGGCGGTCGCGAGCAGCGTTGCATCTCGCGCGAGCCGTCTCGCATTGGCCGGCAGAATAGGTCTAATTTTCGCGCACGGCTACTCGCCGCCCGTGCGTTGCGCGCTCGACCACAACCTATGGTGCGCGAAGAGACGTAAGCGTTCAGCCCGATTGACTCGCGCTCTGTGCGGGGCAGAGCAAAAGCGACGCTCACGCGGCGCAAACCCGCGGCCGTAGCTTTTGCAAGATGGCCGGGACTTCTGCGACCGGCCGCGGCGGACTGAACAGATAGCCTTGCACCTGAGTGCATCCCTCGGTCCGCAAGATTTCCAGCTGTTCTTCGGTCTCCACCCCTTCCGCGGTCGTGATCATGCCCAGGCTGCGGCCGAGACGGGTGACCGCGCGTATGATCGCGACGCAATCGTTCTCTTTTCCGAGTTCTCGAATGAAGGAGCGGTCGATCTTGATCTTGTCGAACGGAAAACTACGCAAATAGCTGAGCGACGAATAGCCGGTTCCGAAATCGTCCATGGATATTCGCACGCCGAGCGCGCGAATCTGATGCAGCACATCGAGGACGGCCTTACTATCCTGCAGCAACACCGTCTCGGTGATTTCCAGCTCGAGCCGGGAAGCCGGAAGTCCCGACGCGGCCAAGGCTCCCACCACCGAGAGCGCGAGTGTCGGACTTCTGAACTGAACGGCCGATAGATTGACCGCAACCGAGAGCTTGTGCGGCCACTTTACGGCATCCTGGCAGGCCTGTTTGAGCACCCAGTCGCCGATCGGCACGATCACGGCCGGGCGCGCGCTGCAGATGAGCAAAGCGAAGCCGATTGGTAAGTTTTGGCTCTTATCTGTGGCGTCGGATCGGAGAATCGAATCTCAAAGGAGAGATCCATGGTCGGCGCGTGTAGCCTGATAAGCGTTGTGCTTGGCGCAACCCTCGCTTATGTGGCTGACCGTTTTCCCGCGCATGTGGAGGCGCTCGAAACGAGCGCCGGCGCATTGTTGATCGGTGGGCTGGCGCTGCTGGGCTCCGCCTTGCCGACAAGGCTCTAGGCTAAATTCAAGATCGAATTATATGCGCGGCGCCCTTTGCGTTCGGGGCGCCTACGCGGCAGCTCCGGAAGCGAGATGGATCCGGGCGCTCCGTCGAGCGTATGGAGAAAGGCGATAAGATCGGCTTTCTCGTCCTTGCTCAATCCGAGCGGAAAAATCCGGTCCGAACGGCTTGGCCTGTCGATGCCGCCGCGATCGTAAAGATCGATGACCGCCTCGAGCGTCGCAATCGATCCGTCGTGCATATACGGCGCGCGGCGCGCGACGTCACGCAGGGTCGGCGTCTTGAACGCATAGCGAAGCTTGAGCGAAGTTGGAAACAAGCGGCCGCGTCCAAGATCGTCTTTCTTGGCGGTCCCGATATCGTGAAACGAAGCATCAGTAAAGGTCCACCCGCTGTGACAAGACGAGCAATGCGCGTTGCCATTGAACAGATCGAATCCGCGTTTCGCCGCCGCGCTGATCGCCGTCTCGTCGCTCTTGATCCAGCGGTCGAACGGCGTCTCGACCGATATGATTGAGCGTTCGAATGTCGCTAGTGCCAATTCAACGTTTCGCCGCGTGATTTCGGCCTTGCCGAACGCGCTGCCGAAGGCCTCGTTATAGCCGGCGATTGCTGAAAGCCGCTCGATCAGAATCTTTTCCGGCAAATTCATGATGCCAGCCGCGGTGATCGGCCCGAATGCGACCGCCTCGAGACCGCGGAAATGGCCGTCCCAACCGAGCTTTGGTATCCAGGCGATGTTCAGCAGCGTCGGCGTACGCACCAGCATCGTTGCTTCCCCGATTCCTCGCGGCTGGCCATCCGACCAAGAGAGCGCGGGGTTATGACAAGTCGCGCACGACCGGACCCGGGATCCGGAGAGAATGGGATCGAAAAACAACATCTGCCCGAGCTTGGATTTAGCCTCCGAGTAGGAATTGCTTTCGGGGAACGGGATTTCTACCGGGCGCCGGTATTGCTCCTGCCAGTAAGCGCGATCGTGCCGCGCTTCGCCGGACATCGAAACGCTCGCGCCAAAGAGCACCGCCATGGCGCAGGCCATGCCACCGGCCTTCCAGGTCATAGCGGCTCGATGTGCGTTTCCCATTCGCGCATACAGTTGACCATCGTCGTTGACGATTAGTTAACGAAGACGACGCTACGGGATTTGTGAGTTTCTGGCGGTCCCGAGAGGAGTCGAACCTCCGACCTTCGGTTTAGGAAACTGTTTTTGCTATCAGTATTTCAACGACTTGCGCCCGAATGTTGCAAATGTGTTGCATCCGTTTCCACGCCGCGTAATTTCGATCGCATACACCAGATTCATAGTCTGGTGGGGACCATTGAAATCATTAGTGTTCGTTCCCATAAGCGCGCGAGCTTGCGTCCTTTCTATACTGATTTCTGGCTTTGACGACGCTCGCGTTACCGTAAGAGCGGCGCCAGATTCAGCAGCCGCAGATGGGTTGCGGCCGGATGACCAGACATTGGCAGACGCCGTGGCCAGCTCACGCGTATGAAAAAGAAAAGACCGATCCACGTATCGCAGAGGCAGTGAAAGCAAGGAAGGAGTCCCTAGAGCGATCACGCCATGCAGGTATCATAAAAAGGCGGCAGACCCCGAGCGGTCAGTTCTGCTGATCAAGATCAGGATGAAAGCGGTTTCCCGCCAAAGGTGGCGTGAACACCGCGACCGAGACTTGCGGCGCTATTGGGCGCCGATCTTCCCTTCCTTGACGACGCGGCCCCATTTGACGATTTCGGTCTTGATGTATTCGGCGAACTCATCCGACGTCATCACGACAACGGAGGCGCCTTCGCGGTCGAATTGCGCTTTCAGTTCGGGCGCCTTCAGCGCCGCCTGGGAGGCCTTGTACAATTTCTCGGCGATCAATGCGGGCAAGCCGGCCGGCGCGACGATCCCCCACCAATTATCGGCTACGTAGCCTGGCACGCCGGCCTCGGCGATGGTCGGTACGTCCGGAAGAACAGAGCTGCGCTTGGCGCCGCCGGTGCCCAGCGCCCTGAGCTGCCCGGATTGAATAAAGGGCGTGGTCTGGACCAGCGAGCTGAAAATGATTTTGACGTGCCCGGCGATTACGTCCTGCATCGCCGGCCCGCCGCCTTTGTACGGCACGTGCACCATGTTGGCGCCGGCCATCAACTTGAACAACTCGCCGCCGAGATGCTGGAAACTACCGACACCGGCCGAGGCGTAGTTGAGCTCGCCAGGCTTTTGCTTGACGAGCGCGAGCAACTCCTTGACCGATTTGACCGGCAGCTCCGGATTGACCACCAGCACGTTCGGCCCGGTCGCAAAAATCGAAATCGGCGTGAAGGATTTGATCGGATCGTATTTGAGCGTGTACAGCGCTGGGTTGACCGCATGCGCCAGCGACACGATCAGCAGCGTGTAGCCGTCCGGCGCCGCGTTGACGGCGGCCTCGGTCCCAATCGTGCCGCCGGCCCCACCACGGTTATCGACGTAAACAGTCTGGCCCAATTGCTCGCTGAGTTGTTTGGCAACCAGACGTCCGACGACGTCGTTGCTGCCACCCGGTGGGAACGGAATGATCAGCCGCACCGGCCGGTTCGGATATTCGTCGGCGGCGACGGCCGATGAGAGCGCCAGCAGTAGAGCCACAGCTTTGAACAGCCCTAACAGCACATTCGATATCGAACTCCGATGTTTGACGCCGACGAAATATGAGAACAATTCGACTCTCATGTTTGTGATCCGCATAGAAGTGCTCCTATTTTGGCCGTCTGATAGACTTTTGACCTACGATTATTCTACCGGCACTTTGCGGTCGGGCGCGAGCACGACATCGGTTTCGGGGAGCGCATCGCCGCGCAACACGGCCTTTGCATTCTCCACCGCCCGCGCAACGATTCCGGAAAAATTATCGAGCGTCGCTCCCGCCAAGTGTGACGTGACCACGGTGTTTTCCAGTTCGAGGAGCGGGCTGCCGACTGGCGGCTCGCTCGAAAATACATCGATACCGGCCCCGAAAAGGTGTCCATCTTTCAATGCCACTGCCAGGGCGGTTTCATCGACGAGACCACCACGTGCGCAATTGATCAACACGGCGCCGGATTTCATTGCGTGAATTTGCTCGGCATTGATGATGCCCGCCGTTTGCGGGATCAGCGGCAAGTGCAGCGAAACAATGTCGGCGGCCCTCACGAGTTCGTCGAGATCGACATATTTGGCGTCAAGGCTTTGCTCGACGTCGAGGGAAGCCCGAACCGGATCGTAGTAAAGGATCGTAACCTCGAAACCACGCAGCCGTTTCGCGACTTCTTTCCCAATGGCGCCGAAACCAACCAACCCGACCGTCTTATATTGCAGCTGCCGATGCATGCCGCGGGCATCCTCCTTGCTCCAGATGCCGGCGCGCGTGCGACAATCGATCTGCGGAAGCTGGCGATAGATTGCGAGCATCAGCAGGATCGTATGCTCGGCGACCGGAATGCTGTTGCCGGCATGCAGTCTTGCGACACCAATCCCCTGCTTCCGGCAGACATCGAGGTCGATCCTGTCAACGCCTGCGCCAAGTTTTTGGATGAAGCGAAGCCGCCTCGCCTCACCCAGCAATTCTTTCGGCATGGGGGCGGCCATGACAAACGCGATGTCGGCAGCCCGCAGCGCCGCCGCGCGAGCGGTCAGGGTATTCTCGGCAGTGAATCGTACGGCCCAATTCGCCGGAACGGCTGCCTCGATGGCCGCCTTGATGTGCGGATGAAACGTGTCGAGGACGGCAACCGTAACGTCGGGCATATTCCTATCCAATCTGCAACCGGCTCGCGCGCTTTCATCATACGACAATTAGCCGACCGTCAGAACAATAGTAATGCATGTTGTGAATAGCTGCTATCTTGCGAGCCGTTCGAGCAGTGGTTGGAGGTCGGCGCCACTCCTGTCATGGTGCACCCCGTTACTGGATGGTCCGCTGAATTAATCGGGAGGCTTGACGATGAGCACAACCGTCGAAGTGCTTGCAGCGGCGTTCAAGGACGCCGGCACACCCTTCATTGTGGGGCATCCGGGCGGCGAGTCGGTCGAGCTGATGGAAGCAGCGCGCCAGCGCCAGATGCGGTTTCTCCTGATGAAGCAGGAGGTGGCGGGCGCCATGCTGGCATCGACCTGGGGCGACCTTACCGGCAGCCCTGGAATTTGCCTATCCACGCGCGGCCCCGGGGCCGCCAACATGGTCAACGGCGTGGCGCACGCGTTTCTCGACCGCTCGCCCCTCA
>Ga0097691_1000920_pt1 | contig 23299 bp, 23 predicted proteins | sample NGESurdeep072012_8_FD_72858 | JGI IMG/M metagenome (GOLD analysis project Ga0097691, IMG submission 72858) | Arctic peat soil microbial communities from Barrow, Alaska - NGEE Surface sample 210-1 deep-072012 | ecosystem: Environmental > Terrestrial > Soil > Wetlands > Peat ... | reverse complement strand
TACGCGAGCTACCGTTCAACTTTCTCCGCTACCGAAAGGCCATTCTCGAGGCACAGCCAACAGCGGTGATCCTGTTTCTGCACATGAAAGACGTGATTCTCTGGCCGCTGGTGCACTGGCTGAAGCTGCAGAAGATCCCGTTCGCTTTTTGGACCAAGGGAGGGAATTGGGACGCGAAGGACAGCAAAGTGCGTTTCCAGGCCTTCAACTACGTGCACGGGATCAGTGACGCTTTGATTCTGTATGCGGAGTCCTGCCGCGGGTATCTCAAGCCTCGTTATCAAGGGAAGGCATTCATCGCCAACAACACGATTAACTTTGAGGACTTCCCCTGCGTGCAGGAGAGCAAGGAAGAGATACGGAAGGAGTTTGGGATCCCGTTCTCGAAGAGTGTCATCCTCATCGGCCGCATGGGCGCGGGCAAGGGCCGGAAGAGTGTCGATCATCTGATCGATCTCTTCCGCGGATTAGATCGGACGGATGTCGGACTCGTGTTGGTCGGTTCCGGTCTGAGCGACGAATTGAAAGCACGAATGAATCCTGCGAACACGGTCTACCTAGGCGAGGTCCACGACCCCGAGAATCTCCAGGTCAGCAAACTCTGCAAGATGGCCGATGTATGCGCGATCCCCGGCCACGTAGGCCTGGGCATCAACCAGGCTTTTTATTGGGGCTTGCCAGTGATCACAGAGGAGGGCGGTCAGCCACCAGAAATCGCCTACCTGAAGCCAGGCCGAAATGGATTCATCGTGCCGCACAACGATGTCGCAGCCCTCAAGGAGCGAATCCTCTACTTGCTCGACAACGATGAAGCGCGGGCCCAATTCTCCCAGCACGCGCGCGAAGACATCCTGACTGAAGCTTCGATCGAAGGCATGTTCTCCGGGTTCAGGCAGTGCGCGGATTACTTAGCGGGCCTGCACGAGATCCGGCCATCAGCTTCGGGCGCATGACATCCGCACCCACGGCCAAGTTCGCACCGGCCGCGACGACTCCACAAACGGTTCCCCCGATGAGCTCCACACCACAGATCTCCAACTCGAATTCCGTGTCGAGCCCTGAGCCTGCTATCGCGAACCACATTTCCGTCTGCATCTGCACGTTCAAGCGCCCGGAACCTCTCAAACGGCTGCTCGACGATCTGGCAGAGCAGCAAACCGGTGGACTGTTCACGTACTCCCTCGTGGTGGTCGATAACGATCCGCAGAGGTCGGGCGAACACATCTGTAATGACTTCGTGCGCCGCCGCTCTCGGCCTTCCCTCACGTATTGCATGCAACCTGAGCAAAGCATTGCACTGACCCGGAATAAGGCGATTGAGGTTGCAACGGGCGATTTCATTGCCTTCATCGATGATGACGAATTTCCGGTCAACAGTTGGTTGTTGGATCTCTATCGCACTTGCACGTCGATGCAAGTGGCAGGGGTGCTGGGGCCGGTAAAGAGGCATTTTGATCAGCAACCGCCGAAGTGGATCGTCAAAGGAAAGTTTTTTGAACGCCCAACCCATCCGACGGGCTATGTCATGAAATGGCCCGAGACACGGACCGGAAATGTGTTGTTCAGGCGCGAGATCCTCGACGCAGGCGTTCTCCCGTTCCGGCCACAATTCCGCGGCGGCTCGGATGTTGATTTTTTCAGATTGAGGATGGAAAAGGGCCACCGCTTTGTTTGGTGCAATGAAGCGGTGGTTTACGAAACGATTCCACCGGCGCGCTGGGCCCGGCGTTACATGTTGCGTCGGGCGCTGCTTCGCGGGATAGGGGCAGCCCTGAGGCGCGAAGGGTTTTTCGGCACGCTGAAGTCGATTATCGCGGTGCCGCTGTATACGCTAGGTCTGCCGTTCGCGTTATTGCTCGGACACCACCGCTTTATGATTTTGCTGATAAAGACGTGCGACCATCTCGGAAAAGTATTGCGGTTGGTCGGCTTTAATCCCATCAAGGATGCGTACGTCACTGATTAGCGGACGCGAAGGATCCGCGGACGTGAGAATGCACAAGAGTGAGGCACCATGGTAGAAATCGGTAGTGTGGCCGAAATTAGGCCAAGCAATACGAAGACGAAAGCGGACCTACTGGCGTCGATCGAGAAGCTCGCCGAATGGCTGGAGCGAAACGACTACAGCGCCTACGACACGTTCGACGGACTGAACGCGAAGTACGTGCGCCCGCTGATGTTCCATAACAAGCTGCTGGAGACGGTGCTCCAGCAGGGCATACGCCGGTTCCCCATCAACCTTCGTCCCCTCCTGGGCGTCAACAAGAGCCAGTCCACGAAGGGCATGGGTTTCCTGGCCCGTGGCTTCATGCGCCTGCACGACGCCACCGGGAATACGGCGTGGGCGGAAAAAGCGAACTTCGCGTTGCAATGGTTACTGGAGCACAAGTCGCCGGGATACTCCGGCGCGTGCTGGGGCAATCACTTCGATTACCAGTGCCGCAGCTTCTATCTGCCGAAGGGCGTCCCGACCGTGGTCTGGACGTCGCTGATCGGCCATGCATTCCTGGATGGCTACGAGCATTTTCACAATGAGATATACCTGCGCACAGCGGTGAGCGCGTGCGAGCACATCGTCCGCGACCTGGAAAGGTTTCCCGACGGCGACACGCATTGCATCACTTACGTTCCGGGGCTCAACAGCCGGGTGCACAACTCCAACACGCTCGGCGGGAGCCTGCTGGCACGCACCTACTCTTTCACAAAAGATAACTCTTATCGCGACATCGCAGAACGTGCGATGCGCTACGCCGCCAAGCATCAAAGGGCTGACTACTCGTGGTGGTATGGAGAGAAGGCGAACCTCCACTGGGTCGACAACTTCCACACCGCCTACGTGCTGGACTGTTTCAAGTACTACGCAGAAGGCACGGGTGACCGCAGCTTCGATGTCATCACAAGCAATGGGTACGAGTACTGGAAGAAGACATTCTTCCTCGAGGACGGGATGCCCAGGTACTATGAGCAAAAGACGCTGCCTATCGATATCCAATGCTGCTCGCAGGCGATTGATACTCTCGTGTTCTTCAGGGACCGCGATGAAACGAGCCTGGAGTTGGCGCTGAAGGTGGCGCGCTGGACCATCAAGAACATGCAGGACCCCAGCGGGTACTTTTATTACCGCCGCTATTCGCGATGGCTGGTGAACAAGACGCCGACCCTGCATTGGGGACAGGCCACAATGCTGTGCGCCCTCGCCGGACTCTGCCGGTGCCTCTGAGCCCGACACTGGTGAAGCGAAGAGTCCTAATCATCGTCGAGAACCTGCCCGTGCCTTTCGACGGACGCGTCTGGAAGGAAGCCGTAGCGCTCCGGAATGCCGGGTACGAGGTCACGGTGCTCTGCCCCAGGGGCAGGGGATACCAAGAACCATACGAACTCCTCGACGGCGTGCATATCTACCGACATCCGCTGCCATCGGAACCGAAGAGCGTGGTCGGCTATGTCCTGGAATACGGGTGCGCGCTGATTTGGGAGTTCCTGTATACGTGGTGGATTTTCTTGCGCCGTGGGTTTCGCGTGATTCAAGGGTGCAATCCTCCGGACGATATATTCCTGGTCGCGCTCCCGTTCAAGCTTTTCGGCGTGAAGTACATCTTTGATCACCACGATGTGAATCCCGAGCTCTACGAGGCCAAATATAATAGGAGAGGCCTGTTCTACAAAGCGCAGGTGTGGCTGGAGTTGGCGACGTACAAGACCAGTGATGTCGTGATCGCAACCAACGGCAGTTACCGCGATCGCGCCATCAGCAAGGGCGGGCTCCAGCCCGACGATGTATTCATCGTCCGCAACGGACCTGATGTCGAGAAGTTCAAGCCGGTGCCACCTAATCCTGCTCTGAAATACGGCAAGCGGTACCTTGTCGGTTATGTGGGCAACATGGCAGTCCAGGAGGGAATCGACATCCTGCTCGACGTCGCTCTGCACATGCGCAAGCTCGGAAGGAACGATGTACATTTCACCTGTGTCGGTGGCGGGCCGGAACTGGAGGTGCTGCGGCGCATGGCGCACGAGAAGGGTCTTGACGACATGTTCAATTTCACGGGGCGCGTGCCGGATGCGGAGCTGTTGGAAGTCCTTTCGACCGCCGACGTGTGCGTCAACCCCGACCGCCCCTGCGAGATGAACGACATGTCCACCATGATTAAGATCATGGAGTACATGGCCCTGGGAAAGCCTATCGTTCAGTTCGATCTCAAGGAGGGCCGGTTCAGCGCCGGAGAAGCATCGCTGTATGCCAGCAAGCAAGACCAGGTGGCCGACTTCGCCAGCAAGATCCTGTGGCTGTTCGAACATCCCGAGGAGCGGGAGCGCATGGGCGAGATCGGTCGCAAACGGGTGTACGAGGCCCTGGCGTGGCAGTACTCGCTGCCGCAACTGCTTGCGGCTTATGAACGAGCCTTTTCAAAATAACGAGAATATGCCGCGGAAGGCTATGACAGTCTTGTCCGCCTTGGGCGGAAGCGATACTATTACTACAGTCATCGCCACATTCCTAACCGCTTGGTTACTCCGACCCATTGAACTATTGCCACGACGCGGGCTAAGCATAGAGAGCGATGTGCCGGGCACCACCCGGAAAGGCTAGACGATTCCAGCAGCCCGCTCCAGTACTTAATTGAGTCCGACGGCCACCTTCCCGTGAATCCGTCATTTTTTTTCGTAATTGTGAATTCGACCATGCAGCTGTGTAACCGCGAAATCAAGATCGAAGGCCGCCTGCTCCGTATGGCCCGGATTGGCGCCGAGAAATATCTGTTCCTCGATGACCCTGCACCGATCTTGGCGGCGATGAAAAACTGCGGCACCAGGATCGACATCTTTACGTTCTTGCAACGGCTTCCCGATGCCACGCCCAAGTACCCATATCCGATGGAGTTGGACAATCTGGCTGTCCTGCCGGTATCCACTTTCGAGCATTGGTGGACCAAGGTAGTCGACAACAAGACCCGGAACATGGTCCGCAAAGCTGAAAAGCAGGGCGTGACGGTTCGGGATGTCGTGTTCGACGACGCACTTGTTCGGGGCATCCAAGCAATCTACAACGAGTGCCCGGTCCGGCAGGGCAAGCCTTTTCCACACTATGGAAAAGACTTGGAGACGGTCCACAGAGAGGAAAGCACGCACTTGGACCGGAGCATTTTCCTGGGCGCCTATCTCGGCGACAAATTGATTGGGTTTTCGAAACTGGTCGTGGACGAAAGCCGGACGCAAGCCGGTGTGATGAACTTCGTGTCGTTGGTCGAGCACCGGGACAAAGCCCCCACAAATGCCTTGATCAGCCAAGCGGTGCGATGTTGCGCCGAGCGCGGGATTCCGTACTTGACGTATGCGAATTTCGCATACGGCCGAAGAGAGCGAGATTCGCTCGCTGACTTCAAGAAGAACAATGGGTTCGCCCGCTTTGACTTGCCGCGCTATTACGTGCCGCTGACGCCGCTCGGGCGACTCGGCCTCACCCTGGGCCTGCACCGCAAGCTTATCGATCGAGTGCCAGGACCGATCTGGAACAAGTTCCGCAAAATCCGGACTGCCTGGTACAACCGTGGCGCACATGCGCCAGCAAAATTATCCGAGGAGGGAAGATAGTGCCCGGAATAGTTGGTCTCGTCACCCAGCTTCCCCGCCAGGAGGCGCGTGCGAGAGTGCAACAAATGGTCGCCGTCATCCGGCATGAGGATTTCTATGTGACCGGAACCTGGGAGGACGAGACTCAGGGCATCTACGTGGGCTGGGTCGCGAAGAAGGGTTCGTTCGCCGAACGGATGCCGCTTCGCAATGAAACACGCGATCTGGTGATGGTGTTTGCCGGCGAGGAATTTCCAGACCCACATACGGTAGGGGACCTGAAGCAGAAGGGGCACGATGTCGAGGCCAGCGGCCCGTCCTACCTTGTACATCTTGCCGAAGATGACCCGCGGTTCGTGGCCAAGCTGAACGGCAGGTTCCACGGACTGCTGGTCGATACGTCACGCGGATCCGCGCTGCTCTTCAACGATCGCTACGGCTTGCAGCGGCTCTATTATCACGAAGCCAAGGAAGGGTTCTATTTTGCTGCCGAGGCCAAGGCAATCCTGGCGGTCAAACCCGAGTTGAGGACGATCAACGCGGAGACCATGGGGGAATGGATCTCCTGCGGATGCGTGGTCAATAACCGCACGCTATTTCAGGACATTCACGTGCTTCCGTCCGGATCGGCATGGAGCTTCAGCAATCGCCGCCTGGATGGAAAAGGTTGCTACTTCGAGCCGCGGGAGTGGGAAGAACTGCCGGTCCTGGATGAGGAATCGTTCTACCGGGAACTGCGGGAGGTATTCGCGCGGGTCCTGCCGCGGTATTTCGTGGCCGACGAAAAGATCGGCATGTCGATCACGGGCGGGCTCGATACTCGCATGGTCATGGCCTGGCACAAGGCTGCCCCCGGCTCACTTCCGTGCTACACGTTCGCCGGACCTTATCGCGATTGCCACGATGCGCGGATTGGCCGCAAGGTGGCGGAAGCGGCCGGCCAACCCCATCAGATCATCCGTGTCGGAGATGAGTTCCTGTCACACATGAGGGACTATATCGAGCGGTCCGTTTATCTGAGCGAGGGCTGCACTTCGGTGATCAACGCCAGGAATCTTTACGTCAATCTGTGCGCCCGGCAGATCGCCCCCATCCGCATGACCGGCAACTACGGCGGTGAGGTTCTGCGGCGGACCCGCATGTTCAAGCCGATCGATCCGGCCCCCGGCCTGTTTCAGCCGGAGTTCATGGCGCATGTTCGGCAGACACGCCAGACCTACTCCGAACTGATTCAGTGCCATCCATTGAGCTTCACCGTGTTCCGGCAAACGCCGTGGTACCACTACGGACTGCTTTCCCTCGAAGAGACGCAGATCACCACGCGTACGCCATTCCTCGACAATGAGCTGGTCCGGACGGCTTACCGCGCGCCCCAGTCCGCCTGCAGAGAAGACGTTTGTCTGCGGCTGATTGCAGAAGGAGACTCCCAATTAGCGCGGATCCCTACGGACCGAGGTAAAACCTTCGATGGTAAGGGGATTCTGGCGGAACTACGCCACCAGCTGCATGAATTCACCTTCAAAGCGGAATACGCGTACGATTACGGCATGCCGCAGTGGGTGGCTCGGATCGACCATCTGCTGTCGCCGTTGCACCTGGAAAGGCTGTTCCTGGGACGCCACAAGTACGCTCACTATCGCGTCTGGTACCGCGACGTCCTCGCCAGCTACCTGCGCGAGGTGCTGCTCGACAGTCGCAGCCTCTCGCGGCCCTATCTGTGTGGCAAGATGGTGGAGGAGATGGTCACCCGCCACACACGCGGGGACCGCAACTACACCTGGGAAATACACACGATATTGACCCTGGAACTGCTGCAGCGCAGGCTGATTGATTCTGCGCCAGTATTCGTCGGCGAACCTGCGGCCATGGAAGCTGCTCGGCAGTAACGTGAACGCAATGAGCTCCCGGAGCCTGGTATCACGAATTCAGGGTTACTGGATGAGGAATGCCGCCAAGGCGGTATTCCGCCGTCCTATTACGGTGGCTGCGGACCCACCCTTGATCTCCTTCACTTTCGACGATTTTCCCCGGTCCGCGCTGTTTGTGGGAGGGGAAATCCTCAACCGGCACGGCTTCGCCGGAACCTACTACGTAGCCTTGGGGCTGGCAGGGCAAGAGGCCGGGTCTGGAAGGATGTTCGAGCTGGGCGACCTGCCGCACTTGGTACGGCAGGGACACGAACTGGGCTGCCACACGTTCGCCCACTGTGACTCCTGGCAGACGAAGCCCGGCCAGTACGAATCCTCGGTGATTGAAAACCGGAAGGCTCTGAAGGAGCTGATGCCGGACATCGAGTTCAGGAGTTTCTCTTATCCCTACTGCGCCCCTCGTCCGGCCACGAAGCGCCGCGTTGCACGTTACTTCCTCTCCTGCCGCGGCGGCGAGCAGGGCATTAATGCCGGAGACACAGATCTGAACCAGCTGGATGCGTTTTTTCTGGAGAAGACGCGCGGCAATCTTCAGCCCGTGCGCGAGATCATCGACCGCAATTGCGAACAGCACGGTTGGCTGGTCTTCGCGACCCACGACATTTCCGATTCGCCGACGGCTTTTGGGTGTACGCCACGGTTTTTCGATGACGTAGTGCAATACGCCACAAAGTCCGGCGCCCGCATTCTGCCGGTGACGCAGGCATTGCAAGTCCTCCGAGCGAACTGAATGCCTCCGATCGTCGCCACCATCGTTTTCTCCATCGGCATCCTCTGCCTATTTTGGTTTACTCGTGACCGGAATTATGCCGGTTCCAAGGCTCTGATTCTGCCGGCAATTTCGTTGTTCTTGATGAGTTCCAGATCGGTCACCGAGTGGGTCGCGATTCTGACCACCGGCCGGCCGGCCGTCGGTGTGATGAGCCAAGCCGAGGTGTACGCGGAAGGGTCGCCGCTCGACCGCGCCGTAATGATGGTGCTGATACTGCTAGCTCTCACTGTGCTTGTCCACAGAGGAAAGCTGGTGCCGCTTGTGCGCGCCAACCTGCCGATCGTCCTGTTCTTCCTCTATGCGGGCATGAGCGTACTCTGGTCCGATTTCCCAGACATTACTTTCCGTCGCTGGTCCCGGGCGGTAGGGTTGCTGCTCATCGTGTGCGTGATCCTGAGCGAGCGCAATCGGGACGCGGCGATGAAACGGGTGTTCGCCTGGGTAGGCTTCATCACGATCCCGGTCTCCATGTTATGGATGAAGTACTACCCGGAGCTGGGGAGAATGATGAAGCGGATCACGGGGATGAACTGGCAGCCACAGCTTGTCGGTATCACATCGCAAAAGAACGAACTGGGGGCGATCTGTCTGGTCTTCGGGATCGTCTTTCTCTCGTACTTTCTCATCGCGTACCGGGACCGCGAACGTCCGCAGCGCAAGAGCATGTTGCGGGCCTATGGCGTGGCGTTGGCCGTTCTGGCGTGGGTGTTCTGGAAAACAAACTCGGTGACGACGCTAACCTCTTTTGTGCTTGCGGGATTCATTCTGGTCGCCGCCAGAAGTCGTGCAGTCATCCGCCGCCCGGGCATGGTACACCTGATGATGCTGGCGTTGGTAGGCGGCCCCGTTTTGGTGCTGTTCCTCGGGGTGGGCTCGGGGCTGATTGAAAACCTGGGCAGAGATGCGACACTCAGCGGCAGGACAGGCATCTGGGAGAAAGTTACCCCGCTTGTCCCCAACTCGTTGCTGGGCACCGGATTCGAGAGCTTCTGGCTGGGGCCACGGCTGGAGTACATGCAGCAGGGTCTTTCATTCCCGCTGAACGAAGCCCACAACGGTTATCTCGAGATCTTTATAAGCCTGGGCTGGATCGGGGTGTTGCTGCTCCTAGTGCTGCTGATCACAGGCTACCGGAACATCATCGCCTGTTATCGCCGCGACCCTGACGCCGGCGCCCTGCGGTTAGCGCTTTTCCTGAGCGTTGTCGTATCAGCCTGCACGGAGGCTACGTTCCGCGCGTCCGGGCCAGGTTGGTTCTGTCTCCTGGCGGTGACCCTGTTGACGCCCAACGAGGCGTGGCGGTCCAGCACACAGGGCGTATTGACCGCGGATGAAATGGAGCCGGCAACTAGCGAACTGACGAACGGGGCCGCCCAGTGTTTCACCGAATTAACTGAACATAGAGTCTGACATCGGCTTCCATGCCGCACCTCTCGCTGGAGAACGAGAGAAAGCGCCGACATAACGAGGAAATCCATGAGTCGCTTACGCATTTTGGTGCTAGGCCCGGAATGTAATCCCGAGAAAGTCAGCATCGCTTATGTCACCTATTCTCATGCGGCGGCGCTTGCCCACCTCCATGACGTGACCCTGGTCGCTCGAGAGACTGTTGAGGACGCTATCCGCCGTGCAAAGGCGCCGTTTCGCGCGATCGAGGTCGTCCGGACGCCCCGGCTCAACCGCATCTTTGCATGGGGTTTCCGCAGAATATTCAGGTCCAACCCCGACAAACAGGCGCTGACCGCATTCCGCTATCCCTTTGCTGTCGCCTTTGAATGGTTTGCCTGGCGGCAGTTGCGACGGCGGATCTTTGCGGGTGAGTTTGACGTCGTTCTCCGCCTCGTACCGTTAACAGCGGTGTTGCCTAGCCCCTTCGCGTTTTTCCTGAGGAACGGGCCTATACCGTTCGTGATTGGGCCGATTAGTGGTGGTTTGCCATGGCCGCCCGGTTTTACGCAGCTTGAGAAGCAAAAGGAATGGATCTCCGACCTGCGGAATCTGTATCGATATTTACCTTTCGCGCGCTCCACCTATCGTAATGCGGCAGCGATCATAGCCGCTTCGTCCCAGACTTATGGCGAGTTTGCCAGGTACCGCGACAAACTCTTCTTTGTCCCGGAGAATGGCATCAGTGGCTCCCTGTATTCCGAAGCCCGGCCCAGAACAGAATTCGAAGGGAAATTGCAGTTGATCTTCGTCGGCGGCTTGGTTCCGCGGAAGGCTTGTGATCTTGCTTTGCGCGCGGCTGCGCCCGTTTTGCGCAGTGATTTAGCGCGTTTTACCGTCGTTGGTGATGGCCCGGAGCGAAACCGCCTTGAGCAGCTTGTGAGAGACCTGGGGATCGCGGACGCTGTTTCCTTCTGCGGTTGGCTTAGTCATACAGAAGTCCTCGGGCGCTTGCGATCTGCTGATGTGCTGGTGTTTCCATCGCTTCGCGACTTCGGTGGAGGCGTAGTTTTCGAAGCTCTCGCGACCGGCGCCATACCCGTCGTCGTAGACTTCGGCGGGCCCGGAGATATCGTTCATCCCGACGTGGGCTACAAGGTACCTCTCACCAACGAGGGCGAAATGGTGGCTCAGATTGAAAAGATTCTGTGCGATCTCGCCATAAATCGTGATCTTGTGAGCCGCTTGCGACAGCAAGGCATGTCCTACGCTCGGGAATGTCTAACTTGGGAAGCGAAGGCACAGTGCACAACTCAGGTCCTTAATTGGGCAGTACGCCGGGGTCCCAAGCCGGAACTGGTTCCACCAAAGTTGATATACATGCGAACCGCGAGCTCATCTTGAGAAGGACTCTGGTAGGTAGTTCTAACCGCAAACTTGCGGCCTGTCCTTGCTCCAGAGATCTCCAGAAAATACAAGCCCTTTTGGATGCCGCCGAAGAGGAAGAATGGTCCCATTTAACGACAGCGGCGCGTTCCGACCTTTAGCTGAAGGCAGAGAGTTGCGACGCCTCGCCGTTCGAGGCGCGGCCGCAACGGTGTCGGCTGCGGCGCTCTCGCTCGTGGCGCAGGTGATTAGTACGGTCATCCTGGCCCGGCTGCTGACGCCCGACGACTTCGGGGTGGTGACCATGGTCACCACGTTCACTCTGCTATTGATGAGCTTCGGAGTGAATGGTTTTCATGAGGTTGTAATTCAACGGGGTGAGATCGACCGGTACCAGGCCAGTAATCTATTCTGGATCAACTGCGCGGCTGGATTGGTGCTGGCGATCGGCTTCGCCGCGGCGGGGTCGCTGCTCGCGCGATTCTACCGAAATCCGCTGGTTACCTGGGTCACAGTATGGATGTCGCCGGCGATCTTCCTTGCCGCGATCTCCGTAATACACATAGCTCTCCTGAAGCGAGCTATGCGATTCGCTGCAGTTTCGGCCAACGACGTCGTCGGGCGAGCGGTGAATACCGCAGTAGCCGTTCTGTTGGCCTTGAGGGGTTGGGGATACTGGGCTCTGGTGGCGGGAATTGTCGCACAAGCGCTTAGCACGACAGTTGGAGGTTGGTGGCTATGCCGCTGGATTCCGAGCCTGCCGCGGCGGGGAGTGGGAACGCGCGCGATGTTACGATTTGCCGCAAAGGTCTATGGCAGGTTCAGCGCAAACTATTTTGCGAGAAACGTCGATAATCTTCTGGTTGGCTGGCGATTCAATGCGGCGGCCCTTGGGTTCTACAAAAAGGCTTACGACCTGTTCGCGCTTTCGGCCAGTCAGCTCACCTCGCCTCTCCACAGTGTCGCCCTCGCAGCGCTGAGCAAACTGCGTCAGGATCCTGCTCGCTTCCAGCGATACCTCGCCAACTCCCTTGGAATCATTGCATTCGTCGGCATGGCGATGGGCGCCGATCTTACCCTAGTCGGCAAAGAAATGGTGCGCCTGGTGCTCGGACCCAAATGGTCGGAATCCGGCAGGATTTTCGAGTTATTCGGACCGGGAATCGGGATCATGTTGCTCTATAGCACGGTTGGCTGGATCCACCTCTCCATCGGGAAGCCGGGGCGCTGGCTGCGCTGGACGCTGGTCGAATCGGCTGTTACTGCTTTGTTGTTCGTTGTGGCGTTGCCGTGGGGCCCAGCAGGCATTGCCGTCGCCTGGAGCGTCTCCTATTGGATCCTTTCGATTCCGGCCTTCTGGTATGCGGGTCGACCCATCGGGTTTGGCGTTTCGTCCCTGATCGCCGCTGTCTGGAGGTACGTCATCGCAGCGGTGGCCGCGGGCCTCGCATGCGGTGTGATAATGAAACACCTGCTGACCTTGACCGTCGCCAGCAGTGCCGGGGAAGCACTGGAACTGATCCTCGCCAAGTCCGTCGTGTTTACGATTCTTTATCTCGGCGCCGTTATCCTGCTGCACCGAGGGTGTGACCCACTATTTCGGGTCGCCGGGCTTCTGCGGGAGATATTACCTAGAACAGGTTCTACAAGTCGGTCGGCGGTTCTTACCGCGACCGCCGGCGCAGATACGAGCGCCTCACCCGCACCGGCGACCGAAGCGTAACGACAATAACGCTCGCAAAAGCGTCCGCAGACGTTCAGCGTAATAGGGAAATAATCCCCACTCGCAACTTACTCGGTCACGGACCGGACTTTCGAAATCGCGAGACCGCATTGTCGCTGGTGCTGTTCCCTGTAGGGGGAGGAGGGCATGCTGGGCGAGTCGCCCAAATACGCCAGCGGTTTTCGATCAGGCTGTCGTGCTCTACGCTCCAATCGCTCTGGCGGATGAAGTTGAGCACCATCTCAGTGCAGTGGACATTAGACATTGGGCGGCGCCGGTCGAACCAGTGCCGGAGGCGGGCAACAAGAGTGGGCTTTCCCGGTTTCTGATGAATAGAGATGATGAATGCCCCCCCGGGGCAAAGCAAACAGGCGTACTTACGCAGCAGAAAGATCGGATCAAGCGCGTAATACAGCACTTCATTGAAGATAATGCAGTTCCACCGCTGGCCCGCGGCCTCAAATGCCTCGGCCGTGCTGTGTGCAATATCTATGTGTCCTTTTATAATCGCCTTTTCGGAAGGCTCAATGCCGAAATAGCGAACTGACGGGGGGATAAAAGTGCGCAGCACAGCCTCACCGCAGCCGACATCGAGCACAGAACCGTCTGGAGTAACGTGTCCGATTAAACTGGCAATCTTCTCATAGCGTGGCGCTTGTTCAAGCGACGCAAGTCCCTGCCAGTCTCCGAAGTCGTTGTTCCAAGTCAAAACGAAATGTTCCGATCGAGAACTGACTGCACGAATCAAAAGAAGAGCTGCACCATTTTACACCGGTTACCTTGTGGGTTAGCCCACTTAACTTACCTTGACGGTAAGTGCAGTAGGAGGTGCCGGCGTTTGTTGGAGCCCGGACGGAAGAGCGCCAAAATCAGGGGCATTGCCAAATAGCACCGTACGTCCATTGCTGTCGCTGAACAGGTATACGGGATCTCCCGGCGAGCGCGTGATGGAATTCGCCAGAACAAGTGTATTGGTGGCATAGTTTACCGACGCGATCTGAACCACCGTGGTAGTTCCCACCCGGATTCCATCCGGTTTTACTCCCGAGAGGCCGTGACCATCCTGAAAAAACCCAGCATCATTGACCAGAAGCGTAGTTCCCGACCCTGAATCCCCGGCAGCAACGGTGGTCAGATAGCTACCTGCGCCGAGTGCCGGCGAGCCTGCTGCAAGGCGGAAATCGTTAGCGGCATAGTTCACCAATAGCGGGTTTGCTTTTATGTTTCCGGGGTCGTCGGTGAAATTTCCTTTGCCGTAAATGTGGCTGTGCAGGTTGCAGGTTCCACCCGTATCTGCGCCCACACACCACGCCAGGTTGTTCCGAAAAACAAACGTCGCATCCGTGCTCGCGTCATCGGCATAAGGGTTGTAGTTTACGAGCGGCCCGCCATAATAGAAGATATCGTTAATCTGTGCCGCGTTGATGGAATTGAAGCTGTAATAGTTGGTTATTCCGCCGGACTGACTCGACGGGTCGTTGGAAAAGTCCACCCACGTGTTGTTATAAGACTTGACGTGGTAGAACCCAGGATTGACAGTACTATTCCTAGCGTTGTCATCGACGACGCCACCCGAGCCTACGTGAGCGCCCAGGTTGTAACGGATAATCAGATGGTGGCACTGACCAGCACACGAATCGCCTTGTGACAGATAGCCGTGGCCGTTGGGTCCGATGTTATTCACTATCGTATTGCATTCAATCAGGTTGAACTGTGTAGGGAATGGGGGCTCTGACTCAAAGCCGTCGATGTGGCAGTTGCCGCCGTTGCCGCCGACGACGCATTCGCTCTCGTAGTTATCGTGGAAGTTGTTGCCGCGAATTACGTGGTACGTGCCGAGGTAGGTGATTCCATCAGCGCTGTGCGAAATATCGTTATTCTCGACCAGCCAGTGGTTGCCATTAAACTGCATGGACAAGCACGGATTGGTTGGCGGTGTGCTGGTCGTGCACGGATAACTGATGGTGTTGTTCTGGACGTAGACGTAGGATGACCCGGTACTGTTGCCATAGAGAGCCGCATGGTTTCCGCCGCAAGCGTACAAGTTGTTGCTGGTGATGAAGACATCCGTCGCACCGGCGCTGACCGTTATGCAATCGCTCGAATGAGGTGAGGCCGGATTCTGAACATGGAATCCGATGAGTTTGTTGTGCGAGAGAAGCGTGAAGTCGAGGACGTAGACCAAGTCCGTTCCGTTGACCTGGAGAGTCTTGTAGGCTCCGACGCCGCCAACCTTGAAGGCGACGTGTTCGTTGTAGGTGCCGGCATATACAGTGCAGGTATCGCCATTTGCCATCGCGTTGGCGCACGCTTGGATCGTGGTGTAATTCCCGCCGCCAGCCTGCTTTACGGTGTAATTCGCGGCTTCGGCACCCAGGCTCAGCAGGAGCATGCTCACGCAAGTGATAAGTCGTATTTTCATAATCATTTACGAGGGCTTTCAATCCGAAGTCTAGCCGATAACGGAGCGTGATTCAAGCCGCATGCACATGTGCAATCGGATACGCTCAATGTGAATGTCGTATGGCGCGTATGGCTCCCCGAAAGAATTCATTGTAAACTGTCGGGACTGCGTTTCTAGCGCGAGATGACGATTTTGCTTTGAGTTTCTAGAGGGTTTCAAATGCCATCAGTAAGCGTTTTAGGCTTGGGGTATGTCGGTTCAGTTACCGCTACGTGCTTGGCTTCCCGAGGGCACAGCGTCATCGGACTTGACGTAAACCCCACAAAAGTGGAGCTGTTGAACAGTGGTCGCAGCCCAATGGTGGAAGCGAACCTGGCGGAAATGGTCGCCGAGGGGCACCGGTCAGGCAGGCTGCGCGCGACCAATGACATCAACCTGGCGATCAGTGAATCCGATATCTCGTTTTTTGCCGTCGCCACGCCGAGTCAAAGGAATGGACGATTGGACCTGTCAGCAGTCGAGCGCGTCTGTCAGGAGATCGGAACAGCACTGCGCGGAAAGAAATCGTTCCACACGATCGTCACTCGAAGCACGGTTATGCCCGGAACTGCGGAGACGCTGGTTATTCCGACATTGGAGCAGGCTTCGGGGAAGAAGGAGGGAGTGGACTTCGCTGTATGCTCCAATCCCGAATTCTTGCGTGAGGGAACTGCCATCGCAGATTTTTTCAATCCGCCGTTCACCGTTATCGGTGCGAGCGATCCAAAGTACCTTCGTCCCCTCCGTGAACTTTATGACGGCATTCCGGGGCAAGTCTTTGAAACGAGTCTTCGGTCCGCAGAGATGGTCAAGTACGTCTGCAATGCGTACCACGCACTCAAGGTGGCCTTCGCAAACGAGATTGGCGCCCTCGCCAGCCTCATGGACGTTGATGCCAACGCGGTAATGGAGATTTTCAAGGCGGACACGAAGCTCAACATATCGAGCACGTATTTGACGCCGGGTTTTGCGTTCGGCGGTTCGTGTCTGCCGAAGGACGTTAGGGCACTGAATTACCAAGCAAAAGTCCTGGATCTCCGCCTGCCATTGCTGGAATCTGTGTTGCCGAGCAATGCGGAGCACTTGGAACGGGCTGTGCAATCGATTTTATGCGCTGGAAAGAGGAAGATCGGTGTTCTCGGCCTGAGTTTTAAGGCAGGAACCGACGATTTGCGCGAGAGCGCTGCGGTACACCTGATAAAACGGCTCATCGCCGAAGGCTGCCAGGTAAGAATTTGGGATGACCAGGTTTCGCTCGGTCGGCTGATGGGTTCCAATCGCCAGTACATCGACGAGGTCATTCCCCACATTGGTACACTCCTTTGCGAACGAGTCGGAGAGGTCGTCGGTTTTGGCGACGTTATTGTTTTGGCAACGAAGGCGCTGGACAAAGCTGAGATTATGCGTCAATTGGGACGCGGTCAAAAACTGATTGACGTCGTCCGAGTCGAACCAAGTGTAGCGGCCGTAAGCACATCGGCATAAACCGCAACTCTCGCAGATCGGCTTAAAAAGCCTGTATGACACGCGTCATACAGGCTTTTTGGATATTTGGCAGTGACCTGCCCCCCCCCGATATTGAAGCCCTGGAATTGCACGTTGTCCCCAGGGTTCACATTGAGCAACTGCCTCTCGACGCGAACCTTCATATCACGGTATCACTGCGCTAGCCTGATTCGAATAGGCGCTTTCTACTCCGTTCGCAGCCACCGCCGTCACAACATAATAATAAGTCGTTCCGTTAGCAATCGTGGAATCAGCAAAAGTAAGTTGGTTCGTAAACGCGAGCTTTTGATAGCCCGTTCCAGATGTCGTTGAGCGGTACACGTTATAGCCAATGACCGCCGACGCACTCGCTCCCCACGACAGCGTAGCTGTATGCGCCGAGGCAAACGCACCGGTTCCAGTCAGGTTAACTACCGGATTACCCGTCGAAGCGTTCGTCGAGAACGTAACCGTTCCTGACGACGTGCCTGCTGTAGATGCGGTATAGGCAACCGTGAAGGCCTGCGAGGCATTCACGGGAATGGTCACGGGGTACGCGGTTGAGTCAATACCGAATCCTGCACCAGCAACGCTTGCGCTGTACACGCTCAGATCCTGGTTGCCCGTGTTGTAAATGACCGTGGTCGCGGTGTACGTGAAGCCGAGCGGCACGAGACCGAAATCAATTGCGGTCGGAAACGCAGTCGCAGACGTAATTGGCGAACTTGCATTGCCGCTTGCGATCAATGACACCACCGGAGTTGAAGCTGCATCGCTGGTGAAGGTAATTACTCCTGTCACCGAACCGGACGATGGGGGCGTAAAGGATATCGTCACGACCTGAGAGGTCCCGGCCGCAAGTACGAGTGGGAAGGCAGGACTGACGATCGCAAAGCCGCTGCCGCTCACAGTACCTGCAGACACGGTCGTACTACCGGTCCCAGGATTGGACATCGTCACGGTTTGAGTCTGAGTTGCTCCGATGATCACATTTCCAAAATATAAGTTCGTCGGTGAAATATTGAGTGCGCCCGCCGATGTCGTAGCCCCGCCATTAGCCGTAAGGGACAGCGTGACGGTTGGGTTCGATGCGTTCGACGTGAACGATACTGTCCCAGTAACCGCTCCATTTGCCTGTGGGCTGAATGTGATTGTCAGAGGAACACTGCTGCCAGGTGCAACATTCATCGGGAACTGGCTGTTTGGAATATTAAACAGCGGATTGTCGACCGAGGCACCGGAAACGATTAGGTTTCCTCCAGCCGCATCGCCAGTGTTGGAAAGCTGAACGGTCTTGGTAGAAGTTGTACCGGTCTGTACGGTGCCAAAATCGAACGGCGAAGGCAATAGAGTGAGAATAGGAGCTGAAACTGTTTTCGAACTCGAGACTTCGAAATCGGCAAACGCTGTTTGGGATCCGCTCATGACGATGGTGCAGGTGCCCGTTCCGGAACATGCTCCAGTCCAGCCACTGAAGATGGAGCCATTCGCGGCGACGGGTGTAAGTGTCACGGATGTGTTGATATTGAAATTCGCAGCGCATTGACTCGGACAATCGATTCCATTTGGATTACTGCTTACACTTCCAACGCCCGCGCCATTTATGGTGACGAACAGAGGTTGGACCGTAACGAAGTTCGCAGTGACGGATTGCGGAGAGCTTGTTGTAACTGTACACGTTCCCGTTCCTGCGCATGAAGCCGAACTCCAGCCGGCAAATGCTGATCCTGATGCTGGCGTGGCAGTCAGGGTGACCGTTGTACCGCTACTGAAATTCGCGGAGCAGACTGAACCACAATCGATCCCGGCGGGCGAACTGGTGATCGTTCCTGAGCCACCGCCAGAAAGCGTAATGGTCCAGGTGTAACCCGGCGGCGGCGCAGGGTCGAAGCTAGCCGTCACCGATTGATTCGAACTCAGCGTCACACTGCATGCACCTGTCCCCGAGCACGCTCCGCTCCAGCCGCTGAATACCTGTCCTGACGCTGGTGTTGCCGCCAGGCTGATCACTGAGCCTGAGGCGGCGGTCATGGAGCACGTGGCGCCGCAGGTGATACCCGCCGGCGAGCTCGTCACCGAGCCTGTACCCGTACCAGCCAGGCTTACGGACAGCGTAAATAGTGGAACGAATGTCGCTGTGACAGCAGTGTTGGAGTTGACCGTGACGGTGCACGTTCCTGTGCCTGCGCATGCTCCACCACTCCAGCCAGTGAACACCGAACCACTCGTTGCGGCAGCCGTTAAGGTCACGCTCGTGCCAGAATTAAACAATGCTGAACACGTTGCTCCGCAGCTGATTCCAGATGGTGAACTGGTCACCGTGCCTGAACCCGTTCCTGCCTTTGTCAAAGCCAGTGTGTACTGCGGCGGCGGTGCAGGGCTGAACGTGGCAGTCACGGACTGATTCGAAGTCATTGTGACGCTGCACGCGCCCGTTCCTGAGCAAGCTCCGCTCCAGCCGCTGAATACCTGTCCTGAAGCTGGAGTTGCCGCCAGGCTCACTGCTGTACCCGAAGTAAACGTCGCGGAGCAAGTTGCGCCGCAGTTGATCCCCGCGGGAGAGCTGGAGACTGATCCGGTTCCTGTTCCGGCCAAGGTCGTAGTCAGCGTAAACAGCGGCACGAAGGTCGCAGTCACGGACGTGTTCGCATTCATCGTTACCGTGCACGTCCCCGTACCGGCACACGCACCACCGCTCCATCCGGTGAATACAGATCCGGATGTGGCGGCAGCCGTCAACGTCACCGAGGTTCCGTTGACGAAGTTCGCCGAACAAGTCGCGCCGCAGCTAATTCCGGCAGGCGAGCTCGTAACGGTTCCAGCGCCTGCTCCCGACTTCGTGACGGTCAGCGTGCTCTGCGGAGCCGGTGAGAACGTAGCCGTCACACTTACAGACGACGTGCCAATGGTGATTGTGCAGGTACCCGTACCGGGACAGCTGATGCCGGCGCCCGTCCAGCCCGCGAATATGGAAGCCGAAGAAGCAGGCGTGGCTGTCAGCGTGACCGCCGAACCACTGTTGAAATTGGCCGTACACGTTGCTCCGCAGCTGATACCGGCTGGTGAGCTGGAGACGGAACCCGATCCAGTCCCTGCCAGGGTCACCGTTACAGGGAACTGTGCCACGTTGAAGTTGGCGGTGACCGAAGTCGCCGCGTTCATGGTCACCGTACAGGTGCTCGTGCCCGAGCAGCCACCCCCGCTCCAGCCCGTAAATACCGATGCACCTGACGTCGGGGCTGCGGTCAGCGTCACACTTGTCCCTTGGAAGTAGCTGGCCGAACAGGTCGCACCGCAGTTGATTCCTGCGGGCGAACTGGTCACCGTACCGGACCCGGTGCCGGTCTTAGAGACTGCAAGCGTGAAGCTGGGGGTGGTGTTAAAGGTCGCTGTGACGTTGGTGGCCGCGGTCCCGATCGTAATGGTGCAGGTACCGGTACCGGGACAGCTGATGCCGGTTCCGCTCCAGCCGGCGAAGGTGGAAGCCTGCGAGGATGGCGTAGCCGTCAGCACTAGCGAGGATCCGCTGTTGAAATTGGCCGTGCAAATCGCGCCGCAACTGATGCCGGCAGGCGAACTGGTTACCGATCCTGATCCTGTTCCTGCCAGAGTTACGGTCACGGGGAAGGGAGCTGGCACAAAGCTGGCCGTGACCGAGGTGGCCGCCGTCATGGTAACGGTGCAGGTGCCCGTACCCGAACAACCGCCTCCGCTCCAGCCACCAAACACTGAGGCCGCTGAAGTCGGCGTCGCGGTCAGGGTCACCATGGTGCCTTGGAAGTAGGTATTGCAGTTGGCACCGCAGGAATTTCCGCTAGGCGAATTGGACACTGTGCCTGAACCGGTGCCGGTCAGCGACACCGTCAGGTTGAACGTCGGCGTTTGGGCGAAGGTGGCCGTGACGCTGGTGGCGACGGTGCCGATAATGATGGTGCAACTGCTGCCGCTGGGCGACGGACAGCTGGTCCAACTGGTGAAGGTGGAAGCCAGCGAGAAGGGTGTGGCCGTCAGAACCACCGTCGAGCCGCTATCGAAGCTGGCCGAGCAGGTGCCGCTGCTGCAACTGATGCCGGCCGGGGAGCTGCTGACCGTACCGGCCGAGCTGCCGTTCAGGACCAGCGTGGCATTGACCGCGTACTTGGCCGGAATGAAGCTGGCCGTCACCGACTTGGCCACGTCCATGGTCACCGTGCAGGTGCCGGTGCCGGAGCAGGCGCCGCTCCAACCCGCAAACACCGAAGTACCCACGGTCGGCGTTGCCGTCAGCGTGACCAGCGTCCCCTGGTAGTAGTTCGAACAGTTGGCGCCGCAACTGCTGACCGCCGAAGGCGAACTGCCCACCGTGCCCGAAGCCGTCCCCGTGTTGCTTACATTCACCGTTAGCGCCTTGAGCGACGTGTCGGCGAAGGTGGCCGTGACGCTGGTGGCGACGGTACCGATGGTGATGGTGCAGCTGCTGCCGCTGGGCGACGGACAGCTGGTCCAGCCGGTGAAGGTGGATGCCGAAGAGAACGGCGTGGCCGTCAGCACCACCGTAGAGCCGCTATCGAAGCTGGCCGAGCAGGTGCCGCTGCTGCAACTGATCCCGGCCGGGGAACTGCTGACCGTACCGGCCGAGCTGCCGTTCAGAACCAGCGTGGCATTGACCGCGTATTCGGCGGGAATGAAGTTTGCCGTGATGATTATCGGACTAGCGCCGATCGTGACCGTGCACGTGCTGGTGCCCGAGCAACCGCCGCCGCTCCAACCGGCAAAGATCGAGGTGCCCAGGGTCGGCGTCGCCGTGAGGGTTACCGTTGTCCCCTGGTAGTAGTTCGAACAGCCTACGCCGCAGCTGCTAACGGGCGCAGGAGAACTGCCCACTGTGCCGGAAGCAGCCCCGAAACTACTGAGATTCACGGTGAGGCTGGAGGTCGGCGCTGGATCAAACGTCGCAGTGACAAACGTCGTCGTTGTGCCGATGGTAATCGTGCAGGTGCTGCCGCTGGGCGCAGGACAACCAGTCCAACTGGTAAATGTGGAACCTGCAGCCGCAGTAGCGGTCAGCACGACGGGCGAGCCGCTGTCGAAGCTGGCCAAGCACGTGCCGGCGCAACTGATGCCGGCCGGAGAACTCGTCACAGATCCAGAGGCTCCCCCGTTGAGAGTGAGGGTCACATTTACGTCGAACTTAGCTGGAACGAAATTTGCCGTGACGGATTTCGCTGCATCCATGGTCAGCGTGCATGTTCCAAGTCCTGTGCATGCGCCGCCCCAGCCTGTAAAGAGCGAAGCCGCCGATAAAGGTGCAGCCGTCAGAATTACGACGTCACCAGAGGTGTAAGTGAAGGAACAGGAATTTGTGCAGTCAGTGATGTGACCGTCGCCGCTATTGATCTTGCCTGTGGCGGCGCCAGTCGTACTAACGCTGACATTGAGCGTGTACTGGGGCGAGAAGGTTGCGGTTACATTCGCCGCAGTCGTGCCTACGGTGATGTTGCATGTGCCGGTTCCGGCGCAGTCACCGGTCCATCCTGCGAACACAAAGCCGAGTGCGGCGGTAGCGGTAAGAGTGACCGAGTCCCCCGTCGCAATCGCTGCCTTGCACGCTGTGGCAGGGCAGTCGATTCCGCCGACATTGCTCGTGACGGAGCCGGAACCAGAGACAGTCACATTTACTGAATCTTTGATGAAATCGGCGCTTACCGCCAGTGCCGTCGTAGCACTCGTGATCACGCATTGCTTACTGACATTGACGGAAGGACAGCCGCTCCAGCCGTTGAAGACAGATCCCGCAGCAGCCGTTGCGGTGAGCGTAACAGAATACGTACTGCCATAAGCGAATGAGCAGGTTCCACTACAGTTGGTGAAATTGCCGTCATCGCTCGATACCGACCCACTTCCAGCGCCGATTGTGCTCGTCGTGCTGACGGTGAGGGTCAAGTCGGGCGAGAACGTTACCGTTACGGGCTCAGCTTTGGTCGTAACACTGACGTCGCACGAACCGCTGGCTGTACCTATGCCGGTGACATTGGAAACCGCGCCGGTACATCCAGCAAATACGGAGCCTCCCCCGGCGGTCGCATTCAAAGTGACCGTCGTACCGGAACTGAAAGGTGCACTACATGTACCCGTGCTGCTGGTGCAGGCATTAATGCTGCCATCTACGCTTGTAACCGATCCCGATCCGACGACCGTCACTGTGACAGGGAACGTCGCGAGGTCAAAATTTGCTGCGACGGTGGTTGTCCCGCTAATGGTCACGATGCAAGTGCCCGTGCCGGAGCAACCGCCGCCACTCCAGCTAGTAAACACAGAGGCTGCCGAACTGGGTGACGCGGTCAGGGTAACGACCGTGCCCTGAAGGTAGGTGTTGCAGCCAGCGCCGCAAGAAGTTCCAGCGGGTGAGTTTGATTCACTCCCCGAGCCCGATCCACTCGTGTTTACTGTCAAATTGAAACTGGGGATCGGGGCGAAGGTGGCCGTCACACTGGTGGCGGCGGTGCCGATGGTGATCGTGCAACTGCTGCCGCTGGGCGACGGACAGCTGGTCCAGCCGCTGAAGGTGGATGCCGAGGAGAACGGCGTCGCCGTCAGGGTCACTGTGCTGCCGCTATCGAAGCTGG
>Ga0097691_1000919_pt1 | contig 23309 bp, 23 predicted proteins | sample NGESurdeep072012_8_FD_72858 | JGI IMG/M metagenome (GOLD analysis project Ga0097691, IMG submission 72858) | Arctic peat soil microbial communities from Barrow, Alaska - NGEE Surface sample 210-1 deep-072012 | ecosystem: Environmental > Terrestrial > Soil > Wetlands > Peat ... | reverse complement strand
ACCCGGATAGATCACGTACACGATATTGGTGTTGGAGGGATCAACCGCCACTCCGGACACACCCTGACCCGCAGGCGCCCCCGTCACCGTGTGCGAAGTCCATGTGGAACCTGCGCCCAGCAAAGCATTGTTGGTGCTCTGCACCGTTCCGTCATTGATTCCCGCCCACAACGTGTTCGGGTCAATTTTGGCCATCGACATCGCGTTGATGTACGTCGGGAAAGCGTGCATCGCCGCGAAGGTCGCGCCGTGATCGGTGCTGAAGAAAATCTGAAACAGATTGGGCGGGGTGTTGGCCGCCGGCGCCGTGGCGGCCGTCATGTAGGCGTTGGTGCCGTTCGGATCGAAGAAAGGCACTCCCATGCTCGTGTTTGCCGGGAACCCTGTTGGTCCGATCCAGGTCGCTCCGCCATTCGTAGTCAGAATGATGCCGCCGTCGTCTGTGCCGAGCGCTTGAGTGGGATTCGTCGGCCGCGCGATCGTTTCGGCGACACTGTCGGTCGCGATACCGATCAGATCGAAAAGACCATCATGATGGGGCTCTGCTATCGAGCGTCCGCGGTGCGATCGAGCTAACGCGCGATAATCAATACGCAGTCGGCGGAGTCGGCATGGGCAGCGTCGAAGGGTGCCGCGATCCGCGCAAATGCACCTGAATCGAGATCGCGTTCGAGCTCGGCCAGCCCGCGTGCAATTCCCGCCCTCGCCAGCCCGCAGAGTCTTTCTCGCCAGCGCCAGCTTCGCTAATCTGCTATACGCGTCGGCCGAGCAGCGCGATGGAGAGCCACCCTAGCTCAGTTGGTAGAGCAGCTGATTCGTAATCAGCAGGTCGCCGGTTCGAATCCGGCGGGTGGCTCCAAAAACCGTCGCAGGAGGATCGGTTATCGCGCGGCGGGCGCGAGCATCGCGAGCGCGATTTTGTGCAGCTCGCGATCGCCAGCGGCGATGATCTGCCCGCCGTCGTACGGCAAGCCGCCCGACCAACTCGTCACGATTCCACCTGCGGCCTCGATGATCGGGATGAGCGCTTGAATATCGTAGGGCTGGAGGCTCGATTCGATCACCAGATCGATGAAGCCCGCGGCGAGCAGGCAGTACGAATAGCAATCGCCGCCGTAGCGCCTCATCCGCGCCTTCGACGCGAGCTGGCGAAACGCCTCGCGCTCGCCCGGGCCGGAGAACATCGCCGGATCGGTTGCGCAGACGATCGCGTCTTCCAAGCGCCGGCATTCGCGCACCCGAACCGCGTTGCTCGCGCCGCGACTCCTCAGCTCGGCGCCCAGGCGTGAACCTACGAACGTCTCGCCCGTGTACGGCTGATGCATCACGCCGATCACCGGACGCGTGCCGTCGTTGAGTGCGATCAAAACGCCCCAATGCAGTTGTCCGATGATGAAGGCGCGCGTGCCGTCAATCGGATCGATGATCCAGGTCAGTTCATCGGTGCCGGCCGCGAAGCCGTGCTCCTCGCCGAGAATTCCGTGGCCGGGATAGACGCGATGAATCTCGTCGCGGATCGCTCGCTCCGCTGCACGATCGGCAACCGTCACCGGATCGTAGCCGGCGCCGGCGGTCTTGTTCTCGACCGCGAGGCGCACGCGAAAATACGGCAGGATCGTGCGTCCCGCGAGGTCCGCCAGATGGCAGGCAAAGGCGGCGTACTCTTCGATCGCGCGATCATCCATCGTCGGCATAGGCTGGTCTGCTCGGGAGCCGGCCCGTTACGGGACTTCGGTGCTCGCGTCCAGCCACGCGAACATCAGTTCGTTCACCATCGACGGATCGAGCGCGGCCGCGCCGCCGCCGTACACCGCGCCGCTGCGCGCGGGCGTCGCCGGCGGATTCTTCGCGTAATCGACCCCGGCCGCGATGTCTCTGACGAAACGCGCCGCTACTCCGGGGAGCGTCTGCGGCAAGGTGACGCACAGGTGAAAGCCCGCGGGCCGCTGCAGCCCGTTAAGCCGCCATCCACGCTCCGCGAGAAAATCGTTGACATGGTAGATGTCCACCTTGTCCGACGTAATCGCGATGCAGTAGGTCGGCTTGCCGATAATCTTGAGCTCCGGGATTTTTGCGACTCCCGACTTGATCGTGTCCGCCGCCTTCATGATGCGGCGGGTCGCCTTCAGGTAGCCCTCCTCGCCGAGCGTGACCATCGCCGCCCATGTCGATGCGCTGATTCCCTCCGAGCGGCTGCCCGCCACCGTGGGCGACGCATACAAGCCGCCCTGCCAGTCGGGCATCGCGAAGTACATGCGCCGGCGCAGCGCGCGATTGCGATAGAGCACCACCGACGCGCCCTTGAGCCCATAGCCCCATTTGTGCGTATCGCAGGACATCGAGGTGACGCCGGGCAGGCGGAAGTCGAACGGCGGAACGTCGTAGCCGAGCTTTGCGATCCACGGCAGGATGAAACCGCCGAAGCAGCTATCGACATGCAGGCCGACGCCGGCTTCAAGCGCGAGGGCGGACAACTTCCCGATCGGATCGATCAGCCCGTGCGGATAATTCGCCGCCGAACCCGCGATCGCGATGGTGTTGGGCCCGATCGCGCGCCGCATCGCGTCCACGTCGGCCAGGTAATCGGCTCCGACCGGCACGCGAATCAGCTTGATGCCGAAAAAGTGCGCGCCCTTGGAAAATGCCGGATGAATCGTGTCCGGCACCACCATCTCGGGCGCTGTGATTGCGCGCTCGGCCTTGGCTTGCTCCCGGTACGCCAGCATCGGCAGGATGATGCTCTCGGTGCCGCCCGAAGTGATCGCTCCGCATACCTCGGCCTGCGGATCCTTCTCGCGCGCGAGATCCGCGCCCAGCATCCGCGCGGTCATCGCGATTACCTCGCCCTCGAATTTGGTGCCGCTCGGGCACATGTCGCGCTGCAGCAGGTTGACGTGCGAGAAGAGCGCGAACACGCGGTTGAGGTAAGCATAGTGCTCCATCCCGCCGTGGTAATAAGTGCCCGAGATCTGGCCGGTCTGCCAGCGCGAGTTTTCCTGGCGTGCGATGCTGCGCAACTCGCGCATGACCTCCTCGGGCTGGCGGCTCTTCTTGGGCAGCTCGTGATAGGTCTCGAAGGTTTCGCGATAGGGGAACATATCCCCAAAAGGTCCGGAGGGCTCTTGCTGCTTCTTCGCTGCCTTGGGCATGGAACGACTCCTTAGAGATTTCGCATCGATTTGAATACTAGTCCATCGCCAGGTTCAATCCGATGCGTCGGCGGCCGGGTTGAGGCGGCGGTAGATCGCGCGGTTGCGCTTGTAGAACTCGAGGAACTCGCGGAACTGGCGATCGTAGATGCGCCGGTTGATCTCGATGGGCCGATACTCGGCGGCGATCTTCACCCGCGCGGAGATTTCCTCGACTGCGATCTCGCCCAGCGCGGCAAACGCCGCCATCGCGGCGCCCACCGCGTTGGCATTGCGCGGATTGGCGACCTGCCGCACCGTGCATCCGAGCACGTCGGCCTGGATCTGGCACCACAGATCGGAGCTCGCGCCGCCGCCGATGAAATTGAGCTGCTCGAACGGCCGCCCGATGAACTTCTCGACGTAACCCTTGAGCCATCGCAAGTTGTACGCGACGCCTTCCATCACAGCGCGCACGTAATGGCCGCGGCTGGTGCGCGCGTTCTGATTGAAGAAGGCGCTGCGCGTCGATGCGTCCTCGTGCGGCGCGAGCACGCCGTTGATCCATGGCGTGAAGATCAATCCGTCGCTCCCCGGCGCAACCTCCGCGGCAAGCCGGTTCATGTCGGCGTAAACGTCGATGGGAGAATTCGCGCTGCCCGCTGGATACAGGATGTCTTTAAGGAACTCGAGGCAGCGTCCCGCCGAGCCCTGTTCCGCACCGACCATATAACGGCCCGGCAGCGCAGCCGGCATCGCCGTCAGCATGTGCAGGGGGTCGGTCTTCTTCGCCGGCACGTGGCAGCTCAGCCACGCCGTCGTGCCGACATAGAAGTAGCCCTCGTAGTCGCGCACTGTACCCGCGCCCACAGTCGCCGAATGACCGTCGCAGGAGCCCATCACGACGTGAGTGGACGGCGCCAGGCCCAGCTCCGCGGCGACCTCGGGCTTGATGGTGCCGAGCACGGCGTTAACCGGCCGCAGGTCGGGCAACTTGGCGCGATCGACGCCGGCCATCGCAAGCAACTCAGGCACGTAGTCAATCCCGTTGGGGTTGCGAATATCGGTCAGCCAGTAAGTGAACATCGTCGCGTACGAAGCCGCGAATTGCCCGGTGAGCCGCAGATTGAGGTAATCCATCGGCTCGAGAAACTTGAAGGTCCGCGCATATACCTCGGGGCGCTCATTCTTGATGAAGAGGATATGCCCCAAGCCATCGACGCCCGATTGAACCGGCGCGCCGCCCGTGAAGCGCAGCCATTTGAGCAGCTTGAACAAGCCGTAGCCCTGCACTCGCGGCCATCCGGCGGCGACCGCGCGATTGTATTTCGCGCCGCGGGTGTCCATCCATGAGATCGCATTGCCGATTGCGGCGCCGTCCTCGTCAACGGCCACCGTGACGGCCCACAGCGTGGTGCATGCGACGGCGATGATTTGATGCACGGGCACGCGCGAGGCCGCGATCGCCTCCTTCGCCGCGTCGCACACGGAGCGCCACCATTGCTCGGGATCCTGCTCGACCGCGCCTCCCGCCATCATCATGGTGTCCGTATGGCGGATTGCCGACGCGACGACTTCGCCTGCGCTCGAGACGACGGCGGCCTTTGTGCTGCCGGAGCCCATGTCGATGGCGAGCACGTATTTCAGCGCGGTGGAGGAGGGCATCTGTGTGAGTTCCGCTCGCGGTTGATTTACCTGATGCGCCGCGCGAGTTTGATGCGCCGCGCGAGTTCCTCAGAATGACCGCATCACGGAAAATAATCCAGCAGTCCGGAACTCTTCGAGAAGAGCGGACGGCATGTCGGAGGCTCGCCCCTGCGCTTGCGCGGCGATGCGACGGCGGTGTAATCGAAGCCGATGGCCAAAGCTGATTCCATTGTCACATTGGGCGTCGATGCGGCTCGGGCGCGTCGTCCCGCGATCATCGATCGTTTCGCTCGCGGCGCGGTTCTAAGCCGCCTGGCGGGAATCACAATCGGCCGCATCGTGATCGAAGATGGTGACCAGCGCCTCCCATTCGGCCAGGACATCGAGGACGCCGATTTGCGCGCGACCATCCACGTCAAGGACCGCCGCTTCTATTCCGACATCGCGCTCGCGGGCAGTATGGGCGCCGGCGAAGCGTACATGGCAGGCTCGTGGACGACGGACAATCTGACCGCGCTCGCGCAAATCATGCTTCGCAACCGCGACGTGATGGAGGGCATGGATGGCGGCCTGGCGCGGCTGGCCAATCCCATCCGCCGCTTCATCCACTACCTCAATCGCAACACCAAAACCGGCAGCCAGCGCAACATCGCGGCGCATTACGACCTCGGCAACGATTTTTTCGAGCTGATTCTGGATCGCACGCTGATGTATTCGTGCGCGATCTTCGAGCGCGCCGGCGCCACGCTGGAGGAGGCGGCGACGGCCAAGGTCGATCGCATCTGCCGCAAGCTCGATCTTCGCGCCCACGATCAGCTCGTCGAGATCGGCACGGGATGGGGCGGGTTTGCGATTCACGCGGCCAAAAACTACGGATGCCGCGTCACGACCACCACGATTTCGCGCGCGCAGCACGACTACGCCGTCAAAAAAATCGCCGCCGAGGGCCTGGCGGATCGCATCACCGTGCTGTTCAAGGATTACCGCGACCTCAGCGGCCAGTTCGACAAGGCCGTCTCGATCGAGATGATCGAAGCGGTCGGGCCTCAGTTCGTCGATGCGTATTTCCGCAAATGCGGCGAGCTGTTGAAGCCCGACGGCATGATGCTGTTGCAGGCGATTACGATCACCGACCGCGAGTATGCGGGCGCGCTCAAGCGCGTCGATTTCATCAAGAAGTACATCTTCCCGGGCAGCTTCATTCCGTCGGTCACGGCGCTGTGCGATTCGATCACGCGCTCGAGCGATCTGCGGCTGTTCCATCTCGAAGATCTCACGCCCAACTACGCCGAGACCTTGAAGAACTGGCGAATCCGGATGTTCAACAATATCGAACGCGTGCGCGCGCTCGGTTATCCGGAAGAATTCATCCGGATGTGGGAGTTCTACCTCTGCTACTGCGAGGGCGGTTTTCGCGAGCGCTACATCGGCGACGTGCAGATGCTGCTGACCAAGCCCGATTCAAAACGCGCCCCAATTCTTCCAATTCTGCCGCGGCTGTAGCCGAGCGTCCGCTCAATTTTCGTGAGCGCCGGGTGCTTTCCGCTTGACAACAGCGATAACCAGATGATAGTAATTATCATCTAGGTGATGGAACTACAGCTGGTAAACGAACGGCGGCGCGGCCCCTACGCCGCCAAGCGCCTGACCGAGTTCGCGGCGCGATGCCGGCGCGGCGGCTTGGCGGTCACGCCGCAGCGCCTGGCGATTATCGAGGCGCTGCTCGGCTCGGGCGAGCATCCGCGCGCCGACGCGATCTTCGCCGCGGTCCGAATGCAGCATCCCCATATTTCGCTCGCCACCGTGCATCGCACGCTCGACACGCTGTGCGACATCGGCGAGGCGCGCAAGGTAACGATTCTGCACGACAGCGCGCGCTACGATGGAAATGTCACCCCGCATCATCATGTGGTATGCGTTAAATGCCGGCGCATCCGCGATATCGAGATTCCCCGCCTCGACCGCCTGCTTGCCGGGCAGTCGGAACTGGGCGAGTTCACGGTGCTCGGTTCGTCGCTGGAGATTCACGCGCTGTGCGAGGATTGCGGGGCCAAACGCGCCGGGGCTAATCGGACAATGAAGGCGCGGCGCTGATCGTTCAAGCCAGCTCAATCAAACCAAGGAAATTCAAGTCAGGAGAGAGGAAAAATGGCAAATCTCAAAGGAACCAAAACCCATCAGAATCTCAAAGATGCATTCGCAGGCGAGAGCCAGGCTAATCGCCGCTATCTCTATTTCGCCAAGATCGCCGACGTCGAAGGCCAGCCGGAAATCGCGGGGCTGTTTCGCGATACGGCCGAAGGCGAGACCGGACACGCCCACGGTCATCTCGACTACCTGAAGTCGGTTGGCGATCCGGCGACCGGCATGCCGATCGGCGATTCGTCGGTGAACCTCAAGTCCGCAGAGCATGGCGAGACCCACGAGTACACCGACATGTACCCGGGAATGGCGAAGACGGCGCGCGAAGAGGGCTTCGCGGAAATTGCCGACTGGTTCGAAACTCTCGCCAAGGCCGAGAAATCTCACGCAGGACGCTTCGCCAAGGCGCAGGGCACGCTCTAACAGGTATCGCGCGAACACCACGCGGGCGGGCTCTCAAGAGCCCGCCCGCTATTTCAACGGCGGCGCCGCGCCGGGCTGCGGTACGCGCGCGCGCCCGCATAGAAAAAGTCCGCAGCCAGGATTTTTCCCGATGGCCAACCGAATCGAGGCGAGGCCGAGCGACGGCCTTTCCTACAATTCCACAGAAACGAAGTACTGGGACCGCGCCGGACTCGACAAGGAAGTCGAGCGGGTGTTCGACATCTGTCACACCTGCCGTCTGTGCTTCAATCTTTGCCCGTCGTTTCCGGCGCTGTTCGACGCGACCGATCGCAACGACGGCGACGTGAGAGGGCTCACGGCGGCCGAGAAAGCGCGCGTGATCGAGCTCTGCTACGGATGCAAGCTCTGCGAGATCAAATGTCCCTACACGCCGCGCGACGGTCATGAGTTCCAGCTCGATTTCCCGCGCCTGATCCTTCGCGCCAAGGCGGTGAACGCGAAGGAAGACGGCGTCAAGCTGCGCGAACGGCTGCTGGCCCATCCCGATCAGCTCGGCAAGGCCGGCGCGACGGCGCCGGGGCTCGCCAACGCGATGTGCCATCAAAAGTTCCAACGGGTGATTATGGAGAAATTGCTCGGGATTCATCGCGGCAAGCTGCTTCCCGACTTCGCCGCTGAGACTTTCGACAAGTGGCTCAGGCGAACGCCGCTGCCTGCCATCCCGGCCGAGCCGACCGCGAAAGTGGCGATTTTTCCAACCTGTTTTGTCAATTACTACAACCCCGGGCCGGGCAAGGCCGCGGTCGAGGTGTTTGCGAAAAACGGATGCGCGGTGAAATGCCCGAAGCAGAACTGCTGCGGGATGCCCGCGCTCGACGGCGGCGACGTCGAGTTCGCGCGCAAGGAAGCGCGGGCGAATATCGATTCGATGCTGCCGCTGGTGCGCGAGGGCTACAAAATCGCCGCGATCAATCCGACCTGCTCGCTGATGATGCGCGCGGAGTATCCGAACCTGATCCCCGGCGACGAGGTCAAGGAGTTCGCGGCGGCGGTGGTCGATTCGCACGAGCTGCTCTACGAACTTCACCGCGCCGGCAAGTTCAACAAAGAATTTCTGTCCACGCCCGGCACTATCGCGTATCACGTGCCGTGCCATCTCAAGGCACAGGGCATCGGGTTGCGCTCGCGCGACCTGATGCGCCAGATTCCGGGCGTGGAAGTGACGACAGTCGATGCATGCACCGCGCATGACGGAACGTGGGCGATGAAGAAAGAGTTTTTCGCGCTCTCGATGAAGTGGGGCGAGAAGGCTTTCGCCGGGATGCGCGAAGCGGGAGCACGGGTGATGGCGACAGACTGTCCGCTGGCGGCGGTTCAAATCGAGCAGGCGACGGGAGTGCGTCCGATTCATCCGCTCGAAGTGATAGCGCGCGCGTACCAGCGCGACGGGTTTGCAGACGCCGTGGCGGCGCCGCCCGTGGGCACGGGAGGCCAGTATTAAGACCCGTGGGCAGGTACGGACAGAACAGGTTACGCAAAGCTCTCGGCGCAAGGAGGATGACGATTGAAGACGATCACGATCGACGAAATACTTCCGCTGGCCGATTACGAACGCGTGCGCGAGCGGCTGCGGCCCTTGTTTATTCATGAGAAGGAACGGCGCCGGCTCCACGTCGGGTCGCATCTCACGTTCATTTTCGAGAACGCGCAGACTGCGTGGTACCAGATCGAGGAGATGATCAAGGCCGAGAAAATGACGGAGCGCGAAGCGATTGCGCACGAAATCGATACTTACAACGAGTTGCTTCCGGGCGCGGGCGAAATTGCCGCGACGCTGTTGATCGAGTACGCCGAGGCGCGCGAACGCGACGCGGCGTTGGCCAGGCTGGTCGGACTGGAACGCCATCTGTGGCTGAAGGCCGGGCCGGACAGGATCGCGGCAAGATTCGACGATCGTCAGATGTCAGAGGAAAGAATCAGCGCGGTCCAATTTGTCAGGTTCAGCATGAAGGGCGTGGACGCGGCCCGGTTTCTCGAATTCGCCGGCAAGGGCGAGGTAACGGTCGAGGCGGATCACCCGAGCCTGGCGGCTCGCGGCGCGATCGGCGGACTGCTGGCGGAGTCGCTGGCGGAAGATCTGCGCTAGCAGGCTGCAGGGGAGAAAGAGGGAGAACTTGATTGTATGCGGAACCCACCGTGGGTTCCGCACCTCCTTGGGCAGGAGTAACCCCTGCACCTTAGTATTAAGAAAATCGGCACCGCCGCGGGATGCGGGCTTCGGCCTGTTAGCAGGGTGTTGAAAAAGTAATTTTCAACACCCTGCCAGGGGCGGGGCCGGCCTGGTGCACAAAGACGAACACCGAATCCGGTAATCCGGATTCGGTGTTCGCTGTTTAGTGGTTTCGGTAAGAGTTAGTCCCGGGTGGCGCTCACTGTGGACGTGCCGGTAGGTACCGGCGTGGGCGTGAAGGCTGCCAGGGCAGCGCCGACCGGCAAGTTCATTTTAGAGTGCGGTCCTGAAATGATCAGAGTCGGGGGAATGTCGCCGCCGGTCGAAGGAAAGTCGGTAAACATCTCGAGCGAATTGTTATCGCTGCTTACGACGTACAGAGCGTCGCCCGCGGCGTCGATCGCAATACCCTCCGGAGCTCTGAGTTTCGTGTGTGGGCCTGAAATCGTGCCCAGCTGTGCGCCTTGGAAAAAGAAGTTGCTGTTATCGAAATTCGTGAAAGGATTGAAGGTTTTGATGCTGTTATCGGCCATGTTCGTCACGTAGACAATATCTTCCGGTTTACCGGTGTCCGGGCTTATAGGACCCGAGAGGACCGCAGCAGCTATCGGTTGAGTCGATGAGCCGTCTGGCGCGGCAAATGAACCCGCGGTCGCACCGAACAAACCCATTACGGCTTTCGGGAATGCGTCGCCAGCCGCGCCAGGGGCATACACGGTTACGTAGCGAGGGGCACACGAGAGGTCGAAGGCGTCGAAGCCGGCGTTGTTCACGACGAACAGGTAGCCGGTTTGGTCAAACGCGACGCCGGCCGGACCCGCCAGGAGACTGAGGCATCCGCCGATGGTGGCGTTCTGCGTATAGGGAGCCAGGCTGAACGGGTTGAGCGCGTCCACCGGATTGTTGTTGAAGGGTTCAACGTTGTCGAGGCCGGGAGCCAAGGTCAATCGGTCATACTCGGTAATCGTGCCCAAGCTCGTGCCGGGGGCGATCGGCCCCGCCCCGCACACTCCGGGGTGATGCTTGGTAGGTTCAATGTTCGAGTGCGCGGGCGCGCAGGCGGCCTGCCCCGAGTCCGGACCATATACAACGGGAAACTGATTCGCAACTGCCACGATATCGTGCCCGGGATTGACCCCATCGTAGGGGCTTTCAAATGCCACGCCCTGGGGGTAGAAGACGCCGGTAGTATTGGGAGCACCGAAGGCGAAATTAGGCGAGCAAATTATGTTTTCCGGCGCCGAGTTGCCAGTCGCGGTCGGCCCGAAGATCTCCGCCAAACCGGTGCCATATAACAACGGGCTCGTGGTGCCGGGGGCGGGCTGGCCAAAAGGACCGCATCCGGTAATATCGAAAAAGTCGATCGGTATCGCCACCGCGATGTGAGCGTCGAGCGAGCTCACTGAGTCGCCAGCTGCCCCGGTGCTAGAACCCAAATTCGTTTTCGTGCCGTAGATCCGAAATTTAGGCCCGGCACTGTGCCCCGCGCCCGCGGCGAATGTCTCGATGCTGCCGTACCAAACGGCGCCATAATTCGACACGACGATCGTGTCTTCCAGGCGCGGGTTTGTTGAGGGGTTGATTAAATTCTTTTTCGATTTCGCGTAGCTGGTGCCGGCTGTCCCCACGAGGAGCGCAGCGATCACGAACACCGCGGCCACGAGCGAAAGCCGACGAGCGACCCGCATAAGCTTCAGCGCCCGTGCGTGCGCCAACGAGATCCCATCCCTGCCCTGAGTCATCGCCTGCATCCTTCCATGCGTCATGTTTCTAACCCCCGCCGAGTCGAATCGGTGTCCCGTCTGCTGACCCAATCAGCCTAGAAAACCCACGCGGCCGTTCGGTTCGTTCCTCTCCCCGCAAAGCCAACGGAAGCCCCGCCAAGGTCCGGAAATCGCCCCGGACGCGCATTCGGTGGTCGTACCTACACCGATCGGATGACAAATTCAAGTGCGACGTAATTTTTTGTTCATGATCGCAGTTGACGGTCAATCCAGCGATCAACCGTGCGAATTGCATCCAATCAAGACGGAACTTTATTCATTTGCCCGGGAGGATCGCAAGTGGCGCCCGGGATAAGGGCGGCATTCCAGCGCGCCTGCATAGTATCGCCAAAGCCGAACAAGCGCGGATGGCCGGCGGTCCGATTCAGCTCGATTCAATCGTTCGGCAGCGCTGTCGCTGTGCGCGCCCGTATCAAATTGAAAAACCGAATCGGGAATCGCGAATATCACGAATATCACGAATATCACGAATATCACGAATATCACGAATATCACGAATATCACGCGGAGCTTAACGGACTGTTGCAAACGTATTACCGGCGCGTGCACCCTTCTTGACAAGGCATGCGGGGGAATGATACCTAAGCCGCGTTCGTAGATTGTTGCGCGCGAACGGGGAATGAGTGTCTGACGCTTGCCTGGTGGACAATCGGGCGAGGAGTCGTAACCACGAGGGCTCCAGCTTGGGGGTGACTATGCAGAACGGGAATCAGGGATTCGGCGGAACGCGGTGGCGGAGTCTATTGGTGGCTGCCGTGGCGACGGTCGGGACGCTATGGACATCGGTCGCAATGGCGACGATCACGCAGGGCGATTTTTCAGTCTTTGGGTTTTTCGAAACTCGCGAGGCGGGCCGCTGGGGCGAAGGCAGCTCGAGCCGTGACTCAACGCCGACGAAGATCGTTCATTCCGGCGGCCAGACGTACGCGATTCCCGGGCAGGCGTACGGGATCACGGGCGGCAGTTTCGATTTCAATCATTGGGATCTGGTCGAGCAGCGCAACCTTGCAGACGTGCGGCCCGATTACCACATGATCAAGAACTACAAGTTGCTTGGCCGCTTCGACACGCTGTTGATCAAGGATGCGGACTTCTTCGCGTTCTACCGGCCCTGGTACGACTCGTACGGTTCGCTGAAGAACCACGGCCGGCAGAGGCCGAACACGGATGTGGTCCCGTACTCATCGCAAGGAAGCCGCTCGCTGCAGGACCAATTCTTCAAGGATGATCTGCGCGAGTGGTATGCGCAGTTGAACTTTACCGACAACCTCTCCGCACGTATCGGCAAGCAGCAGGTCATCTGGTCGGAAGCCGACGCGCTGTCAGGAACCGAAGTCACCAATCCGGTCAATGCGAGATGGCACGGAGTTTACGGCGCAGAGGCGCTCGAAGACACGCGCACAAACTTGCGGATGATCAAGCTGAACTACATCCTGCCGGACTACTTCAAGACCGCCAACAACGAGATTGAAGGCTTCATCATCCCCGGCGACTTCCAGGGCGCCGGGATTCAAGCCCAAACAGACCCGCGCAATCCGTGGGTTGCTCCGGCCGCACTGTTCGGTGGCTGCCCGATCTCAAGATGCGGCTTTGGCGGCCTAGACACGCCGTTTCCGTTTAACATCAACCAGAACGGGCAGGCGGTCAACGTGAGCGAACTGCCCAACACCCTTGGATTGAACTCCGCAGCGGCGATGATTGCGCTGCCCTTCGGCCCCAAAATTGGGGGGAAGCAAACGTATCAATATTACGACGTCATCCTGAAGGGTATCAGCAGGACCCCGTCAAACTCCCTGAAAAACAGCGAATTCGGAGTGCGGTTATCGAGCCTGCTGCCGATTGGCAACGGACTCCAGGCCAGCTTCATCTACTTGTACGAATTCCGCGATGCACGCGGTTCGGCTTGCACGAACTGCAACGCGAGCATCACGGGCCACCCGGGCGCGTTTGGTATTGGTCCCGGCCAGTTCGTCATCCCCGGTTACACTACTCACCGGATTCGTGCGGGGGTGCCCGTGGCCGGGTCGTTTATGGACGTTTCCGAGACCAACTATCGGCGCAACAATTTCTTCGGCATGACGGGAACCTATTACGATAAAGACCTGACCGACATCGTGTACCGTTACGACGTGCTGTACCAGCCGGATCATGCGGTGGGCGTTCCGGCTTTCGTCAGCCCGACGGGATCGGCCTGGACCCAGTTGACACGCTGGATTATCGCGGGTGACCGCCCGACGTACATCCCCTGGATATCGAAGCAGCACACGTTCCTGACGGCTCAGTACACGATGACGTGGCAGCCGGATCGTCCGAGGGATGCGACGACCATCGTAACCTCCGCCGGCAAGGACCGTGAGCTCAGCAGCATAGCGTTCCTCTCGGCGACGAATTGGGTGATGAACGGCCAGTTGACGACCGGCAACGTGTTCCTGTGGGACATCGACGACAACGTCGGCGAGCTCTCGAGCACCAACGTTTACCGGTATTCACGAAACATTCTGTTCGGGCTGAATGCCGAGTGGTTTATCGGACGCAGCGGCCGCTTCACAGATCCGTACCTGCTCAGCCGCCAGCAGCGTTTCAACGAACTCGAGTTCACCTTCACGTACGAAATCTAGAAGCCGATTGGACTGATCGGGCGGCTGTGGCGTATGCTACAGCCGCCTTGTTTTTTGCGGCAGGAAGAGGAGATCGCCGGGTCGAGCGGCCTGCGACTGCGTCTGTTTTCCTCCATCTTCAAGGCCGGCCGCGCATATCGGGATGGACGACAACCTACAGACCGACTGGTACCTGGTTCGCACCAAGAGCGGTAAGGAGCGCTGGGTCCGCGATCAGCTCGCCAACGTGGTGCCGGAGGTGTTTCTGCCGATGCTCAAAGCGAAGGCGCCGCGATGGGGACGGATGGTGGTGTCGATAGCTCCGCTATTTCCATGTTACGTGTTCGCCAGGTTCGATCTTCAGCGCCAGTACTTCGACGTAAAATATATGGCCGGGGTGCACGCGATCGTATCGGCGGGAATCGATCCGCTGGCGGTGCCTGCGGCGATAGTGTCGGAGATTCGCCGCCGGGGCGTGGACGACGTGATCGAAATACCCGACAAACCATTCGGCACGGGCGAGCGCGTGGTTGTCGTTGAGGGTCCGTTCCGTGGATTCGAGGCGATTTTCCAGCGTTATCTTTCCGGCGCGGAACGAGTGGCGATTCTGCTCAGCGCCGTCGAATCGGGCGGGCTGCGGGTGGTGCTGTCAGCCGCGGCGGTCGCCAAAGATAGCTGACAGATGCCGTCGCCGCGTGCACTCACAATTATTCGCGCAATGCTGGCGGGCATGACGCTCGCTTGCGCGGTCTGTTCGGCCAGTTCGCCCGGATTGGCGATACCCAAAATACCGGGACTGCTGGGACCGCCCAACCTGACGTCATTTCTGGATGTGCGATTCGGCGATTCGCTGTATCGCGTGCAGAACAGGTTTCCATCCGGTGCGACGGAGACCGCGTCGAGAATCGAGATGAGGTATTTGCGCGCGATCTCTACTACGTTAGGCACGCAAGCTTCCTGTTTGATCTCCAGATTCTGCTCGAGACGGTCAGAATCTGCGTCTGGCGGCGCCTAGCACGGTAGCCATTTGCCGAACTGGACGATTGATCGCAACCGCCTGAAGATGGGAAGGAAGGGTGCTATTGAGCTGCGAGGTATTGCGTTGCGAGGATTCTCAAGACCTGCTCGCGTCGAGGGTCACCCCCTGGTTCTCATTCCTTGCTCAGCTCTTCAGCGACGAAACTTTACCGTCGGATTCGTGCGCCAGCACCGTTCGCAGGCCCTTCTCGTTGACCCTCCAATTAACTCCAATCTTGAAGCCCGGAATGTCTCCACGCCCTGTAGACCATATTGCGATGCATTCGCAAGATTTGCGCGACCTCGACGATCGTAAGAATCTCCCCAGAACTGTCCGCCCGCGCGTTTCCCGGCGATGTCCCCCCGAATGTTGAAATTTGAATAGGTAGCGGCGGCTCCAGGCCGGCCTGAGAATGGGTCGTGCCAACAACACCGTCCCCGAGGGGGAAAGGAGCCGCCCGGTCGAAACCTCTTAAGCGGAGTCCCCAGCTGCTCCCCTGTGATTTTTCGCCAGGCCGAGTTTCGCGGTCAGTTCGAACTCTGTCGTTGTCGTTCGGGGGAACCGGGGGCGCCAGACTCCAAGGCAGCGCGCCATTTGTCGATTGCCTCGACCCTAAACCGCCAGTCGCTGCCGACGCGGAACGCGGGCAGCTGATTTTTCTTCAGCATCCTGTAGATCGTGGATGGGTGCACCTGCAGGTAGCTTGATAACTCCTGCACCGTCAGGATCCTGTTTTTCATTTCAGCGATTCGATCCATGTGCGCCCTCTCAGCTACATCAATATTTTTTCCAGCAACAGAAGTTTCAGCACCTCGGCGTTCGCCTGGCCTTTGCTCCAGTCCGGCCAATGATACCTCGAGCTTTTTTCGCGAGATCCCTGACTCCCTTGTTCTTCATGGTTTGTCTCTCAGAGGGAGTCACTTTTTGGCCTTGTTCATTTCGCGCTTCCCGCGCGGACGTTTGGCGGCGCGGCGTTTCATCTCGACCGAGCGCCGTTTGGGCGTGAGAGCGTCCCACTAGGCGCAGCTGGCTTTGGACGCCGCTGCCTTCTTTTCCTGCTCCTCCCTGCCATCTTCTTCTCGGCCTACTAACCAATATCACGATCGAAAGCCATTTAAGCCCTATCAAAGGCAATATGGCTCGCTAAGACACCAGACACTATCCTTGAGGGCATTTTGTGTCAAATCATATTTTAAGATACGAAATAGCTTTAAAAATTAACTTCTAGTATGAAAAAAGGGTACGAATATTAAATTTGTGGACGGATTAAGCTCTAGGACAAGGACAGTTCCCCTTAAATCAGTAGCGATTTCTGATGTCGAATGAACAGAAACCTTCGTAATTCAACTGCGATTTCCGCGCGGGCCGCTTCCGCCTCGGTGTGAACTGCGTTTATTTCCTCGGGCGCGGCAACACGGTCGTCAGGATCAATCGGCGCCTGAGGCCGAGCACGTCTCCTCGATCGTATTTGGAGCGCGAAAAGCACTCCTTTAGGCTGGCGGCGGCGGACCAGAGTTCGACACAGGTGGGAGATCAGATTGCCTTCGAATCTGTCGATTAAAGCCGCCAGGCGATCTCGATTCGAAATGCCATCTGAAATTTCCAACGACCCGCCCTCCGGCGAACTGGCGAAGCGTGCTGCGACGATCGATATCCCGCAATGAATCTGATTCAGTCAGTCTGGCCAGGGACTCGCAGCAAATACCCGCAGCAACCTGCAAGCACAAGAAGCGCTGCAAGAATGTCTTCCGGACCGAAGAGGGACACGAGAATCACGAAAAACGGTGTCGCGAAGAATATGATGAACGTTACGGGGCTTATCATGGCGCCGCCCTTAACCGCATCGACGATGACGACGAAGCAACCGAACCAAGTCATGGTAAAAAGTGCCTTCGGTGCTAGCGAATGTAGCCAGAAGAGCAGCGCCAGGAACTGGTGCCCTGGTCTATCGTCGCACGCACTTGGGGATACCCAAACGATCGATCGGTCATCGCGTACCAAAGCTCAAGGCCATTTAGAATAGAAGGTAGGCGATTGCCGCGACTATCAGCGGACGAATCAGGACCGCCGTTGTGCTGTGTTTGATAGCGCCACGGTCAGCATGAGACCGACGCGAGGCCTCCCTTGTTTTATCGCCGGGGTTCTCTTGGCGTGGCATGTGATCGTTCACGAACGTCGGAGTTGGCCATAGAGCGCGCCGGTATCCCGCGCTCGGTCGCAAAAGCGCTGGGCGGATGGAACAGCGATTCGATGTACAACGGCTACGCAATCGCGAGCGAAGCCGACCTTCGCGATGCCGCCCATTCACTGAAACTTGAAGCGCAACCTGCGAGATGATATCACGATATCAAGGGGCGGTGAATTCTTATGGCTCAGCTCGTCGTCAGAAATCTCGAAGAAGGCGTCAAGGCTCAACTCCAGCGTCAGGCAAATCGTCACGGCCACAGCATGGAGGAAGAAGTGCGCGACATTCTCCGTAATGCCGTGAAGGCTGAGGGACGCGCCGCCGTTCCGCTCGGCAGCCGCCTGCGGCAGCGCTTCGCGCGCATCGGCCTGGACGAGGACATCCCGGAACTCCACGGACAGAAGGCGAGGCCGATGGTCTTCGAGAGATGATCGTTCTCGACACCAACGTCCTCTCGGCGCTGATGCGACGCGAGGCTGATCCGGCCGTCGTTGCCTGGCTCGACCTCCAACCGTCCGAATCTGTTTGGACTACAGCGGTGACCGTCTTCGAGATCCGCTTCGGTCTAGAGCTGCTCGCGCCCGGACGCCGTAGACGGCAACTCGAGGAGGCGTTCAGTCGCGTCGTCGATGAGGATTTCCAGGGGCGAATTCTTCCCTTCGACCACGAGGCTGCCCACGAAGCGGCAAGTCGCGCCGCAGAGCGGCGGGCAGTCGGGAAGCCGGTCGACTTCCGCGACATGGAGATCGCAGGGATCGTCTCCGCGAGGCGGGCGACACTCGCCACCCGTAACGCTCGCCACTTTCAGGATCTCGGGATTGAGTTGGTCGACCCTTGGGTACGACGCTAGAGCGAATCCGAGCTGCCCGTCATTCATCTACCGCTAATGGGTAGTGCCTCGGTGCCGGTTTTGGTACCGGTTTGATGGTCAAATGCGGTGCGCTTGGGCGCACCCGCAGAGTTGCCAAATTTCGCGTGACTCCTTTGGAGACAGTCGTTTCACTCGAATTTTTTGCGAGACAGGGTAGCGCGTGAGCGACATGGCCGAGGGCATCCGCTTCACTCCCAGGATCGCTTGCACTACCTCATCGGTGCGCAGTCGCTCGACGTGCGCGAAGCGGCACGCGCCGGTTAGCACAGGCGAAGAACCCAACACCATGTCCAGCACCGGAATCTGGTTGGGTGAGGTGCGCCCGTCGGGCAATACCTGCGCCAACACCTGACCGACCCCGAGATTCTCCAGGTATCTCATCACCGCCACCAGCCCACCCCAGCCGCTGACTGGTTTGCCCGTGCAACGCACTTCCAGGCTGCTCGCCGACCCGCAAAAGGAACAATCCTTCTCCTGCATCGTCCTGTCCTTCCGCGTTTATTGTCGAGTCTCGCAACCTACGATACCAAAGGATTTCTTCAGGAAGATGCCCCTCTTTCAATTCGTCAAACTGATGATTTTTTTGGGTTCAGTGAGGGATTTTCTCTCCGGCGCTTACACCCTTCGTGGGGATCCGAAAAGCAGGACGCCCGAAGCTTTGCAAACGCAAGTGCGGCAGCATCCGCTTTCGCTCCCGGCCGGCCGGCGTTCTCTTGCGCTTGCTGTCTTCTCGTATAGCCGATAGTATCTTTACGACTACACAGGAGCGCTGCAGTGCCACTCAACATCCGCAACGAAGCAGTCAATCAGCTCGCCAAGAAACTGGCGGTGCGCAAGCACCTGAATAAGACCGAGGCCGTGAAGGTGGCCCTCGAGAATGAACTGCGGCGCATCGAGGAGGCGCTGCCTCTGCGGGAAAGGCTTCGTCCGCTGCAGCAAAGAGTGCTGGCCAGGCCGGCCACCGGACTCGAGGCGGACAAGGCTTTCTTCGACGAGCTAAGCGGGAACACCTGATGTTCGTCGATGCCTCTGCCATCGTAGCTATTCTCACTCGTGAGCCGGAAGCCGACGCACTGGCCGATCTGTTGGACGCGGCGCGCGCACCCATCACCTCACCGATCGCTCTGTTCGAGGCGGCGCTGGGCATCTGCCGCAAGCGGCACGCCAGCGTCGAGGAGGCCGAAGAGGATGTTCGCGAATTTCTAGAAGTGGCTGGAGTCGAGCTCGTTCCGATCACTGCGAAGGAAGCAGAGACGGCACTCTCTGCGTTTTCGCGCTATGGCAAAGGACGCGGCCATCCCGCGCAGCTCAACCTCGGTGATTGCTTTGCCTACGCCGTGGCCAAGAACCAGCGCAAGGCGCTCTTGTTCAAGGGCGACGATTTCGACAAGACCGACGTCCGCTCCGCGAGTCACTCCCGCTGAACGGACGAAGAGAGGAGAGGGATCGTCATTGTTATATTCTCATCCGCTTTCGGGTTCACCGGGTTACCGGTCCGGCTTGGGGGTCGATACCCCGATCCGGCTCCGGAGGCAGAGGGGAAGTGTCTCCTAAATCGCCTGGCGAAGTGACATTTTCCTCACGCTCGGTGGCCATGACATGCATCCCGGCCCCTCTTTGGGCCGGCGGGGAAGACGCCGGACTAAAGCCGTCTGGCGGCGATGTCTTGAAACCCCGGAAAAGATCCTCAGTCGGTGACCCCGAGGCGTGGGGACTGCCCCCGGTGCTCACCTTGGTCGCCCTCGGCAAGCGGCTGGCGCGCCATCTGGCTGCAGAAGAAAAAGGCGGACGCGAAACATTGGGGTCACGTCTGGACATTGGACTTTATTCTCTCGATCCTCTTGCGGATGCTTGGGGTTCTCCCAGAGATGATGGGCAGTGAGGGGCGGCTGGATCCGCAAGTTCGCTTGCGCCGGAACGCACGCGCCGCTGTTCAGCGACGACAAGAAGCTCTTCAGGCTGGAGAAACCGCGTCCAGACGGCGAACATGCAGAACCTCGTCGTTCTTCAACTCCTCGATGTCTGATTCGCGCACGGTTACCACTGCAAGGGTCTCGCCCAGCGCATTGAACACCTCCAATGAGTAACCTGGCTCTTGGCTGCGTTGACCTGGGTGGGCCTCAACGACTGTGGCCACATCACCTCGGCACAGCTTCTGCGCCGGCAAGTCCACCTTCAACGCAACCTTTGCGAACAGTTGGAATGCCATGTCAGTTCTCCTTCGCTGGGTAGAGGGTGATGAACTTCGTTGTTCCTGTCGCGCTCTCGGTCATCCAGATGCTCACCACTCGCAGGATCTTGCCGTTGGGGCCGGTCAGCGAGCCGCCAATTCGGAACTTCTCACCATATTCGGTTTTTTCTTCGAACTCTGCCTCCAGCGGTAGAAGTTGACTGCGGATGTCGTCGCCAAGTCGATCGGGATCTGCTGCATCGTAACCAGCCTGGCTCAGAAACTGCGATTTATCGTTCTCCAGCCGCCACGCCAACAGGTAGTTTGCGATCTTCGTCGGTGAAATCACCGCGTCGACGGGTAGCCTCATCACAACGCTCTTTGGCCTGTGTGCTTCTGGACCAGCATCTCTCCTTTGCGTGATGGGAAGTATTGCGCGCGGATATCGCCGAAGCAATCCAACACAATGCAATAGAGAAAAAGGGGATAGGTTACTGTCGTCGATACCGAAAACCTGATCCGGGATGACGGGCCAGTCGGACTGTGATAATCGAACGCCCGATGGTCGATTTTCTGATCAAGTTTTTGCTCGTCGTACGATCCCGACTGAAGTCACGGGCGAGACTCGCGGCTGAAAACCTGGTTCTGCGGCAGCAGGTGATCGTCCTGAGCCGCAAGTCCCGGTCTCGAGTGTGGCTGAGAAACACCGACCGGCTGATCTTCGTCTGGCTGTACCAACTGTTCCCCTGGATTCTAAATGCGATCAGTGTCGTTAAGCCGGAGACCGTGATCCGCTGGCATCGGCGCGGCTTTCGGGCCTACTGGTCCTGGAAATCCCGCCGACGTGGTGGCCGCCCCAGAATCGACCGCGAGATCCGCGACCTCATCCGACGGATCAGCAGGGAGAACCCACTATGGGGAGCGCCGCGGATACGCGGCGAGCTGCTGATGCGTGGCCATGACATGCATCCCGGCCCCTCTTTGCGCCGGCGGGATAGACGTCGGACTAAAACCGTCTGGCGGCGATGTCTTGAAACCCCGGAAAAGATCTTCAGTTATCTTCAGTGGTGACAGTTATGAACTACCATCGCCGAATCACCGGGACGGTTCCCATATTTTCCGATGAAAACCGGTCAAAACGCGCTCAGAAGATCGGCTTTCCGAAATCGGTGCTGACAACACTAATGACGGTCACTGAAGATAACTGAAGATCTTTTCCGAGGCTCGGACGCAGAGACCAGGGATACTACGCTTCTGCCCCGGAAATGGGCGGGGCTAAACTGGATCTCGATTCCGACAGCGCGGAGGTTGGCTGCCATGCGGCGCAGCGCGTTGCCCAGCGCATTGGGCGCCTTGGGCCAGCGTACCGAGCGGCGCATGCTTTCGCTCATCATGCAGCTGAGCCGCGCATGCAGTTCTGTGACCGTCCCGCTAAAGCCCTCCTGGGCCAGTTCGGCCACAGGTTCGTACAGCGGCGAGGACTCAAGCGCCAGGTTGTGCGTCTCGGCGCGGTTGGACTGGTAGGCAGCCAGGGCCTCGCCTGGTTTCATTCCGAGGCTTTCCTCGCACGCATTCACCCAGAGCGCGAAGTCGGCCATCCGCGGCGGCTCGTCGAGCCTGACGTTGGGCAGGTTCCTAAGTCCCGCAGCGGCGGCATCGAGCAGTGCACCCAGGATTCGTGGTCGTACCTGCTCGAATTCGCGCCAGAACTGCGCCTCGTCGCGGCGCATCTCGGGCTTCAGGTCGAGGAACTCCACGATCACCGCGCGATCGAGAAAGTCGGGCCGCGCGGCCCCCAGGTCGGGAATCCAGACGGCTGCGAACCAGCCGCTTCTTAAATGCTACCCGACCCTCGCCGTCGACTCCGTGAAGGCCGAAGACGTCTTTTGCCAGATCGATCCCGATTGTTGTAACCTTCATCACTGGACCCTCCTCACAATCTCGTTCGGATGGTCGAGTTTACCATCCTGGCCCTTAAGAGCTCGTGGTGAAAGTCGGTGACGATTCGATCGATGGCCAGAATCGATTGGCTCTACTACACTGTCGCGCATGGCGATGGGAACCCGACAGAGCGAGCAAGGGTCGTTGTGGGTGGCGACCGCGGAGCTGCCAAAGTCGCCGGGGCATCCGTTCTACACGCGGCTGAATGCGCTGCTGGGCGCCGACGACTTCGATCGGTTTGTCGAAGGCCAGTGCGCCAGGTTCTACGCGCCGGTGATGGGACGGCCGAGCCTGGCGCCGGGTCGGTACTTCCGGTTGCTGCTGGTTGGCTACTTTGAAGGGATCGACTCGGAACGCGGGATCGCTTGGCGCGCCAGCGACTCGTTGGCGGTACGCGCTTTTCTGCGGCTGCCGGTGGACGAGCCGCCGCCGGATCATTCGACGATTTCCCGGACGCGGCGCGTCATCGACCTCGAGAGTCACCGCGCCGTCTTCACCTGGGTGCAGCAACGGCTGGTGGCGGCGGGATTGCTCAAGGGCAAGACGGTCGCGGTTGACGGCACCATGCTCGAGGCGAACGCGGCCATGCGTAGCATCGTGCGCCGCGACACCGGGGCGAGCTATCAGGAGTTCTTGACCGGTCTCGCGCAGGCCTCGGGGATCGCGACGCCTACGCGCGAGGACCTGGCGCGCCTGGACCGCAAGCGCAAGCAGAAAACCTCGAACCAAGATTGGAAATATCCGTGGGATCCCGACGCGAAGATCGCGAAGATGAAAGATGGCCGGACGCACCTGGCCTACAAAGCTGAGCATGCGGTGGACCTGGAGACCGGAGCCTTGGTCGCCGTCACCCTGCAGGACGCTGACCAGGGCGATACCACGACGATCATCGAAACGGTCATTGCCGCGGCGGAGCAAAGCGAAGACGCACAAGCCGAAATACAGGCACCCGAGCCGCTGGCGGAGATCATCGCCGACAAGGGCTATCACAGCAATCAGATTATGATCGAGCTGGAGGCCGTAGGCCTCCGGACTTACGTCGCGGAGCCAGACCGTGGTCGCCGCGATTGGTCAGAGGAGCCCGTAGCCCGGACCCTGGTGTATGCCAATCGGCGGCGGATTCGTGGCGCGCGCGGCCGGCGCCTGATGCGTCAACGGGGCGAGCGGATCGAACGCTCCTTCGCGCATCTC